>Ga0182744_1004492_pt1 | contig 10424 bp, 9 predicted proteins | sample eDN3rd30CKraftMG_FD_128525 | JGI IMG/M metagenome (GOLD analysis project Ga0182744, IMG submission 128525) | Enriched Miracle-Growth compost microbial communities from Emeryville, California, USA - eDNA 3rd pass 30_C Kraft MG (version 2) (version 2) ... | reverse complement strand
TTTATAAAAATTTTCGATCGTCGAGGAGGCGGAGGAAGAACCGGAACCGGGAACGTAGACGTTTTGATCCACTCCCCGCAGACCTTGGGGGCGCGCCCAGGCGGCGTTATGGCAAAAGGCCACTCCCGTATCGATATTGAAAGGTTCGATCCGGAATTGAACGTTGGTGTTTCCCCCGCTGGGTAATTTCAGAAATTCAGAGGGGACGGGAAGAGAGTTGTTGTTGCTCGGATCCAGGCGGGCGTAATTGGCGAACTGACAGCGCAAGGCGGGATAGCGGTTGTACATTTCCGAAAGAGTGCGGATTGATCCTTGGATCTGTTGAAAGTTTTGAATGTAGGGACCTTGGTTGTCGCTGGTGTTCGGGTCGTAATTGATCATGTAGCGGATGGAGCCGTCGTTGTAGAGTGAGGCTTCGAGAGCGCGCGAGTCCTTGCTGAAGGCGGGTGCCAGGGTCGATGTGGAACTGGACGCGTCCCAGTTCGGAAGGACCTTGGTGACCTCCTGGAAAGGTGTTTGTTCCCGGATCAGTCCCACGAGACTCTCCGTATAGCCTTCGCAAGACCTACGAAGAGAGGCGTTGGGATTATTGTACGTCGTGGAGAATTGGGAAATCATGATGGCCGCACCGGCAATCATAAAGAGGGCCACCGAAAGCTCAATCAGAGAATAGCCTGAAGAGGCTAAATGTTGACGGTCCACAAGCAAATTTTACCCCGAAAGTGCTGAATCCACCATTTCCTAGCTCTTCTCATTTTGTCATGTTTCAATTTGAGATATGAAGCTCTTTTTTAAAAAGTTCAGTTTAGATAAAGCAGGACTTTTATTGTGGTGCCTTCTGGCCATGATTTTTTTGTACGGGAATTGGCTGAAATTTTGGACCGATTCCGAAATGTGGGCGATTGTCGCGACCAAGTACTACTTTTCCGGCCAAAACGAGTATTTTTTCAATATTAAACCGCTCTTTCATTTCCTGCTTTGGCTGAATTTCCAGTGGAGCGCGTGGCTGGAGATCTTCCCCGTGGATTTGGCACGGTTTGAAGCGGGCTTCACCGCGATCTTGGTCATGGTTTTTTGCGATCTTTATCTTCAGCAAAAAAAGGTCGGGGATTTGTCCCGATTTCTTTTCCAGATGACTCTTTTCAGTTGCTCGACCTGGCTTTACCGGGCCGGGGAGGTCCGTTCGGACATTTGCTCCTGTCTTGTTCTTATTTTTTGTCTTTGGAGAATGAGCCGCGAGGGAAAGACCCCTCGAAAGTTGTTTTGGGGACTTACGGCTTTCGCGGTTTCTTTTCTTCTCACTCCGAAATCCGGGTTGGTTTTTCTTGTTTTAACGCCTTTTTTCGTGAACGAGCTTCCTGAAAACTCCTTTCGGACCCTTATGAAATACCGCTGGCGGATTCTTTTCGGGGCTCTGTTGTTTCTTTTGATTCTTCATCAAATGATTTTGAGTTCTTTCGAATTCTTTTTAAATGAATTTTCGGTGCAAGAGGCGGGGTTGCCGTTTTTTTCACTGATTCGCTTTGAACATATCTTCAAGATGTTTCTTCGCAACCCGCAGTTAATTTTTATGACCTATGGAGTTTTTTTCGGAGCCTTCACGCAGAAACGTTTTTTATTTAAATCCTCGCTCTTTTGGAGTCCATTTTTAGTTATTTTATTTATTATTTGTTATCCGGATCCTTTGCCTTTCTTTTTGGCGGCACTCTTGCCCTGGATGCTTTTGGGCTTTTTCCTGAGTCTGGATCAATGGCTTTCCCCTTTCCGCGGAATGCGAAAGAGGCTGATTCAGCTCGGGGCCGCTTTGCTTTGTGTGGGAAGTTTTTCCTGGTGGGAACATCGATTGCTCGATCATAACAGCATGGCGCAAAGGACTTTTGCGAACTGGGCAAACGACGCTTTGTTGATTCCCGGAATTCTTATTTATGATCCTTCGGGAATCATTCTCCACAGCAATGCCCAGCATTGGTTTTTGGGCCCCGCCATGGGAAAGCAGTATGAGGAAACCATGCAGAAAGTGGCGTGGGCGCAGCCGGAGGTGGTGCTCTATACGTTCAAGGCCCTGTTTTTGGAGCCGGAACTTTCCCAATGGCTGAAGGAAAATTATTATCCGTGGGGACCGTCGGTGTTTATTCGGAGAAAAATTTCGAGAGATTTGAGGGAAAAAAACTGCGACACTATTGCCAGCGAACTTTCCGCCTTCTTTTTTAAGGTTCGAAAGCGGGACGTCGTTTATCTATGGGATCTTCGGGGAACCGACCGCAAGACCCACGCTTTTTCTTTGCAGGACCCGAAGTTGTGCGAGGAAATCAAATCTCCGAAAGAGTATCTTGTTTTTTCCATGGATCCGCCCCCGGCTCCGGCCGAGCAATTAAGGGACATCTTTCGTTATGACCCCGAGTTTTAAAAATCAAGGAGGGGGTTTATGGTTTTAAAAGTTTGGGGTGCCGCCGAAGCAAAGGCCAAAGTGAAAGAAGAAGTGAGCGCGGAGGTATTTTTTTCGGACGGGGCTCTTCGGTTTCACTACCAAATTCGCGGGCGTGGGGCGGATTGGCCGGACCTGAAGGAGGAAAGGCTCCGTGAAAGAAGAGATGAGATTTGGAAAAACGACTGCATGGAAGTTTTTTGGTCTGAAAACGGAACGTCTTATTGGGAAATGAATTTGGCTCCCAACGGTGACTGGCAAATTTATTTTTTCGAAGATTACAGAAAAAGGGGACGTCCGGAAACGTCCTTGCGGTTGACGGATTTGAAGAGCCGCAAAGAAAAAGACGTCTTCCATATGGAGGGGAAAATCGGCGGACCTCGGGGAAGCTTTCTTCAGGTCCAACTTTTCCAACCGACCGTCATTTTGCGGGAAAAGGAGGGCTTTCTCTTTTGGGCGCCGAAGCATGAGGAACAACGTCCCGATTTTCACAAGATGTCTTTGTGGGTTTCGGTTGAGAGAAACGAGGCCTAAGTCAAGGTGGCGCCGCGGCTTCGACTTTCCCTTCTTATGGTGACCTTCGGGCGTCCGCAGTTGATGGAGCGGAGTTTGAATTCCGTTTTTCGTGCCTTGGAGCGTTCTTTTGAGAAGAACGAATGCGAAATTTTGATCGGATTGAACGGCCGGGATGACGCCAGTAAGGTTATTTTGGAACGGATTCAAGCCGCCAACTCCTCTTGGACCGTGACCGTGATTCCTTTTGAAAGCCCCCTGGCGCCGGGTGCCTGCCGCAACCATTTGATTCCAGGAGCGGCGGGAGAGTGGATTTATTTTCTGGATGACGACGCCTATGTGGAAGAGGATTTTTTTTCGCGCTGGGAAAGTTGCGGGCTCAGAGGGAATTGCGCCGCCGTCGGTGGCCCGAACTTGAATCCTCCGGAATCCAACATTTTTCAGCGGGCCGCGAGTCGGGCCTTGGCCTGTCCTTTTGCCACTTATTTTTCCTCGGCGAGATACCGTCAGGAAGGCCCGGCCCGGTTGTGCGATGAGGAGGCCTTGATTCTTTGCCACCTATTTGTCCGCAAGGAAGCCCTGGCGGCGGAACCTTTTTTGAAGGCATTGATCTGCGCGGAAGAAAATTGGATGCTTCAGAATCTGAAAATGAACGAGCAACTTTTGGGCTACGACCCCGATCTGTTCGTCTGGCACGAGCGGCGCCCGGATTTGCCGTCATTTTTCAAACAGGTCATTAAGTACGGCTATGGACGGGGGCAGATTTTTCGTCGCAGAAGAAAAGGCGCTCATGTTTTACACCTCGTTCCAACGCTGTGCCTGATTTACACCGCGGCCTTGATGGTTGCGGCGGCTCTTGGATTTTCACTTCCTTTCTGGCTTTTTCTCCCGTTTCTTGTTTATGGTATTTTGTGTGTTTATTTCGCGGTCCGCTTTTCGGGAAAGAAAGAAAAATCATGGGGGCAAGCACTCCTGCTGGCCGCGCTCTTTCCCGTGATCCACGTGGGTTATGGGTGGGGATTGTTGCGGGGATTTTTGTCTTTTTCCTGACTTCTCTTCCGGTAAAAGCAAAGCCGAAAGCCCAAGGGTTCTCCGATTGCCGGGTATTTAAAGTTCAAAATTATTTCGACGGAAGGGATTTGCAGACGGAGGGTCCTTACTGGATTCAGGCGCGAAAGGGAAAGATCGTCCGAATATCGGGAAAGCGCCCCTTACCGACAAAAGGCTGTGAACAAATTCCGCTGGAGCAAGGCACTTTAATTCCGGGAATGATCGACGTGCACACCCATCTTTTTCTTGAAGACGAAACCTATGGAGCGGACTTCTCAAAAGCCTTGGTGGATTTGATGAAGAAGGGATGGGAGTTCCGGTGGCGGCGGGGACAGGTTCATGCTCTCTCCATGTTGAGGCACGGATTCACGTCCGTCAGGGATTTGGGAAATTCGGATCAGTTTCTGGATGAAAGATTAAAGAACCTGGAAAAAAAAGGCGAAGGAACGTTTCCGCGGATGTTCATTTCGGGACCGGCATTGACCGTGGGTGTGGGGCAGTTTCCCGAGGGGACTTCTTTGAAGCTGGCTTCTCAAGAATACACTCTTTTAAAAAATCCCGATGAGATCGCGAAGGAATTAAAGAAACTCAAAAACCACCATGTGGATTGGGTGAAGGTGTATGCGGACAATGATCCAAACCCTCAGGCTTTTTCCTTGGAGGTTTTAACGAAGGTGATTTCCGCGGCCCGGGATCAAGGTTTCAAGGTGGCGGTGCACGCGACCTCCAAGGAGAGCGCCGAAAGAACTCTTCAGTCCGATCCGCAAAGCCTTGAACACGGTTATGATTTGAATGAAAAGACTTTGCAAAAGATGGCGGCAAAGGGAGTGTTTTTGATTCCCACGGATTTTGACCGCCGCGTGTGCGAAATCATTCATGCGAAAAATCCCGATCCCTATTATGCCTGTGATTCCTATGCGTCGAGACGCCGGCAGCGTCTGTTGGCAGCGGTGAAGGCCGGAGTGCCTCTGGCCTTCGGGTCGGATGCTTATCTGGATCTTTCCAAAGAGGGACTGGAGCGGGGAGATCTGGCTCTTGAAAGTTTGATGGCTTTGAAGGAGCACGGCCTTTCGACCCTTCAGGCGCTGAGAGCGGCGACGAGTGCGGCGGCCGATCTTTTGGGCCAAAAGAATTTGGGAAGAATTCAAGGGGGAGCTTGGGCGGATTTAGTGGGCGTTGACGGAAATCCGTTGAACCATATCGAGGATTTAAGAAAAATTCGTTTTGTCTTTAAAGGCGGTAAGGAAATGTGCGGGTTTCACATTTCTTGTGGAGGAACAAAATGAAAGTGAATCCGCGGGAAAGAGAACGCGACCTTTGTTTCACAAGCCTTGATCTTTTGGCGCGCGCCAGTCGAAGGTGGTTTAAAGAGCGGGATCTTTCCCCGGTCTGGTTTCCCGACTTGGAAGTTTTTCCCCAAGAGAGGCCGTCCGATGTCCCCATGCATGTGGTGCTGTTCGGGGGATTTTTGCGGCGCTTTTTTGAAAGCGGCAATTGGCCGATGGAAAAGTGTTTTTTGTGGGTGCTTTCAATGCGGGTCAAAGAGGTGTTGGTGCGGGCGCTGGGGGTGCCGGGAAATGCGGTCGGCGTTCTTCCCCGCGAGGAACTGATGCCCGCGACTCCACGGGAGCGGCAAAGGCCTTTGGATCTTCATCAGAGCAGTACCGCGGTTTTCGGGGGAAGACTTTCGCCGACCAAGAATCTGGAAATGACTTTGCGAACGATTTTTTATCTGCAAACGGAACATCATTTGCCCGTGCGGATGGAGTGCTTTGGGGATTTTGACGATCAAGTGCATCCGGACCGCGGGCGTCGCGAGCTTTTCGATTATAAATCCTTCCTGCTTGGCACGGTGGAAAGTTGGCCGTGGAAGACCCGGCCCCGCTTTCATGCCAAAGAAGGCGTTGAAACCTGGTGCGCGCATGATTTTGAAAATCCTTTTTTGATCAATCTTTCGACTTTTATCTGTGAGGACTTTGACGTTTCTTTGGCCCAGGCTCAACAAAAGGGATGGCCGGCGGTGATCAGTGACTGGGGCGGGCATGGAGATGCGCAAGGGGAAAACCTGTTTAAGGTTTTTTCCGGATGGATCGGGGATTCCCATGAACCGGCGGTCTTAGTGGATCTTAAAGCCAGACATCTGGCGGGACTGTTGGCTGAGGAGGTCGGATCTTTTTTGGAAAGAGGTGCACCAACAAAGAGCCCCTTTCCTGTCGCTCTTGAGATAAAGCATTTGGATGCCTTGAGACGGCGTTGTCTGACCGGTTGGGCGGAAGCGGGAGGGATTCTTTACCGCGAAGGTTTGGAGGCTTTCTCCGATACGGCCCAAGGGCGTCGCTTTTTTTCCCATTACCGCCGACTTTTCAGCGGAGAGGCACGGCCCGAGGCTTTTTGGATGGTGTTAGTGAATGACTTTCATCCGGCCGCGCGCTTGGATTTGTCTCTTTTGGATCAGGTGTGTTTGGATTTACTCAAACAAGCGCGCGCTTTAGAAAAAGGGGTGATGTTTGTTTCGGCCCGTGAGTGCACTCAGCCTTTTTATCTTTTGCACCTGGAGCAGGCGGAAAAAGTGATCTTGCCTTTTGAAGCACCGTCTTTTGCGGAAAATCTGAAAAGCGTTTTGAATTTGGGCCCGCGCTTCGTTCAGATCAAGGAAGAGAATTTCAAATGAATGAAATGGGGCCGCTCAAGGAAATTCTTCAGCGCACGGGAAGTTTGAAGTGCCGGATTTCTTCGGATTCGATGACGCCGCTTTTGCGTGTCGGCGCCATGGTTCTGGTGGAACCTTTGGGCGAGAACGGTTGGGAAGAGTTAAGGCGCTTTGATCTGCTGGTTTTTCACGACGGCAAAGATTTAATGTGCCATTTCCTGTGGACGAAAAACCGTTTGCGCACGCCGGTCACTCTTTCCACCCGCTCTTTAAAGAGGTGCCTGGTGGATGACCCTCCCGTTACCACGGAGCAGATTCTGGGCGTGGTGCGCGGTACCCGCTTGTCCCTAAGACATAAAATGGGCGTGCTTTTTAAAAATCTGATTTTCCGCAGCGCTTAAGCTTTACAAGAGCTCGCGAAATTCAAGGAGGTGACGGGCACGGTCCACCGCCGGCAGGCTGTCCATCACCGGAACGATCGCCCGGCGCGAGTGCAGCCATTGTTCTTTCGTCAGAGTGTTTCGGCAAAAATCCAGTAATTCTTCTTTTTCCGAAGGGGAGAGAGTCAAGAGAGAACAGGACTTCGGCTCGTACACGAAGGCGCGAAAGATGGGAAGATTCATCTTTTTACCGAACTCATGAAAGTCCCCAAGCTCTTTCCAATTGTCTTTTTGCACGGCGAAGCTAATGCGCAGGCTGAGGCTGGGAAGTCCGCGCTCCAAGCGGGAGTGATCATACTCCTGAAGGCGCTTTAAGTTATCCAGCACCATTTGCAAGCGGCCCTTGCGGCGGATTTTCGCATAGGTTTCCGGATTCAGGCTGTCCATGCTGATGGTGAGATGCTTGACGTCGATTTTATCCAAAGCTTCTTTGATCTTGTCGGTGAGGATCCAATGACCGTTGGAGGTGATCGTCCAAAGACAATCCGGGTTTGACTGACTGAGCGCCTCGATCAGACGGTAAGTGTCTTTTTGAATGAATGGTTCTCCCGAAAAAAGTTCGATCTCTTTGGCTTTGGAAGCCATCTCGAGCACTTTCGGCCAGAGGCCCCACTCGTCGTAAAGTCCGTTCGGCTCTTTCCAGATGTGACACATTTGACATTCAAGATTGCAGCGTCCGTTGAGATTCAGACCGAGGCGGAGAGGACCCGAAGAAAGTTCTTCCCGGGCTTCAGTGACCGGCAACAAAGAATTGTAGTCGGGACACAGATGACAGGCGTTGCACCGCACTTCTTTTTGGCAAAAGACCGGATCCCCTTGGAGGAACTGACGGCGCCATTCCCGCAGTTTCGGTCCGTTCCAGATTTCGTCGGGCGTTTGATGGCGTAAATCCCCGACGGTAAACAAGGTTCCCTTCATGCGGCAGGAACCGACGGTGCCGTCAGGCTCTAAGATCAGAGTGGTGAAGGGGACATGGCAAAAGCGCGCGGGCAGGCCGCGCGCTTGAAATTCCTTCGCGACCTCCAGAGGAGAGTCGAAACGGCGCTTCATGCGTTCCGCGGGTTTTCAAGTTCTTGCAAGCGTTCTTCCTGCGCGCGCACGATGCGGTGAAGATCTTTAACGGCTTCCACCAGGTAGGCGTTCAATTTGGAGTACTCCACCGCGAGCAGACCGGAATCGGCATCTTTGCGGACGAGATCCGGCATGACCGTGGCCACTTCCTGAGCCACAAGGCCCACATGTGTTTTTTCGTCAAAGGGAGACTGGCCGGCTTTTTTCCATTGAAAGGTCATGCCGTTTAACTGTCCCACTTTTTCCAAGGCCCCTTTTAAAGGTTGCATGTTGTCCTTCAGGCGCAAGTCGGAGCCCGCGAAAACATCCAGATAAACGCTTTCGTTGAGAACTTCCGTTTCGATCTGTTCCAGATCAAATTCCTTCAGTTCCCCCAAATCGTAAATTCCTTCTTTCAAAGCGGCGTTGAAGAAGGGCTCGCTGCGGAAAGTGTTTTCCCCGCTTTGCGTGGAGACGAGCAGACCTTTTTCTTCCAACTGATGCAGAAAGGAAGGAACGTCTTTTCCCAGGGCTTCGGCGTGAGTGGAAAGAAGAGAGGAAAAGTGTTGAATCAAAGCCGAGGCTTGCTTAGTGGTTTCCAGTTCCGCCCACAAGGAGGCGTACAAACCGGACAGTTTATAGAAAAACTGCGCATCATCCATTCTCATCAAAATGATCGTTCCGTCCTGATTGCGGCGGGACACGACTCCGGGAGCGGCGAGGTAAAAGGGATTCTGATTTTTTTCTAAGCTCATAGCGGTTCCTCTCATTTAATGAAGTATTCAATCAATGTTATTCACGGTTGGACGCCCTGTAAACCTGTTTGTCGTCGGGACGGTCCGGAAAAGGTTGGACAGTGGTGCGGCCGACGCGGTACGAATTTGAGGACATGAAGTCACAGCGCGTATTTATCTCAGGAATTGCGGGGTTTTTAGGGAGCCATTTGGCGGATCATCTTTTGGCCCAAGGACACCGTGTGAGCGGCTGTGACACCCTTATGCACGGGGGCGAGAAAAGCAACGTTCCTCTCGGGGCGGAATTTCATCAGTGTGACGCGAAAAATCACGAACGGATGCGGCAGATGACCAAAGAGGTCGACGTGGTTTTCCATGCGGCGGCTTTGGGTCATGACGGTTATAGCGTGGTTGCTCCTCATCTGATCACCGAGAATCTCTTTTCCTCGACTTCCAGCCTGGTTTCCGCGGCCGCCGCGAACCGCGTCCGGCGTTTCGTTTACTGTTCCTCCATGGCCCGCTATGGAAAATCGGATTTCGCGGGCGGAGGTTTGTTCGACGAAACCATGCCTTGTCGTCCTCTCACTCCTTATGGAGTGGCCAAAGTGGCGAGTGAAGAATTGGTGAAAAGCGTTTGTGAAACTCATGGCGTGGAATGGACGATTTGCGTGCCTCACAACATCATCGGCCCGAGGCAACGCTATGATGATCCTTACAGAAACGTGGCTTCCATCATGATAAATTGTTTGCTTCAGGAAAAAGCGCCGGTGATTTACGGAGATGGGGAGCAGAAGCGTTGTTTTAGTTCGATTTGGGACACGCTTTCCGCTTTGGAGCCTCTGTTGTTTTCTCCCTTGGCCCGAGGAGAAGTTTTTAATCTTGGACCGGATGAAGAGTTTGTGACGGTGAATCAATTGTACCAACAGCTCTCAAAAATCATGAATAAGGATCTGCCGCCCCGTCATCTTCCGGGGCGCCCTCTGGAGGTGAAGGAAGCCAACTGCTCTGCCGACAAGGCGCGTCGAATGTTTGGCTATCAGACGCGCGTCTCTTTGCAAGAGGCTCTTGAAGAATTGGTGGCATGGATTTCAGAAAAAGGTCCCAGGCCTTTTTTGTACACGTTCTCTCCGGAAATCGTGAATGAGAAGACGCCTTTATCCTGGAAAGAGCCGCTTTTTTAAGACGAAAACGCCTCACTTTGATCTAGGGGAAAAGACAATTCATGCTTCTTCGGTGAGTCCTCCCTTATAATGAGTTTTTCCCGTAAAAAGGACGGTCGGAAATGAGAGTGGGTGAAAGAGCTTTGGGTGGAGAAGGAAGCTACAGTGCTTTCACTCCCTCTTTGTCCGTCGCGCCGGCTCCTCGCGTGGCCTCTTCTCCCTGGATTTTCGGCAGAAAAAGAGACGATTTTTTATGGTTTCTGCTGCCGGGTTTGATTTTTCTGGTGGGCGATTTCTTTATCAAGGACGTTCCCGGATCGCGCATTTTTCCCATTTATTTTTTCGTGAGTTACTCTCTCATCGGTTCCGGACACATCTACGCGACGAATTGGAGAACCTACC
>Ga0182744_1004490_pt1 | contig 10425 bp, 6 predicted proteins | sample eDN3rd30CKraftMG_FD_128525 | JGI IMG/M metagenome (GOLD analysis project Ga0182744, IMG submission 128525) | Enriched Miracle-Growth compost microbial communities from Emeryville, California, USA - eDNA 3rd pass 30_C Kraft MG (version 2) (version 2) ... | reverse complement strand
CTCGCACGGGCTCGGCATCGCCCTGGGACGCCCCGACCGCAAGGTGATCGTGTTCGACGGCGACGGCAGCCTGTTGATGAACCTCGGCACGCTGGTGACCATCGCCTCGGTCGCGCCGCTCAATTTCTATCATTTCCTGAGCGAGAACCGGACCTACGACGTGAACGGGGGACACACCGTCCCGGGCGGCGAAACCGCGGATTTCGCCGGCCTCGCGGCTGCGGCCGGGTATCGCGGTGCCCACGCGTTCTCCGACAAGGACGAGTTCGCGGCCAATCTCGGCGGCATACTCGCCGGACCGGGACCGGTCTTCACCAGCCTGCGGATCGTTCCGCGCGATCAGACCAAGGAAGCGCCGACCCCGGCCGACTATCCGCAGCTTTATACGGCAAAGGCGCGCGCGCTGTTCCGCGCGACCGTCGGCGGCGGCGACTGACACACGGTCGCGGCGCTGCGACCGCCGGCCGAGGCATCCGGTGAGGCATCCGACACCGGCGCGAGCAACCGCCATGAAGGTTTCCCGGCTTCGGACGCAGGCTGTCGAGATCCCGTTCGTTCCGCCGATCGGGATGGGAGGGACCGCGTTCCGTTCGGTCGCCTGCATCGTCGCGTTCCTGGAAACCGATCAGGGCCTGATCGGGGAGGGGCTGGTCTATACCTCCGACGTCAAACGCCTGCGCCTCATCGACGACATGGTGCGCAGCTTCGAGCCGCTGGTCGTCGGGGCCGACATCCGCCTGAGCGGCCAGTTGCTGACACGCGCCTGGGCGGACCTGCGCCACGTCGGCCATGCGGGGTTCCCGATCGTCGGTTTTGCCGCCATCGACGGTGCGCTGCTCGATCTGCGGGCGAAGGCTGTCGGCGCGAGCGTCGCGCGCCTGCTCGGGGCCGCGCAGATGGCTGTGCCGGTCTACAACAGCACCGATCTCTGGGTGTCCGCCTCGCTCGATGAATTGCAGCGCGCCGCGGCGGCCCATGTCGCCAAGGGCTATCGCGGCGTGAAGCTGCGGGAAGACGTCGAACGCGTGCGAGCGGTGCGCGAAGCGGTCGGGCCCGCGATCAGCGTCATGGCGGACTTCAACCAGCGGCTGACGGTGCCAGAGGCCGTGCGGCTCGGCCGCGCGCTGCAGGAATTCAATCTCGCCTGGCTGGAGGAGCCGGTCGTCGCGCACGATCATCGCGGAGAGGCCGCGGTTGCCGCCGCGCTGGATACGCCGATCGCCAGCGGCGAGAGCGCCTATACCGGCCGCGAGGCGTTCGAGATGCTGGAGCGGGGCGCGGTGGACGTGCTGATGATCGATCTGCAGCGCATGGGCGGCCCGACCGAATTCCTGAAAGCAGCGCGCCTGGCGGAATCCTACGACGTGCCGCTCACGTCGCATCTGTTCCACGAAATGAGCCTGCCGCTGCTCGCGGCCTGTCCCAACGCGATCTACCTCGAATACATGCCGTGGTTCGAGCCGCTCTACGCGGAGCGTCTTACGCTCGATGGGAACGGTCATGCGGTCGTGCCCGACGGCCCAGGCTGGGGCTTCACGCTCGATCATGCCGCCATCCGGCGCCTGGCCGTGCGCTAGCCTGGTGTCGTGGCGCGGGCATCGCGGATCGCCTGCCAGATCCGCGCCGGGGTATAGGGCATGTCGAGGCGATGCACGCCGGCCGGCGCCAGCGCATGCATGACCGCATTGGCGATGCATGGAACGGAGCCGGTCGCGCCCGCTTCGCCAGTTCCCTTGACGCCGAGGTGGTTGGTCGGCGACGGCACCGGGTGGAAATGCAGCGACAGCGGCGGACTGTCTTCGGCATGCGGCATGAAATAGTCCATCAGCGTGCCGGTCAGGAGCTGGCCGGTCGTGCGTTCGTAGATGACGTGCTCGCCGATCGCCTGCCCGATGCCCTGCATGATGCCGCCGTGCAACTGTCCCTCGACCAGCATCGGGTTCATGACGTTGCCGCAGTCATCCACCGCGACATAGCGGACGATTTCGAGCACGCCGGTCTCCGGATCGATCTCGACCTCCGATACGTGCGCGCCGCTCGGATAGGACATCGGGCTTGAGATCTCGGTGGTCGTATCGAGCGGATGCCGCTCGGCGCCATGGTGTTCCTCGATCACGGAGGACAGGCTGACCGACAAGTCCGTGCCTTTCACCCGATAATGACCGTCGGCGAAGGTCAGGTCGTCGGCGGAAGCCTCCAGCATCGCCGCGGCGAGTTCGCCGCCCTTCCTGATGATCTCGTGGGCGCCGGCGGCGAGGGCGTTGCCGTGACTGAGCAGCGAGCGCGACCCGAAGGAGCCGTGGCCGATCAGGGCCGGCCCGCGCGGATCGCTTGCGCGCAGCGTGATGCGGCCGGAGTCGAGGCCGAGAATGCGCCCGACCACCTCGGGGAATACGGTCTCGATGCCCTGACCCGAAGGGCCGGCAAGCGTGTAGAGCAATAGATGGCCGGTCCGGTCGATCCGGATGGCGATGCGCTCCTGGCCGAGGCTTCCCGACGGTTCGATGAACGTGGCGCAACCGATCCCGCGCAGCCGCCCGCGCCTGGCGGCTTCGCGCCGCCGCTTGGCAAAGCCCTTCCAGTCCGAATGGTGCAGCGCGCCGTCCAGGAGCCCGGCCGGATCGGCGCTGTCGTAGGTCGAGCCTGTCGGCGTCTTGTAAGGAAATGCCGCGCGCGGGATCAGGTTGCGGCGACGAAGCGCGATGCGATCGATCCCGGTTATCCGCGCCGCCTCGTCCACCAGCCGTTCGATCAGGTACGCCACGTTCGGGCGTCCGGCGCCGCGATAGGCGGTGGTCGGGATCGTGTGGGTGAAAACGAGGCGGTGCCGGCCGTGGATGGCCGGAATGCGATAGACGTTCGCCGCCATGGTGCGTGGCGCCGCCATCGCATTGACGAACGCTCCGGCGTTGGAGCAGTACGCGCCGAGATTGACGAGCCAGTCGACGCGCAGCGCAAGGAATCTGCCGCGGCTGTCGAGCGCCAGCGCCCCGGCGAGGTGCGCGCCGCGGCCGTGATGGTCGCTGAGCATCGTCTCCGAACGCGAGCCGTTCCACTTCACCGGCTGGCGGAGCGCGCGCGCGGCGAGGAGCACGGCGAGAAATTCGGGATAGGCTTCGTTGCGCACGCCGACGGCGCCGCCGACGTCCTGGGCATGGACGCGGAATTTTTGCCGCTCGATGCCGGTAACGTCGGAGAAGTCTTCCTGGATCTGGCCCATGCCTTGCGTCGGCGCGTAGACATCGAAGGCATCCGCCGCCGCGTCGTAGGCGACGAGGCAGGCCTTGGGCTCCATCGGATGGCCGTTGAGCCGCTGCGCCTCGACTTCCACCTCGACGACCAGCGCTGCCGTGTCGAATCCGGCCTGGGTCGCGGCGGCGTCCCCGTATTCGGATTCGGCGGCGAGGTTGTCCGGCGCGATCGGATGAACGGCCAGCGCGTCCGCGGCGAGGGCATCGCTGGCGTCGATGAGCGGGGGCAGGTCGCGATATTCGATCTCGATCCGCTCGACGGCGTCGAGCGCCTGCGCTTCCGTTTCGGCCACCACTAGCGCCACGAGTTCGCCGACGAAGCGCACGGCATCGGCGGCCAGCATCGGACGGGCCGGCACCTTGAGCGGGCCGGTGACGCCGGTGAACATCATCGGCCGCGGCGACTTGAACTGCGCCAGCGCCGCATCCTTGCCGGTGAATATCCCGAGCACGCCGGGAAGCGCCTTCGCGGCTTCGATATCGAGCCTGACGATCTGCGCGTTGGCGCGATCGGAGCGCAGGAAATGACCGTAGACCTGACCGGGCAGGTTGTGGTCGGCGGTGTATTGGCCGTGCCCGGTGATCAGCCGCAGGTCTTCGCGCCGGCCCTTGTACGATGAATCCATGAACGCCCCCCGAACGGCTGCCGATCGTTCCACCCGACAAGCAGCAACGGATGTTCCTCGGCGACATAATATAAGTTTACATTCAGGAATGTATGTTTTTATAATGTTGAAAAAGCTCCATGGATGACGGCCGGTTCACGCCGGCCGTCGCTTCTTCCGCCGATGGAACGCCGATGAGAAATCCGCACGCCACCCCATCCCTGCGGCGCTCCGCCGCGGATTGCGGGCAGGGCCGATGACGCCGCGAACCGGAGCGGATACCGGCGCCGTGGAGCGCCCGGTCGGGATCGGGACCAATGCGCCGCCGGCGTTCGGCAGCGACGTGATCGCCGATACGCTGCGCGCGCTCGGCATCGAATATATCGCGCTCAATCCCGGCGCGAGCTATCGCGGCCTGCACGACTCCATCGTCAACTATCTCGGCAACAAGATGCCGCAGATGCTGCTGTGTCTGCACGAGGAGGTCGCGGTCGCGATCGCGCACGGCTACGCGCGCGTGACGGGGCGGGCGATGGCCGCGGCGGTCCATTCCAACGTGGGGCTTCTGCATGCCAGCATGTCGATCTTCGACGCCTGGTGCAATCGCTCCCCGGTGCTCGTGCTCGGCGCGACGGGGCCGGTGGATGCCGCCAAGCGCCGTCCCTGGATCGACTGGATCCATACGTCCGCCGACCAGGGCGCGATCGTGCGCGACTTCACCAAATGGGACGACCAGCCGTCCTCGCCGGCGGCGGCGCGGGAGGCGCTGGCGCGCGCCGCGTGGATGGCGAATTCGCTGCCCAAGGGGCCGGTCTACGTCAACTTCGATGCCGAGCTTCAGGAGATGAAGCTCCCCGAGCCGCTGCCGCCGTTCGATGTCGCGCAGTACACGCCGCCGGTCATGACCGGGATTTCGCCCGCCGCGCTTTCGGCGCTCGCCGCCGACCTCAAGCAGGCGCGGCACCCGCTTGTCTTCTTCGGCCGCGGCTCGCGGAGCCTGGAGGCCTGGAACCGCCGCGTCGCGCTGGTGGAAACGCTCGATGCGCAGGCCGCAACCCGGCTCAATCAGGCGGCGGTTTTTCCGACGGGCCATCCCGCGCATGTGGGCAATCCGGTCAGCATCGGTCCTGGGCCGGAGCTGATGGAGGCGATGCGCGCGGCCGATGTCATGCTCTGCCTCGACTGGGTGGATATCGGCGGCATGTTCCGCGCGCTCGGCGCACCGCCGAAAGCGAGGATCGTCACCGTCACGCTCGATCACACGATCCACCGCGGCTGGAACAAGGACTATCAGGCGCTCGCGCCGGCGAGCACGTATATCGCCGCCGATCCGGACGCCATCGTGGAAGCCTTGCTCGGCGAGCTGGCGGGCCACGTCCCGGCGCGGCCGAAGCTTCGGCGTAATCCGCCGCCGGCCGTCAGTCCGCTCCCGCGCGACAAGCTTTACGGCCCGCATATCCCGGAGCTGCTGCGCGCCGCGACGCGGGGCCGCGACGTCTGCCTGACCTATCTCACGATCTCCTGGGATTCGGCGCGCTGGCCGCTGCACCATCCGCTCGATTACACCGGCAACAGCGAGGGCGGCGCCATCGGCGCCGGGCCTGGCGTTTCGGTGGGCGTCGCGCTGGCGCTCAAGGGCAGCGGCAGGCTTCCGGTCGCGGTGCTGGGAGACGGCGATTTCCTGATGGGCGTGACGGCGATCTGGACCGCGGTGCACTACCGTATCCCGCTGCTTGTCCTGGTCGCCAACAACCGCTCTTTCTACAACGACGAAGTGCATCAGGAGCGCGTGGCGCGCATGCGCCAGCGGCCGGTCGAGAACAAGTGGATCGGCCAGCGCATCAGCGATCCGGAAATCGACGTCGCCGCGCTGGCGCGCGCGCAGGGCGCGCGCGCTTTCGGCCCGATCGAAAGCGTGGAGGCGCTGGAGCGGATTCTTCCCGAGGCGATCGCGGCCGTCGACAACGGCGAAGTGTCGGTGGTCGATGTCCGCATCGAGCCCGGCTACCTCGAGGAGGTTTCGGCGGCGATGATGCGCAAAGTGTAATCGCCGCCCGAAACTTCTCCGCAGCAATCCTGTCCGGAGCCTATGAACCCGGCCCGGACGGGCCGCCCGGTCGCTGCCGGACGGCGAGGGGGGCGCTGCGCACCTTCACCCGCGCTGCGGGATCTTGGCGACGCGGACGTACTCCTTCCATTTCTCGACATCCTTCAGCAGGCGCTCCTGGCCTTTCGCCGGCGTTTCGATCAGCGGATCGCCGCCGAAATTCGCGAGGAACTTCCGGGTTTCCTCGGACGAAACGATCTCCACGAACCATTTGTTGAGCTGGTCCACGATGGGCTTCGGCGTGGCGGCGGGAACCATCGCGGCCCACCAGCCGTCGATGTCCATGGGGATGCCCTGCTCGGCGAGCGTCGGCAGATCGGGGCTTGCCTGCAGCCGCTCGCCGGTGCTCACGCCGAGAATGCGCCAGCGCCCGGCGCGCTGCTGCGCCAGCGAGAACACCGGCTCCGAGACGCTGTAGTCGATCGCGCCGCTTTTCATGTCGTTGAGCGCGTCGGCGGCGGCCTTGTAGTTCACCTCGACCGCCTTGACCCCCGTCGCGAGCTTGTAGAATTCGCCGACCACGGTGCTGAATGCGCTCACGGTGGCGTAGGACGCTTTTTCGCCTTTCGCGACCATGGCTGTCGTCAGGTCCTTGGTGGTCTTGTAGGGCGAGCCCGCATCCACGGTCAGCATGAACGGCTGACGGTTGATGGTCGCGACGACCTGGATCGACTTGTTCACGTCGGCGACAGGAGGCTGGCTGTAGAGCGACATGCTGGCGGCGAACGCGGCCGCCGAGCTGACGAAGACCGTGTAACCGTCCGGCTTCGAACGGCTGACATATTCCGTCGCGATGTTGCCGGCGGCGCCGACGCGGTTCTCGACGATGACGGTTCTGCCCGTGATCGCCCGCGCTTTTTCCGCGAAGTAGCGCACGATGGTGTCGGCGCCGCTTCCGGCGGGAAAGGCGCAGACGAAATGGATGTCCTGCCTCGGATAGTCCTGCGCGCGGGAAGCGGCAGGTGCGAGTGAGGCCGCGGCAACGGCGGCCGTCAGTAGAAGTCGTGCAACTTTCATCGCGTCCCTCCGGTTTTTTTAGTTGTCGATCCTGTATTGTCCACGGCGTGCCCGGCGGCGTGCTGCGCCGCGAGCCAGCCGAAGGTCATGCCGCCGGCAAGGCTGAGCCCGGCCTGATAGCCGACGCCGATGTGCCGCCACGCCGCGACGTCGCCGCAGGCGTACAGGCCGCCGATCGGATGTCCCCGCAGGTGCAGGACCTGGCCGATGCCGTTGGTCTTGAGGCCGACGGCGTTGCCCTGGCTCGGAAGCACCTCGATGCCGAAGAAGGGCGGCTTGCTCACCGCGCCGAGATTGGGGTTGGCGAGCGTGAGATCGCTGGTGGCCTGCCGTGCCCACGGCGTTTCCCCGCGCTTGAACTCGTCGTCGTGTCCCTTCCTGACGAACCCGTTGAAGCGTTTGACAGTGGCGGCGAGCGTGGCGGGATCGAGCTTGAGCCGCTGCGCGAGTTCCTCGAGCGTCGCTCCGCGCGGCAGCCAGTCCGGCGGGGTGGCGCCGGGCGGTAGCGGCGCGAGGCCGTATTTATCGAGATACTGGGAATCGAAGATGAGGAAGAGCGGCACGTTCAGAAGACGGTGGCCGCGGACGTCGAAATGACGGAGCCGCGCGGAGATGTCGCCGAACGATGACTCGTCGGCAAACCGGCAGCCGAAGCGATTGACCAGGATGCTGTGCGGATAGGCGAGTTCCCGCGGTCCCGCGCCGCGCGCCCAGGGCTCGCCGTCGATCTTCTCGCCTTCGATGTAATAGGAGAGCTTGATGCTCAGGCTGCCGTGCGACACCACGAACGCCGCCCCGTGCTCGAGCGCCATGACGAGGCCGCCGCCGCGGTTATGCGACTTCCCGCCGTGCGGATAGGACGAGAACTCGTCGAAGCAGGCCATCAGCTCCGTATTGGCATCGTAGGCGCCGGTCGCGAGCAGAACGCCACGCCGGCCGTGAATCCGCTTCGTTCCGGCACCATCCGCGAGCTCGACGCCGCAGACGCGCCCGTCCTCGACGATCAGGCGGTCCACGTCGGCGTCGGTGCGGATCGATATCCGCCGGTCGAGCGCGGCCTTGACGAAATGCCCCGCGAGGGCCGCGCCGAAGGTGCGGATATCCGCTGCTTCCCGCGCGGCGATGACGGAACGGTCCCAGTTGCGGTATCCGGCCCGGCCGCCCCACGCGGCCATCTCCTCGAAGGTGATCCGCCCGTGATCGAACGGCGTCATCTCCAGCCGCGCCTGCCATTCCCCGAGCGTGCGCGCCTCGAACGGTCTCACCTGGATGCTGCGGCCGCTCGGCTTCGAGCCGCCGCCGAACGGGAAATAGTGATCGGGCAGTTTTTCGACGACGTAGAACGGGACGCGCGCGGACTGCTCGAAATAGCGCAGGGCGCGCGGCGCGTTGGCGATGAAGCTGGCGGTGACGCCGGGATCGTTGCGGCCGCCGCCGAGATATTCGAGATAGGCGCCCGTCTCGGCGGCCGTGTCGGGGATGCCGATGCCCTGCTGCAAATGGTTGGCGCCGGCCCATACGATTCCATAGGACCATGCCGTCGTTCCGCCGACGCGGGACGCCTTCTCGAGCATGAGCACGCGCAGGCCGAGATCCGTCGCCGTGATCGCAGCCGCGAGTCCTCCGATGCCGGTTCCGACGACGACCAGATCGAACGTCTCGTCCCATGCCGCCATGATGTGGCCGTTCCCTCGGGCCGGCTCGATGCGCCGGCCTATATTTTCATGCACTGAAGAATTTACATACAAGTCTGCATATTTATAGAGGCTTGGCCAGCCGATTCATGTCGCCGGGAAGAGAAAGGGTAGCGACCCTGTTGCACATCGCAGCGCACAAATGCGCTTCAAATCGTCCTCGTGCCGCGAAGGCAGCGCGAACGCAGGCCGCCGCCGGTCATATCCGCCGGATTGTTACGATGCCGCGCTGCAATCCAATTTGCTGTTGACGAACGTCGATGTGCGCAGATAGAAATACATTCAACGTTGTATGTAAATAGAGGCGAATGCCGCGAGCGGGAGGGGTTGCCATGGGACGGGAAGGGGCGTCATGTCATCGCGGTCCGGCGGAGCCGGCGCGAAGCTGATGGCGACAAGGCCAGGCGGCATGCCAAACGGCGTGGCCGTTTGAAGGGTACCCGCCGGCCGATGCGGCATAGCTCACGCGCGACATCATTCACACGACGTAACTCGCACGATGTAACTCACACGATGTAACTCACACGAAAGTCCCCGATGTCCTTCGACGCCATTGATACTGCTGCCGCGAAGAGCGGCTCCCGGCTCGACCTCAGCCTGGCGCTCGCGGACAACGAAAATACCCGGCCGCTTCTCGACGGAAGCGTGACGGTGCAGGGCGCCCGGCTGCTGCCGACCGCCGTTCACCCCTCGGAGATGTTCTGGCGCCAACTGAAGTACGGCGACTTCGATATTTCCGAGATGTCGCTTTCCTCCCTGCTGATCTCCGTCTCGAAGGGCGCGTCGCAGTGGACCGCCATTCCGGTGTTCACGTCGCGGGAGTTCTATCACACGCGAGTACTGGTCCGCGCCGGCGCCAACATCCGAACGCCGGCCGATCTGCGGGGCAAGCGGGTCGGCGTGCCGGAATATCAGCAGACGGCGGCGATCTGGTCGCGGGCCGCGCTGGCGCACGAGTTCGGGGTCGAACCGCGCGAGATCGAATGGTTCATGGAGCGGCCGGCGGAAAAGAGCCACGGCGGATCGACGGCCTTCAAGCCGCCGGAAGGCGTCGTGGTGAACCAGATCCCGCCGACCACGAATATCGGCGAGATGCTGCTCAACGACAAGCTCGATGCGACCTTGCTCTACCTGGCAAATCGGAACCTCGTCGACCGCAGCCGCGTGGCGCTGACCTCGAGCGAGCACGTCCGCCCGCTGTTTCCGGACGCGAAAGCGGAAGGGCGGCGATATTACGCGAAGACGAGTTTGTATCCGATCAATCACACGATTGTCGTGCGGCGCTCGCTGCTGGAGCGGCATCCGTGGATCGCGCTCAATCTCTATCACGCCTTTGCCGCTGCGCGGGCCGAGGTGATGGCGCGCGGCCGCGCCTTCCTGCGGCCCTACGATGCGCTGGGTCTGATCGACGACCGCAACCGGCATGCGCTCGAGGCCGATGCCATGCCTTACGGTCTCGCCGCGAACCGCCTGGTGCTGGAGACGCTGGCGCAATACGTCCACGAGCAGGGATTGACGGCGCGTCGTGTCGATCTCGGCGAGGTGTTCGCGCCCAGCACGCTCGAGCTTTAGAGCGCGCGGGGCAGGACCGGTCGAGCGGAAAGACGCGAGACGCGGCGCGGCCCGCACGGAGCCGGGCATTAGCGCGCGCCGTTCCGGGCTCGCGCCGGCTGAACAAGTCAAAGGGGAGGGAAATGGTGAAAGTACTCTACAGCACCAGCGCCACGGTCACGGGCGGGCGGGAAGGTCAT
>Ga0182744_1004489_pt1 | contig 10425 bp, 12 predicted proteins | sample eDN3rd30CKraftMG_FD_128525 | JGI IMG/M metagenome (GOLD analysis project Ga0182744, IMG submission 128525) | Enriched Miracle-Growth compost microbial communities from Emeryville, California, USA - eDNA 3rd pass 30_C Kraft MG (version 2) (version 2) ... | reverse complement strand
ACTTCTGCTTTCGGAAGGTTATCAAAATATAAAACCGTCGAAACTAGCTCGAGGAATCTAGCATTCTGTTCATTCATATCCTCTAAGCAATCCTCTAAAAATGGCATTTCTACTTCATTTAAGCTTAAAAACTCCTTACCAGAGTCTGTCAACGTATAGCGATACTGAAAATAACCGCCCTTTTTCTCTTTAATCTCATTCAGGAACCCCATATTGCAAAGCTCTTCTACCCGCAAAGTCAATTCCTCTGAATATGGACCATAAAAATGAAACTGAAACCGCTCATGGAACGGAAAACTTACTTTTTTTGCAATATATATCATCTTTTGCAGCTTTTTTCTCCCGATGATTTCTCCGGAAACTAAAACAGCCTGCATCAGCTTAGCATGATCTTTTAACAACGCTCGTCAGCTCCTACTCCAGGATTATATCTCTAATAGGCTACGTATTTGTTTTTTTATACTATTATCTGAGGATTCATCTCCTAAGAAATCACCAGGGTAATATAGTTTATGGTCGGTTCTCCTTTTTCCTGAGATGGCGTCCACAATCTCGGACTCCCTGGAAAGCTCCTTTAATTCCCCGTTTTTCATTAATAAATGAATCGGCAAACGCTCCTCTTCCTCACCAGGACGATAAAAATCGTAAGGCAAATCCGATGAAGAATCCACGACTAAATAATAGTCAGGGTCAATCCCTGCTTTTTCAAAAAGAGTGGTCAACTCAGCGAGCTTCTTATACTCCTTTGCAGGATCAAACTCGGCATATTTAAATAAATTCCGATTCACAAAACGCCGACAAAGGTCACTTAAAATGGCGTCGTCTTCTTCCTGCCAGATTTGAAAATAATACATAATTATAGATTCATCTAACTTTAAGTAGTCTTCTAAGGTCACCTGATCCTTAAAGAAAGAATAAAAGTGAATCGGTTCATTTTTAAAAGAATAGTTGTTTTCATATAACTGCTTAGCACGGTGAAGGATTTTGGTCAAAATCACCTCGGCACTGCGGGATACTGGATGAAAGTAAACCTGCCAATACATCTGATAGCGGCTCATAATATAATCCTCAACCGCATGCATACCGCTTTTCTTAATGACCACTTGGTCTTCCTTCGGCCTCATCACACGAAGAATTCTCTCCATATCAAATTGCCCATAGCTCACTCCGGTAAAATAAGCATCGCGCTGCAGATAATCCATCCGATCGGCATCAATTTGACTGGAAATTAAACTGACAACCAGCTTTTTAGCAGAGGTTTTCGCAATCACTTCCGCCACTTGCTGTGGGAAATCAGGACCAACCTTTTTTAAAATAGCATTAACCTCTGTATCTCCTAACACGATTGATTGTGTAAAATCTTCATGATCAAAGTCAAATACTTTTTCAAACGAATGGGAAAATGGACCATGCCCCAAATCATGGAGAAGCGCTGCACAGAGCGTAAGCAGGCGGTCTTCATCATTCCATTCCGGTCTGCCCGCGAACACGTCATCAATGATGCGCCGGACAATTTCATATACTCCGAGAGAATGGTTAAAGCGGCTGTGTTCCGCACCATGGAAGGTTAAAAAGGTGGTACCCAGCTGTTTGATACGGCGCAGGCGTTGAAATTCTTTTGTTCCGACCAAATCCCAGATCACCCGGTCACGAACGTGAACGTACCGATGAACAGGATCTTTAAACACTTTTTCTTCACTCAGTTTTTCCGCCGAATATCGCATGGTTTTCCCCTTTACGCTAAACTTTCTTCTATTATATCCCAATTACCAACAATTTTCTGCACGACTTTTCGACAATGGCATGAAAAGAAAAATCACCTAAGGCCCGCGAAGTCATAGGTGATTATTTTAACTTTTTATTAATCTTTTCCATTAATTCCTCTTCGCTTAGGGCAGCTAGCGGACGGTTATTGACAAAGGCAAATGTTTTTTTCCGGCCAGGTCCACAATAAGATTGGCAGCCAATTTTAATGTCAGCTTCAGGATCCAAATCTTTCAAACGAGGGATTAATGTCTTTAGATTCACGGCCTGACAATCATCACAAACACGGAATTCATTTGACATTACTTCCACCCTTTCTGATCTATTACTACTATTTTAGCCAATTTAAGTACGGTTTAACTCCTTAGATATATTACAATTTCTTTCAATTCATTGCAAGTTGCAACTTTTAGCAACACATCTAACTCTTTCAGTTAAAAAAACTATTATCCTTGCAAGAAAATGGTATAAAGCCTGAAAAACTTGTCCAAGATAAGACTAGAACTTTTAAAAACTCGTCCACCGAGTTCATTGTCATTATTTTTAAGGGAGTTGAAAAGGATATGAAAGTACGGCAAGATGCATGGACAGATGAAAATGATTTATTGTTAGCTGAAACCGTCCTTCGCCATGTACGTGAAGGCAGTACCCAGCTGAACGCTTTTGAAGAGGTAGGCGACAAGCTAAATAGGACTTCTGCAGCCTGTGGATTTAGATGGAATGCCGTTGTGCGCCATCGCTATGAAAAAGCATTGCAATTAGCTAAAAAACAACGTAAACAAAGACAGAGAGTGCTAGGTAAAGACCAAGGCGGCAAGAAAAAGTTACTCTACAATCCACCAGTTCCAGCTGTAGATGACTTTGAAACACTAGCAGCGCCAGTTGATGTGCCAATGGAAACTTCTTATGAAATGCCAGACTTAACAACAGAAGCTGCAGCGGAAACCTATGTACAAACACCCGTTGCGCAGACTTATAGACCAACAGCAAAAACAGCATCAGGACTATCACTTGATAGCGTGATTGATTATTTACAAAACTTTAATCATGCGAATCTGCAAAATGAAGCATTAAAAAGTGAGAATGAAAGATTGAAGCGCGAAATCGCTGAGCTTCGTAAGCAAAATGAGGAAATGTCTGCAAAAATAGAAGGTCTCGAGCAAAATACTGAAACCATCCAAGAAGATTACGAGACACTCATGAAGATTATGAACCGTGCTCGTAAGCTTGTACTATTTGAAGAAGAAGAAAGACCTGCCACGAAATTCAAGATGGACCGTAACGGAAACTTAGAAAAAGTAGCAGAGTAATGGAAAAGCAATAGCCCCATATATATGTAATGGCTATTTACTAGGGGCCAAAAGCACCCATTAGGCATTGGGAGAAGAGCCTTAGCGCAGTATCCTCTTTAAAGAAGCCGTAAATCCTCAGGGGTTTACGGCTTTTTACATTTCATTCAGTTTTTCGTTTCGCTCAACTATTCTCTGGTAATACCCAGGGAGGAGCTCTAATTCTAGTTCATTTAGCTGACCGGCGTAAAGGATGTCACTGTTCTTTTTTAATTGATTTAATAGACGAAGCATAACATCCGCATTGCTAAGCGGTGTTTCCAACAGCTCAGACAGAGAGGCCATTACTTCGGGTACAATCTCTGGATAGGTGAATTTCGTCTGCTGACACCCTTTAGCGATCTCATAAAAATGCTGGATCAACTGTGCACGCTGGCTGCCGCTGCCATTGACACATAAATAAATTTGAACAGCGACTCCTTTTTTTAGGCGGCGCTGGGAGATACCAGCGAACTTTTTCCCATTAATACTGAGGTCATAGCTTCCCGGACAATAAGATCCAACGATTTCTCTTGCCTCGATCTTTTTATTGTACTCTGCAAACATGTTTTGAACGAGCTCCCACATCGTATCGTACCCGCGGTTGATATCAATGCCTTTTTCTTTCTCTGGCAGGATCAATGAGATATTTAAAACCCCTTCATCCAGTACGACCGCCAAGCCACCTGAGTTCCGGACAATAGACTGATAGCCCTGCTCTTCGAAAAATTGCCTTCCTTCTTTTAAGAATGGCAGTTTGGTATCTTGTATCCCGAGAACGATGGTATTGTGATGAACCCAAGTTCTTGCGGTCGCAGGAGCCTGTCCTGAGCCAACCGAGGCACATAACGTATCATCTGTGCCAAATGACTGTAATGCCTGAAAATGACGGCCAGCTGTCGACTGATCAATTATCCGCCACTCCGGCTGCTGTAGTAAACCTTCCATATTGAACTTCTCCTCAAATTGAATGTAAGCCTATTATACCTTGTAAAAAAAGCCAGTCCAACTGTGGACTAGCTTTCAAAAGTACTATTTTATTCCTTGTGCTGCCGTGATCAATGCCAATTTATAGACATCTTCTTCGTTACAGCCGCGTGATAGGTCATTTACAGGTTTATTTAACCCCTGCAGGATTGGTCCTACTGCTTCAAAGCCGCCTAAACGCTGTGCAATTTTGTAGCCGATGTTTCCAGCTTCAAGACTTGGGAAGATAAACACGTTCGCATCCCCTTGAAGTGGTGAATCAGGTGCCTTACTTTTCGCAACAGATGGGACAAACGCCGCGTCAAATTGGAACTCACCGTCAATAACTAGAGATGGGTCACGGCGCTTTGCTTCTTCAACTGCCCCTGAAACTCTTTCTGTTTCTGGAGATTTTGCTGAACCCTTTGTTGAGAAACTTAACATCGCAATACGTGGTTCAATATCAAACATATCCGCTGTTTTCGCGCTTTCCACCGCAATTTCTGCTAAATCATTGCTGTCTGGAGCAATATTGATGGCACAATCCGCAAACACATATTTTTCATCTTCACGTACCATGATGAAAACACCAGACGTTTTCTTCACGCCTTCTTTTGTTTTAATAATTTGCAATGCAGGGCGGACCGTATCCGCTGTAGAGTGGGCCGCACCGCTCACCAAGCCATCTGCTTTATTCAAGTATACTAACATTGTACCAAAGTAATTTTCATCTAATAACATCTTACGTGCATCTTCTTCCGTTGCTTTCCCTTTACGGCGTTCAACAAAGGCCGCAACTAACTCGTCCATTGCTGCGTAGCTGGCAGGGTCATAAATTTCAGCTGCCTCTAAGGAAACGCCAAGTTCCTGAGCCTTCGCCTGAACTTGTTCGATGTTACCAATCAAAATAGGCGTTAAACGCTTTTCTTCTGCAAGCCTGCTTGCTGCTCTGACAATTCGTTCGTCCAAGCCTTCTGGAAAAACAATTCTCATATCACGTCCTGATAATTTCTGCTTTAATCCTTCAAATAAATCAGCCACAATTATATCCTCCCTAAATAAAGCTTCCTCTTTTAGCATACTTTACCTGTTGAAAAATTCAACTTAGGTAACGTTTTCACTATAAATGTTCTTTTATTCAAAAAACTTCACACTTGATTACTATTTACCACTTTTCCAAAAGTTATCCATGGTGGTTTATTCGAGCGTGCTTTGGTCAAACTATGTTATAGTAAAGATTGTAAATAAGAAGAATGATTATTTAGGAGTGATTTTAATGAGTGAAGCAGCTCAAACGCTTGATGGCTGGTATTGTTTGCATGATTTCCGTACGGTTGATTGGACAACTTGGAAAATGCTTTCCAGTGATGAACGCCAATCAGCGATTCACGAGTTTTTAAGTCTAGTTGAAAAATGGAATCACACGCAAGAACGTAACGAAGGCAGTCATGCTTTATATACAATTGTTGGCCAAAAGGCTGACTTTATGATGATGATTTTACGTCCAACGATGGAAGAATTAAATGAAATCGAAACAGAATTTAATAAAACAAAATTAGCTGAATTCACCATTCCAGCTCATTCTTATGTGTCTGTAGTTGAACTCAGTAACTACCTGCCAGCTGGCGAAGATCCATACCAAAATCCACAAATTCTTGCTCGTTTATATCCGAAATTACCTAGAACAAAGTATGTTTGTTTCTACCCAATGGATAAGAAACGTGAAGGTAACGATAACTGGTATATGCTTCCGATGGAAGAGCGCCGCAATATGATGCGCAGCCACGGTATGATTGGACGTACATATGCAGGAAAAGTGAAGCAGATTATTACAGGATCTGTAGGCTTTGATGATTACGAATGGGGCGTAACACTTTTTGCTGAAGATGTTCTTCAATTTAAAAAGCTTGTCTATGAAATGCGATTTGATGAAGTAAGTGCACGCTACGGTGCGTTTGGTGCCTTCTTCGTTGGAAACCTATTAGAAGAAGAAAGCGTAGCACGCTTTTTACATGTTTAATATCCAAAAGGTTCTCAGTTTATACTGAGGACTTTTTTTTGTATTTTTCCAAAGTCATATTTCCCCTCCCCCTTTCATACAAATAAAACAGCGAGTCTTAAATAAAGCTTTCGAATCATTCTTACAGACGTGACTGACCTGATTGTCACCATTTAGGATTTATAGGCGTATGAATAGAAAGTTGAAACAAAAGGGTTAGTTATTTTTAGGAGGGGAAAAGATGAATCAGTATTATAATCAACAAGGGTTTCAGCCCTATCAGGCAAGACAGGGAGCAGCAGCTCCATTTCAACAAGGGCAAGGATTCTTTCCAGGCCAGCAGCAGCAAGGTTTTCCACAGTTTCCACAACAAGGAGTTCCATCGGCGCCTCCTGCAGGGGCTCAGGGAATGCTGCCAGTTGAACAATCGTACATCGAGAATATTTTGCGCTTAAATAAAGGAAAATTGGTAACCGTATATGCAACCTTTGAAGGAAACAACCAGTGGAATGCAAAAGTATTTAAAGGGATTATTGAAGCAGCAGGACGAGACCATGTCATAATAAGTGACCCACAGACTGGTATGCGGTACCTCATTCCAATGGTGCCGATCGATTACTTTACATTTGATGAAGAAATTGAATACGAATATCCTTTTGCAGGTGGAGCGCCAAATTTAGGTACGTATCCACCTAGATAAACATAAAAAGGCATTGGAAGCTTTTGTCCAATGCCTTTTTACTATGTTATAGATCTTTTACAGTTCCGATAATCATTAACACCCAACCGGCCAGGAAGCAAACACCGCCTAGGGGTGTGATCGCGCCCAGCACTCCTATTTTGGTCAAGCTTAACACGTAAAGGCTGCCGCTGAAAAGAATGATTCCAACAAGGAACAACCATCCAGACCATGTAAAAAAGGAGCTAACCTCCACTTTTCCAAGCAGAATTCCGAGTATTAACAAACCAGTTGCGTGAAACATTTGATAGGTAACGCCGGTTTTCCATATATCTAAGTAGTATGGTTCTACTTTATCTTTGAGGCCATGTGCGCCAAAGGCTCCAAGTGCAACAGCTAAAAAAGCATTAATTGCGCCAATAATGATAAAAGTTTTCATCCTAATTCCCCCTTAAAAATCAAACAATGAATCACCGTTTGCTTCGTCTTCCATTTCTAGTTTTTTCGGCTGGTTTAGTGATACTGGCTGCTGAAATGATGGCTGTGCTATTACCGGCTGAAAGGCTGCTAATGGAGTAGTTTTTGGCTCTTGTTGTACCTGCTTATCATCTAGTATCAATTCGCATAATATTTTAATAGAGTATACTTTTTCTCGCAAGTTTTCTTGCCTCGTGCTGTTTTTTGCCAGTTTTAATTCTTCTTCTATTTTCATTAATAACTTTTCTACCGATATATTCACGATTCATTAGCTCCTCTATTTCAATCTCTTTATCATCATACCAAATTCGACAGCCAATTAGAAATTCGACACCTTTCAATGTTTCACGTGAAACATGTCGATTATTAAAAAATATTGCGCGGCTGTGTTATAGTGGTCTGTTGATTTTCCGCTCCAATCAACAGGTGCCAAAAATCAGTATTAGTTTTCATACAACCAAAATAATAAAAGTCGCCATTTTAATAATTGGCGACTTACCGTTAAAGATTATCCTAATATTCTTTGGTATATGGATTTGGCATGTGTTAGATCTTTTGTTCCATGAATGAGGGCGCGGCCGTCGTTGAAGATGACCATTCGCTCGCTGCCCATTTCTACGGATAGAAGATAGGGGTTTCCTTTCACACTGTATCCAAGCGAGCTTAGCTGTCCTGCGAGCTTCTCAAGCGAAATTCCACCTTGCGCAGAGGGACGAATTTGCACTGTATCCCGGCCGCATAAAACAGTGGTTTTTGTCATATTTTCCTGATCTAAATACGGATAGGTTCTTTCCTCGCCGCAGGATAAACAGCCTGCAAATTTCGCCTTTCCCATTTTCAAACTAGTGTATTGGTTCCGCCATAAGTCAAAACTGACAAATGAAGCCCGTACAGCATCCCAATCTTCGACAAGCATTTTAAGTGCTTCAGCACTTTGATGGGCAATGACCATTTGGACTGCAGGCGAGATAATCCCACCGGTGTCACAGGTTAATCCCTGCATGGGTATACTCCGTAACAAACAGTTTAAGCATGGTGTTTTTCCAGGAATAATCGAAAAACTCATTCCATAACTGCCGACACAGGCTCCATAGATCCAAGGTATCTTATACTTTTGTGAAACATCATTAATGGCCATCCGCGTTTCAAAATTATCGGTGGCATCAATAATAACATCAACATCCTTCACCAAATCCTCTAAAAAAGCAGGGGTAGCATCAGCAATTATCGATGTAATCTCAACATCACTATTGATCGCTTGAAGCCGCTTTTTGGCTGCTGCAGCCTTCGGAAGCTTCTCCGCCACATCCTCCTCTGTATAGAGCTGCTGGCGCTGCAGGTTGCTTGCCTCAACATAATCTCGATCGACAATCGTCAGCCTGCCAACCCCTGCCCGGGTGAGAATCTCTGCATTCCCTGAACCCAGGGCCCCCGCACCGATCATTAACACATGCCTCGTACGGATTTTCTCTTGTCCATCTCTACCGATCCCTGGAAAGAGGACCTGTCGTGAATATCGTTCGTTCATTCTGTTTCCCCTTCCAAAATCGCATTATAACTAGGCCATACTAGGGGTACTATTCTCTATCCGAGAGTAAACTCCTCTCATCCGAGAGTAAACCCCTCTATCCGAGAGTAAACCCACTCATCCGAGAGTAATCCTCCTTATAGAAGGGATTTACCATTATCACCCTCCGCTCACTGGCGGGATAAAGGCGATTTCATCTCCATCTTGAATGACTTCGTCGTCCTGAGCGAACTCTTCATTAACCGCAGTCATTACACTATCCATTTTTGGCAGATCGTAATTAGCTGCCAATTCTGCTTTCAATTCTCCGACACTCTTGCCAGCTGCATCTAATCGAAGAAACTCTTCCCCCACTGCATCGCGTAAATGAGCAAAAAATAATACTTTATTCATTTAAGTCAGCCTCCTCCGGTTTGCCGCTTGGATAAGCGACCGTCTCAAGCTGGTTACCCATCCACTCTTCGCCGTCTTCCCAATGTTCTTTTTTCCAAATAGGGACGATTTCTTTAATCCTTTCAATCGCATAACGATTGGCATCATAAGCATCTGCACGATGTGGGGTAGAAACCGCAATCACAACCGCAATATCGGTAATATCCAGCCGTCCCACTCGGTGGGTAATCGCGACTTGAGAATCTGGCCAGCGTTCTTCGATTTCCCTGCCAATTTGCTCAAGCTTTTTCACAGCCATCGCTTCATAGGCATCATAAATTAAGAATAGTGTCTTTTTCCCTTTAGTCATTTCACGAACGGTTCCTATAAAAGTAGTAATTGCACCAGCATTACGCTGAACGACCTTATCAATCACAGATTGGATATCAATCGGTTCTTTTGAAATTTGAAAATTCATGTATGTGCACCTCTTTTAGACCAAATTCTTCGGTTCTGCATTTTCTACTACTTCATATCCGCCAATCTTTTCAACCTGCTTTTTAAAATCAGCGGATTGTATAATCTCCATTAACAGCCTGCACCTCTCACTTTCATAAAAGCTCCTGGTCATTAATAAATCATACTCTTCATCCGCTACAGGAACAAAGTCTAAGTCCATTGCCTTTGCGGCCGGAAAAATACCGAGACCAGCACCGTGATTGTCGCCATTTACTTCTGCAGCAACGGCTAGGTGTGAAAACATTTCACGATCGTAGCCAGTTATTTCTTCTGAAACAATCCCGTTCTCCTCTAGAAGCATATCAAAAAGAATCCTTGTGCCTGCACCTTTTTGACGGTTAACAAAGTTTGCCTTCTTCTCAAAAATATCTCTAACATTTTCTATATCAAGTGGATTCCCTTTAGGCAGAATCCAGCCTTGCTTTCTTCTTAAAAATGGATAAAGGATAACATCCATACCAGCTAATAGTTTCTTTACATACGATATATTATATTGCTTTGTGTTTGGGTCAAGCAAATGAATCCCCGCTACGTGAGCTTCTCCTTTTCGAATTGCCATGATACCAGCCATGCTGCCTACATGTGCAGAAACTATTTTCATATCTGCCCTTGCTCTTTTTACCTGTGAAGATAAAAGATCAATCGTCAGATCGTGGCTGCCACAAAACATAATCGCATTTTTGATTTCCTCAAGCGGCCTTAATAGCTCAACCTCAGCGAATTCTCCTTGTTCATAACCAATTACGTTCGCTGGTACGACAAGAAGGCCATCTGCTCGAACATACGACATCGT
>Ga0182744_1004488_pt1 | contig 10425 bp, 11 predicted proteins | sample eDN3rd30CKraftMG_FD_128525 | JGI IMG/M metagenome (GOLD analysis project Ga0182744, IMG submission 128525) | Enriched Miracle-Growth compost microbial communities from Emeryville, California, USA - eDNA 3rd pass 30_C Kraft MG (version 2) (version 2) ... | reverse complement strand
TCGTTCGAGATGCGCGGCATCGAGGAGTGGATGCGCGGCGCCGGCAAGATCCTGCGCTCGGGCGCCCGGATGGTGTGGGGCCCCGGCCGGCACAATGCCGGCGACAACACCTTCGCGTACTTCCTTGATCCGGCCGGCAACACCATCGAGTACACGACCGAGCTCGCCATGGTCGACGACGATCTATGGGAAGCCCACCGGCACGACATCAGCGAGTTGTCGACGCAGGATCAATGGGGCACGGCCCAGGAGATGAGCGAGCTCGTCGCCCGCGAATCGTTCAACGACATCGACAAGGGCCTGTTCGTCGCACCGCCGGTGTGATCGGGCAGCGGCATCCACCCATTCGTTGAAAGAGGACCGACAATGACACGCATCCACTTCGCCGTCGATCACGGCGGGTACGAACTGGGCCGGGCGCTCGAGCAGCGCGCGATCGACGGCCGCTTCGAGGTCGTCTGGCACGGCGCTGACCAGCTCGATCCGGGCGACGACTACCCGATGTATGCCATCGCCGTCGCGCAGGCGGTCGTGAAGGACCAGGATGCCGGCATCGACGCGTTCGCGGTGCTCGTCGTCGACGAGGCCCTCGCGGGTGTCGTCGCCGCGAACAAGGTGAACGGCGCGCGCGCCGTCACGACGACCTCGCCGCGTGCCGCGGCCACGGCCCGCGCGGTCGTGGATGCCAACGTGCTGGTGATCGACGGCGTCGCGTTCGAGGAGTCGGCGTGGCTGAACATCTACGCGTTCGTGACGACCGGCATGGACCAGACCGTCGAGCGCGGCCGGCAGATCCTCCAGATAGAGGAGTATGAGAACGCCGGCACGATCGAGGGATGGGCCGTGCAGCTCGAGCCCGAGCAGATTCTGCGCACCTACTGACCCTTCGCCATCGCCCTGGAGGTTTCACATGCCCCGTGCCGCACTGTACGACCACACCGGAGGGCCCGATGTTCTCTACATCGGCGGGGTGCCCGAGGCTGAACCCGGGCCCGGAGAGGTCGTGCTGAGCGTGCGCGCCGCCGGCCTGAATCCGTTCGATGCGAAGCTGCTGTCGGGGTTCGTCCCTTCTGATGTGCCGTTCCCGCGGCAGGTGGGGTCGGATGTCGCAGGGGTTGTTTCGGTTGTGGGTCCGGGCGCGATGTACGGGGACGGCACGCCGGTGGCCGTGGGCGACGACGTGCTCGGACGGGCTTCTTCGGGCTCGGCCGCAGAAGAGGCGGTGGCTCTCGCATCGGAGCTGGTGCGGCGGCCCTCGTCGGTCGGCATCGCGGTCGCCGGCGGGCTCTGGGTCGCCGGGCTCACTGCGGTCTCGGTGCTCACGACCGTGCCAGTGGGCCCGGGCGATGTGGTGCTCGTCGGCGGTGCGGCCGGCGCCGTGGGTTTCGTGGCGGCGCAGCTGGCCGTCGAAGCCGGTGCACGCGTGATCGGCACCGCATCGGAGCGCAACCACGAGCTGCTGCGTTCGGTGGGCGTGGAGCCCGTCGCGTACGGGCGAGAGTTGGTTTCGTCGCTGCGCGGGGTCGATGTGACGGCCGTCTACGACTGCCATGGGCGCGATGCGCTCGACGCCGCGGTCGCCCTGGGCGTGCCAGTCGACCGCATGGTGGCGATCGCCGCCTACGACGCGCTCGACGAGCTCGGTGTGAACAACGTCGAGCGCTCTGCTCGGACCGCTCAGAACCTTGCGGGGCTCGTAGATCGCGTTGCCCGGGGCGTACTGCGCTTGCCGGTGGCCGCGACCTTCGCGCTCGATGACATCGTCGCGGCGTTCCGTGCCCTCGAGGCGCCGCACGCCCCGGGCAAGATCATCGTCACCGCCTGACGCGACGAACTCGGTTCGCGCCGCTGTTTTCGACTCGCGCGCTCGTTCTCCGCGTTCGCGTCCGTTTTTCGCTTTCGCGCCCGCTTTCCGCTTTCGCGCCCGTTTTCGCATCACACCGGATCGATCGCGCTGCTGTTCTCCGCTTCCGCGCCAGCGAATGACAGGCGCGAAAGCGAAAAGCAAGAGCGCGAGCGCTTGTATGGCTCGACATCTCCCCCACCGATGCCTGACATCTTCACCACGACGTCGATGTTCGCGTGGATATTGGATATTCCTTGTCTCATGAGTTCCGTGAGTCCCCGCCGAATGACCGACGAGGTTTTCCGCATTCTGCGCGACCGCATCGTCCGAGGTGAACTGCCCGCCGGCGCTCGCCTCGACACGACCGCACTCGCCGCGGACCTCGGCGTGAGTCGTACTCCGGTGCGCGAGGCACTGCTCCAACTCGAATCGGCGGGTCTGGTCACGCGCCAGCCGTATCGAGGCACGATCGTGGCCGGCGTCGACGCAGGTCGGCTGGCGGAGGTCACGGCCCTGCGCATCGACCTCGAAGGCAGGGCTGCGCTCCTCGGCGTGCCCCGCCTGACCGACGACGACATCGCCCAGATGGCGGCCGCCCTCGACGATCTCGACGCACGGCGAGAGGCGCCCGATTTCTCTCTCGGAGTCTTCAACGAACTCAACGCGCGCTTTCACGACGTGCTCTACATGGCCGCCGACGCCCCCGTGCTCTCCGCCCTCATCGCCCAGCTGAGCGGCGAGGCCGATCGCATACGCCTGCACTTCGATGTGCGCGCACCGCTCGCCGAGGAGTACCACCGCGAGATCCTCGCGGCCTGCCGTCGACGGGATGCCGCGGCCGCCGCCCTCGCGACGCGTCGGCATCTGCTCGAGGCATATCTCGGCATGCGCGGTGGCGAACGCACCGTGCCGCCCGGTCTGCTCGCCGACGTGCTGCGCGAACTGAATGTAGAGGTCACGGCATGACCGACACCGGGTTCCACCCCGATACTCCGACGCTGTTCCTGACGGACGAGGACGTGGCCGCGCTCGTCGACGAGGATGCCGCCATCGCCGCGCTGCGCGCGGCCTACTCCCGACCTGATGAGCCCCGCCGCACCCCGGAGCGCGCTGTCGCTGTGACCGATGCCGGCTGGCAGAGGGTCATGCCGTCGGCTCCCACCGGCGGCCGCTTCGCGGGGTCGAAGACCATCACCGCCTCCATCAGCAACGGCCTGGCGAGCTACCTGATCACGCTGTTCGATCAGAACGACTCGCGCCTGGCGGCTCTCATCGACGGCAACCGGATCACCGGCATCCGCACCGCCGCGACGGCCGCCGCCGCGCTCACAGCACTGCTGCCCCCGCAGCCGGTCACCGCCGCCGTCGTCGGCAGCGGGTTCGAGGCGCGCGCGCAGCTGCGCGCGGCATCCCGCGTGGCCGACATCACGGCGGCACGAGTGTGGAGTCCGACACCGGAGAACCGCGAACGGTTCGCCGCCGATCTCGGCGCCGATCTCGGCATCCCGATCACCGCCACCGCCACCGCCGAGCAGGCGGTACGCGGCGCCGACCTCGTGCTGTGCGCAGCCCGTTCGCGCGACGAGACGCCGACGGTGCGTGCCGAATGGGTGGGGGATGCCGCGACCGTCGTGTCCGTCGGCTCGACCACGCCCACGCAGCACGAACTGGATCCCGCGCTCATCGGCCGGGCCGCTCTCGTGGTCGCCGACGCGCGAGAAGAGGTGCTGAACGACTCCGGCGACATGATCGCGGCGCGCCACGCCGGAATCGACCCCGATGCCGTCACGGTGTCGCTGCACGATCTGCTCGGCGGACAGGCCACGCGCCCCGATGAGGGGATCGCGATCTATAAGTCGACCGGCAGCGGCTTCCAAGACATCGTGCTCGCCGAGCTGCTCTATGAACGGGCACTCGAACACGGCGTCGGCACGCCGCTGCCGATCGGCATCCTCACCATCCGCAAATGACTTCCGGCCGCCCCGCGAGGCGCCGCGCAACCGAGACGCCACAGCCTGCACGTCTCGACGCGATTCGCTCGCGGGGCGACCGGAACCACAGGAAAGGAACATCCATGAGCGACTACACCAAGGCGGAGGCCCGCGACTGGGCGCGCGAGCGGCTCATCGGGGCCGTCAACTGCACGATCCCGTCGTTCACGAACGACCTGACCGCGATCAACGAGCGCGGCATCCGGCACGACACCCGCCTGGCCATCGAGCACGGCTTCCTCGGTTCGCTCGCCGTCTCGGAGGTGAACATCACGCTGCCCGAGTATCTCGAGTTCATGGAAATCATGAAGGACGAGGCGGGCTCCGACCTCGTGATCGTGCACCATGGCAGCTGGTCGACGCTCGAGCAGAATATCGAGGCGGTCAAGGGCGCCGAAGCCGCGGGCGCCGAACTCGTGCTGTTGTCGTATCCCCCGAACTTCTACCCGCAGTCCGAGCAGGAGATCTACGACTACACGAAGGCCGTCTGCGACGCGACGAACCTCGCTGTCATCGTGTTCCCGATGTTCCTCTGGGGCTTCAGCTCGCGCATCCACCCCTCCGACATCCCTGCGCGCCTCATCCGCCGCATGCTCGACGACATCCCCAATATCGCCGTGATCAAGGCCGAGGGCGGCTTCCCGGGCATCATGGGCCTCGTCGAGTGCCACCGACTGTTCGGCGACGAAGTCGTCATCTCGTGCCCGATCGAGGGGGAGCTGCTGCCGCTCGGCCAGCTCATCCCGATCCAGCTGTCAGCGACGAGCGACCATGAGTTCTGGGGCCCGACGATCCCCGAGGCGATGCGCCTGCTGCGGGAGCAGCGGTTCGACGAGGTCACCGAGCTGTACTGGAAGATGCACCCGGCCCGCAAAGCCAAGCAGGCCGCGGCACAGCAGCTGAACGGCGGCCACTTCATCGACCGGCAGCTGTGGAAGTTCCAGGGCTGGTTGCGCGGCTACAACGGCGGCCCCCTGCGGCTGCCCACCCAGCGCATCCACGACCCGCAGATGAACGCGCTGCGCAAGGGCCTGCTCGACTCCGGCTTCGAGCCGAGCATGGACCCGTTCAGCGAGTTCTTCGTCGGCCGCAATCCCGCCTGAGTTCGAGAATGGTCGAGTCTTCGGAGCGTTCCGTGAGTCAGGGGATCGCCGGCAGCTCCTTGGCAGCGCTCGGGATGCTGACGATCCTCGGCCCGCTGGGAACCGACACCTTCCTGCCTGCCCTTCCCGCGATGGCCGACGACTTCGGCGTCGCGGTGAGCGCTGTGCAGTTCGCGCTCACCGGCTTCACGGTGGGCATGGCGGTCGGGCAGCTCGTCGCAGGGCCACTGTCGGACACCATCGGCCGACGGGCTCCGCTCCTTGCGGGCAGCAGTCTGATGGCGGTCGCGGCCGGGTTGGGGTCCACCGTGCCCTCGGTGCCCCTCCTGGTCGCCGCGTGCATCGTCATGGGCCTGGCCGGATCTGTGGGACTCTCGGTCGCGCGCGCGGTGGTCTCAGACCTGGCGACAGGCGCCGTACTCACGCGCGGCTACGCCATCTTGGGCACGATGATGTCACTCGGCCCCATCATCGGCCCGGTCTTGGGCGTGACGCTCCTGTGGGTGGGGGGATGGCGCGCGATCTTCCTCGGGCTGGCCGTGTTTGCCATATTGTGCACCGTGCTGCTCATCGCCTGGGTTCCCGAGTCGCATCCGCCGCAGCACCGTCTGCCTGCGGACGCCCGTGTCATCCTGCGCGTCGCCGTTCAGGCGTTCCGCTCGCGTCACTTTCTCTGCGGCGCGGCGACGGTGTGGTTCAGCTTCTTCGCCCTGTTCGCCTACGTCGGTGGATCGCCGTTCGTCGTGCAGAGCGTTCTCGGCTTCTCTTCTGCCGGCTACGCCGCCGTGTTCATGGCCGGAGGAGTCGGCCTTGTCATCTGCAGCCTGCTCGCAGCGAGACTCGCGGGTCGCTTCTCGCAACGGCAGCTGATGGGCATCGGACTGACCGTTCAGGCACTCGGCGCATCACTCATCGGCGTGGCCGCGCTGGTCGGCGCGTCACCGTGGCTGCTCCTGCCGGGCATGATCCTGGTCAACTCACCCATGGGCTTCGTCATCGGCCCTGCCATCGCCTACGCCGTCCACGATCTCAGGCACGCCTCGGGAACATCGATAGCCATCCTGCAGGCCGTCCAGTGGCTGGTCGCCGGCCTCGCCCCACCGCTGGTCACCGCGGGCGGCACCATGACGATCACTCCCTTCGCAATCGTCATCGCCGTCGGAGTGTCGCTCGCTTCTCTGTGCTGGTGGCTGTTCGGGCCCCAGCGGCTCTCAGGTTCGTGAACCGGTGCCGTCGCCGAGTACGCGGTGCGCATGACGCGCCCGCTCTCCGCCGGGACGCAGGATAAGACCGACCCCCAGCTCCTGCAGCTCTGCCACGAACTCGTCATCCGAGAGCTGTCGGCCCGTGTCGAGCACCGTCGGAAACGCTATACGCGCCATCACCGCCGCAAAGACGACGCGAAACGACATGTCGATACGATCCGGATCGGGATGCCGCGAGGCCTCGGGCACACGCAGCATGAGCGTGCGGAAACGCGCGGCGATGCCCGCGCGCGCGTCCCGCGTTCCCGCGGCGACCTCGACGTCACGCTCGGCGCGCCAGATGACCGGGCGCAGGAATTCCGCGTGCCGAAGCGAGGTCCGCACCACCGCTTCTATCGCTCCCCTCACCAGGTTCTCCGGGCTGCAGTCCTGCCAGTGGGCGGGATCCAGCGCCTGCTGCTGCTCTCGCCGGACGGGTGCGAAGCCATGCTCGAAGACGGCGAGGAACAATGCCTTCTTGCTGCTGACGCGTGCGTAGATAGCCGGTGGGCTCACCTGCGCGCGCCGGCAGATCGCGGCGATCGTGAAGCCGTCGTAGCCGGTCTCCTCCAGGAGCGATGCTCCGGCATCCAGGATCCGTTCCCATGCCAGGTGCGTGCGCTCCTGCCTTGGCGGGCGTATCCCCAGCTCAGCCATTCCCTGTGCTCTCCTCCGCGACATCGGTGACGTCCCGATCCGACCGGGACCGATACCTCTTATCTGCCTCGTGATCTCACGGTGGGGCGAGGAAGAGGACTAAGAAAGAACTATAGCGACCACTACGGTTTTGCACGCTCCGCGGGAGCGATCGTGCACCCTTCGAAGGAGAGAACGACATGAGCACTGATGCCCCTGACTTCCTGCCCACGGTCAAGGCGCGGATCACCGCCGACGACCTGGCGGCCGCGCTTCGCGAGATCGTCGCCGTTCTCGGGCACGACCGCGTCCTGGCCGGCGACGGCGACGGCGAGTACCGCGACCCCTACGAGCCCTCCGGTTGGAACGCCTTCGCAACAGCGGCCGTCGTCCTGCCCGACACCGCCGAGCAGGTCCAGGAGATCGTGCGGATCGCCGGACGGCACGGAGTGCCGATCTGGGCTCAGGGTCAAGGACGCAACAACGGTTACGGAGGGGCCGCGCCGCGGGTCTCGGGCGGGATCACCGTCAACTTCCGTCGTATGAACCGCGTGTTGTCGATCGATCCTGAGCTGGGATACGCGCTCATCGAACCCGGGGTCTCCTTCAAGGATCTCTACGACGAGATCGAGGCCGCGGGTCTCGACCTGATGATCAGCGTGCCCGACCTCGGCTGGGGATCGGTGGGGGGCAATCAACAGGACAACGGCCTGACCTACCTGCCGTACGGCAAGGACTGGCGCAACATCTGCGGTCTGGAGGTGGTGACCGGGAAGGGCGAGCTGCTTCGCACCGGCATGGGAGCGATGGATGGGAACGAGTCCTGGAACCTCTACCGACGCAACCTCGGCCCGACAATCGAGCCGCTGTTCTTCCAAGGCAACTTCGGCGTCGTGACCAAGCTCGGTGTCTGGCTCATGCCCAAGCCCGAGGTCATCACGCATGTGCACATCGACGTCAAGCGGAACGAAGACCTCATCCCCCTGGTCGACATCCTGCGCCGGCTGCGCCTGGACGGCACCGTCGACGGCGTCCCCTGCATCCTGAACACCCTGCTCATCGCCTCGACGATCGCGCCGCGCTCGCACTGGTACGAGCCCGAGGAAGGCGTGATCCCCGACAAGATCATCGACGAGATCGCCGAGAAGATCGGCATGGGCCGCTGGCACCTGCGGCTCGCGCTTTATGGCGACCGGGCGGTCAACGAGCACAACCTGGCCAAGGTCGAGCGGGCGTTCGGCGAGATCCCCGACGTGAAGATCCGCAGCACGACCACCGGCCCCGACCAGTGGCCGGATCTGGAGGACCCCTCCGACCAGGTGTACGCCGGCGTGCCGAATCAGGACTGGACGACGATGACGGAGTGGCGGGGCGGCGAGCACGGCGGCCACATGTCGTTCACCCCCGTCGCACCGTTGACGGGCAAGAAGGTCTATGAGCTACAGATGTGGCTCAAATCCCAATTCGAGAAGAACGGCGTCGATCACACGGCCGACCTCATCGTGGTCAACGAGCGCTCACTGTGCAGCGTTGCCGGCATCACCTTCGACATCGACGACGAAGAGGCGACGGCGAGCGGCTACCGGGTGATGCAAGAGCTGGTGCGCGACGCCGGAAAGATCGGCTACGGCGAGTATCGCGCCCACTTGCACTTCATGGACCTGGCGCAGGAACAGTTCGGGTTCAACGACCACGCATATCGCCGGTTCGTCGAGAAGATCAAGGACGCCGTGGACCCGCACGGCATCCTCAACCCCGGTCGCCACGGCATCTGGCCCGCCGCCCTCCGCGAGCAGCGTGCCACCCCCGAATCCTGACGGGCCGCGGATGCCGCGCATCGATCACATCGGAATCACGGAGGAGAGCGGCGCCCCACGAACTCGGATGGGACGCGCCGATACCAGTCATCCGCCCAGCGGGGGCGCGAGCACTCAGCAGTCCAGCGTTGGATGGGGCATACCCACGAAGGAGTTGGAATGCGTTTCGTAGACCTGTCGATGCCGCTGGATGACGTCATCCCGGTGGACCCGCCGTTCCTGCGGCCCAAGATCGAGTACAAAGACCACATCGCCGGCCTCGCCGACATGCATGCGATGTACGGCATCGAGCCCGAGCAGCTGCCCGACGGCCAGGGCCTGGCCGCCGAGACCGTGACGATCACGACCCACGCGGGCACGCACGTCGACGCCCCGTGGCACTACCACCCGACCATGAACAACGGCGAGCGGTCATGGACCATCGACGAGGTGCCGCTGGACTGGTTCTTCCGCCCCGGCGTCAAGCTCGACCTGCGCCACCTGCCCAACGGACACCTCGTCACCCCCGCCGACATCGATGCCGAGCTCGAGCGCATCGGCTACGAGCTGCAGCCGCTCGACATCGTGCTCGCCCACACCGTCGCCGCCGCTGCGTACGGCCGCGACGACTACATCGACACCGGCATCGGCTTCGGCCGCGAGGCGACGCTGCACCTGACGGGCAAGGGTGTACGGGTCGTCGGCACCGACGCGTGGGGCTGGGACCTGCCGGTGTCGATCAACCGCCGGCTGTTCGAAGAGACCGGCGACCCCTCGATCGTGTGGGAGGGCCACAAGGCCGGCGCCGAGGTCGGCTACTGCCAGATCGAGAAGCTGCAGAACCTCGAAGACATCCCCGCGTTCGGGTTCACGGTCGCATGCTTCCCCGCCAAGGTGCGCGGGGCGTCGGCCGGCTGGACCCGGGCCGTCGCTATCTTCGACGAGTGACGAGTGGATGCCGCGGGCCGCGGCTCGCGGCATCCATCAGAGTCCGATGACGAGCCGCACTCCGGCCGCGACATCGCTCAACAAGTAGTTGGCGAGGGCCCCGACAGGATACGGATCTATGTACTCGCGACTGACCGGACCGATCTGCGAGACCACGGCAACCGAGTCCTTCTCGAGTCCTGATGCCTCAGATGGGATGAGCACGTTGCCCGGGAAAGCAGCCAGCCGCGTGTTCGAGGTGAGCGGGACGACGACGACAGTGGCGATCGACGAGGCGAGCAGCCAATCATCCTGAAGGATCACCGCCGGGCGGACCTTTCCTGGCTCCGACCCTCTCGGCTCGCCGAAGTCGACCCACACCACGTCGCCACGGGCGATCACCACTCGGTGCCCCGGATGGTCCGGTGTGACTCGCGGAGGAACTCGGCGTCGGTGGGCTGACCGACACGTTCGATCACGTCATTCGCGATCGCCGTGAGTTCGGACTCCCCCTCGAGTTCATCCGCGAGCTTCTGCGCGGCGAGCCGATAGAACTCCGACCGATTCATGCCGTGCTTGCGTGCAGTGCGCTCGAATCGTTCGAAGTCGCCGTCGGGAACCGAAATGGCTGTCTTCATTCCTCAAGTATAACTCGTTATACCGCTTCAGGGCGATCTTTGACGAGTGATGGGTGGATGCCGCGGGCCGCGGCCCGCGCGATGCCTGTCATCGACAAGGCGACGTGGCCCGCGGCATCCGCCGTCCGTAGCGTGATCAGCAGAGGGACGATGTTCCCCCGACGAAGAGGTTGAGAGAGGAAACACCCATGGCCTTCATCTGCAGTGCCACCTGGATCGCCAAGGACGGCGAAGCCGAGACCGT
>Ga0182744_1004487_pt1 | contig 10426 bp, 9 predicted proteins | sample eDN3rd30CKraftMG_FD_128525 | JGI IMG/M metagenome (GOLD analysis project Ga0182744, IMG submission 128525) | Enriched Miracle-Growth compost microbial communities from Emeryville, California, USA - eDNA 3rd pass 30_C Kraft MG (version 2) (version 2) ... | reverse complement strand
TCTGGCGGCGCAGCTCACCAGCGGTCCCTTCATTAAGGCGGCCCTGGAGGAATCGCGGCCTCCCCGCGAACGGGTCCGGGCCATTGAAATTTTAACGGAACTGTTCAACGGCCTGGATCACGACCTGGCTGCCGGGTTGACGCGGAGCCATGCTCCCGAGGTCCGCGCCCGGGCAGCATGGTCAATGGGCCGTTCGCAACCGCGGACACCCAATACCACAGCACTTTCCATTTTACTTGAAGATTCCGATCCGCAGGTGGTTCGTGCCGCACTGGAAGCACTCATTGGTGCGGACCATCAGGCAGTGGAAGAACTGATTCCGGCACTGGGACGTCAACTCGCACATCCGGACCGGGGCGTTCGACAAGCAACCATGCGGGTGATGGCGTCCACAAGTGGAACAAATCTGCACAAGCTCGCCCAGGTCGGATTTCCACAGGGATGGCAGGCTGCCATTCCGGTGGCAGCCGCCCATGCGCTCGCCAGTGAAGGCTTCTCCGGGTATTCCGTAGAGATCGGCACCAGCATTCTCCTGGGAGATTACGACGACTCCATGAAAGTGGACGCGGTGCGAATCCTGCAAATGGGACTGGGGGATCTGGCTCCGTCCGCCGGGAATTTTCCACCGGTTTATGACGGTTATGCGCCGCGCCTGGAACTTTCCGCATTTGAAAAGCAGATGGCCATTCTGCGAAAGGCTCTTTCCAGCATGTACCCAACCGGCATTGCCGAGGCGGACTGGGAACTGGAACGAGTGATCGCCATGGTCCAGCCGGCCGATCCCCTGTTGTTTCAGAAAGTCCTTGAGAAAATCACGCCGAATTCGAGCCCCGTGGAGGATATCCATCGTCTGATCGTGCTTTCCCGGCTTCCGGTCATTCCTACGGCCAGCCAGCGAACGAAACTGGCCGATGCCATGGTCCATCTCTCCCTGAAGGTGACCGCCCTTCAATTGCCGCAGGACAGCGACTGGGATGAACGGATGCTGGAAATGTACGACGCCCTTTCTCAACGGGATCCCGCATTGCCGCTGGTGGTGCTGGAACATCCGGACTTCGGTATGGCGGGCCATGTGCAACTGGTCCGAAAACTTCCTTCACCAAAAATCCCGGAAGCGGTCCGCATCTTTTCCAGGCGAATTCAGAGTGATCCGGAGTACGTCTGGAATTCGGATGTTGTCTTTCTGCTGGCGGCTTCCACGAGCCCGGCTGACAAAGAGCGGATTCGCGAGAAATTCAGCGACTATTCGCTTCGCAATGCTGTCCTGGCGACTTTAGCTGGTGATCCGGAAGAACGGGACCGCGCTCTGTTTTTGAACGGACTGGAATCGACTCCCGTGGAAACAATGCTGGCGTGCATCAGCGCCCTTCAGTTATTGGCCCCTTCGACTTCCCCAGCGGAGAATGTTCTGATTGCCCAAAGAGTTCGAACATTGGGGGATCGTGATGAAGAACGACAGGCCCGGGACCAACTGGTGGAACTGCTCCGCCGTAATCTGAACGAAGATCACGGGTATATTCTGGGCCGGGATGGGGATTCGCAGCACACCGCCATTGCTGCCTGGATGAAAGCGGTCCAACAGCGGTTTCCCCAGGAATTTGCCCAACGGGCGGGAGGTAACGAAGAAGATCTGGAAGCACTCTCACAACGCCTGGCACGGATCTCCTGGACGAATGGAAACGTGACACACGGACAGCAATTGTACCAGCAACGTGGCTGTGCACAGTGCCATGGTCAAAGCCGGGCCCTGGGCCCGCCGTTACAAGGAGTTGCTGGCCGGTTTTCGAAGGAAGACCTGTTTACCGCCATTGTCCTGCCCAGCCGGGACGTTTCGCCGCGCTACCAGACCACGCAGATTGCAACAACAGATGGCCACATTCGAACCGGAATGATTCTTTATGAAGCGATTGACGCCCTCGCGCTGCGGGACGCGAACTACCAGACCTATCGCATCGCCACGAGCGATATCGAAGCCCGTCGCACGCTGACACAGTCGCTGATGCCGAATGGACTTTTGAGAGGCCTGTCCGACCAGGACCTGGCGGATCTGTATGCATATCTTCAAAATCTTGGTCAACACCCAACCGCCGGTGCCGCAATGGATGCGCAGGTGAAATAGCGCAAGTGACTCATCTCCGAGCCCGGGCAAGTGGCGTTTCCCTGATGAAATCTCCCAATCCTCGCGGATCCGCGCGCAGCAACTGGCAGGTCATCCGCCGCGTGACGAATTGATGAAATTGATGAGGTGATTTAAAAACCTCGCCCAGGTTCATCAAAGGAGTCCAGCTCCGTGGTTGGGGGAGTTTGGATAACAACGGAACCTGCTGCTGTTGGATGACGTCCGGTGTTCGTCAGGCAGCGTCCGGGCTGCATTGACGTCTGTCGATTTTGAACGACAGCTGAATCGTCTGTCGGACATCACTTGGCAAATGGGCCGTCAACTGGCGGGCGCGCCGGTGAAGTATTCCGGTTCGTGTCCCGGCTTCCATTTGATATTGCATCCGATGCTGGGCATCTGCCGTTCGGTGACGGGCTTGCCGTCGAGCAGCGCATCCACAGCGGCCCGCAGGTCTTCTCCGGTGATTGGAATTTCACTTTTCGGCCGGGAATTGTCGAACTGTCCGCGATATACCAGCTTGTGATTCTGGTCGAACAAAAAGAAATCGGGAGTGCAGGCGGCCCGATAGGCTTTGGCGACAGCCTGGCTTTCATCGTACAGATACGGAAACACATAGCCGGCGGCCTGGGCTTCCTGTTTCATCTCTTCCGGCCCGTCCTGGGGATAAGCCTGCGCATCATTGGAACTGATGCCAACGATGGCCAGGCCCTTCGTTGTATATTCCCGCGCGAAGCTGGCCAGTGAACTTCGCAGATGAATCACGAACGGACAATGATTGCACATGAACACCACCAGCAGCGGCTGACCGGCAAAGTCCGACAGCGAGACGGTTTGTCCATCCACATTCGGCAGTGAGAATTCGGGAGCTGACGTTCCCAGAGGCATCATCGTGGAAGCGGTTCTAACCATCTTGTCCCTCCAGCCTGATCTTGAATGCCGGGCCTTCCGCCAGTGTCATCCCCGGCCCGGTTTAAATCATGACAAAATATTAAGAACCACAAAAAAACCGTTCAAATGATGAAAACTCCCTGTCCACGAACGAGCGGACTGGGGACAGTTTTGGAAGAGGTTCCGAGTTGTCATTGTAAAGGTTTTCTTCCCCAGAACCATTATGTTGGTCCCAGAATTATGTTGGTCCCGGGAAATGGATGGCTGGGAAAAAATGGATCCGCTTCAGGTGCCATTCCAGACAGAGGTTGCTTTCGTCAGTGGAAGGGGCGCCGAGATCTCCAGCAGGTCAATTGCGGGAGTCCCGTTGCACTCCATCATGGCCAGGCGGCCATAGACCACCTCTCCCGGAGGCATCTGTAAGAGTTCCGCCAGTTCCGGACCAGCCACGATGCGGAGAATTGCGCGAATGGTGATGCTTCGTTCCACATGGTGATCAATGAGAATCCGCCCGAGCGGAATCTGTCCCGCAATCACATGCTGACGGACGCCAGCAGGAACCGTCTCCAGATGGAAATGAATCATCCCGAACAGGACTGGTTGACCGTCATCAGCACGTGAGAGAACAATTTTCCGGCAGTAGAATTCACCTTCCTGCAATGATTGCAGAACATCCAGCATCATCGGTGCATGATGAAACTGCTCCATCGTCACCGTCATATGATGCGGATGGGCAAGCAACTGTTGGTATGGGGCTGGAGTGGCATCAGGGAAAATCTCGATGGCATGTTCGATCAGCGCTTCCGGACGAGAAAACGGGGACGTCAGTCTTGTCAATTCATCAGACAGGTTCACGGTCAAGCGACTTCAATTCGAAAACGACGGCTGCACGTTTGGATTAGGGGCCATGGCAGTTTAATCCATCACAACCGAGTTTGCTGCCAAAACAGAAGGGAATTTCTTCGCAGCTTGTTGAAAAATGCGCAGGCAGGATGTGTGATCTTGTCGGTTTTGCTTCACTGTTGTCTTTCGTTTCCCAGGAGCCCAATGCAAGGGAGGAATGACCCTGTTCAACACCCCGGATTGCAGGGTGTGGTCAAGGACGGGATGAGAGAGTTTCCTGGCAAGATGAATGTCATTCCAAACAGAGGGCTCCACCCCGTTTGACCGTCCGCAGACCCACCAGAAGTGGAGCGTCCCCCGAAAGGCAGGCGTCCCTCGTTCAGTGGGTCTGCGGCCGTTCTGATTCCAAATGAAACTGTATTCTGGCGGAACGTCTGACTTGCAGCAGCGTTCTCCTTCCGGGCCTCGACTACACTCTGCGAACTGCCTGTCCTACGGCTTGCGATTTGCAAAATTGCCCCACTCACTGGATTTCCTGCTGGATTGGTGACAGTCACTGTTGTCGTGACATGACCAGCCGGTTTGGAGAGCTGCGATTCTGCTTTCGCACCCAGGTAGCCCGGAAGTGAATGAGATCGGGTTTTCCCCTGAGATCCGGGAGTTCGCCGCCAATCCAGCCTTTTCCGGGAACCCGCTCCAGGGGGCACGCAGTTACCGAGGTTACACGGACTGCTGCCAATTTCTTTGGCAACCGCAAGAAAATGGCAACGGACTATCTCGACCGGACGATGGGCGTGTACATGGGCATCTTCGGCAACGTCGTCGAGCAGTCCTTTTACTTCTCGCTGCCGAACGACTTGAATCAAAAGCCTTTGGACGGGAGCCAGCACAGTGACACACTGACTTTTGCCAAGGAGGAGATCCCGCCGGTCAAATTCTTCCCGTCCATGTCGATGTACAATCTTCCGGGTCGCTTTCTGGTGGCGAATCCGGGAGACCGTTACTCCATCAGCAGCGCCACCCCCGGTCTGAAATATCGGGCCATTGCCTGGTATTCCCTTTGAAGATGAAATGCTCTGGAAATTCAGGGTGAACAAAACTTCCCATCGCCAGCATCCCCCAAAAGTCTTTTTCCAGCATCAATCTGGAAGCGGCATCCCTGACAATTCGTTCCTGTTTTTGCTGCTGGAATTTTGTGTCCGCGGAGTGGTTCCCAGCGGTCGGAAAACGGACTACAATGAGCCCGTTGAGACTTGGTGTCAACGGATTGTGAATTCCCGTCAATTCGGGGAAGACGATGCCAGAATCTCTTGAAATTCCCGCGTGATGACCCCCGCCGGCCGGCTGTCATCGTGTCCTTCCTGATCGCTTCGAAATGTGTTCGTATGGCGGAAATTCTTCCCGTGGAATTGCTGAATGAAAATCAGGGGGGACGGATTGTCGATGTCATGGGGCCCACGGACTGGCAGCATCGGTTGGAAGAACTTGGATTACAGACGGGACAACAGGTGCGGCTCATTCGACGGGGGGAACCCTGTATTATTGCCGTTCAGGATCACCGGCTCAGCTTGCGGTGCGAGCCGGGAACCATGATTCTGGTGGAAGTGGATTTGCTGGAAACGTCCGCCGCATCTTCTTCTTGAAATTGAGTTGCTTCCCGAATCTTTTTGCTGGAATTTCAAAAACACGATGTCACACGTATCTACGCTGGCCGATTTAAGAAAGATTGGGGAGTCCGCCACCATTCAGGAAATTGATGGCGATGACGGAATCGCTGTCCGCCTGATGGAGATGGGGCTGACGGAAGGAGAAGTGATTTCCGTAATCGGTTTTGCTCCGCTGGGTGATCCGATTGAATATTCCGTGCGAGGATACCGAATCTCGTTGCGTCGCAGTGAAGCCAAACGAGTACGGATCATCTTTCCAGCCGCTTCCTAGAGCGAAGTTGCGAATGGTGTCTCACATGAATCCTGGTGAAAGACAAGGAATTCAAGGCCGAGCATGATCGAACAAAGACCAAACTGGTCTAAAGGTTTCGCATTTCGATTCCAATCCTTTTTGCAACCTTCCTGAATCGGCTTCCGTCGGCCGAAGCATCTCCGAAACTGTTTCCTTTCTCCCTTGGCTGCCATGTCCTCCACTGCTGCTGTCACCACTCCTCCTCGAATCCGAACGGTCGCTCTGATCGGTAATCCGAATACGGGGAAAAGCACGCTGTTCAATGCACTGACGGGCGGAAGGGCGCGGATTGGCAATTTTCCGGGTGTGACTGTCGAGAAAAAGCTGGGACGATTTCAGCATGATGGCCAGGAAGTTGTTCTGGTCGACCTGCCGGGAACATATTCGCTGGCAGCCCGTTCCGCGGACGAAATGGTTTCGGTGGATGTTCTGCTCGGTCGTCAAAAAGAGATCGGCACTCCTGATGCGGTGGTCTGTATTGTGGATGCGTCCAATCTCGAACGGAATTTGTACCTGTTTAGCCAGATTCGCGATCTGGGGATTCCGGTATTGCTGGTTTTGAATATGTGGGATCTGACCGCACAGTCGGGAATGACCATTGATCTGGATCAGTTACGGGAACGGCTGGGTGTGCCGATCGTGACGACGTCAGCCCACAAACGGGAAGGGGTGGCGGATGTCAAAGCAGCGATCCTCTCTACAGCCGATCAGAAAATGGTCCCTCCGATCCGGCTATTTCCTGTGCCTTTTTATGCGGAAGTGGATCAACTGGCGGAGTGGTTGAAGACGGAAGGGATCCCGGATTCGCCGGAATTTCTCCGCGAACGAGTTCTGCTCGACGTGCATGGAGAGACGGAACATCGTGGATTTCTGCGTTTGGGAGACAAATTCGGAGACGTGCTCCAGGCGGCCCGGAAACGGTTGGCGGATGCGGGATGCAAAGTGCCGCTGGTCGAAACAAAAGTCCGCTATGACTGGATTCGCCGTCAACTGGAGGGCGTCGTCAAGCGGTCCACGTCTCCTCATCAGGAAACCACCAGCGACCGCATCGATCGCTGGCTGACCCATAAAGTTTTTGGACTGCTATTCTTTGTGGTGTTGATGTTCCTGATTTTTCAAGCCATTTATCCCTGGGCGGAACCCGCCATGAAGCTGGTGGAAGCGGGACAGGAACTTGTTTCCGAAACAATCAAGAGCTTGATGCCGGCGGGGACGCTGCGCAGCCTGCTGGTGGATGGCGTTGTCGCGGGCGTGGGGTCCGTTCTGATCTTCCTGCCGCAGATTGTCCTGCTGTTTCTGTTCATCTCCATTCTGGAAGACTGTGGATATATGGCCCGGGCCGCATTTCTGATGGACAAGCTGATGACCAAGATCGGTTTGAGCGGGAAGTCGTTCCTGCCGCTGATGTCATCTTTTGCGTGTGCCATTCCGGGGGTCATGGCGACGCGGGTTATTGAAAACCGCCGTGATCGGATGGTGACAATTCTGGTCGCTCCGCTGATGAGTTGTTCCGCCCGCCTGCCGGTTTATGTCCTGCTGATTGCCGCATTCATTCCACAAGTCTGGCTGGGAGGCTTCATCGATCTGCAAGGATTGGTTTTGTTCGTGATGCAATGTCTGGGGGCTCTGGTGGCGATCCCCGTCGCCTGGTTGCTTAAGAAAACATTTTTCAAGGGAGAGACCCCCTCCTTTGTGATGGAATTGCCGACCTACAAATGGCCCAGTCCGCGCATCGTACTGGAACGTGTTGTGGATCGGGCCAAGGCTTTTATCGGGGAAGCCGGGACGCTCATTTTTGCTGTCACAGTCCTGATCTGGGCCGCTGGATTCTTTCCGGAAGACCATTCCGAGCAATTCGGATTGCAGAACAAAATCGAATCCGCTGAAGAAGCCTATGATTCCGCTGCGAAGCCGTTACATGACCGTGTCCGGGAAATTTCCGCGACGCTGATCGACATGTCCCGCGCGCCCAACCATGATCCCAAGGCCCCCGAGTTCGTCAAACTCACCAGCGAACTGGCTCAGAACGATCTGCAACTCAAACATCTGACCGAAGACTATCAGCAACAACTGGAACCGGTTCGCACCCAGGAAAATGAAGTGAGCGCGGAATTGATCCGCCGCAGTTACCTGGGCCGGGCCGGGCTGGCTGTCGAACCGGTGTTTCTTCCCCTGGGATGGGACTGGCGAATCGGCGTGGGGGCAATTGCCTCCTTCCCCGCCCGGGAAGTGATCATCGCCACGCTGGGAACAATTTTCAGCCTGGGGGGAGATGTGGACGAAGGAAGTGCCGGATTGATTTCCACATTACAGTCCGCGACATGGCCGGATGGACGGCCTTTATTCACTATTCCCGTGGCGCTGTCCATCATGGTGTTTTTCGCCCTGTGTGCCCAATGCGGAGCAACGCTGATGGTGATTCGTCGGGAAACGAACAGCTGGCGCTGGCCGGTGTTTACCTTCTGCTATATGACTGTCCTGGCGTATGTGGCTGCCTTTGCGGTCTATCAGCTGGGGACGTTGCTTTTTCGAGGATAAGACCTCATGGACTGGCAGACTTTGATTGCCCTGATGGTTGTGTTGTTTGCCGGCAGCCTGGTGATGCGCTGGACCTGGCGGGCCGGGCGAGGGGGATCGTCGGGATGTCATGCTGGTTGCCAGAGTTGCCCCGCACATTCACAATCATCCCGCTCGAGTTTCAATCAGCTGGTGGATCTCCAGGATCAGCGTTCTCCTCGCGAACCACACGGGGAAAGCAAAGGAAAAGAATGACGTCGATGCTGCTGAGCAGCGGGGCGAGTGACGAGTTCTCTAATCAAGAGCGCCTTGGAACGAGTGCGTGCAGCAGATGGGGATCAGTGCCCGTAGGTCATGCACCGCATGGCGATTACGGGTGCAATAACGCTTACGGAATGCGACAACGGGAAGGAACCCCCGATTGAAGAGCGATCCTCCGTTCTCCTCAGAAAGTGAACGCACAGCAAGCATTGAGGAAGGGGATTTTTGAAACGCGGAGAGCGCCGAGGACGCTGAGAAGAAAGACTGAGTGACGTAGGTCAGGTCGGTTGTAGGGTGATGAATCGCAAACTCGTTTGCACAACCTGCTGGCATTGATTCCACGCCGCTAGCCCCAATACCGTTTGATGAAGGCATAAGCCACAGCCATCTGCGATGTTACGATTTGTAACCGAACCCGTATCAGCAGCAGGGAGGCTGTGGCGAAGATGAGTGTACTCAAGCAGGAAGCACGTTTGCCAGCGGTGGAGCCGCAGAGAGTTCTTGATCGTCTGGCGGGGTTGGAAGCGGTTGTCACTCGGGAGTGTGTGGAGCGTACGCTCAAGCAGACGGGGCGGGTGGACAAACGCCGCTGTCGGCTTTCTTATGGCGTCACATTATGGATCACATTGGCCATGGGATTGTTCACCGATCGACCGATCCGGCAGGTGTTCAAGTCGTCGCGGCGGTTGCATGGCTGCGAGCGGACGCCGCATCGGTCCAGCTTGTGTCTGGCCCGGCAGCGGTTGGGAATCGCCCCCGTACGGACCCTCTTTCAAGAAGTGGCCCGACCACTGGCCTCTCCCAATGTGGCAGGAGGTTTTTATCGCGGTTACCGACTCCTCGCCATAGATGGGACGGTGTTGAACCTGCCGGACACCCCCGCCAACGAGCGGGCATTCGGGCGTCCTTCGGGAGGTTCGCGAGGAGTCGGAGCGTTTCCGCAATGTCGTAAAACCTCGCTGGTCGAACTGGGAACACATGTGGAACTGGACTTCATCGTCAAGCCGATTGGCTGCGGAGAAACGACCGCCATGCAGGCTCTCTGGAGATCGGTTCCTCCCGACAGCCTGCTGCTGATGGATCGGGGATTCTTCAGCTATTCCGGCTGGAAAACCGCATTGGAGAGAGAAGTTCAACTGTTGGTGCGAGTGAAGAAGAGCCTGATCCTTAAGCCCATTAAAAACCTGGCGGATGGATCGTTTCTGGCGAAGATTTATCCCAGTTGGTATGCCCGGGAGAAAGACCGCCACGGGATCGTGGTCCGGGTGATTCGTTACAAGCTCGACGATCCGCAACGGACCGGTCACGAGGAAGAACACATTCTGCTGACAAGCCTGCTGGACGCGGAGCAGTCCCCGGCAGTGGAGTTGATCTGTCTCTATCACGAGCGGTGGGAAGAGGAACTCACCTTCGATGAGCAGAAGACCCATCAGGACCCTCGTCGAGCCAGCAAGTCGGCGAATCTGCGGAGTGAAACTCCCGCCGGCGTGGTGCAGGAGTTGCACGCTCTGTCGCAGGCCCACTTCGTGATCCGGAAGATGATATTCGATGCCGCCCAGACAGCGGACCTCGACCCGGACCGGCTCTCGTTCACAGGCTGTTTTCAGATCCTGGTCACCCGTCTGCCCGAATGCAATGCCAGCAGTGTTTCCTCGATTCAGGACTGGTACGCGTTGTTGCTGTGGGAGATGAGCCAGGAACTCCTGCCGCCTCGCCGGAACCGGATCAACCCCCGAGTGATCAAGCAGAAGATGTCCAACTGGGCCAAGAAACGACCCCAACACTTCCACCCGCCACCACTGACGAAAACCTTTGAGGAATCAATCGTTATGGTTAGTT
>Ga0182744_1004486_pt1 | contig 10427 bp, 9 predicted proteins | sample eDN3rd30CKraftMG_FD_128525 | JGI IMG/M metagenome (GOLD analysis project Ga0182744, IMG submission 128525) | Enriched Miracle-Growth compost microbial communities from Emeryville, California, USA - eDNA 3rd pass 30_C Kraft MG (version 2) (version 2) ... | reverse complement strand
GCTCAATGGCAATAGAAATAGTTTTTTTATTATCAATAGTCTAGATTACTGGTATTTATCACAAGGTAGTACTAATATTGGTAACTCCAGTACAGGAAATGTGGGATCTTTGTTCTCCATTTTTGGAAAAGCCGATTATTCCTATAAAGACCGGTATTTGTTAAGTGCGACCATTCGTCGCGATGGTTCATCCAATTTTGGTACAGACAACCTCTATGGCGTTTTTCCGGCAGGTAGTGCAGCCTGGCGGGTATCAGAAGAAGCATTTATGCAGCCAGTTGAGTGGTTGACCGATTTAAAAATACGGGCAGGTTATGGTGTGACCGGAAATCAGCGGATTCCAGCATTTCAGTTCTTAAATCGCTTTTCGTCTACCTTGGCCAGTTCTGCTTATCCCATAGCTGGTGGAAATGCTTTTACAACAGGTATCTATCAAAGCGATTATAGCAACAACGCAATCAAATGGGAAGAACTACACTCGTTGAACGTAGGTTTAGATTTTACTCTCTGGAATGGCGATTTAGACGGATCGTTTGATTGGTACGAACGCAAAACCAAGGATATGCTGTATCAACTACCTTTGCCTGCTTTAGCTGTTGGTTTAGCTACCTCTCCTTATGTCAATATTGGCGACATGAAGAACTCGGGCGTGGAACTGTCGTTGGGATATCACTATGGGCACAGTCAGCAGAAACCCTTCACCTTAGATCTTGCTGCTAATATTTCGCGTAATGTGAATGAAGTGGTTTCTTTGGCCCCTTCGGTCACGCAGCAGGTATATGGTGATTTTCGTAGTTTGCAGACCACTATCTTGAAAAAAGGAGCTCCGTATGGCTCGTTTTATGGTTATCAGATGATCGGCATTTATCAGAATGATGACGATTTGGCCAACAGTCCCAAATATGCAGATGCGCGGGTGGGCGGACCGAAGTACGCGGATTTGAGTGGGCCAGACGGTACGCCAGATGGTATTATCGGGCCAGATGACCGGACCATTATCGGTAGTCCGCACCCCGATTTTCTGTATTCGCTAAGCGTTAATGCAGCCTATAAAAACTTTGATGTGTTGATGTTCTTTAATGGCTCGCAAGGGAATCAAAATTACGAAGCTACTCGTTATTTTACCGATTTTGGAGCTTTTGCCGGGCAGAAAAGTGTGCGGGTATTAGATGCTTGGAGCCCAACAAATACAAGTAGTTTAACACCATCAGCTTATCAGGGTGCTTCTGATTTTGAATATGCATCTTCGAGCTATTATGTGCAAGATGCCAGCTTCTTTAAAATGAAGAATCTACAAATTGGCTATAATTTACCGGTTAAACAGCTGTTCGGCAACAATACTTCAGTTGAGCGGATGCGGTTTTATTTTGGTGTAACCAATGTGTTCACCATTACGAACTATACAGGTCTGGATCCGGAGATTTCGCAGACCAACAGTACATTTTCTGCATTGGGTGTGGATTTCGGTATTTACCCCATGGGCAGGCAGTACATGTTCGGAGTCAATATAGGTTTCTAATTAGATGTTATACGATGATAAAAATATATCAGATGAAGGCAAAAAATTTGTTAATGATAATAGGCATTTCCAGTTTAGCGATTACTTCATGTAGTAAAAGCTTCTTAGAGAAAGTGCCGCAAGGCCAGCTGTCCGACTCACAAGTGGCGAATGGTGAAGGGGTAGAAGGGCTGTTGATTGGTGCGTATGGTTTGTTAAATGGAAACGTGAACGGAACCTGGGGCAATTATGCTTCTGCACCCAGTCAGTGGATATTTGGCGAGTTGACCTCAGATAATGCGCATAAAGGAAGCGAAGGTACTGACCAACCCAACATGAATCTAATCGAGTCTTACGATGCCACCAGTACCAATGACAATCTTTCGGTGATGTGGACCCGCTATTATGAAGGCGTATTGCGTTGTAACAATACACTCCGCGTATTAGCGATGGATCAGTCGGGCGAACAGAATATCAGTGCAGAACGGGCTATCCAGATTCAAGCCGAAGCCAAGATGTTGCGGGCACATTACTACTTTTTTCTTTGGCGGGTATTTGTCAACATTCCGTATATTGACGAAAATACCACATCCGAAGAGGCAAAAACCAAACCAAATGATGTGGAGGTGCTACCTAAGATTATTGAAGATTTAACGTTTGCAAAAGATAACTTGCCGACCGAAAAAATCAATGGAGAGGCCGGTCGGGTAGATAAATACGTAGCTGAAGCTTACTTAGGTAAAGTACTTCTATATCAAAAAAAGTATGCAGAAGCACTGCCGCTCTTTCAGGATGTCATCAGCGCCAAAGGGAATATTGAAAACATGCCTTTCCAAAACAATTTTGATGTGACCAAAGAAAATGGGCCCGAGGTTGTTTTTGCTGTACAGCATGCCATCAGTCCGGATGGCGGGAGCGACAATGCGAATGTGGGCGATATGTTGAGTGGTTTGTATGGAACTTCGCCAGTAGGTTGCTGCGGCTTTTTCCAACCAAGCATTGACCTAGTGAATGCTTACAAAGTAGATGCAAACGGCTTGCCCTATTTAGACAATGGCTATCGTACCGATCCCTACTTATCTGATTTCGGACTCACAGGGGATGCAAAAGAGCATTATGAGCTAAACGTTGATCTTCGCTTTGACCCGCGCCTGGACTATACCGTTGGTAGGCGAGGTGTGCCCTATTTAGATTATGGTATCATGCCTGGCGATCCTTGGATACGTTTATCATCGTATGCCGGCCCATTTGTTGGTGTCAAAACCATGGTGCCTACTTCGCAATATGCATCCAATACAGCGGCTGGAGCTGCATATATTACCGGATTGGATGTCAATTTGATTCGTTTGGGAGACGTAGTGCTCATGGCGGCAGAATGTCAGGTAGAGTTGAACAATCTGCCGGAGGCACTCAAATTGGTGAACTCCATTCGGAAGCGAGCGGCAAAACTTCCAGCAAAAATGGTAGGTGGTACGCCGGTGGCGAAATATGATGTAAAACCCTATCCCATTTTTGCCGATCAAGCATATGCACGCAAGGCCGTATATTTTGAACGGCGATTGGAGCTGGCCATGGAAGGTCATCGCTTCTTTGACCTAGTTCGTTGGGGTATTGCCAAAGAAACCTTGACGAATTACTCGGCCTTTGAAGGTAAATATTTATCTTCCTATAAAAATCTAGTATTTAAAGATCACAGTACGTATTTCCCGATTCCGCAAGATCAAATTGATCGCAGTAGTGGAACATTGAAACAAAACGAAGGTTATTAGTACATGCTTTTTCCGAAAGGGAATATCTGAAAAAGTCGAGCATTACCGTCATTGCCTGCTTCTTGTAGGCAATGACGGCTTTTTTTATACCGCTTCTTTTTAAAAATGACAACGACATTTGTCGTTTTAAAAAAGAAATATTACATTTGTAATAAACAATCGGGTCATGATGAAAAAGCAAACCTATCCAAATCGCAGTATCATTCCAGGCGTTGCCCAAGAACAAGGCATCGTTTACTTTCTGAATACCTCGCGTAAAGGTTTATCATATGCTGCTTTTATGAAAATTGCCGAGCAAACACCTTTTTCAATCGATGATTGGTCTTCCTTTCTACATCTTTCCGAAAGAACCATACAACGCTATAAAAAGGAAAATAAACCTTTTGATCCCATTCATACAGAGAAAATCCTCGAAATAGCACTGCTTTACGATCAGGGTACAGCTACTTTCGGTTTGGCAGCACACTTTAATTTGTGGCTAGAAACGCCCAATATTGGTTTAGGGGGTATTCAACCTAAAACGTTATTAGATAGTATCTTTGGTATTACCATGCTGCGCAATACACTGATTCGTATAGAAAACGGCATTCCGGCGTGATTTTATACCGTTTGGTTAAATCGCGTTACAGCCACGATCTGTCTGGTAAAGGCGCCGAACTTTGTGGTGGGCGTTGGAACAGTGTCGGCGTACCGATGTTGTATGCCTGTCAATCGCGGGCTTTGGCGATGGCCGAAGTAGCGGTGCATTTGCCGTTGGGATTACTTCCCAACGATTTTGTCATGTTAACGTTGCAAGTACCGGATGAAGGAGGCCTATTGGTTTTGCCGCAAGCAGATTTACCAGATGGTTGGTTCCATTATCCACCCATGAGTACGACGCAGAAAATAGGGGATGATTTCATCCGAAAGAGTAGTTATTTGGTGCTGCAAGTTCCTTCTGCTGTGGTGCAAGACGATTTTATTGCGCTGATAAATCCCTTACACCCGCTGTTCGACCAATTAAAGGTGATTGATCAACGGCCATTTCTTTTCGATAGACGATTATTTACATATCATTCATGAAGAATAATAAATCAACCATTAGAGCCTGGGCCATGTTCGATTGGTCGAATTCGGCATACAACCTGGTCATTACCTCTACTATTTTCCCTGCCTACTATACGGCTATTACCACTACAGAGGCAGGAGATCGAGTGCGTTTCTTTGGTGTTTCATTTATCAATACGGCTTTAGCTAATTACTCGTTGGCTTTCGCCTATCTGATGATGGTTTTTACTTTGCCTGTATTGTCGGCCATGGCCGACAATAGCGGGAATAAGAAAATGTTCATGAAAGCATTTACTTATTTGGGAGCGGTTGCCTGTATGGGTTTGTATTTTTTTAGATTAAACACGCTAGAATGGGGTATTATATGCAGTACGCTAGCTGCTATGGGGTATATTGGAGGGGTATTGTTCAATAATTCCTACCTGCCTGAAATTGCTACGGTAGATGAGCAGGACCGGGTCAGTGCACAAGGATTTGCTTATGGCTATATAGGTAGTGTATTATTACAGATTATCTGCTTTGTGTTTGTGCTGAAACCGGAGTGGTTCGGTATCGTCGATCCCACCTTCGCTCCACGTTTATCGTTTTTATTGGTAGGCTTATGGTGGATGGGTTTTTCGCAAATTCCATTTCGCAAACTACCAAACGGTAAGCCGAAAAGCAAAAGCGAATCGCGCATCTCATTGCGTCATGGTTTTCGCGAGTTGGGGAAAGTATGGCATAAAATCAAGGATTTAAAAGGGATAAAAAAGTTTTTAACCGCCTTTTTCTTTTACGCCATGGGGGTACAGACCACCATGTTAGTAGCTGCAGCCTTCGGAGAGAAAATTCTTCATTTAGGTGCTTCTAAACTCATTATTACTATTTTGCTTATTCAATTGGTAGCTATTTTAGGCGCTTATTTCATCTCTTTTCTGGCTAAAAAAATGGGTAATATCCAAATACTATCCATCGTTGTACTGGTGTGGATCGCCGTTTGTGTCAGTGCTTATACCATTCACAATGAAATGCAGTTTTATGGTCTGGCAGCTGTAGTCGGCTTGGTTATGGGGGGTATTCAGTCGCTTTCCCGTTCTACGTATTCTAAACTGATTCCCATAGACGAAAGTGATACAACTGCCTTTTTTAGTTTCTATGATGTTACGGAGAAAATGGCTATTGTGATAGGCTTGTTTTCTTTTGCTTTGATAGAAGAACTGACAAATAACATTAGATATTCTGCATTATGCTTAGCTTTGTTTTTTATTGTGGGTTTATTTTTCCTGATACAAATGCTTCGGCAGAATAATCGGTCAAAAGATTCGTTAAAGAATGTGTTGTAAGGATATCAGGCAGCAGCCACAACGTTTTCAAACTTAGGTAATCACTCAGCATACATATGCACGTCAATTTATTTATACCCTGTTTCATCGATCAACTTTATCCAGCCACTGCATTCAATACTGTGAAAGTGTTGGAAAAAGCAGGGTGCAAAGTAAACTACAATCCGGCGCAAACCTGTTGCGGGCAACCGGCTTATAATGCTGGTTTTTGGGACGAGGCAAAGGTGATTGGCCACAAGTTTCTACAAGACTTTGCCGAATCAAAGTACATTGTGTCTCCTTCAGCTTCTTGTACAGGGATGGTTAAAAATGCCTATAATGATTTATTTACCAACTCCATGGTGCACAACCAATGTCGGGCTGTACAATCTAGTATTCATGAACTTTCCGATTTCTTGGTCAATATCCTAAAAAAAGATTATTTCGGTGCCGAATTGGAAGGCCGGGCTGTATACCATGATTCGTGTGCTGCATTGCGCGAATGTCGGATAAAAGATGAACCCCGCCAACTCTTGGCTAAAGTAGATGGACTGGAATTGCTGTCCATGCGTGATCAAGAAACCTGTTGTGGTTTTGGAGGTACCTTTGCTGTTAAATTTGGTAGCATATCGACGGCTATGGCCGAACAGAAAGTAAATAACGCGCTGGATGCAGGCGCTGAATATATTATTTCTACCGATGCCTCTTGTTTACTTCATTTGCAGGCTTATATCGATCATCAACAACTTCCTCTCAAAACCTTGCACTTGGCGGATGTTTTGGCCAGTGGCTGGGGGAATGTTTAGTTGCCAGTTGTCAGTTGCGAGTTGCGAGTTGCCAGTTGTGAGTTGCCAGTTGTCAGTTGCGAGTTGCCTGTTACGAGTTGCGAGTTGTGAGTTGCCAGTTGTCAGTTGCGAGTTGCCTGTTACGAGTTGCCAGTTACGAGTTGTGAGTTGTGCGTTGCCAGTTACGAGTTGGAGTTATAAGTTTTAAGTGATACGTTATAAGAGCGAAAAGTATAAAGCGAAAAGCAAAAAGCTATCAGTCGCAACTACTCAATACTGTGCTAAGTACTAAATACTTTTCATATCTACACGGTATCAAGACCTACCTAACACACATATCTAAATACTAAGTACTACATACTAAATACTTCTCATATCTCATATCTAACATCTCATATCTAAGTACTAAGTACAACTTAAAACTACCCCGATATCGCATTAATAATATCATACTGGGTAATGATTTCCAGTTTTCCGGTTTTATCTTCCACCAGAACAGCGCTGTTTTCTTTATTGATCAATGTCGATAATTTATCAATAGAGGTATTTAAATCTACAAAAGGAAAAGGTGCAGTCATGACTTGTTTAACGGCTGTAGACCTTGCCCCCGGGTTCTCAAGCAAGGCATTCAAAATATCCGACTCGGTTATTTTTCCAACGACCATGCCTTGCTGGGTAACCGGAATCTGTGAAATATTCAGCGTTTTCATGGCATTGAACGTTTCGATCACCGATTGTTCGCAGTCGACCGTCACCATCTCCTGCACCCCTCGCCGCTGTAAGATGCCAGCAGCGCTCAGCTTTTCCGTTTTAAGGAAACCACGCTCACGCAGCCAATCTTCATTGAACATCTTTCCCATGTAACGCGATCCGTGGTCATGAAAGATCACCACAGCCAGATCACCCTCCTTCAGTAAATGTCCCATTTGCAGCAATCCGGCTACCGCAGCGCCTGCCGAATTCCCTACAAAGATTCCCTCTTTTCGGGCAATTTCCCTAGTCATCAAAGCCGCATCTTTATCCGTTACCTTCTCAAAATGATCAATCACATCGAAATCAACATTCTTTGGTAAAAAGTCTTCGCCGATACCTTCTGTGATGTAAGGATAAATTTCATTTTTATCAAAAACTCCCGTTTCCTTATACTTTTTAAAAACCGACCCATACGAATCAATTCCCCATACTTTAATGGCCGGATTTTTTTCTTTTAAGTATTTGCCCGCACCACTGATGGTACCTCCAGTGCCCACACCCACGATGAGGTGAGTGATTTTCCCTTCTGTCTGCTCCCAGATCTCTGGACCAGTTTGCTCATAATGTGCCTGTAAATTGGATAAGTTATCGTATTGATTGGGTTTCCATGCATTGGGAACTTCCCGTTCCAATCTACTGGAAACCGAATAGTAAGAACGTGGATCTTCCGGATCGACATTGGTTGGGCAGACAATAACTTCAGCACCAAAAGCCCGCAGCGCATCAATTTTTTCTTTCGATTGCTTATCTGTTGTAGTAAAAATACATTGATAACCTTTAATTACAGCCGCAATTGCCAAACCCATCCCAGTATTGCCAGACGTACCTTCAATGATCGTTCCACCAGGTTTGAGCAAACCTGCTTGCTCCGCATCTTCAATCATTTTCACTGCCATCCGGTCTTTTATTGAATTACCTGGATTGGTTGTCTCGATTTTTGCCAAAACCGTACCCTTTATGTGTTTGGTTAATTGGTTCAATCTAACCAGAGGTGTATGACCGATTGTTTCTAAAATATTGTTATACCACATAAGTTAAGTCAAAATTAAAAAATCAAAAGTAAAAAAACCTTACAGCCTCCTCCTATCAACAACTAAAACTTTAAATGTTTTACTGTTAGTCCGTTATTGATCAACTGTTTTAGAGAATCAATGCCAATCTTCAAATGGATTTCAACAAAATCTGCCGTAACCGATGAATCGCTTTCTTGGGTTTTCACGCCTTCTGGAACCATGGGTTGATCTGATACCAACAAAAGTGCCCCAGTGGGAATTTTATTGGCAAAGCCCACGGTAAAGATGGTTGCCGTTTCCATATCGACAGCCATCGCGCGGATCGATTTGAGGTATTTTTTAAATTCTTTATCATGTTCCCAAACCCGTCTATTGGTTGTATATACGGTACCAGTCCAATAATCGCGACTATTATCCCGAATGGTAGTAGAAGTAGCTTTCTGTAACGCAAATGCGGGAAGTGCAGGTACTTCGGAAGGTAGATAATCAATGGATGTCCCTTCTCCGCGGATAGCTGCAATGGGTAGAATAAAATCGCCAATTTTATTTTTCTTCTTTAGTCCACCCGCTTTACCCAGAAAGAGTACCGCCTTTGGCTTTATGGCTGTTAGTAAATCCATAATCGTAGCGGCCACCGGACTTCCCATACCAAAGTTAATAATTGTGATCCCCGCTGCCGATACGCTCTGCATGGGTTTATCATCACCATAAATCGGTGCATGATCATGCCATTCTGAGAAAAGCTTTAGGTAATTGGAGAAATTAGTTAACAAGATATATTCGCCAAACTCCTCCAACGGCCTACCTGTATACCGAGGCAGCCAATTCTTTACAATATCGTCTTTGTTTTTGAGTCCCGGCTTAATAGGTGATTCAACTTCTTTTACTTGCTTTGCCATATTTTAGGGTTGTCTATTGCCAGTTGTCCGTTATCGGTTGCGAGTTGCGCGTGTACCCACATCTAATATACAAAAAATCCCCCGTAATGCGGGGGATTTAATTTATGCAGCGTGTAATTTCTTCAGATCTGATTTTTCAAATTTCTGCTTGGCGTAATCGAGGTTGACATATAACTCGTCTTTGCCATTCTTCTCTTGTGATGGTATTTCAAACATCGCATCCAGCATAATGGCTTCGCAAATGGCCCGTAAGCCTCGAGCTCCCAATTTAAACTCGGTTGCCTTATCTACAATAAACTCGTAAACTTCTGGTGCAAAGTGCAACTTGATGTGCTCATACTCAAACAGCTTCTGGTATTGTTTAATCAACGCATTTTTTGGTTCTGTTAAAATATTCAGCAATGCGTCATGATCTAACGGATTTAAGTACGTAATAACTGGCAGACGACCAATCAGCTCTGGTATCAGGCCATAAGCCTTCAAATCTTGCGGCGTAATGTACTTATAAAGATTATTTAAGTCGATTTCCTTTTCGTCAGCATGCATCTTATAGCCGAGGGTTTGTGTACGCATCCGATCGGCAATTTTTTTCTGTATGCCATCAAATGCCCCACCGCAAACAAACAGAATATTGCTGGTATTCACCGCAATCATTTTCTGGTCGGGATGCTTACGCCCACCCTGTGGGGGAACATTCACAATGGTTCCCTCTAAAATCTTTAATAAGGCTTGTTGTACCCCTTCTCCAGACACATCACGTGTAATGGATGGGTTATCGCTCTTGCGGGCAATCTTGTCTATTTCATCTATATAAATGATACCACGCTCTGCCGAGGTTACATCATAATCTGCAGCCTGTAACAGACGTGTCAGAATACTTTCCACATCTTCACCTACATATCCTGCTTCGGTCAGTACCGTTGCATCGCAAATGCAAAATGGAACATTCAATACTTTCGCAATTGTTTTTGCCAGTAAGGTCTTTCCGGTGCCCGTTTCGCCCACCATGATGATATTCGATTTTTCTATTTCGATCTCATCTTTTTCCACCTTTTGATTCAACCGTTTATAATGGTTATAAACGGCAACCGACAACACTTTTTTGGCATCGTCTTGCCCAATAACATATTGGTCCAGATGGCTCTTAATCTCGGCTGGTTTCAACAATTTTAATGCCGTCTGCACACTCTTATTCTTCCTTAGCGTTAATTCCTCCGCTAAAATCTCGTTTGCTTGTGCCACGCAGCGATCGCATATATGCGCATCATTACCTGCAATGAGCATTAACGTTTCCGATTTACGTAGCCCACAGAACGAACAAGTTATTTCTCTTGGGTTCTTCGCCATTTTACTATTTTTTCT
>Ga0182744_1004485_pt1 | contig 10428 bp, 12 predicted proteins | sample eDN3rd30CKraftMG_FD_128525 | JGI IMG/M metagenome (GOLD analysis project Ga0182744, IMG submission 128525) | Enriched Miracle-Growth compost microbial communities from Emeryville, California, USA - eDNA 3rd pass 30_C Kraft MG (version 2) (version 2) ... | reverse complement strand
TGACGGCAAGGTGCTGCTGGGCGCCCGGCGCCATCCGCCGTTCGACAAAGTGTTCAGCCTGCCGGGCGGGCTGGTCGAAACCGGCGAAACCCTGGAACAGGCGGCCTTGCGCGAGGTCGAGGAGGAAACCGGCGTGCGCGCAGAGATCATCGCCTTCAACGGCTGGCGCGAAGTGATCGCCCATGACGACGATGGCAAGGTGAAGCGGCATTACGTCATCGCCTCCTTCGCCGCCCGCTGGGTGTCCGGCGAGGGTGAGGCGGGCGAGGAACTGGGTCAGGTGATCTGGGCGGACGAGGCGCGGTTCAATGGCCTCACGCTGACCCAGGGGCTGGTCGAGCTCCTCCTCAGCGCAAGGACTTTGGTCAGCAACGTCATGGTTCCCGGCGGCGCATGAGACTGTTTTGCGCCGTGCTTTGCTGCTGCCTGCTGGCCGCGCCGCGGGCGCAGGCCCAGCAGCCTGCTGCGCCTGCCGTGCCTCCCGCCAGCCCGGACACCACCGCGCCCCCCTATGAACGCCAATTGCTGCGGCTTGGCGAAATCCTCGGCGCCCTGACGTATCTGCGCGATATCTGCGGCGACAACGACAGCGCCGAATGGCGCCGGCGGATGGCTGCCATCATCGACGCGGAAGGCGTAACGGATGCGCGCAAGGAGCGGCTGGCCGGTGCCTATAACCGTGGCTTCCGCAGCTATGAGACGATCTACCGGACCTGCACGCCCAATGCCGAACTGGCCATCGCCCGCTACCTCGACGAGGGCCAGAAAATCGTCCGTGACGTATCTAGCCGCTATGGGGGCTAGGTCCCAGGCGCGCGCCGGAATGGCACACTTCTGAAAAAACCGGCAAATCTGCCGTTAACCCTTTTTTTATTCGAGAGTCGCGGCTTCCGGGGCAAACCACTAATGTCTCGCCGTGATGACGACAAAACCCTCTGCCGCCCTGGTCTCGGAATTCCACGCCGCCGAAGAACGCCGCGAGGCGCTCGGCTATGTGACCGAGGCGTTCGCCGAAGCCCTGCTCGCAGGTGTCGAGAGCGGCTGTTTCGCGCGCGCCGCCCTGGATGCCGCGTTCCACGAGCTGGTCGGCATCCATGGCGAGGAACAGGTCGCCCTGTTCGCCGAGCGGTTGCCGGAACGCATCCGCCATGGCGAATTCACGGTTACGCGCAAGCACTGACCGCGCGGCCTGACCCAAGGCGGGCTGGCGCGAGCCGCCCCATCTCGACAGACGCCTGAAAGCCCGACATGATCGGCCCAAGCAAGAGCGCGCATGCTGCGCCATGCGGGGAGGGCACCATATGTTCGGCAGGTTGCGCATATCGATTCTGGCATTCGGCGTCTTCGCGGCCGTGGCCGTTCCTGCGAAGGCTCAGCAGGACTTTCCCAACAAGCCCATCCGCATGATCGTGCCCTATGTGGCCGGCGGCGCGACCGATGCGCTGGCGCGCCTGTTCGCGGCCAAATATCAGAGCCAGATGAAGGTCGCCGTCGTCATCGAGAACCGCGCCGGCGCTGGCGGCAATATCGGCACCGATGCTGTCGCGAAATCGCCGCCGGACGGTTACACTGTCCTCTTTAACATCAACGGCCAGGCGATCTCGCCGTCGATCTACAAATCCCTGCCGTTCGATGCCGACCGGGATTTCATTCGCGTTTCGCAACTGGTGTCGACATCGACCATCGTCGTCGTCAATCCGAAAGTGCCGGCGCGAAACCTCAAGGAACTCGTGGCGCTCGCGAAGTCGAAACCGGGCGTCCTCAACTATGGATCGACCGGCATCGGCAATTCGCTGCATCTGTCGATGGAGCTGCTGAAGCGCGAGACGGGCACCGACATCCAGATGGTGCCGTTTCGTGGCGACGCGCCGCTGTTCCAGTCGCTGCTCACCGGCGACATCCAGATCGCGCTAGTGCCGACATCGGCGGCCAAGCCGCAGATCGAGGCGGGCGCCGTCGTTCCCATCGGCATCACCACGGCGAAGCGCTCGCCGACCTTGCCCGATATTCCCACCATTGCCGAACAGGGCCTGCCCGATTTCGTCATCTCGGGATGGATGGGCCTGTTCCTGCCGGCGGGGACGCCGCACGAGATCGTCGAGCGCTACTGGCTGGAAACCCGCACGGCCATCGAAGCGCCCGACATGATCGAACGTCTGGCGACGATGGAACTGCAGCCCGTCGGCAGCAGTCCGCAGGAATTCGACGCCGTTTATCTTGCCGATCGCGCACGCTTCGCCAAGGTCATCAAGGAAGCCAATATTCCGCTGCAGGAATAAAGCTCAGAAAATATGCCCTGCGGTGATCTTCATCGAGACGCGCTCGCCGATGGCGGGCGCGACGGCGCTGGCGAGATCGAGTTCAAGTCGCCTTGCATAGCCCTTGACGGCGACTTCGAGCCTGCGGATCGCCCCATTGCGGCGGATGTGCGCCACGACGCCCTGTAAAGACAGCGGTCCGTTGTCGACGAGCTTGATGTGCTGCGGCCGCACATAGAGCGAGGCAGGGCCGCTATGGTTCTGGCCGGAACTGCGGAAAACCGGCATGTTCTCGAAGAAGGCTTGGCCTCCGGCAATATGCACGGGCAGTTTGTTGGTCTCGCCGAGGAATTCGCAGACGAAAGCCGACTCCGGCTGATCATAGACCGCGTCCGGCGAGCCGATCTGCTCGATCGCGCCGAGGTTGAGAATGGCGACCCGGTCGGCGAGTTCGAGCGCCTCTTCCTGATCGTGGGTGACGAACACGGTCGTGTGGCCGGTGCGTCCGTGCAGATCGCGCAGCCAACTGCGCAGATCCTTGCGCACCTTGGCGTCGAGCGCGCCGAACGGTTCGTCGAGCAGCAGCACGCGCGGCTCGATCGCCAGCGCGCGCGCCAAAGCGACGCGTTGGCGCTGGCCGCCGGAGAGCTGCGCGGGAAAGCGCTTCTCCAGTCCTGCCAGTTGCACCAGTTCGAGCAGATCGCCGACGCGCCGCTTGATCTCCGCTTCGGCCGGGCGCCGGGCGGGCGGCCGCGCACGCAGGCCGAATGCAATATTCTCGAACACGTTCATGGTCTTGAACAGGGCATAGCTCTGGAACACGAAGCCGATGCGCCGGTCGCGCAGCGACAGCTGTCTCGTGTCGACATCGTCGAACAGGACGCGGCCGTGATCCAACTGTTCGAGCCCGGCGATGGCGCGCAACAGGGTCGTCTTGCCCGAACCCGAAGGGCCGAGCAGTGCCATCAGTTCGCCGGGCTCGACGGTGAACGAGACGCCGCGGAGCGCGCGAAAGACATCGAACTGCTTTTCGGCCTGGTCGATGACGAGGGTGACGGACATGGGAGAACCTTATGGGACGGTCTTAGGAGTGGCGGGACGCGGCGATCGCATCGGCGTATCGCCATTCCAGAAAGGTTTTCAGAACGAGAGTGACAAGTGCCAGCGCCGCAAGCAGAGAGGCCAGCGCAAAGGCGGCGACGCCATTGTATTCGTTATAGAGAATTTCGATCTGCGTCGGGATCGTCGTCGTCAAACCACGGATGCGGCCCGAGACGACGGAGACGGCGCCGAACTCGCCCATGGCGCGCGCATTGCAAAGCAGCACCCCATAGAGAAGGCTCCATTTCACGTTCGGCAGCGTGATTGTGAAGAAGGTACGCCAGCCCGACGCCCCGAGCGTCAGTGCCGCCTCTTCGTCGTCCTTGCCGAGCGCCTGCAGGTGCGGAATGAGCTCGCGCGCGACGAAGGGAAACGTGACGAAGACGGTAGCGAGAACGATGCCCGGAACCGCGAAGATGATTTCGACGTTATGGGCCTTCAGCCAGGCGCCGAAATAACCCTGCGCGCCAAACAGTAGCACATAGATGAGGCCGGCGATGACGGGCGACACCGAGAACGGCAGGTCGATCAGGCTCGTCAGCAGGTTCTTGCCCTTGAAGTCGAACTTGGCGATGGCCCACGCGGCGGCAATGCCGGTGATGACATTGAAGGGCACCGCGATGGCGGCGACGATGAGCGTCAGCCGGATCGCGGCCATGGCGTGGGGATCGTCGAAGGCTGCGAGATAGGCATCGCCCCCGCGCTTGAAGGCCTCGGCGAAAATCGACATCAGCGGCAGGAACAGGAAGACGGCGAGAAAGGCGAGGGCGAACAGAATGAGCAGGGCGCGCACGGCGAAACCTTCGCGCATGCGATCGGCATATCGAATGGCGTATTTGGGGAGTCGTGCACTTGCGTCAGACATCGCCAAGCCTTTTGCGGCTCCAGGCCTGCAATAGATTGATCAGGAAGATCAGCGCAAATGAGGCTAGCAGCATCAGCATGCCGACCACCGCCGCGCCTGCGTAGTCGAACTGCTCCAGCCGGATCACGATCAACAGCGGTGCGATTTCGGAGATCATCGGAATATTGCCGGCGATGAAAATCACCGAGCCGTATTCGCCGATGGCGCGGGCGAAGGCGAGAACGAAACCGGTGAGCAGCGCCGGCGCGATTGTCGGCAGAATAACGCGGAATATCGTCCGCAACCGGCTGGCGCCGAGCAAAGCCCCCGCTTCCTCGATGTCGATCTGGGACTCCTCCAGCACCGGCTGCACCGAACGCACGACAAACGGCAGGCCGATGAAGATCAGCGCGACGAGCACGCCTGTGGGCGTATAGGCGATCTTGAAGCCATGGGCCTCGGCGATCGCGCCGATCCAGCCGTTGGGCGCGTAGATGGCGGCCAGCGCAATGCCGGCGACGGCGGTAGGCAAGGCGAAGGGAAGATCGACGGCAGCGTCGATGAGGCGGCGACCGGGAAACCGGTAGCGCACGAGAATCCAGGCGATCAGCAGGCCGAAGACGGTGTTGACTATCGCGGCGATGAAGGCCGCGCCGAACGACAGCCGCAAGGCTGCGAGCGTGCGTGGCGAGGCCGCGATGGCGAGAATGTCGGCCGGACCGGCGCTTGCAGCCTTGAGGACAAGGGCCGCGAGCGGGATCAGTACGATCAGGCACAGGACGGTCAGCGTGAGCCCGAAGGCCAGAGCGAAACCGGGCAGGATGTTCGGCTTCCGCCAGGGCGCCCTGGACGATTCAAGCTGCGCAACGAGGCTCATCGCGCCGGCTTGTACAATTGGTCGAACGTGCCGCCGTCGCCGAAGTGTTCGGGTTGCGCCTTCGCCCAGCCGCCGAACTCACCGTCGACCGTCACCAGTTCCAGCTTCGGGAAGGCGGCGATGTCCTTGGGGTCGGCGGCCTCGGGATGGCGCGGACGATAATGGTTCCTGGCGATGATCTTCTGCGCCTCCGGCGTATAGAGGAATTCGAGATAGGCCTGGGCGACGGCGCGCGTGCCCTTCTTGTCGACATTGCCATCGACGAGGGAGACCGGCGGCTCGGCGAGAATGGACAGGCTCGGCACCACGATATCGAACTTGTCGGCGCCGAACTCATCGAACACCAGGAAGGCTTCGTTCTCCCACGACAGCAACACGTCGCCGAGACCGCGCTGGGCGAAGGTCGTCGTCGAGCCGCGGGCGCCCGTATCAAGGACCGGCACGTTGCGCAGGACGGCGGCGATATAGTCGCGCACCTTGGCATCGTCCTTCAGGTTCTTCCTGGCCCAGGCCCAGGCCGCCAGATAGTTCCAGCGCGCACCGCCCGAAGTCTTCGGATTCGGCGTGATGACACCGATGCCCGGCTTGGCGAGATCGCCCCAGTCCTTGATGCCCTTCGGATTACCTTTGCGGACCAGGAAAACGATGGTCGACGTGTAGGGCGCCGAACTGTCTGGCAGGCGCTTCTGCCAATCCTTGGGGATCAGGGTCGTGCGCTGGGCGATGGCGTCGATGTCGCTGGCCAGCGCCAGGGTGACGACATCGGCGTTGAGCCCGTCGATCACGGTGCGGGCCTGAGCGCCCGAGCCGCCGTGGGACTGGCGAATAGTGATCGTCTGTCCGGTCCTGGCTTTCCATTGCCCGATGAAGGCTTCATTGAGCGCGCGATAGAGCTCGCGCGTCGGATCGTAGGAGACGTTCAGCAGGGCCGTCTGCGCAGAGGACGTTTGAGACCTTGCGCCCCACGAGACGAAGAGCACGAAGGCGAAGGCCGCGATGATGGCCAGAATATCCACGATGCGCCGCCAGCGGCCTGGGACCGAAGGGGCCTCACGAGCGGTGAGAACGGTCGGATTGTGGGACGACATGCCAGCTCTCCTTCAAATATGCCGATAATGTTGATCAATTTAATCGACATTACAAGCCTGTTTTTTTGAAATGCTAACACGTCATAGTTGTGTGAATTAGATGCCGGCTCCCATGAACATCTCCGGCTCCATAGAAATCATGCCGTTTTTGGCTATGGCGCTACTTTTGAGCGCATCGGCAAGCGAAATCTTTTCAAGCACTTCCAACTGTGCCGCGAAGGCCTCCGCAAATCCGGCGCGCACCGCGCAGGCGGTTTCGTCGGGGCAATCCTCGCAGCGCCGATAGGAATGGCGCGACAGGCAGGACAACGGTGCAATGGGCCCGTCGGTCGCCCGCAGGATCCGCCCGATGCTGATTTCGGCGGGCGGCAGGCAGAGGAAATAGCCGCCTTCCTTGCCGCGCCGGCTTGCCACCAGACGGTTGCGTTTCAGCTCGAGCAAAATCTGCTCGAGAAAGGCGCGGGGGATGTTCTCCTGTTCCGCAATCTTGCCGGTCTGTACCGTTTCGCCCGGCGCAGCACGCGCCAGAGCGGCAAGAGCTTTGAAGGAATAGCGGGCCTTTTGGGAAATCATCGGCTCTGGTTAGACCAATTTTCCGAAAAACGCACGTCATCTGCGAAGATCGCATCCCCGTGATTTCGGGCGGGCTGACGCTCGCATCGCTGCCGCAATTGCGTCTATTCTCGCATCATGGCCCAGACACCACGCCGCACGGCGACACCACCGCCGCCGGTCGAGACATTCTCCACGCCGTCGAGCGATCTTGATGCTTTGCCGCCGCGCGTGGCCGAGATGCGCGAGCGTATTCTCGACGCAGCACAGTCGCACGACATCGACCGTCTGCGGCCGGCGATCGAATGGAACGAAACCCTGCCGCTGTTTGGGGGCGGTGCCGAGCGGCCGCGTTCATTCGCCAACGTCATCGAATTTCTGAAGTCGTATTCCTTCGACGGTCAAGGCCGTGAAGTCCTCGCGCTGCTCGAAGCGGTGTTCGAGGCGCCCTATGTAAAAAGCACGCGCGGCAAGACCGAACTTTATATCTGGCCGTCCTTCGCAGTCGTGCAAAAGCCCGATCCGTCGCCCGACGAGCGGCTTGCGATGTTTCGCTGCGTGCGGTTCGTCGATATGGGTTTGACGAACGACATCGGCTTGCCACTTATTCAACGCGCGGGCATTGGCGCGGACGGCACATGGCACTACTTTCTTGCAGGATAGATTTGCACGCTGACTAAATTTTGACGCGCTGCCATCGCGCCGTTGTCTTGCTTTCGCCAAAATTATATCGTAGTTAGAATGATCGACGACTTTGGCCTGACGATGGCTGTCTCGCCTCTCAGGGCTGGCGCACTCTCTACCAAATCTCGAAAGCCGACACACATCTATAGGGAGGTGCGTCGGGAACGTGCACCTGTCTATCGAAAGGACTTCCTATGAATACCGGAACCGTGAAGTGGTTCAATGAGCAGAAGGGCTATGGATTCATCCAGCCTGACAGTGGTGGCAAGGACGTGTTCGTTCATATTTCCGCGGTGCAGGCCGCGGGCATGCATGGATTGAACGAAGGCCAGAAGATTTCCTACGAGATCGTGACCGACAAGCGCTCCGGCAAGCAGTCGGCGGGCAACCTCAAGGCCGCTTGATTTTTCGCCGGTCCATCACCGGAGTGTTTCGCCGGCCTTTGGCCGGCGATTTTGTTTTGAAGGCCGCTGCGGCTATTCGGCCGCCGCCTCATCTGGTGCCGCCCGTTCTTCTGCTGCCAGTTTCTCGGCGGCCCTGTCGGCTTGCTGCAACAACTGGTCGAGCAATCTCCCAAGCGTCGCAACATCTGCGCCGGTCATGCCGGCCGTAAGCCCGCGTTCGTAGTCGAGCGCCAGCGGCACGATGGCGGCATAAATGTCTTCCCCTTGCCGGGTCAGCCGCAGGAATGCTTCGCGGCGGTCCTCGCGGCTGCTGCGCCGCGTCACGATCCGTCGCCGCACGAGATCGGCGGCGGCGCGCGACACCATGGTCTTGTTCATGCGCGCATGGACGGCGATATCGCGCGCCGTCATCTCGCTGTTCTCGCCCAGCGTCGCGATGACGCGCCATTCCGGAATGGAAATGCCGAATTCCTGCGAATAGCGCAGCGCCAGTCCCTCCGACACCGCCTGCATGGCGATACTGAGGCGATAGGGCAGAAAATGGGCGAGCAACAGGTGTCGTCTGGGCATGTTGGAGGGCTTCCTGCAGGACGGCCAGAAACAATGACAGAAAGGCTTGACGTAATTAGTTACACGTGCAACTAATTTTCTCAAGACGATTTTTCAAGTTGAGTTCGCAAGCGAGGAGATGTCCGATGATGACGCGCTATATGTCCGGCTTCGGCAATTCGTTCGAGACGGAGGCGCTGCCCGGCGCACTGCCGATCGGTCGCAATTCTCCGCAGAAATGCAATTATGGTCTCTATGCCGAACAGATTTCCGGTTCGGCCTTCACGGCGCCGAAATCCAGCAATCAGCGCTCCTGGGTCTATCGCATCCGCCCGAGCGTTCAGCATTCCGGCCGTTATGTGAAAGCCGACAAGGGCCTGTTGCGCAGTGCGCCGGCGGCCCGCGAGGAAAGCCAGATGCCGATCGGCCAGTTGCGCTGGGCGCCGCTGCCGATTCCCGATACGCCGCTGACCTTCGTCACGGGCCTGTTCACCATGACGACGGCAGGCGACGCCGACACGCGCGCCGGCATGGCGGCGCATATGCTGTTGATCACGCGCTCGATGGAGCGTGAATATTTCTTCAATGCCGACGGTGAGATGCTCATTGTCGCGCAGGAGAAATCGCTGCGCTTCTGTACTGAATTCGGCGTCATCGAGATCGAGCCGGGCGAGATCTGCATCATTCCACGCGGCGTCATCTTCCGCGTCGAACTCATGAACGGACCGGCGCGCGCCTATGTCTGCGAGAACTACGGCGGCTCCTTCACGCTGCCCGATCGCGGGCCGATCGGTGCCAACTGCCTCGCCAATGCGCGCGATTTCCTGACGCCGGTCGCGGCCTATGAGGACAAGGACGAGCCCTCGACAGTCTACGCCAAATGGGGCGGAGACTTGTTCAAGACCGAGATCGGCCAGTCGCCGCTCGATGTGGTCGCCTGGCATGGCAATTTCGCGCCTTACAAATACGACCTGCGCCGCTTTGCCGCCGTTGGCTCGATTTCCTTCGACCATCCCGATCCGTCGATCTTCACGGTGCTGACCTCGCCGTCGGAATCGCCGGGCACCGCCAACATCGATTTCGTCATCTTTCCGGAGCGCTGGATGGTCGGCGAAAATACGTTTCGCCCGCCGTGGTATCATCGCAACATCATGTCCGAATTCATGGGGCTCATCTACGGTGTCTACGATGCCAAGCCGGAAGGCTTCGTGCCCGGCGGCGTCAGCCTGCACAACTGCATGCTGCCGCACGGCCCCGACGACCAGGCGTTCGAGCACGCCAGCAATGGTGAGCTGAAACCGGTGAAACTCACCGGCACCATGGCTTTCATGTTCGAGACGCGCTATCCGCAGCGCCTGACGAAATTCGCGTCCGAGCTCAAGACGCTCGATCAGACCTATATCGATTGCTGGGTCGGTTTGAAAAAGCACTTCGATCCGACCCGCCGCGAGCCGTGAGAAGGAAAAAGCCTGCCGGAAGCGAAGCCCGCATCCTGGAGAGACAACGCTAGGCGTTGCTTGTCGGGATACGGGCTTCTGAGAGATTGGCGCCGCGGAGACGGAGGCAAAGCCTAGGGCTTCGCTCCATCGAGCGGCTTCGTGTCTTCAACCGTCTCTATGGATACCTTCGTCTCTAGCTTGACGCCGTCGCTCGCCGTGCCGGGCGCCACCGCGTCGACGATTTCAGCGACGACCTCTTCCTTGGACTTGCCCTTGCGGCTGTTCATCAGGCGTTGCAGCAACTGCTCGGCAATCCTGATTTTTGTCGGCGGACTGTTCTGCACCGTTGCGGGCTCGCCCTTCTCCCGCACCAGAACGATTTCCCTGGTATGATACTTGTCGAGGCCGGGACGATGGGCGACATGGATGACCATGGCGTCCGGCAGCCACTCCCCCATCAGCTCCATCATGCGTTTCTGGCTCAGCTCGTCCAGCGCCGAGGTGGCCTCGTCCATGATCACGATATCGGGATGTTTGAGGAAGATGCGCGCGAAGGCGAGGCGCTGCTGCTCGCCGCCGGACAGGATCGACGACCAATTGTCGTTCTCGTCGAGTTTCGCCAGCAGATGTTC
>Ga0182744_1004481_pt1 | contig 10432 bp, 4 predicted proteins | sample eDN3rd30CKraftMG_FD_128525 | JGI IMG/M metagenome (GOLD analysis project Ga0182744, IMG submission 128525) | Enriched Miracle-Growth compost microbial communities from Emeryville, California, USA - eDNA 3rd pass 30_C Kraft MG (version 2) (version 2) ... | reverse complement strand
GGCTTCCCAAAGCGAATTCATCTTGGGTCTTGCGGGAAATGCCGAATTCCTTGGCCAAAATTTCCGCGGTCTGTCCCATGTTGATGCCTTTAAACGGATCCGTCAGGCCTTCCATCACCGAAATGCGCGGTTTGTGCGGCGTCTGCGCGAAGGGAGAGGTCGTGACCATCTCCATCACCTGTTTGAAATCCGCCTTAAAAAGTTGCGCCAAAACCGCCAGTCTTTGACCGGTGGTGCGGGCCGCGCCAAGGCGCCCAAAAATTTCCACGAAAGCCGGAGACATCAGCAAAGGAAGCTGCGACATGCTCTCCGTTCCGCCGGCGACGATCACGTCCGCCGCACCGGCCCGGATTTTGTCATAACCGGAGGTGATGCTTTCCAAAGCGGATGCACAATTTCGATGCACACTGAAGGCCGGAGTTTTTAAGGGGATCCCAGCGCGCAGCGCAATCACCCGGGAAATGTTCACCGCATCGGGAGGATTTCCCGTGTTGCCGATGATGACTTCGTCGACCTCATTCACATCCAACTCGCTGCGCGCAATCAGCTCCTGAAGCGCCGTGCGCCCAAGCTCCGCCGGATGAACGTTTTTAAGTTTCGTCCCCGCTTTCGCGAAGGGAGTGCGCACTCCCTCGACAAGGACCACATCACGCTGACTTTTTGTGCCGTTACTTTGTGCCATGAACTTCGAGGTCTCCTTTGTGGCTGGAAGATCAGGGTGCCAAGCCCTAGGGTTCAAAGTCAATTTGAGTTTATGGTCATTGACGGGCTCAGAGAGGGAGCCTACCTTAGGGGGAAAATGTTTTCAGTGGCTTTGATGAGGTGTTTTTTATGTCCAAAAGCGATGAGATGAACCGTCTCGACCAAGAGGCCTTGGAGTACCACTCCAAAGGGAAACCCGGCAAGGTGGATGTCCAATCCAGTAAAGAGTGCGACACCGAGCACGCCTTAAGCCTCGCTTACTCCCCCGGCGTCGCGGCCCCCTGTAAAGTCATCGCCAAGGATCCTTCGAAAGTCTATGACTACACCACCAAAGGAAACTTGGTGGCCGTGATCACCAACGGCACGGCTGTTTTAGGTTTAGGCAACATCGGTCCCCTCGCCGGCAAACCGGTGATGGAAGGAAAGGGCGTTCTTTTTAAACAATTCGCCGGCATCGACGTTTTCGACATCGAGCTCAACACGACGAGCTCCGAAGAATTCATTCAAACCGTAAAAACTCTGGAACCCACCTTCGGCGGCATCAATCTGGAAGACATCGGCGCGCCCGAATGCTTCGAAATCGAAACCCGTCTGAAAAAAGAAATGAACATCCCCGTCTTTCACGACGATCAGCACGGCACCGCGATCATTTCCGGCGCGGCCTTGATCAATGCCTGCAAAATCACCAAGCGTCAGGTGAGCGATCTTAAAATCGTTTTCAACGGCGCCGGGGCCGCCGCGATTTCCTGCGCAAGGATTTTTAAAGCCTTGGGCGCGAAACCGCAAAACATCATCATGTGCGACTCCCGTGGCGTGCTTTACAAGGGCCGCAAAGAAGGCATGAACTCCTTCAAAGAGGAATTCACCGTGGAAACCGAAGCCCGCACTTTGAAAGACGCTTTAAAGGGCGCCGATTGTTTCGTGGGATTGAGTGTGGCCGGCGTGCTGACGGAAGAAATGCTCAAAGGTATGGCGAAAAACCCCTTGGTGTTTGCCATGGCCAACCCGGACCCGGAGATCGAGCCCAACATAGCCAAAAAAGTGCGCCCCGACGTGATCATCGCCACGGGACGCTCCGATTATCCCAACCAAGTGAACAACGTTCTTGGATTTCCCAGCATTTTTCGCGGCGCCCTGGACACCCGTGCCACCGCCATCAACGAAGAGATGAAACTGGCCGCCGTGAATGCCCTGGCGGAGCTGGCCCGTGAAGACGTGCCGGAAAGTGTTTCCCTGGCATATGCGAACAAAAATTTTCAGTTCGGACCGGAATACATCATTCCGAAGCCTTTTGATTCGCGCGTGCTTTTGAAGGTCGCGCCCGCCGTGGCCAAAGCCGCCATGAGCAGCGGTGTCGCGCAAAAACCCATTGAAGATTTTGAAGAGTACACGGACACCTTGGTGAACATGCAATCCCGCAAGCGCGGCTTCGTGCGCACCATCGCCAACAAAGTGCGCGCTCAATCCCAAGGGAAAAAGGAAAATCTTCCGAAAATTTATTTTCCCGAAGGCCGCAGCACCAAAATTTTAAAAGCCCTGAACACCATCATCGGTGAAAACGTCGTTCAACCGGTCTTGATGGGCTATGAAGAAATGGTGCGGGCGAAGATCAAGGAACTCGAGCTGGATCACCTGAAGGAAGTGGAAATCTGCCATCCTTCCAAGCATCCCCGCTACATGGAATACGTGCATCTGCTTTATGAAATGAGAAAACGCAAAGGAGTGATGAAGGCCGAGGCCGAGCGTCTGATGGCCGATCCCAATTACTTCGCCGCCATGGCCGTGCATCAAGGCGACGCCGACGGAATGATCACCGGGGCGACCATGAACTACTCCGAATGCGTGCGGCCCATTTTGCAAATCATCGGCCCCGGGCGCAGCCATGTGGCTTCGGGTTTGAACATCGTGATCATCAAGGACCGCTTGCTGTTTTTCGCCGACACCACGGTCAACATTGATCCCACGGCCGAACAGCTGGCCAGCATCGCCATCCACGCCTCTCAAGTGGCGAAGTATTTTAATCTGGAACCGAAGATTGCCATGCTCGCCTACACCAACTTTATGGGCCGCGAAGGCAACCCCGGCAAAATGAAAGAAGCCGCGCAGATCGTGAAAAGGCGGCGTCCCGACCTGATCGTGGATGGGGAAATGCAGGCCGACACGGCGGTAAACCCGACCATCGTGGATCGAATTTTCCCATTTTGCGACATTAAGGGCGGGGCCAACATCCTGGTCTTCCCCAACCTGGACTCAGGGAACATTTCCTATAAGCTCCTCCAGCAATTAGGCGGCGGCGAGGTCCTGGGCCCCTTCCTGATGGGGGTTAAAAAGCCGGCCAACGTGCTTCAGAGGACCTGTACAGTGGACGATATTTTGAATACAATCACTTTAACGGCCCTGGAGGCCCAAGCCTACAAGGAGTGATGAACCCTGGCTAAAGAATGGCGTGCGATTGTGGTGGGAGTCGGACTGAAATCCGACCCCTTTTCCGAAATCAAAGAAAGCCTTTTGGAACTGGAAGATCTGGCGGCCGCATGGGGCGCCGAAGTGATCGGGAGTTCCGTTCAGGTGCTTCCTCAATATCAATCCGCGACCCTGATGGGCTCCGGTAAGGTCGAAGAAATCAAACAGATGATTCAGGATGTGGAAGCCACGGTGGTGATCGTGGATCATTCATTGTCCGGCGTGCAGGGGCGCAACCTGGAAAAAGCTTTTGAGTGCCGGGTGTTCGACCGCAACCAGGTCATCGTGGACATCTTCGCTCAGCGCGCGAAAACTTATGAGGGAAAACTTCAAGTGGAGTTGGCGCAAATGCTGGATCAACTCCCGCGCATGGTCGGCGCATGGCAAGGATCTCTTTCCCGCCAGGGCGGTGGGATCGGCACCAAGGGTCCCGGGGAAACCGCTTTGGAAAGCGACCGCCGCCGCATCCGCGACCGCGTGAAAGCAATCCGCAAAAAACTGGAAGGCGTCAGAAAGCAGCGCAAGCAACACCGTTCCTTGCGCCGCCGTCAGCAGGTGCCGACTTTTGCGATGATCGGTTACACCAATTCCGGGAAAAGTTCTTTATTGAATCAAATGACCGGCTCGCAAGTGATGGCGAAAAACCAAATGTTCGCCACCCTCGATCCGACAACCAGGAAAGTGTATCTTCCCGAAGCCGGACCGGCCGTGGTGACCGACACCGTGGGATTCATTCGCAAACTTCCTCCCCACTTGATCGAAGCCTTCAAGGCGACCTTAGAGGAATCTGAAGACGCCGACATTCTTTTGCACGTGATCGATCTTTCTTCACCCTCGATGGATCAACAGATCAAAGTGGTCGAAGATTTGATGGTGGAATTCGGTTGGGATAAAAAGCCCGTCATCCACGTTTACAACAAAATCGACGTGGCGCCTTTTGAAAAGCAGTTTCAGGTGAAGACCTTTCCGCGCGTGTTCGTTTCCGCCTTGAGCGGCGACGGACTGGATAAGCTGAGAAAGCAAATGACCGTGGCGCTTCAGTCGCTGAACGCGCGGGTGGAACTTTATTTTTCGAAAGAGGACGAGCATCGGATTTACGAGCTCAGCCGTGAATCCCAAATCCTGCGCACAGAGCCGGCCAGCACCGGCACCGTGCTGGAAGCGCAATTGACACCGGAGCAGCTTTCCCGCTGGGGCTCCTTCATCATCAAAAAATAGCTATTTTTTTAGTAGGCTTTTAATTTGCGGCGCTCGAGGCGCCATTTGCGGCGTTGTTCGGCGGCCTGATAGCGGCGTTTTTCCACATCGGTGACCGGCAGCACCGGAGGCACCGGCGTCGGCTGGCCGTTGGCATCCACCGCGACAAAGGTCAGATAGGCGGAAGCGGTGTGATGGGTTTTTCCCTCGATGGGATTTTCCGCATCAATGCGCACGCCCACCTCCATGGAGGTATGAGCGGTGTAGTTCACACAGGCTTTCAGGTTCACCACCCATCCCGTGTACACCGGCGCGATAAAGTGAAGGTCATCGATGGAAGCCGTCACCACGGTCATGTGGCAATGTCTTTGGGCCGAAATCGCCGCCGCGATATCAATCCAAGACATGATGACTCCCCCGAAAATACTGTCCAACGCATTTGTGTGCGAGGGCAATACCATCTCGGTCATGATCACTTCAGATTGTTTCACCGGTACGGGATTCATGTCTCAAAGCTTTCCTCAAAAATACTCGTAAGTCACTCTTTTTAGCGTCTCAAAATGGGAAAGGGGCTTCAGAGAAAGTTAATCATTTCCGAAAAGTTCAATAAGAGCGGCACGTCAGCGGGGGGACTTTGATTTTACCAAGAGGGTTTTCAACTTTGATCTTTTATCTGCTTGCTTTCCTTATGGCAGCGACGCCCTCCGCCTTTGCCTCTTCCGGCATTACCTACCAAGGTCGGCTGTTAACTCCCAGTGGGACTCCCGTCACCGCTTCCAACGTTCAGTTCAAATTGCAGATCAGGACCCCCGGAACGGAAGACTGTCTCCTCTATGAGGAAACGCAGACCGTGGATCTATCCACCACCTCCGGCGTGTTCGCGATTTCCGTGGGCGACGGAACCGGAACGCGAACGGACGCCCACACCGCTGACTGGAATTTATTTGAATCTCTCTCCAACCGCCGCACGTTCCACTTCATTTCCAGCGAATGTTCCGGCGGGACCTCCTTTATTCCCTCCCCGACGGACAATCGAAGATTCCGCGTGTTCTTTGATTTGGGATCCGGCTGGGAGGCCTTGCCCGTTCAAACGATCAACTACATTCCCATGAGCATTGAGTCCTATGCGGTTGGAGGCTTTCCTGCGGAATCGCTTTTTCGTGTGGAGGACTCCGGAGTTCTAGGGAACGTGGCCGCATTGACCACCACTCAGTACAACAACCTGGTGTCTCTGGCGAACGGGTCTTCTTCGGTTTACGAAAAATCCGGAGAACTTGGCGGGAGCGCGATCCCCTCTTCTTTGACTTCGGGACAAAGTTTTGTGAGTGACGGAAGCGGCGGATGGGTGGCTTCGACGCCTTTGACATCGGAAAGTGATCCTTTAGTTTCGGCGTTTGCGAAGACAGCGCTTCCTAATTGTTCCGCTGGGGAAGTTTTGAAGGCGGATGGGACTTCTTTAAGTTGTGTGCCGGATGCTGGGGGATGGAGTGCTGTGGACGCTACGGATTCTGTAAAAGGCGTGGTGATGGTTCCTGTCAGTGGAGGGCTTGAAGTTTCTTCGGGCTCGCTTGGTCTTCCCACTCAAGCCGGGGTGACTCCTGGATCCGCGACCAAGGTCACGGTGGATGCTCACGGGATTATTACGGCGACGGGAAGTATTACTGGGGCGGATCTTACTTCGGGAGAAATTGGTGGATCTACTTCTGTAAATACGTCGGGAGACCTTGCGACTACGGGGGACATTGGAGCTGGTGGAGATATTACCGCCGGTGGGAATGTTTCTGCTGGAAGTGTTTCTACGGGAAGTTTGTCTACTTCGGGAGGGATTACTTCTGCTGGCGATGTTTCAGTAACAGGTGTGGGTGGGAAAGTCTCTGCAACCAATGGCGAGTTTAGAAGGCTCCATTTGCTCGATGATCAAGCGACACCTCATTACGTTGAGGTGAGATCTCCGGATCCTTTGACTGCAAATTACACTTTGACGCTTCCTGGATCTCTTGGCTCCGCCAATCAGATCTTAGGAATGAACAATGCGGGAAATGCTTTAGAGAACAAAACCCTCACTGCAGGAACGGGAGTGACGATCACTCACTCAGCCGGAGGAATCGAGATCACTGCCAGTGGAAGTGGGGGAACGGTGACGTCTGTGACAGGCACCGCACCAATTGTTGTGGATAACTCAAATCCAAACACCCCGATTGTGACACTTGACGACTCCGGCGTCGGAGTTGGGACTTATGGTTCAGCAACGGAAGTTCCTGTGATCACCGTGGACGTAAAGGGACGCATCACTTCCGCAAGCAACACAACAATTTCCGGAGTTTCCCCTGCAGGCTCAAATCTTGCGACAGGGAAAGCCTGGATCGGAGACGGTACAGGAAAAGCTACGGAAGCTTACATCAACGTTTCAGACCTCAAAAAATCAGACGGCACTCCACAAATTCCTTCAACCTGCACGGCCAGCCAAACCATGACCTGGTCTTCCGTGACGGATGTCTTCACCTGCTCAAATATCACGGTCACAAAATCTCAAATCTCTGATTTTCCCACTCTTGGAACAGCTGCCCTTGAAGACGTAGGAACAAACGCCGGTGACGTGGTCCAACTGGACCCTTCAGGAAAACTTCCCGCCGTGGATGGATCTCAGTTAACAAACCTCACTCTTCCCAGCTACGACACCACTTATTTTAAACAAGGCGGAAATTCATTTGGAAGTCCCGCCGTTTTAGGAACGAATGACACTCAACCCATCAATTTTGCCATTGATGGAACGGCGCAGATGACGATCCTCACAAACGGAAATGTCGGTCTGGGAACGACAGCCCCCACCAGAAATTTGGAAGTACGCAAAAGTCAGAATGCGATGACAAGCATCAAGGTAGAAAACCCGAATTCCGGCACGTCCGCAACCTCCGCTCTCTCACTGAATGCCGATGGAACCAATGCAAGTTTATACGCGACAAGCACAGGAAATACGTCGACCATCAATGGAATTTCAGTCGCTAATTCTTTGGTGTTGCGTACGGCGGACGCCACTCCGGCGTCGGCCCTGTTCATCGGCCATGGCGGCTCCGCTCCCATTTATCTGTTTAACAACGACACCGTGCGAATGACGGTAAGCTCCTCCGGAAATGTCGGCATTGGAACGACGAACCCAGGCGCCTTACTCCAAGTCGGCTCCGGACCGAACAACATCCATGGGATTCAACTGGGGAACAACACCTCCATGGGTGTCAGTTACAGCGATAACAATTTAGTTTTAGGCCGAAACGTGAAGGTGGATACGACCAATAACGTTCAAGGTCAGATGCTCGTCATGAACACAGCCAACGGCGGGGCCGCGGCCATCAAGATCGGAAGTGACCTTGCGGGCACCGCAAATGACGGGATTCAGTTTCACATTATAGGATCCGGCGTGACCGGCGGCGATGTCTTCAGCTCCGAAGTCATGCGCATCAACTATAACGGCAAGGTCGGTATTGGCACCACATCGCCCTTAGTCTCTCTTGATCTTGGGAATAAAACGGACGCCGTTCGCCTGCCTGCGGGAACCACGGCGGAGCAACCTTCAAGTCCCGTCAATGGAATGATCCGCTACAACTCCTCAAACAATAAATTCGAAGCCTATGAAAACGGCGCTTGGACCAACATGATCGGCGGTTCGGCATCCAGTGCCAGCAGTGTTTCCGCCGGTGCAGGAAGTGTGGGAACTCCGTCCATTTCCTTCTCCGGAGATCCGGACACGGGATTTTATTCCAGCGGAACAAATTCCATCGGCATCAGCGCCGGTGGAGCGAACATTTTTAATCTCACTTCAAACGGTTTGACTTCTCCGACGGCGGGCGGCGCCTTGCTTAAAACCGGAAACGGAACCGCCGCCGCACCGACGTTTAGTTTCGCCGGAGATACCGATACCGGATGGTATCTGGCCGCACCCGACACTTTGGCTGCGAGCACAGGGGGAGTGGAAAGAATGCGCATCGACTCTTCCGGTAAGATCGGCATCGGGACAGCCGCTCCCATGGTGGACACAACGCCTGCCGCGCTGAAGATCATGCGTCCAGATACGACGTGGGGACTGGCCATTGAAAACTCCGCGGGGTCCTTTCAAACAGACGCCGTTTTTAATACCACGACAAACAACACGGACATGAAGAAACTGCAGCTGGTGAACGTCCTCAACAGCTTCCAACTTCGAACGATTAAAGACGATGATTCCGCCATCAGCAAAAATCTGATGAGTATTGATTTTGCGACAGGCAATGTCGGCATCGGAACGACGGGTCCTTCCGTCAACATGGAAGTGTCTGGCACGGATGGCAATGCCATTCTTCGAGTCACCAATCGAAGTACTTCCGGCGCCAATCAATCACCTCAGCTTCAGGTGACCAATTATGCCGGCACTCAAAATTACCCCGGAGGAATTAATTTTCTCCAATACCGTGGAACTCTGGGGACGCCCAATGCTGTTTCTCAGTGGGATGGACTTGGATACATCGGCGCGATGGGAGGCACTGGCAATGGGTGGGACTTGAACAATGCTTCTTACATCAGTTTCTTTGCGACAGAGACCTTTGATGCCACTCATGGAGGAGCAGCGATCGACTTTGCGACCACTCCAAACAATACCACCACTCCAGTTGTGCACATGAGATTGGATCAGAACGGGGGAGTAGCGCTTGGTGATTACGCCACGACTCAGTCCCCTCCAAGCAAAGGGATGATCCTTTCCGGAAACCTCGGCATCGGGACCACGGGACCGGCGGCAAAACTGCACGTTAAAAATGACACTCAAGTGCCCGCCATCTTTGAGCGCAATCAAAGCGGCACTCAATCGGCGCTGCTGATTTACCAGCCGAACACAACGGATGGGAATTCTTTGGATATTTCCATGCGCTCCGACACGACGGGAACGGGAGCACAAACGAATGTTGATTTCGGAGCGATCAGAGGCATTGCCGCCGTTCACAATCACGCAACACGTGCCGGTCAATGGGCATTCACCACCGCCAACGGAGGAGCACCCACCGAAAAGATGCGCATCACCGCCAATGGAAACGTCGGTATCGGAACGAACGATCCTGGACAAAAACTTCATGTTCAAGGCACGGATGGCGTCGTCGGGATATTGGTGGAGAATACGGATTCCACAGCGGCTCGTTGGCCGTCGGTGACGGTTCGCAATTACCAGGGCTCTCCGGCCAACACTGGATTTCCCGCCTATCACTTGGAAGCCTCGAGAGGATCCAAAGCAAGCCCGCTTCCCGTCGCACAGGGAGACCATCTGGGGTCACTGCAGTTTTGGGGAGCCAGAGATGTTGCAGGAACAAAAATTCGAGGAGCCTTCATCAACGCCATCGCAAAAGAAAATTTCACCTCATCAACAGGCGCCACCGACATGACTTTTGCGACAAACCCGACAGGCTCGACAGACGCATCCACGCATGAGCAAATGCGCATCACTTCCGAAGGCAACGTCGGCATTGGAACCACCAATCCTCAAGCCAAATTAGAAGTGGCCGGAAGCGCGGTGATCGGAACTGGCCGCGGGGCCAAAACGATCGGAGTGGTCAGCTTCTTTACGCCAACAAGCGACAGCGCGTCTTACATACACATCAAGACGCCCTTTCGTCCCGCCGTTAACAACGGCATGTATCACTTTAAAGTGGAAGGCTACGCTTACGACGACTCAAAAGACGTCGATCTGACCTTCGTGGGCTACTCCTATACAGTCACTCCAACCGTTATTGTAAACCCCAGCAGCCGAGACCCCTCGGGAATTTACAACCCCACCCAATACATCGGCTCCGACGGTTACATTTATCTGAGATTCAAACCCTCGAACCTCTATTACCTCTCCTTCAGAGTGGACTCCATGTACGTCGGCAACGGCCGCATCATCTACCCCGGCGAAATGTCCGTCATCGTCTCCACCTCCGCCAACCTCTAGGTACCCGGTTCAAATTTGAGTTGCGCCGCACCATTTCCCACTTCCGGACGATCGAAAGCCGGACACCCTAAATACTCAAGCCCCTATTTAAACCGGCCTCACTCTTGGGCATGGCTTTGC
>Ga0182744_1004478_pt1 | contig 10437 bp, 8 predicted proteins | sample eDN3rd30CKraftMG_FD_128525 | JGI IMG/M metagenome (GOLD analysis project Ga0182744, IMG submission 128525) | Enriched Miracle-Growth compost microbial communities from Emeryville, California, USA - eDNA 3rd pass 30_C Kraft MG (version 2) (version 2) ... | reverse complement strand
TTCTGCGATTGACATAGCCGCCCACGAGCTGCATGAAGATGGCGACAAGAAGCGATCCGAGCGCGGCAAAACTCATGGGGCGTCCTGGGCTGTTGATGGGCGAAGATGCAACAGTGTATTCGGTTTTCTCCTTTATCAGCTGCGACGGGCAAAGCCCTTATCCATGATGGCCGGCGGGCGACATGCCTTCTTGGGCCAGTTTCGCCATGAACTTCGGCGAATCCCGCGCCAGGCGCTCCGGTGTCATCAAGCCGGTTCTCAGCATATAGTCCAACGCGAGCTCCATGGGCGACAGCGACATTTTCGTTGCAATGTTCTCGTACCAGGCGATGCTTTTTTCCGCTGCGGAGTCGAGTTTCTCGCGCACGGGCCGCCGTTCGACTCCATACTGCTGAAATGCGGCCTGGATGTCGGTGCCTTTTTCCTTGAAGGCGCGCCACAAGACAATCGAGTCCTCCATCGCCAGGCGGGTGCCCGAGCCGATTGAAGGATGGGCGCTGCGCTGCGCATCTCCCACCAGCACGATGTTCTTGTGGTGCCACTTGCCGTTCTTTACCAGCCGCCAGCGCCGCCAGGTGGAGCGGTTGCTGATCAGCGGCTTGCCGTGCAGTGCGTCTCGAAAAACATGTTCGAAATGGGCTTTGCGCTCGTCATCGGTCATGCCGTCCATGCCCGACGCCTTCCAGGTTTGTGCATCGACTTCGCCAACCATGGTGCTCATGCCTGGGGTGTAGCGATAGTGATGGCCGCAGTAGATGCCGTCGCCATGCTCGATCAGCGTGATCGTGTGGGCATCGTATGAGGTTGGCACGCCGTACCACGAGAAATAGTTTTCCAGGTCGTGCACCTCAGTCCTGAACTCGGACGCGTAGCGGTCGCGTGTAATGGAGTTGGCGCCGTCCGCCGCCACAAGGACGTCGCAGTCGGTTTCGGGCTCGCTTGTCTCGATCCGCTCGCCGAATGTGAGTTCGACGCCGATCTCCCGGCAGATGGTCTGTAGTTCCTTCAGCAGAGTAAGGCGGGCGATGGCTGAAAATGAATTGCCGTCTATCACGACTCGCTCGCCCTTATGGATAATGTGTTGGTCGCTCCAGGACTGCATATTGCTTTTCAAGCGGCCTATGACGCGGGCGTCTCCCTCGGCCAGGAAGCTTATTGCGCGGCCAGAGAACACAACGCCGAATCCATAGGTTGCATCCGCGGGGTTTTGCTCGATGACTCGTACCCGATAATTTGGAAAAGACTTTTTCATCAGGTAGGCAAAGTACAGTCCTGACGGACCTCCGCCGATCACTTTTATATTCAAGGGCATTGTTCTATCTCCAGTCTCGGGTGGGCCATGCAGGCCGTTGTCTCTTTTGCGCTAACGGCATTGCCCGCCAAGCGGGCGGCCGAGCAGGCCTCCCGCCGGTCAGCATCTGGCGTTAATCAGGGAGTTGCCGGGCATTGTTCCACGTAAGAGTCTCCATGCGCCTTCAGCACTACGTGCTCCATCTCGAAACCCACCTTGCCTTCGCCCTTGCTTATCACTTTCCAGGCGCTGTAGTCTTGTACAGGGAAACCATTGCGCTGGAACGTCAGTTCCCCGCGCGGCGAAGCCACCTTGGCTGCACGCATGGCTTTCATCAACTCTTTCGAGTTTTTGGCGGCGGAGGGTGAGGACGCCAATGCCTGGTCTATCAGGGTGGCCGCGTCATAGCCTTGCATTGCATAAGTAGAAGGCGTGCGATTGTATTTGGCCTGAAATGCCTCGATGAACTGCTTGGACTCAGGGTTGGTCGCACCCGAAGCCCATGTAGTGGTAATAGTCGAACCGACCGCCGCATCTCGGATGGCGGGAATCGTAATGTCGTCGACGGTGAATGACGAAAGCATTGGGAGCTTGTTCATCATGCCGGCCTGGGAATATTGCTTGATGAAGTTGATGCCCATCGCTCCTGGCAGGAACACGTAGATCGCCTCTGGGGTGCTTGCGTTCAATTGGGTGATTTCCGCCGAGAAATCGGCCTGGCCCAACGCCGGATAGAGCTCGTCGACCAACTCGCCCTTGTATAAGCGCTTGAAGCCCACGATCGCGTCCCGGCCGGCTTGGTAGTTGGGCACTATGACGGCCATGCGTTTGTATCCGCGATTCTGCGCCTCTTGTCCGGCGGATTCGTGGGGGCCATCGTTCTGGAACGCGGTCGAAACAAACCAGGGCGAGCATTTCTCGCCCGCAAAGGGCGATGGCCCGCCGTTGGTGCCGATCAGTGGCACTTCTTTATCGACGATATAGGGAAAGACCGCATTGATCACGTTCGACGCGGTCAGCCCGACAACCATATCGACCTGTTCTCGTTCGATCAGCTCGCGGGCGGCTTGCAGCCCAGCTTCGGGCTTGCTCTGGCCGTCGGTCTTCACGACTTCAACCTGTTGCCCGCCCAGCTTCCCGCCGCCTTGCTCGACGCGCAGCATGAATCCATCGTACTGGTCGAGCCCCAAGGCGGCGAGCGGGCCGCTCATCGCGCCGATGTGGCCGATTTTCAGCTGTGCATGGGCGGTACCGGCTGAGGAAAGCGCTACGGTAAGGGCAGCGAGGCCAAATCCGAGTTTGCTCGGTAATTTCATTGTTGTCTCCTGGTTGTATGGTTTGATGCCAACAGTCACGACGGCCGCTCGGCGTTCTCTGCGGATTCGTTGGCCAGTTTCTCGGCAATCATTTTTTTCATTGCCGGTTTGTCGACTTTGCCGACGCGAGTTACCGGAAACGCGTCTACAACTTCGATTCTTTCAGGGCACTTGAACTTGGCCAGGCCTTGCGAAACAAGAAAGTTGGCCAGTTCAGCCACTGTTGGCGCCGACGCGCCGGATTGAAGAATGACGTACACGCAGCCCCTCTCGCCATAGACGGGGTCGGGCATGGCGATCAGCTTGGCATCGAGGATGGCTGGGTACTTGCTAACGTATTCTTCTACTTCTTCGCATCCGATTTTTTCGCCCCCCCTGTTGACGTTGTCCCTGAGGCGTCCTTCGAAGCGATAGTAGATTTTGCCTTCGATGACGTGGGCGGTGACGATGTCTCCGGTTCGGCAGAATCCATCGGACGTGAAGGCGGTGGCGTTGGCTTCGGGAGCTTTGAAGTATCCACGAAGGGAGGAAGGGCCCCGAAAGCAAAGCTCGCCCATCTGTCCTTCGGGAACCGGTTCGTCGCTTCCCGGAGCAAGCACCCGCACCTCGTCGAAGGGGTTGCCCGACGCGCCGTTGGTGCCATGCCTTGCCTCTTTGGGCGAAGAAGGCCCTGTTCCCAACAGCAGCCCTTCGGTGATGCCGAAGAGATTGCTGCAAGGCACCTTGATTTTTTCTTCGAGATTGTCTGCGCGGGTCATCGTGAAAAACAGCTTCAGACTGGACAGGTCGTGCTTGTGCAGATCGGTATAAGCCATGATTTGCGGCGCGATTGGACCGACGGAAGAAGTATGCGTAACGCGGTGGGTTTCGATCAGGCTGAGCATGCGCTGGATGTCGACGCCCGGCATAAGGATGGTGGTGCGTCCCAGCACCAGGGTGGGCATGAGCGCATACACCTGGCCCGCGTTATGCATCAGCGGCAGGGCCCACAAGAAGACGCTGTCTTCGTCCATCTCATAGTTGCGCGCGCCGAACGCCGAGTGGGAAAGGTATTCGCCGTGAAAGCGGGGAATGATCTTGGGAACGCCGGTGGTTCCGCCCGACAACTGAAAGCTCAACACATCAGCCGGGCCGAGGCGTACTTCGGCCAGCCGCTCGCGAGCCGAAGTATCGTCATGGGTTTCGATAAGGGTTGCGATGGTGGCGCTTGAAGCGGGCGCACGCGATCCGGAAAACACCAAATGCTCGATTTGCGGATGGGTGGCGGCCATTTCCTTGGCAAACTGCACCATGTCGAAACTGCCCGGCGAATCTGACTGAACGAAGTATCCCCGGGCCTCGCTCAACCGCGCCAAATGGCCGATCTCCACCTCGCGGTATTGGGGTATGGCACAAACCGGCACGATGCCTGCCTTGAAGCAAGCAAGCACAGCCAGGGCGGTTTCGATATTGTTTCCGACCTGGAATATGGCCCTGTCAGCCGGACGCAGTCCCAGGTCGAGCAGCGCGGCGGCTAATCGATCAGTCTTGCTGTCGAGTTCGCTGAATGTAACGCTGCAGTCATCGGTAATCAGTGCGGGCTTGCCAGGCAAGCGTTGCGCAGTCCGCCGCAACATGTCGCCAACGTTCGAGTTTATCCACGCGCCGTTTTCCAGGTATTGTTTTGCTTCTTGCGGATTGAAGTAAACGACACCGTCAATAGGGTTCATCGGTCTTGTCATCGCTCTGCCTCCTTGTGCGGGTTCTTGATTGCGGGGACGCCATTACGCGAAGTCGCGGCTGGCTAGCCAGGAAGTTATTTCCTGTGCCGCCAGAAGGCGCCCCGGCACCTCGCCGCCAGACAGCGGGCGGCCGTGGTGATCGCCCCTTACACGCACATGATGTTTGTCGCTTGATCCGATCCATGAAAATATTTCTTGGACTTGGAGCGGGAAAGTAGTTTGGTCTCCGGCGTATTCGACCAACAGCGTCGGTACACTTACCGAAGGAGCGGTCTTCTCGAGCGCTGCCTGCGACGAGACCCCCGACCACGTTGATAGCCATGATTCCGGCGAGCACAGCCGTCCGAACCCGACAGCACCATAGTTCGATACCAGAGGGTCATTGCCCCAGATAGAGCCCGGATGGCGCTCTGATGGATCGAGGCTGAGGTCCAGGCACCGCAGGTCGGCATCGGTACGCCAGACTGTGATGATTGGCGTGTGGGCTGCCTGAAGCCGTAATGCCCGCTCTGTGCCGCCTGCCTTCACTTTGCGGCGCGCCGACTGCCTTCGTTCGATCAACTGGCGAGCCGTTTCGTCGAGGCGTTCTACGCGCGCGCATTGGGCCTTGCGGTAGCGTGCGATGAAATCGGGCGTATAGCGCGATTTACCTGGCTCGGCCACATAGCCATTGTCGGGATTGAACGGATCGAGCGCAGGATCGACCGACAGGGCGTCGTGCTCGTCGACCACGGACGGATCGATGCACCCCATAAGCAATCGGCCCTGCCCGGGGTGGGGTGCGAGATAGACCATGCCGTCGACGGAAGGCATGGCCAGGTTTTCGAAGCCGGTGGGCTTGCCAACCGGAGACTTCAGCAGCCGCTTGCAGGGCTCCAGCATTGATTGCTGTATGTAGTAGCTATAAACGCCGGACCCGCCCGAATTGCCGACCAGAACGATTTTTTCGAAGTTGCGCTGTTTAAGAAAGTCGATGCCTGCAGCGGCGTCCACGACTGCCTGCTCGTGCTCCAGGCGCAGGTCGTTGCCGACGGAGCGGGCACCTTGCGTCCAGACCGCCAATCCACAATCGAGCAGTGACGGCACTAGGTAATGTGCGCCGAAGTATTCACGTGGGTGCATTAGACAAGCTGCGTTGCGGGGTTTGCCCCGAGTGTAGAGCGTGCCCATTACAGCTGCACCGTCGGCTGTTCTCAAGGGTACCGTGAGTATTTGTGTATCGGGGGGCAGCGTCTGGGGATACCAGTCGATGCCCAAAGCGGGCCGCTTCTTTTTGGCTGGTTCAGTCATGATGGAATCCGTTCTCTTTGTGTTTTGGTAAGGGCGCTGTATTAAATTCGGCTGGGCGCGATCCGCACCTTGTCGCGATCAAAGCATTCGATGCGGCCTTGCAAGCCGCCTGTGAACAACCCATACCAGACTGCAGGTTTGAGGTTCAACTCTTTGCGCCTGAACTCCACGGGTTCTTGCGCCTCGATAAGCAGGTAATCCTGGCCAACCCGGCTTACCTGACATTTTTGTTGCGTTCGGGCGGCTTCGACCAGCGATGCGAATTCGGGCACGTCCAACACATAAATGCGAACACCCGACGGGTTGGCCGAGTTGTCCGGATCTACCTTTGCGTCGAGCAAGCTGGCCTTCTTGTTCCATATTGCGTCGATGGTTATCGGATCCGCAGTTTGTGGATTGTGGTCCGCCTCGAGCCGAATGGCGGCTTCAAGGGTCAGGTTTGCGTCTCGCGCGTCGGGCTCGCCGATCGGGCGCAGCTTGCGCGTGATTTCAATGAAGTAGCCATTGGGATCGCGAAAATAAATCGACTCGATGACCTCATGTGGAGTCTCGGAAGACACCACGACACCCTTGCTTTCCAGTTTGGCCTTCCAGGCCTGGAGTTCTTCCTTGGTATCGACCAGCCACGAAGTATGAGTTGCATCGAACAAATGGTCGGACGGCACAGGTGGCTGGCCGGGCCGGTGCGCCATGTTGTCCGGTTCTTGGCTGCCCAAGTAATAAAAGAACGCAATGGTGCTTCCATTGCCGCTGTCGAAGAAAAAATGCAGAAAGTCGGGATGGGTGTCAGGGCCCCATCCGCGTGCGGAAATCGTATGAATAAGCGGAAGCCCCAACGTATCGCGGTAGAACTCCACCGTTTCTTTCAGTTTCCAGGTGGGGCGGGCCGTGTGGTCTACGCCGTGGAGTCGAAGCTGGGAAAGCTGGCCGTGGTTGCTCACGATTGTCTCCAGAAAAATAGAAGGAATAAAAATGCGCTGTGTTTAGGGGACCCCAGGCATCTTCAATAATTGTTGTTACTTACATAGTAGACTAAAAATTGACGTAAGTGTCAAATTATTTGTGTTAGCGGGCTTCAGAGGAGGTTGAAGAACGTGGAAAGCCTGAGATAGCGCCGAACTTTTAAAAAATCGTCGAAAAATTGACGAATGTGTTAAGGTTTGGGCTTGTCGTGCTTCTGGATACTGAAACCGCCATGGCGAGAAAAACGTCGAAGATCAATGTCGTCCCGCAAGCCATTCTCGAGGCGGCCTCGAACCTGTTCATTCAGCGAGGCTACGAAGGCACGACGATGCAAGACATCGCCAAAGAGCTCGACATTTCGCGGTCTGCCTTGTACTACTACTACAAGAATAAAGAAGAAATACTGGTAAGCCTGACTGAAGGCTTGACGCTTGCCGCCGAACAACTTGCATCTCAAGTCGTTGAAAAAGGAAAGGCCCCCGAAGAGGCCCTGCGCGAGATCGTGTACCAGCACGCTAAGCTCATTCTATATCGGCCCGTGCAATTCAGAGTGGTCGATCAGGCGCTCGGGTCGCTGCCCGAAAAGCAGCGAAAAATCGCCGAAACTGCCCGACGCATTGTGCTGCAGCGGTTCACCGAAGTCATACAGCGGGGTATCGACGAGGGGCGCTTTCGACTGGTCAACGCCAGGGTAACGGCATTTTCCTTGATCGGTATGTGCAACTGGACGGCGTGGTGGTTTAAGTCTGCAGGCGCCAAATCGGCGGAAGAAATCGCCGAAATGCTTGCCGACCTCAGCCTGCACGCGCTCGAGCGCGGCGAGGTCAAGAAGGTAGGCAAGGCGGGTCTGGATGAAACCCTGCGCATCCTCGAAGAAAATCTAAGCCAGTTAAAAGAAGTGATCGACACTCAAAGATAGAACTGCTTGCGGCAGATGAAAGCCATCGGGTAAGCCGCTCTCGAGGTATTGACCGCGTGCAGGTCCATGCCCGACACTTTTTCAATGCGCCGGCATTTCGACGTTTCTTGGAAACCACAACACGCTGATCAGCACCGAAGCCAGCGCGCACGTGGCCATGATCGCCGTCAGACCCAGTCCGCCGAAATGAGCCAGCGCCCCCGACACGCCCGATATCAGCGCGCCCGAGCCGAACTGCATCGAGCCCATCAGGGCCGAGGCGGTACCCGCGTAACGGCCCTGCTGCGCCAGGGCCAGCTGGCTGCCGGTGGGCATGAGAAAGCCCAGCGAGGCTACGGCCAGGAACAGGCCGACGCTCCATACGGCGACACTCGTTCCGCCCAGCAGCAGATAGGCCAGCAATAGCGCCAGCACCGCGAAATACGCCACGACCAGGCGCCGGAAGGTGGCCAGCGCGCCGATGTATTGGTGCAGGCGCGGGTTGATCAGGGCAGCCGCCATCAGCGCGATGGCGTTCACTCCGAATATCAGGCTGAACTGCGTGGACGACAGGCCATGTTCCGAGATGAACACGCTGGCCGAGCCGGCGATGTAGGCGAAGAAGCCGGCCTGGGCCGTGCATAGCGCCAGGGTGAAGGGCATGAAGCGCTTGTCGGTGAAAATGCGGCCGTAGGTATGAAGAGTACGCTCCAGTTCAAAGGCCTTCCGGTCGGCGGGCCGGCGTGTTTCGGGCAACAATGAGGCGATCAACAGCGCCAGTACAACGCCGTAGGCGGCCAGGAACCAGAATATGGTGCGCCATGAGCCGAGGTTGTGCAGGAAGTCGCCCACCAGGGGCGCAAGCACCGGCGTAATGCCCAGCACCGCAAGCACCAGCGACATCATCTTCCCCACGGCGGGCCCCGAAAAATGGTCTTTGATCACCGCGAACGCGATCACCATGCCGATTGATCCGCCTATGCCCTGCAGGAATCTCAGCCATTGAAGCTGGGCGATGGTTTCCGTCCATGCGCAGGCCAGGGAGCCCAGGGTGAAAATGCCGAGGCCCAGGTAAGACAGGGGCTTGCGGCCGAATTTGTCCGACAGCGGGCCATAGGCCAACTGGCCCAGCATCAGCCCCACGAAAAAGGTCATCAACGTCAGTTGAACGGCGCCTTCGTCGGCATCGAGCGACGCCGCCATGGACGGAATGCTGGGCAGGTACATGTCGATCGCCATCGGGCCGGTGGCGGCGAGCATGCCCAGTACGAAAACCATAGAGCCGTGACGGTTGGCGTTCATGAATCAAGTCCGCTGACAGCAAAGCGGCCTATTCTACGAGAAAGCCGCCAAGAAGGCGGCTTGATGCTGACAAATTGCTGAGCTGCGCTGCCGGCATGCACCCGCTTGCGTACTGCGTGCGCGCCTGCCCGTCTCGTCGGCGGCTCTAGCCCACGATCAACAGCCACGCCGGCACAGAGATCGTCGCGGCCGCCAGCAGGGGCGGCACGAACCGTGGCGCGTAGGTATGCAGCAGCAGAACGGCCAGGGCGGCGAGGGTCAGTTCGCCCACCCAGACCGCCAGTCCTATGGACGTCCCATGGCGGGCGACGGGCGGCAGCGTGGACACGATCAGCAGCAGCCACCCGAAGGCGGTCAGTACGGCGGGCCGGACCCGAGCCGGCCGGTCGCCGAAGACCTGCTCATGATGCCGCGCCATGCCCAGCGCCAGCAGAGTCAGGCCGCAGAACTCCAGGGCAAGACTGGTCCAGTTCATGGCGACACCCCCTCGATGCCTTCGGCCGGGGCGCGCTTGCCCGATTTTGCCTGGACGGGCCTCAAGAAATAGACGCCGGCGGCCGACAGGGCGGCAAAGGCCAGCAGTGCGAGGTCCATGCCGGCGGCCACCCAGCTGCCGTGCGACAGGGCGGCCAGCAGCCCGCCCCCACCCCGCAGCAGGTCGTGCAGGGGCAGCAGCGCCAGCAGCAGGGCGAGGGCGCCGAGCTGTTCCTTCCAGGCTTTGCGATGCGGCCTGAAGCAGGCATGCGCCAGGCAGGCCAGCCACGCGATGAAGAACGCATTGATCTCCCAGCCGGCGCGCGCCTGCATCGGCACGGGCAGAAGCCGGTTGGCCCAGAAATAGGCGGCGATGGCAAGGGGCAGCCCGGCGATGCCGGCGACGTTGAGGCTTTCGACCAGGCGGTGGCCAAGATGGCTGCCCTGCTTGCGGCGCTGGGGCAGGCGCTTGACCACCCACAGGACCATGCCCGAGGCGACCATGGCCGAGCCCAGCACTCCGCCGATGAAGAACAGCCAGCGCAGCCAGGTATCGGCAAAGCGCAGCAGGTGCAGGCTGGAGAAAACGTTATAAATGGCCGAGAACGCATCGGGCCTGGCCTGTTCGGGTGTTTCCAGCAATGCGCCGCTGGCGCCGTCGAACAGCATGCGGCCGCTGCGGCCCCGGTCCAGCAGGCTGCCGGCGCCGCGTTCGCGCAGCTCGATGGTGGCGAGGTTCGTGCCGGGGTTGGTCACCGTGATCTGCTCCACACCGTTGGGCCACTTGGCTTGCGCCTGCCGGACCAGGGGGCCGATGGCCGTGAGGGCCGCCGGAACCTTGTCGGCGGCCGGGGCCTGCGTGCTGGCGGCTGCACGGTTGCCGCGTTCAGAGAAGAAGGCCTGCCTGTCGCCCCCGTAGGCGCTGTCCACGCCCCAGGGCATCAGCATGAACATCAGCAGCAACAGCCCGCTGTAGGTGATCATGAAATGAAAGGGCAGGGCCAGCACGGCCAGCGCGTTGTGCGCGTCCATCCATGAGCGCTGCCCCTTGCGCGGGCGAAAGGTAAAGAAGTCGACGAAGATCTTCTTGTGCGTGATGACGCCGCTGATGATCGCCACCAGCATCATCATCGTGGCGATGCCCACTATCCATCGCGCCAGTATGCGCGGCATGCCGTACAG
>Ga0182744_1004477_pt1 | contig 10438 bp, 9 predicted proteins | sample eDN3rd30CKraftMG_FD_128525 | JGI IMG/M metagenome (GOLD analysis project Ga0182744, IMG submission 128525) | Enriched Miracle-Growth compost microbial communities from Emeryville, California, USA - eDNA 3rd pass 30_C Kraft MG (version 2) (version 2) ... | reverse complement strand
GAAGCTCGCGGACGCGACGGACGTTGCGCTTGCGGCGCCCAGTGACACCACCATGCATCCATTGATCTTCGCGGACGATCTTGCGGTCGAGTTTGTGGCGTTCGATTTCCTCTTCTTCGAGAACCTTGTCGCGCCAGTCCTCGAATGAGGCGAAGCCCTGTTCCAAGCGTCGTGTCTGGCCGCGATCGAGCCAGACGGTCGCGCGCGACAACGTTTCGAGGAAACGGCGGTCGTGGCTGATGAGGAGGAGGGCGGAGCGGCTCGCCTGGAGAGTCGCTTCGAGCCATTCGATGGCCGTCAGGTCGAGATGGTTCGTCGGCTCGTCGAGCAGCAGGACATCGGGTTTCGATACGAGGGTGCGTGCAAGCGCGGCGCGGCGTGCCTCGCCGCCAGATAGCTGTTCGGGATTGTCGTCGCCTGAAAGGCCAAGCTCACTGATGAGGTATTCGGCGGCGTACGGGTCATCCGTCGGAGCCAGCCCGGCCTCGACGTAAGCGCGTACGGTGTCAAAGCCCGTGAAGTCGGCTTCTTGCGGCAGATAGCGGACGCTGGCGCTCGGGTGCGCGAACCGCTCGCCGTGGTCCGACTCCGCGAGACCGGCCGCGATTTTGAGCAAGGTCGATTTGCCGGAGCCGTTACGGCCGACGAGGCAGATGCGGTCGCCGGGCGCGACTGTCAGTTCCGCGCCTTCGAGCAACGGGGTGCCGCCGAATGTCAGGTGAATATCTTTGAGGGTCAGAAGAGGAGGTGCCATGCGAGCACCACGTAGCGGTCGCGGCGGGCGCGATCAACTGTGACGCGACGGAATGCTCCGGTTGAGTGGCCCAATCAGCAGCAACGGCTGATCTTGCCGCCAGTGCCGCCGTAGCGGTTTGTCTGGCGTTCGCGGAAGAACTCCTCGTAGGTCATCACCGGCTCCTCTGGGTGCGCCTGGCGGCGGTGGGCGACGTAGGTCTCATAGTCGGGAAGGCCGACCATGAGCCGTGCTGTTTTGGCGGCGGTGCTCCGAATGAGCCTGACGAGCGATGTGGCGGTGTCGCGCATGGTTCACTCCGCTGGTACGACAGAGGTTTCACAGGCTGAAATGTTCGGGTCGGCGAGAGCCTTGAGGATTGCGGCCAATGCAAATCCGGCCATCGCCACGACAAGCGCGATCAGCAAACCTGTCATCGTGGCGTTGACGTAGTCGTTGAAGACGATGCGGCCCATGTCGGCCACCGAGTTGGCTGGTGACAGCAGTTCGCCCGCGTTCAACGCCGTTCCGAACTTATCGGCGTGCGCCAGGAAGCCGATGGCCGGGTTGTCGCTGAAGATCTTCAGCCAGCCGGCGGTCAGCGTGCAGATCGCGACCCATGTCGCCGGTACGATGGTGACCCAGGCGTAGCGCTGGCGCTTCATCTTGAAGAGCACGACGGTGCACAGGATCAGGGCGATACAGGCGAGCATCTGATTGGCGATACCGAACAGCGGCCACAGCGTGTTGATGCCGCCAAGCGGATCGACGACGCCCTGGTAGAGAAAATAGCCCCAGCCCGCGACAGCAATTGTCGTTGCGACGATGTTCGCCGTCCACGAGCGGGTATCGCGGAAGACCGGCGCGAACATGCCGATAAGATCCTGGATCATGAAGCGCGCGACGCGTGTTCCGGCGTCGATCGTCGTCAGGATGAAGAGCGCCTCGAACAGAATTGCGAAGTGATACCAGAAGGCCATCATCGTCTTGCCGCCGATGGCGCTGGAGAGAATTTCGGCCATGCCTATTGCAAGTGTCGGTGCGCCGCCGGTGCGCGACAGGATTGTCGCCTCGCCGACGTTCGTCGCCGCGTCTTTGATCATGTCCGGCGTCACGACGAAGCCCCAGCTCGAGATCGCTGCGGCGGCGGAGTCGGGTGTCGTGCCGATCAGCGCGGCGGGGCTGTTCAAAGCGAAGTAGAGGCCCGGTTCCAGGGTTGACGCGGCGACCAGGGCCATGATCGCGACGAAGCTCTCCATTAGCATCGCGCCATAGCCAATGAAGCGGGCATTGACTTCATTGTCGAGCATCTTCGGCGTGGTGCCGGACGAAACGAGCGCGTGAAATCCCGAAACGGCGCCGCAGGCGATGGTGATGAATAGGAACGGGAACAGATTGCCGGCGAAGACCGGGCCGGTGCCGTCAATGAATTTCGTCAGGGCCGGCATTTTCAGGTCGGGCAGGACAAAGAAAATTCCGAGCGCTAGTCCGGCAATCGTGCCGATCTTCAGGAAGGTCGAGAGATAGTCGCGCGGCGCCAGCAAGGTCCAGACCGGCAATACGGAGGCAACGAAGCCGTAGGCGATCAGCATCATCGAGAGCTGCTCGCCGGAATAATCGAACATCGGACCGAGCACAGGATCTTCGGCGACATGGCGGCCATAGATCAGCGCCAGCAGCAGCAGTGCGAATCCGATAAGCGACATCTCGCCGATGCGCCCGGGGCGGAGATAGCGGCCGTAGACGCCCATCAGCACGCCGATGGGAATGGTCATCATCACCGTGAACGTCGCCCACGGGCTTTGCTTCAAGGCTTTGACGACGACGAGCGCCAGCACAGCCAGGAGGATGACCATGATCAACAGCACGCCGATCATGGCGACAGTGCCGGCGAGCGGACCGAGTTCGGAACGGATCATGTCGCCCATCGAGCGGCCGTCGCGGCGCGTCGAGGCCCAGAGTACGATGAAGTCCTGCACGGCGCCGGCGAAGACAACGCCGACGATCAGCCACAGCGTTCCGGGGAGGTAGCCCATCTGCGCCGCAAGCACCGGGCCGACGAGGGGGCCGGCTCCGGCGATGGCCGCGAAGTGATGGCCGAAGAGGACGGTGCGATCGGTCGGGCAGTAGTCGAGCCCATCGTTGAAGCGCTGGGCGGGCGTCGGGCGCTGCGGATCGAGGCGCAAGACGCGCCGGGCGATGAACAGGGCGTAGAAGCGGTAAGCGAGCAGGTAGGAGCAGATCGCCGCAAGTACGAGCCAGACGGCGTTGATCGTCTCGCCGCGCGACAGTGCGACGATACCGAGGGAGATGGCTCCCAGTATCGCGACCGCCGCCCATGCCAGCTTGGCGCGGATATCTGTCATCGTTTCTGCTCCCCGAGATTTTTTGGCGCAGCCGGGGCTGCGCAATTCCGTCGCGGGGAGACTACAGAAAAAGTTCGGAGAGGTCAGCCGATTCGGGCACGTGACTTCCGATTGCCGGAGTTATTCAAAGCCGTTTCTTGGCGAACGCGCGGCCCGAGCCCGACTTCAGATATTTTTCGAAGGCATAGGCTTGGGCTTTATCTGAAAATGCAACGTAGGTTTTGATGCGCCACGGAGCTAACTGGACGTGTGGCTTACTTCGCCCGCATTATGTTTTTCTAGTCTTGCGGATATGTCCGCCGTTACGCCCGCATAAAATCGATCGGGAAATGCAATGCTTTGAAGAATGTAGACGAATGTCATGGACGTTGCTGACGTCCGCCTGCGTCGCTTCGCGACTTCGGCGCGACAGCCTCCGCCCTTTGGCCTCCGGCTCGCCGAGCCGAAGCCCACAGGGCGGAGGCTGGTGGAGCCAAGCGGGATCGAACCGCTGACCTCTTGCATGCCATGCAAGCGCTCTCCCAGCTGAGCTATGGCCCCATTCCAATTGGGAGCGCGGGGCCGAGGCCGCCGCGCAGAACCCGCCTGATAAGTCGTTCAGGCGGAAACTGCAAGATCGTTTCTTCGACCTTACGGTTCTTCGTCGCCTTCGCCGGTCGGGCCGCCGATGATATTCGAGACGTCGCCGCCTTCTTCCTCTTCTTCTTCGAGGAAGGTCTCATCATCGTCGTTGCCGCTGTCGTCGGTCTCGACGTCGGCGAGAGCTTCTTCGCCCTCGACTGCCGGCAGTTCGCCGTCGTCGTCGTTGCTGACGGGTTTCTTGGCCTTCTTCGCCGCAAGGTCACGCTGTTCAGCCTGCAAAGCCGCCAAAGCGGCGGGCGACGAGGCGATCACGTACGGGCTGCCGCAGTGGGGGCAAATGATCGGGTCGCGGTCGAGATCGTAGAACCGCTCATCGCAGCTCTGGCAGGTACGCTTCGTCCCGCGCGCTTGCTTGGTCGCCATTAGTGGGCCTCGGATACTTTGGAATTAAGCCAGCCCTCTGCCATAGGTGCTGCGGGCTGTCAAAACGAAAACGCAATGATCTTCCGGCATGCGTCAAGGCACCTTGACCCCGCCGCGACAGTAGCGTTGACAGGGCGGCGCGGCGCGGGCCTCTATCGGCCCCGCAAATCGGGCGCCGGATCACCCCGCCGCTTGGCCTCTAGCCTGGAATTTCAATCTTGAACGTTTCGACCGCCAAACCTCTATCGGCTCAGCGAGCGGCTCCGTTGCGCGGCCGGATTCGGGTCCCCGGGGACAAATCGATCTCGCATAGGGCTCTGATTTTCGGCGCGCTGGCGACCGGCACAACCCGCGTTCGGGGGCTCTTGGAAGCCGAGGACGTTGTCAACACGGCGCGGGCGGTTACGGCCTTGGGTGCGATTGCGGAAAAACGCGGCGATGTGTGGGAGATCAGGGGACGCGGCCCCGGAGGGCTGCGCCAACCCGCGGCACCGCTCGATTTTGGAAATTCGGGCACCGGCGCGCGCCTGATGATGGGCGTCATCGCGGGCCATCCGATCACGGTCGAGATGACGGGCGATGCGTCGTTGTCGCGGCGGCCGATGCGCCGTGTGCTCGGGCCCTTGATGCAAATGGGGCTGCAGGTGCTGGAGCCCGGCAAGGAAACGCTGCCTCTGACACTGCGCGGCACGAGCGAACTCATCCCGCTCGTGTATCCGTTGCCGGTGCCGTCGGCGCAGGTCAAAAGCGCCGTTCTGCTCGCCGGACTTCACGCGGCCGGAGAAACGACCGTCATCGAGCATGAGGCGACGCGCGATCACACGGAGCGCATGCTTCGCTATTTCGGAGCTGATGTTCGTGTCGTTGAGAAGGACGGCACACGCCACATCACTGTCAAAGGCGATGGCGAGCTGGCCGGGCGGGACATTCTTGTGCCTGGCGATCCATCGTCGGCGGCGTTTCTTGTAGCAGCGGCGCTCATCGTTCCGGGTTCGGACGTGACCATCGAGGGCGTGCTCGTCAATCCGACGCGCGTCGGCCTTTACACGACGCTGCAGGAAATGGGCGGCGACGTCGCGCTTCTCAATCAGCGTGAGGAAGGCGGCGAACCGATCGCCGATATCCGCGTGCGCGCTTCGCAGTTGAAAGGCGTTCGCGTGCCGGCGGAGCGTGCGCCGTCGATGATCGACGAATATCCGGTGCTGGCGGCGATTTCAGCCTTTGCTCAAGGCACGACACAGATGGACGGATTGGCGGAACTGAAGGTCAAGGAGAGCGATCGCCTGCAAGCGACGGCGACCGGACTTGAAGCCAACGGCGTCACTGTGCGCGTCGATGGCGACAGTCTGACGGTTGTGGGGCGAGGGCGGATTACCGGCGGCGGGATGGTCGCGACACACCTTGATCATCGCATCGCGATGGCGTTTCTGACGGCGGGGCTGGCCAGCGACCAGCCGGTCATCGTTGACGACACGGCGATGATTGCGACCAGTTTTCCGGAATTTCGCGGCATCATGGAAGGGCTCGGCGCGCGCTTCCAGGAGGTGGCGCCGCAATGAGCGGGACATTGATCATAGCAATCGACGGCCCGGCCGCGTCAGGCAAGGGCACGCTCGCGAAGCGGCTGGCGGAGCATTTGGGCGTTCCTTACCTCGACACAGGCCTTCTCTATCGGGCCGTTGCGCGTGACGTTGTGGCGAGCGGGCGGAACCTCGAAGACATTGCGGCTGCCATCGTCGCCGCGAAGGCGGTCGATGCGCAAAGTCTCGGCGATCCCGGTTTGCGCGGCCCCTTGGCGGGCGATGCCGCTTCCATCGTTGCCAAGATTCCTGACGTTCGGGCCGCGCTGCTCGATTACCAGCGCAATTTTGCGCGGAATGCCGAGCGCGGAGCCGTTCTCGACGGCCGCGATATTGGAACCGTCGTTTGCCCGGATGCGCACATCAAGATTTTTGTCACCGCATCCGACGAAGAGCGTGCGCGACGCCGGCATCTCGAACATCAGGGGCGAGGCGAAACCGTCTCTTATGAGCGCGTGCTCGACGACCTGCGCCGGCGTGACGCCCGCGACAGCGGCCGAAGCATTGCGCCGCTCGAAGCAGCGGCGGATGCGCTCCATCTTGATACGACGTCCCTCGATCCGCATCAGGCTTTCGCCGCCGTACTCGAATTGGTCGCGTCACGCATCCAAAAATAAAGGGCGCCCGTCGTGGACGCCCTTCGAATTTGTCAGCGACCTGCCTTGTAGTCGCGGATGTCTTGTTGCGTCACTTCGCTCGAGTGACCGAGCGCCTTGATGCAATCCTCAGTCAGCATGTGGCTGTGCTTCTTCATGCAGGATTTCAGCTTCGCCGTTCCGACCTTGTAGTTGCTGCAATAGGCGGCATAATCTGCGCTGCAAGCCCTTCTTACAGCTTCGCTGACAGCAAGTGCCGAGCTTGCGGAAAGCGCAAGCGTAACCGCCGCGAGTATCGCGACTTTCTGCATAATCCGTCTCCCTGGAATTTTCCCTGGTCTTTAACGCCGACGTGGCGATCGCGGTTCCCCTCGATAGAGTGAACCACTCTGCAGTGATTCAGATCCCCTGCCAAATGACATTATGAAATGAAAATGCTGAGACTTACTCGACCGACGCATGGCGCGTCCGCAAAAGGGCGGGCTTAGTCGCAACATGCCATCCAATGCGCCGGCTAATTCCTCGCGTGTGAGTCTTCTCAGCCACCCTCCATTTCTTCTCTATGTGAGCGCGCGCACTTGCACGGAACTCGCCAGTCAGATGTCCGTCGTTGCGATCGGCTGGCATGTCTATGCGTTGACGGGGAGCGCCTTCAACCTCGGAATGATTGGTCTCGTCCAGTTTCTTCCGATGGCGGTTCTGGTTTTCGTCGCGGGCCATGCGGCCGACCGCTATACGCGGCAACACGTGGTTCTTGTTTGTCAGATCATCGAATGCCTGGCTGCCGCGTTCCTCGCCTGGGGCACGTTGTCCGGCTGGCTTACGGTGAATCAGATTTTTGCGGTCGTGGCGGTGCTCGGCGTTGCGGCGGCGTTTGAAAGTCCGGCGGAGGCGGCGCTGCTGCCGACTGTCGCGCCAGCCGGTATGCTGCAACGTGCGACGGCGATTGCAACAGGCGCGTTTCAAGTCGCGATGATCAGCGGACCGGCGCTGGGCGGCATTACCTATGCCGTCGCGCCGTGGCTTCCGTTCGCGCTGATGGCCGGCTTCTGGCTACTGGCTGCGACACTGAACGGGGCGATCAAGGTCCGCGGATCGGAATCGGCGAAGGAGCCGCCGACGCTTGAAACCTTGTTTGCAGGCGTCAAGTTCGTCCGCAGCAATCCGGCGATCCTGGGGACGATCTCGCTCGATCTGTTCGCCGTGCTTCTTGGCGGCGCTACGGCTCTGCTGCCGATTTATGCGCGCGACATCCTGCATACCGGGCCGTGGGGATTGGGCGTGCTGCGCGCGGCGCCCGCGGCCGGCGCTTTGCTGATGACCGCGTATCTGGCGCGGCATCCGATCGATCGTCGGGTCGGCATGCGGATGTTTCAGGCGGTCATTTTCTTTGGTGCGGCGACCGTGGTTTTCGCGCTGTCAAAGTCGGTCTGGCTGTCGCTCGCGGCGCTGGGACTCGCGGGTGCGGCCGACACGATCAGCGTCGTCATCCGCATTTCACTCGTTCAACTCGCGACGCCTGACGCGATGCGCGGCCGCGTCGGGGCTGTGAACTACCTGTTCATCAACGCATCCAATCAGCTCGGAGAATTTGAGAGTGGCATGGCCGCCGCTCTCATCGGCGCGATGCCAGCCGCTGTGCTTGGTGGCATCGGCACGATCGTCGTCGCGCTGTTGTGGATGCGGCTTTTCCCGACGCTTCGGGACGTCGAGCGTTTGGAATAACCGTTCAGGTTCAGGCGGTGCCTCGCCGATGGATTTTTGCAACTCCCGTTGGTTGAACCGCGTTTTAATCGTCCGCCAACGGAATATATTGGGGACATGCGTAATTCCTCCGCTTCGCATTGACCGGAAATCACGTCATTGAGCCGAAGGGGCGCAGCCGGTTTGCGCACGCTGGCGCTGCCCCGCCGGCGCACGGATGGGGGATTTCCTATGAAGCGAATGATCGTGTCGGTGATTGCCGCGTGTGTCGCTCCGATGGCCGGTGTCTGCGAAGAATCGGACGATGATTTGAAACGCTTCGACAGGTTCGCGACGTATGATTTCAACACCGCGGAGTGCGATGAGAGCGACAAGGGGAAGTTCCAGTATTCGTGCAAGAATATCGAGACGGGTGATGTCAGCGGCTACTTAAATCCGGACAAATTCAAAAAAAGCGCGACCGGGAGATTTCTGGAAAAGTACTGGGGCACGGGTGATCGCCTCAAATTCATTGGCATTGCCTGCGGACGCGGCGAAACGAAAGAGGATGCGCAACGAACGGCGAAATTCCGCGCGCACGAGATTGTCCGGCGCGCCGTCGAAGGTCTGGAGACCAACGTTCTCATCGGCGATTTTCAACCGTTGGGCTACCGAAAAGATGAGGAGCGCTATCGCTGCGTTTCGACCGCCCGCACAGCCAACGGCAAGAACGCGAATGACGTGAACATCGGTTCGTCTGACCTGCTCGGGACTAATGAAATCGCGGAAGACGATGATGCGAGGGTGGAATCGGAGAGACAAGCGCGGGAGGCGGAGGAAGAACGGCGCCGCGAGGCACAAGAACAGCAGCGGTTGGCGGCTGAACGTGAGAGGCAGGCTACGACCCTCGTCGTCGACGTTAAAAGTCTCGACAAATTCGCGGTAGAATTATCGTTTTTTTCCGACACCTACAGAAACCGCGCGTGGCCCGGCGGGAGCCAGATCTATCTGCTCGATGACAGCCGGGTTCACACGTATCGCCTCAACTGCCGCAAAGGCGAAAAGATCTGCTTCGGCGCGTGGCGCCGGGGAAATCCGGATTCATGGTGGTGGGGATCCGGCTACGCCGGGCGCCAGCACTGCAATGATTGCTGTACGATGTGCGGCGGACACTTTTCGCGAACGCTTCTTGCCGGTTCGAATTCGCCGGCTTCTGCATCTAACGGCAACGCTGCGAACGCGCTCGCCGATATATTGGGCGGCGTCGCAGCCGGCGTAGGCGCCGCGAACGCCTTTCGTACTCCCTCAACTCCGACGTATCGGGCCCCAACGTATCGGACGCCGTCAACGCCGCAGGGTGCAACGCGACGTCAGAGCACGATTACAGGGACACCTTGACCGGAGCCGGAGGCCCCGGGGCGAGTGCTTGCAACACAGCGCTCAGGTCCGGGCGGGCATCATGCGTGCAAGAAGGTTGTCGCGCAGGGCGTAATGATGAAAGAGCGCCACGAGCGCATGGACGGTCGCGAGAATGATGATCGTCCAGCCGAACCAGCCGTGAATGTTCTCGAAGAACTTATGGTCCTCGTGCGTAAATGCAGCCAACGGCGAGGGGATTTCACCGAAGAACGTAGGAACGGCTGCCTTCTTCCCGGACCAGCCAATCAGGAAGCCGAGCCAAAGCTGGAGGGCCAACAAGACATAGAGGGTCAGATGGCCCAGCTTGGTTGCAATATTCATCAGTCCGACATTGGCCGGTACGATGCGATCGGCGAAGAAGAGCCGCCAAACGATGCGGGCGGCGATCACAACAGCAAGCGTCACGCCGAGCGTGGTATGGGTGATCTTGAGGGGGGCGCGATCGGCTTTGTCGAGGAATCCCCACGTCTGAGCGAGGAAAAATAGGGTGAACACAAGGACAGCCGTCAGCCAGTGCAAGGTGATCGTTACCCGGTCGTATCTGCCGGCTGGGGTGCCTGCGCTCGGATTTTGGGCATCGGCGGCACTCTTGGAAAGAGACGGGTTCAAATCGTGATCTCCTAGAAATTGCTGTGACGAGATTACGGAATTGATCATCCAAGGATGACAAGAGCTTGTCCAGTCAGAGCCCGGGCCGGCGATCGAAGACGCCCCTTGCGGGTCCGGGGCGGGTCCGCTATACCCTCGCGCATTCGACGCCGTCGTCGGATTGGTCATGAGGAAGATCAGCCGGTTGGGTCCTGTATAGCAGGCCCGAATTCTGACTGGCAGGGCTGAGGCCCATCGCGACGGCATCACATCCAGACATCAGCGCCCTTAGAACAGGCTTCGCGTCCGCGCGGGTCTGACTATTGGCGTTCCAATCACAATTCGCGCCCGCCAGCGTGCGGGCAATTCCAATAACAAGGAGACCGAATGTCAGTTGAAGCTGCTTCAAGAGAAATGAACCCGTCGCGGGACGATTTTGCCGCGATGCTCGCCGAGAGCCTTGCCAAG
>Ga0182744_1004476_pt1 | contig 10439 bp, 7 predicted proteins | sample eDN3rd30CKraftMG_FD_128525 | JGI IMG/M metagenome (GOLD analysis project Ga0182744, IMG submission 128525) | Enriched Miracle-Growth compost microbial communities from Emeryville, California, USA - eDNA 3rd pass 30_C Kraft MG (version 2) (version 2) ... | reverse complement strand
CTCCACCCCCCATGCATGAAAGCAGGCCAGAAGGGTTTCCGTGTCGCAGTGCCCGCGCCAGGGGGGCGCCCGCGATTCCACCTCCAGCTTTCTCCTGAGCGCAAGATGGTTGTAGATCTGGCCATTGAAGGCAATGACCAGCTCGTCGTTGAAGCATGTCATGGGCTGATGGCCGGCCTGGGACAGGTCGAGGATGGACAGGCGCCGGTGGCCCAGCGCCATGCATCCGGACTCATCCATCCATACACCTTTGTCATCGGGCCCGCGATGGGGAATTGCCTCCGTCATCCGGATAACAATATCGTCCAATGGCAACTGCTGGCGCCTGTTGGCGAACACGCCCGCGAAACCGCACATATCAGTTTTCCTTCTGTTGCATTGCATTAGGAGCGACCGGCGCCATGCCCGCCTTGCGTGTCTGACGTTCAGCGCCTTGTGCAGCCTCGGGCATCCAGCGCGGATTGCCAGAGGGCGCGATATGACGAGACCATTCTTTCCAGGCCGAAGTTGTCGACGATGTGGTTGCGGCAGGCCTGCTGCCTCTCTTCCCGCGCGGCGGGACGCTGTGTACGCTCATTGAGCGCCGTCGTGATCGCCTGGGCAAGCAGGACGGGATTGCGGCGGGGAACCAGCCAGCCCGCCGAGCCCACGATCAGGGCGGCATCGCCCACATCCGTGCTGACGCAAGGCGTGCCGCAGGCCATCGCTTCGGCCAGCACATTCGGAAATCCTTCGCTGGCGCTGGAGAGCACGTGAAGATCCAGCGCATTCATGATGGACGGTATGTCTTCGCGGGGACCCAGAAGATGGGTGTGCAGCTTGATGCCTGCTTCCCCGATCAGGCGCGCCAGTTCCTCATTGCCGGGCGACATGTCGGCGCCGACAAGCAGGCAGGAAAAAGCGCAGAGATTCTGTGTCAGCAGCGTCAGCGCACGCAGCAGGGTTCTATGGTCTTTCTGCGGATCGAAGCGCGCCACCATGCCGATGACTGTGCCCGCCCCGTTCAGCCCGAGTTCGCTGCGAACGCGCGCCCTTGCTTCAGGGTCCGGACATGCCCTGTCCAGCGGGTAGCCGTTGGGGATCAGTGTGAACTTGTCCGCCCGATAGCCTGCCAGCAGATGTCCCGCGATGGCTTTCTCCGAACAGCAGGCGATTCTGGCGGGCACATAATGGGACAGGAATGCGCACAGCTTGATGATGAAATAGTTCAGCCGCCGGTTTTCCTTGCGGTTTGTGTTTGACTGCCTGATTCCCCAGACCACGGCCCGAAAGCCGGCCAGCCGGGCGATGATGCCGCCCAGCAGATCCGCGTGATACATCCAGGTCTGAACCACATCGGGATTGATGGCCTTCATTCTGCGGTACAGCAGCATGACGCCCGAGAGGGTGATGCGGCCCTGCGGCATGTTCAGGCATTCGACGGTGCTTCCCGCCTGCTCGATTCTGTCGGCGTAGCTTCCCCGCCCCATCAGCGATATGACTACATGTTCATTGCCCAGGATGTGGTCAGCCGTGACCAGGCGGCACAGGACGGCTTCCGCTCCGCCATTGTTCAGGCCGGTAATGACGTGGAGTATTTTCATGCTGGACATCACCGATGAGCTTGTTCATGTTCCAGCCATGCCTGGAACATCAGGACGCACCATAGTCTGGTGGCATAGTCCCGCTTGCCGCTCAGATGCGTTTCCCAGACATCCCTCACTGCGCCGGGGTTGAAATATCCCTCGTCCGCGAGTCTGCCGGCTCCCAGCAGCGCGTCCGCCCAGTCGCGCAGAGGGCCCCGTAGCCATTGCGCCAGCGGAATGGAGAAACCCATCTTGGGATGCTCGGTCAGCTCGGGCGGAACGTGGCGCCTGAGCACTTCACGCAGTATCCACTTGCCTTTTCCATTGCGGATCTTCAGGTCGAGCGGCAGGCGCCAGGCCAGCGCGATGATCCGGTGATCCAGCATGGGCACACGCACTTCAAGACTGTTGGCCATCGCTGCCCGGTCCACCTTGGTCAATATGTCGTCGCTCATGTACATCTGGGCGTTCAGCGCCATCATCCAGTGCTCCATGTTGTCCACGGCAGGCCAGGCCTCGGGGCTGTTCAGCAGGGTCTGCGGTTCCTGCCCCAGGGTGATCGCCTCTTCCGGGCGTTTCCAGTGGCTGCTCAGGCAGTGATAGAAATCCTCCGGCCGTGAGCAGGGCAGCAACTCTGCCAGCCTGTGTATTCTTTCCCCCGTGGCGCCGGACAAGCGCTCCTGCGGCGAGATCCGCCGGATTGCCGCCAGCACCGCGTCCCAGCCGCCCGTGGGCAGGCTGGACAGGCCGGCGGCGACAAGCTGCCGCAGCGGCAGGGGTATGCGGTTTATGCGCCGCCACAGCGACGGTACGAAGCGGTAGGTGTTATAGCCGCCGAACAGCTCATCGCCGGCATCGCCGCTCAAGGCGACCTTGACATGCTGCCGGGCCAGCCGGCTTACCAGTATGGTGGGGATCTGCGAACTGTCGGCAAACGGTTCGTCATAGACCTGCGCCAGCGAGGGAATGACCGCCAGGGCGTCGTCTGGCTGGAGGTAGATCTCCGTATGGTCGGTGCCCAGATGCCGGGCGATGGCTTTGGCATGTACCGCCTCGTTGCATGCTTCGTCGGGAAATCCGATGGTAAAGGTGCGCACAGGCCGCGCGCTCTGTTTCTGCATCAGGGCGACAATGGTGCTGCTGTCCACGCCGCTGCTCAGGAACGCTCCCAGCGGAACGTCAGCCTGCATCTGGCTTCGTATCCCGAGCATGAGCTGGTGTTCCAGCAGGTCTGCGGCCTCGTCGGGCGTGCAGTCCAGCGGGTTTTCCAGGCCCGAGCGAATCACATCGTTCATGCGCCAGTACGGGCTGGATGCGGCGGCCTTTGCGGCGGAAAGGTCGCCCAGTGGAATATCCAGGCAGTGTCCGGCGCGCAGCTTCCGGATATTCCGGTAGATGCAGTGCGGCGCGGATATATAGCCGTGGCGCAGCAGCAGGGCCAGGGCATCGCGGTCTATTTCCGCCCGGAAGGATGGGTGAGCCCGCAGTGCCTTGAGCTCGGAGCCAAACAGCAGCATATTGCCGTGCCAGCCCCAGTACAGCGGCTTTTCGCCCGCCCGGTCTCGCGCCAGCGTCAGGACGCGCGTCATCCCGTTCCACAGCGCGAGCGCGAACATGCCGTTGGCTGCCGTCAGCGTGCGTTCGACACCCCATGCGGCAAAGCAGGCAAGCAGGGTTTCCGTGTCGGCGTGGCCACGCCAGGGCATCGATCCGCACTCGCGTTCCAGTGTGTGCCGCAATTCCGCATGGTTGTAGATTTCTCCGTTGAACACCAGCACAAGGTTTCCACAGGCGGAAATCATGGGCTGGCTTCCGGCGTCCGACAGCTCGAGTATTGCCAGGCGGCGGTGCGACAGGGCGAGACCGACGCGTCTGTCCGCCCACACGCCGCTGTCGTCGGGGCCGCGGGAAGTGAGCGCTGCCGCCATGCGCGCCGCACCGTGAGCGAGATCACAGCCAGGGCGCGCTTCCCAGAATCCTGCCAGGCCGCACATGAGTCCGTTCCTTAAAAGGTCAAGGCCGCGCAGGCAGCGCGGCGGCTATGGCGCGCGCCGGCGTGGCGAGGCCAGTGCTTGCAGCGCGGCGGCGGTTTCGCTGGCGGCCCTGCGCCAGCCGAATCGCCCATACATTGCGTCGGCGCTCTGCGCGTAATTCGCGGCATAGGTATCGAGCTCCGCGACAAATTGCCCGAACGCCTGCGCCACATCGGCATGTTCAGGCACCAGGACGCCGTAGCCGTTCTCATGTATGTATTCCTGCCCCGGAACATCGGTAGTGAAAACCGGCAGCCGTGAAGCGACATATTCCAGGGTTTTCAGCGACGATACTTTCACATTGCGATGGCGCTCGTATTCGTAGAGAACGATTGCCGCATCGGCGCGGCTGTACAGGGCCGGCAAGTCGCGGTAGTTCACCTTGCCGGTAAATCTGAGGTTGCCCGGGGCCTGCGCCTGGATTCGCGCGCGCATGGAGCCGTCACCCACCATCATGAAATGGATGTGGGGAAAGTGCCGCGCCAGCTTCGCCACCTCGCCGGCGCCGTCCCATGAGGTGAAGGTGCCGACATAGATGATGGTCAAGGGGCTGTTTTTGCTGCGCGGGGCGCGCCTGGCTGCAAAGAATTGCCTTGCGACCCCGTTGCTGATCGTGATCACTTCACCGCGCGGACGGTATTTCTGACGGATGCTGCGGGCGATGCCGTCGCTTACCGCGATGCAAAGCGCCGCATGGCTCGCCAGCCACGCTTCCTGCATGCCAATGATGTGCCCCAGCAGCCTGCCTTTCCCAGATGATGCGGAGTCTTCCTTGGCCAGCCCGTTCAGCTCCAGCACAAAGGGGATGCGCAGCAGTTTGAGCGCAAGGGTTTGCAGCGGGTGCCAGTGGCTCAGGCGAATATAGACCAGGTCATAGCTGCTGCGATGCACAAGCAGATGCACAGCCATGCGCAGGTCGAAGATCAGTTGGCGGATGCTGGGCATGTCCAGTACCTCCAGCGTCCTGAGTCTGAATCTGTTCTGGATGATGGGCTTTTCCCCGGTCCACGAGGGGGCGCAGCCGGTGACTGCGCAGCGGCGCGATATCTCGCAGAACTCATTCCAGAGCTCGAGATAATGTATGGCCGGGCCCCAGGATATGCCCAGGTCGTTGGAAGTCACGGTCAGGATTCGGGTCATTCCAGGATGCTTGCATATAGAGCCCTGCACTCGGGCTTTTCCAGCTCGGAGTTGTGCCACAGCAGGGTGAAATTTCCATTGACGGCGCGGCATGCGCTCTTGAGCTGCATGAGCTTTGTGTAGGCTGCCTCCCCGGTGCCCAGGCCCAGATAGTTTCCGCCCATGACGGTCACCTCCATGGCGATCAGAGGCCTGATGCGTATGCTGACGGGTGTGTACCGTGCGGGATCGAAAGCGGGATACTCGAAGCAGGTGCCGCAGCGAAATCCAGGCCGGTCCGCATAACCCATGGAGCTGTCATACGCTGCGCCGGCCTGTTCCCATCCATAAAGCGTCGTTGGCGTTTCCCAGCGCAGGAAATGCATGCGTCCGCCCCAGAACGGGCGCTCAATGGCTTCTTCCTCGCAGATTCTCGCCAGGCGCTGGGCCTCTGCCGCAATTGCCGATGGCTGCTGGAAAGTGTTGTAGCTGGGGTGCAGGCCGATTTCATGGCCGCGTGAATGGATCTCGCGCATGAGAGCGCGGATCGCGGGATGCTCGGGCTCGTACTGGGCATCCCTGCCGGGATCGGTACGGCCGCAGATAAAGTAGAAGGCGCTGGCCAGCCCGTGCTTTTCGGATGTGCCCATCAGCCAGCCAAAAGTGTTTGCAGGGTCGCAGGCATGCAGCCTGCCGCGTGCCTGCGCCCAGATCACAGGCGCCTTCAGGGCGCGCAGGGGCTGGCGCCGCATGATCAGGTCGCCGCCCATGGTGCGCATGAGCTGCGGCAGGCTGGAAAATGTGTACCAGCTGGGGCCGTCGACATCATGGGACACCAATGTCTGGAAGCGATGGATCGCCAGCGGGAGCGTTGGCCACGCGCGCCGCATGACCTGGGCCAGTATGTGAAACCACTCATCCACCACCGGGCGCTCAAGGTAGCCGTGCCTGCAGGCATGCGAAGCGCTGGCTGGAAAGCGCATATGCGCGTCCAGATCCGTGCGGCCTACTTCTTCCTTGCGTGACATCGTCCAGTAGGCGAGGCCAAGGATGTCGTAGTGGATGATGTACCCCTGGGGTGTCTGTTCGATCAATGGCGCTGGCAGCTCGCGGACGCCCGGCGCGGGGATCTCGGGGCCGAGCGCGGGCCGCCAGTTTTCCCTGAGGGCCGGCCAACGCGCGCAAGGCAGCTCGGAGCTTGCCTGGTCGAATGTCTCGAACATCGACTGGATCTGTATCCTGACAGGGCTGCCGGGAATGGAAAGGCTTACCCATCCAGGCTGCACCGGATCCAGGAGAAGTGCGTCGCTGAAGCGCTCATGAAGTACTGTGCTCAGCCAGCCCATTACTGCGAGGCGTTCCGAGCGCAGATGAGCGCCACCGCTGAGGCGGCGTTCGGGTCGCATGGGGGCTCCCGCTGATAGTATTGGGTATCTGCTAGGGTCTGGCGGCCCCATACTTGCCGTAGCTTTGCCTGTATGTGCCGTATTTCGCGCTGAAGCGGTGGTTCGCCGGGTCGAAGTCATTCAGGATGACGCCGTTTACATGCGCACCTGCCTGCCGGATGCGCTTGCTTGCCTCGTCCAGCTCTTCCACAGTGGTCTGCTCCGCGCGGGCCAGCATGAAAATGGTGCCGGCCAGGGGGGCGATCGCCATGGCATCCGACACAGGCAGCACGGGCGCCGTGTCTATCACAATGACATCATAAAGGCCTGACAGATCCCGAAGCAGCGCTTCGGTTTCCAGGGTCAGCAGCTCCTCGGCGGGATTGGCCGGCAGCCTGCCGGTGGTGATCAGATCCACATGCGGCAATATGGATTCGTGCAGAACCTCGTCGATGCGGGCGCTGCCGTCGATCAGTTCGGCAAAACCCCCGGCGCGCGGCAGCCCGAAATGCCGGTGTATGCCGCCGCTGCGGAAGTCTGCGTCGATCAGCAGCACCTTCTTGTAGGACGATCCCAGCAGCGTTGCGAGATTGATGCTTGTGAACGTCTTGCCGATATTGGGTGTGGGCCCCGTGAGCATCACAATATTGTTGGATGCCTCGCGCAGCGTCACCCTGAGCGATGTGCGCAGGCTCCGCAGGCTTTCCACGGCGGGATCGTCGGGGGCGACAAGCGCCAGCACCCGCTTGGGGGGCCGGTTCCTGCCCGTCATGCGCAGGCGTCTGTTCGCTTCGGGCAATATTCGCGGCACAGTGGCATACACATCCATGCCTATGGAAGATTCGATATCGCGTGCTCCGCGGATGCCATTGCCCACCAGCTTGCGCAGGAATGCCAGGGCGGCGCCAAGCATCAGCCCGACGACGGCGGCGGCCGTCAGGATAATGGGCCGGTTAGGCTTGATGGGATGCTCGGGAACGACAGCCATGTCCACCATGCGCACATTGCCCACCTTGCCTTCCTTGATCACGCGCAGCTGCTGCATGCTGTTCAGCAGGCTGGCGTAGAGTTCGCTGTTGACCTTGGCGTCGCGCTGCAGGTTGAGCAACTGCTGCTCCAGGTCGGGCAGGCTCTTGATATGTTCCGAAAGTTGCTCGACCTCTTTCTGGATGGCTTCAATCTGGCCGTCCAGGGCGCGTATGGACGGATGGCCTGGGCCAAACATGACAATGAGCTCCCGGCGTTTCTGCTGAAGCTCGAACAGGCGGGTCTTCAGCGTCACGGATGTGTTGAGCGACAGCGTACCTTCGGTGCCCAGGTTGAACGTGCCGTGCTGGTCCCGGAATGCCGTGTAGCGGTTGTTGGACTCGTCCATCTGCTTCTTCAGCTGGGGCAGGAAGCCTTCCAGGAACTCGAGCGACTTTTCGGCTTCCGCGGACTTGCGCGCCGTATTCTGGTCCACATAGGCCATGCCTATCGCATTCAGGATGGCGGCTATCTCTTTTGGATCGGTGCCCTCCAGCTTCATGGACAGTACGCCGGAAGGCTCGCTGACCTCATCAATGATCAGGCTTTTTTGCAGGCGCTTGACCACTTCCTGCCTGGAATGGCGCGTGACGGTGAAATGGGCGCCGGGGTTGGCTGTGAGCGAGGCGAGCATGATGCTTCCTTCGCCCTCGGGCGAGCGCAGCACCGCGCGCTCGCCCGCCTTGCCGCTGGCCAGCAGGTTGCCAGCGGAATCCAGCAGATCGTAGCCGGTTGCCGTGGCTACCACGGTAAGCGGCTGGTTTTCCAGTCCGCCAGGAACGTTCAGCTCGCCTACCGTGATGGATTCCGTCCCCCAGACATACTGGTCCAGCCAGGGAATTTCGGGGAGGACAGGCCGCCGGCATGCTTGGCCAGCCAGGCCCCGAACACGGGCAGATAATTGGGCGACGCCGTGACATAGCGCTGCAATGTATCGACCGCCTTGCCCACCACCAGGCGGGAGCGCAGTATTTCCTTCTCGGCGCTCGAGGGCGATTGAATGCTGAATGTCGATGTCAGGGTGCTGAGCATCTGGTTGTTGCTTTCCGACTGGCTCTGCTCCACCTGAACAAGCGCGTCTGCCTGATACACGGGCTGGCTCAGGAGCACATAGCCTGTGCCCACGATGATGGCCAGGGCGGCTACAGCGAGAATGAGCCGGCGGGCATTGAATACCGTGTCCAGCAGCCCGAGAAAATCGACTTGCTCGGGCTCCTGCTGGGCCGGCATGGCCACCAGGTTGAGTGTGGCGGTGGCGGGTGCGATAGGGTATTGGTGGGATTTCATGATTGCACCGGTTACCGAGTCATGTCGCGGGTGGTGAATATGGCACCGTAGCTGGGCAGAAGCATGCTGATGACGCGGTTCCACCTGACGATCGGAGCAGGGTCGACAAAGACAATGTCCCGGCCTCTGAGTTCGAAATCCGCAGCAAGTACAAGCGCCGTAGGCTTGCTGGCATCAAGATGGTAGATCTCAGCCTTGCCTTCGGAGCCTTTGCGCAGCACATAAACCTGTTGCGGTTCCGCGGTTTCGGGGCTCAGGCCGCCAGCCTCTCCCAGCGCCTGGGCCAGCGTGAGCTGTCCATCGTGCATCGGTTCGGCCCTGGGCGCATACACATCTCCGAGCAGGAATACCTTGTTCTCGCTGCGGCTGACCACGCGCAGCAGATCTCCATCGCGCAGCATGATGCGCGATGGGTTGATGCCGTTGCGCGTCAGCATGGGCAGGCTGATTTCCGTGTCCATGCCGTTGCGCGTAAGCACCAGCAAGGATCTGTCCGCTTCGGGGGTAAAGCCTCCCGCGCGGCTGATGGCTTCGGGGAGCGTCATCGGAATGTCGTTCATCGTCAGCAGCCCCGGCGTGCGGATCTCGCCGTCAACATAGACGCGGCCGCTGCGGTAGGATTGAACGCGCACGGTCAGTTGGGGCTCGGCAATGAAAGGCGTCAGGCGGCGCACCAGCATGGCCCGGATCTGATATTCATTCATGCCTGCCACCTTGACGGCGCCCAGAAACGGAAACTGGATGCGCCCGTCGGGGCTGACGTTGTAGCCATTGCCGACGTCGGGCGCGCCCGGTGTCGAGGTTGTGGCCGACGTGCCGGCCGCAGGCAATGCAAGTTCCGGATGATTCCAGACCACGATGTTCAGGATGTCTCCGGGGCCCACCGCATAGGCGCCGGAGGTGGCCTGTTCCGGCGGTGCGAGAAGGCCTTGCACGCCTTGCGTCACTTCCCGCTGCTCAGCCGCGCGCTGCTGCTCGATCAGCTGGTGCGATATTGTCAGCAGCGCTCCCGGCGGCGCATCGGATTCCTGCATGGACTGCTGGATTTTCTCCGGCTTGCCCATATACATGCCAGGGCTCATGCTGCATGCGGACACGAGCGCGCAGAGGCAGAGCGACGCTGCCAGCCGCGCCGGGTGCGAAACTGTGTTGATCGGTATGGGTAGTCTCAGGTAGTTCATGGCTTTTCACTCGGGGGAATGAGAGGCCGCGAAGCGGGCAACTGCCGCCGCCACGTTGTCGCCGCATCTGCATGACTGTTTCGGGAGCGCGCAGGCTACCGCAGTGCCATACCAGGTAGGCACTGCCATTTGCCGAACGTCAAACTGCTGTTGTGGGCGTTTCCTCCACCCGGTTCATCATGGCGCCGTTCTTCGCTGGCGCCGCTTCTGATGCTGTCTTGCTTGCTGCCATGCCGCTTGCTGCATCGCCGCCGCCGGGACCGCTGCCGCGTTCACATCGGTTCGATGGCGTCCTGGCTCACCTTGAGCCTGGCCTGCCGTCCAAGAATTTCCATGAGCAGGACAACGCGCTGGGCAGATATGGCGTGTACCAGGCCTTCCATGCCTTCAAAAGCCTGCGAAGTGACACGGACACGGGCGCCTGGCCTGAGCGTGGATGCCATGCCCAGGTCGAGCGCGTTGCGCCGCGATTCCTGTTGCCGTATTGCATCGACAATGGCCGACTGCACGAGCGCGAACTGCACGCCGAAGCGCACGACGCTGTTCACGCCGCGCGTGGAGCGCACGGTGCTCAGGGACTGGCGCTCGTTGGCTGGCCTGAAAAACATGTATCGGGGGAACATGGGTTCGAAGACTTCCGTGCGAACGACGCTGCCGTCTTCACGAGGGATGCGCTTGCGCGTCTTGTAGAGTGGAAGATATGCGTCGAAGCCTTGCCGCTCCAGATTCAGCCGGGCGGTGTTCTCCTGTCTGGCATCGGTGTAAGCCACATACCATGAGCACGCAGCCGCCTGTGTGCCATCCTGGCCGGCAAGCTCGGTCCCGGAGTCGCGGGCATTGCCG
>Ga0182744_1004470_pt1 | contig 10452 bp, 9 predicted proteins | sample eDN3rd30CKraftMG_FD_128525 | JGI IMG/M metagenome (GOLD analysis project Ga0182744, IMG submission 128525) | Enriched Miracle-Growth compost microbial communities from Emeryville, California, USA - eDNA 3rd pass 30_C Kraft MG (version 2) (version 2) ... | reverse complement strand
CGCCTTCGTCGGCGACGTGCTGTTCGCCCTGGGGTGCGGGAAGGTGATCGAAGGCGACGCCCCGGCCATGTGGGCCAGCCTCTCCACGCTCGCCGCCCTGCCGGACGAGACGCGGGTCTACTGCGCCCACGAATACACCGCCTCCAACGCCCGCTTCGCCCTGTCGGTCGACGACGATCCGGCCCTGGCGGCCCGCGCCGAGGCGGTGTTCGCGGCCCGGGAGCGGGGGGAGCCGACGGTGCCGACGACCATCGGCGCGGAGAAGGCCACCAACCCGTTCCTGCGGGCGCCGCTGCTGGCCGGCCGGCTGGGCCTGGCCGGCGCCCCCGACCACGAAGCCTTCCGGGCCGTGCGCGAGGCCAAGGATAGCTTCCGTTAAGAACGGGCGGCCGCGTCCGGATTAAAGACGCAGGGCCGTTTCCCAACGTGGGGTTCATCACGAACCGGGGAAACCGCGACAATTAGCGCCGAGCGTGTGTTTACCACGGGTTTCGCGCAGGATTTTTCGCGTTTAAAGGGAATCCTCGGGAGAAGGGGAGCTTCGCATGAGTGGGGAAGCCGGCCGGGGCGACATTCCGCGTCGCGAAGGAGGCGCAACCGAAGCAGAGGCGGACATGCGGCTGGAAAGCCAGCTCTGTTTCGCCTTCTACACAGCGAACCACATGATCGTTCGGCTGTATCGGGCGCAATTGGAACCTCTTGGCCTGACCTTCCCGCAGCTTCTGGTCCTGATGGTGCTTTGGGAGCGCGCGCCCTGCACCTTGGGAGACATCGGCGACGCCATCGAGCTCGACTCGGGCACCTTGACGCCGCTGGTGAAGCGGATGGAGGCCAACGGCTTCGTCACCCGCCGCCGCGACCCTTATGACGAGCGCCGGGTGATCGTCGAGCTGACCTCGGCGGGCCGCGCCTTCCGCGAGCAGGCTGTCGAGATCCGCCGCAACGCCCTGCGCGTGCTCGGCCTGGAGAAGGGCGGGGCCGCGGAGCTGCGCGCCGCCCTCCAGACCGTCGCGGCCCGGGCCAAGCAGGCGATCAGCTGAGGCCGCCGTCCGGCTTCCACACCAGGCGGGGGCTGCGCGCCGCCAGGGTCTCGTCCAGGCGCCGCAAGGGGGCGTGGTAGGGCGCGCCCTTGAAGAGGCCCGCCGCCCCCGGCGCGGTCGCCGCCGCGGCGATGGCCCGCATCGCCTCGATGAAGCGGTCCAGCTCGGCCTTGGACTCGGTTTCCGTCGGCTCGATCAGCATCGCGCCGCGGACCACCAGCGGGAAATAGACGGTCATGGGGTGGAAGCCCTCGTCGATGAGGGCCTTGGCGATGTCGAGGGTGGAGAGGCCGGTCCCGTCCAGCCAGGCGTCGTCGAACAGCGCCTCGTGCATGCAGGGCCCCTCGAAGGCGGGAGGCATGAGGTCGGAAAGCCGGGCCTTGACGTAGTTGGCGTTCAGGACGGCGTCCTCGGCGACCTGACGCAGGCCGTCGGCGCCATGGCTCAGCATGTAGGCGTAGGCCCGGACGAACATGCCCATCTGGCCGTGGAAGGCGCAGAGGCGGCCGAACGCCTGCGCGGCCTCCTCCTCGACGTGCTCCACCAGGTCGAAGCGGCCGTCGCGCGCGACGATCCACGGGACGGGCGCGAAACCCGCCAGGGCCTGCGAAAGCACCACCGGCCCGGCGCCCGGCCCGCCGCCGCCGTGCGGGGTGGAGAAGGTCTTGTGCAGGTTGATGTGCATGGCGTCGACGCCCAGGTCGGCGGGGCGCACCCGGCCGACGATGGCGTTGAAGTTCGCTCCGTCGCAGTAGAAGTAGGCCCCCGCCTCGTGGGTCAGGCGGGCGATCTCCAGGATGTCGCGCTCGAACAGGCCGCAGGTGTTGGGGTTGGTGACCATAACCGCCGCCACGTGCGGCCCCAGCTTGGCCGCAAGGTCGGCGATGTCGACCCGGCCGTCGGCGGTCTGGGCGATGGACGCCACCGCATAGCCGGCCTGGGCCGCGGTCGCCGGGTTGGTGCCGTGGGCGGAGGTCGGCGCCAGCACCGTCCTGCGCGCGTCGCCGCGGGCCTCGTGAGCGGCGCGGATGGCCAGGAGGCCGCACAGCTCGCCGTGCGCCCCGGCCTTGGGCGACAGCGCCACCGCCGCCATGCCGGTGACCGTCTTCAGCCAGTGCGCCAGGGCGTCCATCAACTCCAGCGCCCCCTGCACCGTCGAGACGGGCTGCAGCGGATGGATGTCGGCCAGGCCGGGCAGCCGCGCCAGCTTCTCGTTCAGCCGCGGGTTGTGCTTCATGGTGCAGGAGCCGAGCGGATAGAGCGCCAGGTCGATGGCGTGGTTCTTCTGGCTCAGCCGCACGTAGTGGCGCACCGTTTCGGGCTCGGAGAGGCCGGGCAGGCCGATCTCGCCATGACGGACGAGGTCGCCGAGGTCCGACGCGTCGAGCTCGGGCTCCGGCAGGTCCACCCCGCATCGGTCCAGGCCGCCGACCTCGAACAACAGGCCCTCCGGCTGCTGCAGGCCGCTCCCGCCGGTCAGGGTGGCGGGCCGGGTCTCGAACCGGCCCTGCGCCGCGGGTTCGCCGGCCTCGGGCCGGGTGGGACGGCCGACGTCGACCATGTTCACGCGAGCACCTCCTTCAGGGCGGCCGCCAGGCGGGCGATGTCGTCTTCGGTCGTGGTCTCGGTGGCCGCCGCCAGCAGCACGTCGTCGAAGCCGGCGCCGGGCGCCAGCCTGGAGACCGGCACGCCGGCGAGGATTCCCTTCGCCGCCAAGGCTTCGGCGACCGCCGCGGCCGGCCGCGGCAGGCGCACCGCCAGCTCGTTGAAGAACCGCGGCGTCAGCACCTCGACCCCGGGGACCTCGTCCAGGGCCGACTTCAGGCGCCGCGCGGCCTGGTGGTTCAGGAGCGCCAGCCTCTTCAGCCCCGCCTGCCCCAGCAGGGTCATGTGGATGCTGAAGGCCAGGGCGCAGAGGCCGGAGTTGGTGCAGATGTTGGAGGTGGCCTTCTCGCGCCGGATGTGCTGCTCGCGGGTGGAGAGGGTCAGGACGAAGCCGCGCCGCCCGTCGGCGTCCACCGTCTGGCCGCAGAGCCGGCCTGGCGCCTGCCGCACGTAGCGCTCGCGGGTGGCGAACAGGCCGACGTAGGGCCCGCCGAAGTTCAGCCCGTTCCCGATCGACTGGCCCTCGGCGGCGACGATGTCGGCGCCCATCTCGCCGGGCGGTTTCAGGAGGCCCAACGACACGGCCTCGGTCGTCACCACCACCAGGAGCGCGCCCCGGGCATGGACCGCCTCGGCCAGGCCGGAGAGGTCGCTCGCCGTCCCGAACAGGTTGGGGGTCTGGACCACCACGCAGGCGGTGTCGGCGTCGACCGCCTCGATCGACGCCGCCTCGGCGTCCACCGCCAGGGGCAGGCGCGCGACCTTGCCGCCCGCCGGCCGGACCTGGGCGGCGACGGCCTCTGCGTAATGGGGGTGCAGCCCCGGCGACAGCACGGCGCGGCCCCGCCGTGTGATCCGCATGGCCATCAGCACCGCCTCGGCCGCGGCGGTCGAGCCGTCGTACATCGAGGCGTTGGCCACCTCCATGCCGGTCAGCGCCGCGACCTGGGTCTGGAACTCGAAAACCGTCTGCAGCGAGCCCTGGGCGATCTCGGGCTGGTAGGGGGTGTAGGCGGTCAGGAACTCGGAGCGCTGGATCAGGTGGTCGACGCTCGCCGGCACGTGGTGGCGATAGGCGCCCGCCCCGCAGAAGAAGGGCGCCGCGCCGGCCGGGAGGTTCTTCGCCGCCAACCGCTGCAGGGCGCGCTCGACCTCCAGCTCGCCCTGGCCCCGCGGCAGGTCGACCAGGCCGTCGCGCCGGGCCTCGGCGGGCACGTCTTCGAACAGGGCGTCGACGGTGGGCGCGCCGATCGTCGCCAGCATAGCCCGGCGGTCGGCGCCCGTGAGGGGAAGGTAGCGCATCGGCTCAGGTCTCCGCGACCAGGGCGTCGTAGGCCGCCTGGTCCATCAGGCCGTCCAGCTCGGACGGGTCGGCGAGCCTCAGCCGGACGAGCCAGCCGCCGGCCTGGGGCTCGGCGTTGACCGTCTCCGGCGCCGCCGACAGCGCGGCGTTGACCTCGACCACCTCGCCGGAGACCGGCGCGTAGACGTCGGAAGCGGCCTTGACGCTCTCCACCACCGCGAAGCCCTCGCCCCGCGCCACCGCCCGGCCGACCTCGGGCAGTTCGACATAGACCACGTCGCCGAGCTGGCCGGCGGCGAAGGCGGTGATCCCGACGGTGGCGGTCCCGCCGTCGACGGCGATCCATTCGTGGTCCTTGGTGAAACGCATCGGCGGCATCCTTCAGGCTTTGCGGGCGTAGCGGTGGGGGACGAACGGCAGGGGCGCGACGACGGCGGGCTGGGGCCGTCCCCGGACCAGCACGGAAAGGGGCGTGCCGGGCGCGGCGAGGGCCGGCGGGACGAAGCCCATGGCCACCGGCGCCGACAGGCTGGGGGAGAAGCCGCCGCTGGTGACGCGGCCGACGACCGCGCCGTCGTGGACGATCTCGGCGCCTTCGCGGGCCGGAGCGCCCTCGACCTTCAGGCCGACGCGGCGGCGTTCCAGCGCCCCGGACCGCTCGGCCGCCAGCCGGTGGAGGCCCCGGAGCGAGCCGTCCTGCAGCCGGCGGCGCGAGACGGCGAAGTCGAGGGCGGCCTCGTAGGGCGAGACCGACGGGTCCGCGTCGTGGCCGTAGAGCGGCAGGCCGGCTTCGAGGCGCAGGGAATCGCGCGCGCCCAATCCCGCCGGGCGGACCCTGGCGTCGGCGAGGAGACGCGCCCACAAGGTCCGGGCCGCGTCGGCGGGGGCCAGGATCTCGAACCCGTCCTCGCCGGTGTAGCCGGAGCGCGAGACGGTGAAGGCGGCGCCGTCCAGCTCGAAGGCGGCGAAGCGCATGAAGCCGAGGTCGCCGGCGCCGGGCCACACGGCCGAAAGCACAGCCGCGGCCTCAGGCCCCTGCAGGGCGATCAGCCCGCCCGCGTCGGCCCGCTCCAGCCTCGCGGCCGGCCCGGCGGCTTCGGCCAACAGGCGGAAGTCCTGGGCCTTGGTCGCCGCATTGACCACGAGGTAGAGCGCGCCCTGGCCCTCGGGCGCGGCGGGGCGGCCGACCATCAGGTCGTCGAGCAGGCCGCCGTCCTCGGCCAGGAGCAGGGTGTAGCGAAGCTGCCCGGGCTTCAGGCCGGCGACGTCGCCCGAGACCATCGGCTCCACCAGGGCGGCGACCGCCGCGTGGTCCGCCTCGGCGTCGCCGCCGGGAGCCGCCAGCCTCAGCCAGGCCGGGCCCATGTGGGAGACGTCGAACAGGCCGGCGTGCTCACGGGTCCAGCGGTGCTCGGCCAGCACGCCGTCCTGGTACTGCACCGGCATGTCGTAGCCGGCGAAGGCGACCATGCGCGCGCCCATGGCCCGGTGCGCCGCGGTCAGCGGAGTGGTCAGGAGGGGTTCGGTCACACTCATCCACAGGCGTCGCAAAAGCGGGGGACCGGCGTGGGCGCACGGCCGCCGCCGCGCGTCACGCGCCCCCGCTGTCCTGTGGCCTGAGAGATTGGGGAGGCGGCCGCAACGGCCGTCCCTTGCTCCGTCGGCGAGCCCTCTCGGGCTGCTTTCCAGCGTTCCTCAGCCTTCGCGGTCCTTTTGCCTGAGCGTTTCCGGGGCGGTTACGCCTTCGGCGCCGGGAGCGAATCCCGGTCTCTCCCGCGAGAGCAAGGCGAAGGTGATCGCGACCGGGCCGCAAGTCAATGGGCCGGTTTCGGCTATCGGGATACTTGGCTGTTCGCGATCAATATTGCTTAGGATTGCGAATGCAAAGACTGCCTAATCTTATGGGCGCCTCTTCGGCGGCGTCAGAAGAAGATGCTGGCCCCGGTTTCCGCCGCGCCGACGATCCGGCGGAAGGGGGCGAACAGCTCGCGGCCGACGCCGTGGGCCTCGCCGCGGAACTCCGCCGCCGGCCGCGCGGCGAATTCCTCGGGCGACACCTGTATCTCCAGGGTCCCCGCCTCGGCGTCGAGGCGGATGACGTCGCCGTCGCGGATGCGGCCGATGGGGCCCCCGTCCAGGGCCTCGGGCGTCAGGTGGATGGCGGCCGGCACCTTGCCCGAGGCGCCGGACATCCGCCCGTCGGTGACCAGGGCGACCCGGTGGCCGCGGCCCTGCAGCACCGAAAGCGCGGGCGTCAGCTTGTGCAGTTCGGGCATGCCGTTCGCGCTCGGCCCCTGGAACCGGATCACCGCCACCAGGTCGCGCTCCAGGCGGCCGGCCTTGTAGGCGGCGAGGAACTCCTCCTGGTCGTCGAACACCATCGCCGGGGCTTCCACGACCCGGTGTTCCGGGGCCACGGCCGAGACCTTGATCACCGAGCGGCCGAGCGGGCCTTTGAGGAGCTTCAGCCCCCCGTGGTCGTCGAACGGGTCCTCCAGCGGGCGCAGGATGTGCGGGTCGCCGGTGATCGGCGGCGGGTCGCGCCAGGCCAGGGCGCCGCCGTCGTCGAGGTAGGGCTCGCGGGCGTAGGGAGCGAGGCCGGCGCCGGCGACGGTGGTGGTGTCGGCGTGCAGGAGGCCGCCCTTCAACAGCTCGCGGATCAGGAAGGCCATGCCGCCGGCCCGGTGGAACTGGTTCACGTCGGCCGAGCCGTTGGGGTAGATCCGCGTCAGCAGCGGGGTGACGCGGGACACCTCGGCCATGTCCTCCCAGTCGATGCGGATCCCGGCGGCGCGGGCGATGGCGATCAGGTGCAGGGTGTGGTTGGTCGACCCGCCGGTGGCCATCAGCCCGACCATGCCGTTGACGATCGCCCGCTCGTCGATCACCTCGCACAGGGACGAGCGCCGCTCCCGCGCCAGGGTGCAGGCGGCGGCGGCGGCGGCGCGGGTGAGGGCGTCGCGCAGGGGGGTGTTGGTCTCGACGAAGGCGGTTCCCGGGACGTGGACCCCCATCACCTCCATCAGCATCTGGTTGGAGTTGGCGGTGCCGTAGAAGGTGCAGGTGCCGGCCGCGTGGTAGGAGGCCGCTTCCGCTTCGAGCAGTTGCTCGGTCCCGACCTTGCCCTGGGCGTAGAGCTCGCGGACGTGGGCCTTCTCCTTGTTGGGAAGGCCGGAGCTCATCGGGCCGGCGGGGGCGAACACCACCGGCAGGTGGCCGAACGACAGCGAGCCGATCAGCAGCCCCGGCACGATCTTGTCGCAGGTGCCCAGGCACAGGGCCGCCTCGAACATGTTGTGGGACAGGGCCACCGCGGTGGCGAGGGCGATGACGTCCCGGGAGAACAGGGACAGCTCCATGCCCGGCTGGCCCTGGGTGACGCCGTCGCACATGGCCGGGACGCCGCCGGCCACCTGGGCCGTGCAGCCGAGTTCGCGCGCCGCCTGCTTGATCAGGTCAGGGTAGCCGCCGAACGGCTGATGGGCCGAGAGCATGTCGTTGTAGGAGGTGACGATCCCGACGTTCACCGCCCGCGGGTCGCGCAGCCTCAGCTTGTCGCCGATCGGCGCGGCGGCGAAGCCGTGGGCGAGGTTGCCGCAGGACAGGGTTCCCCGCGCCGTGCCCCGCCCCCGGGCCTCCTCGATCCGCAGCATGTACTCGGCGCGGGCCACGCGGCTGCGCTCGCGGATGCGCTCGGTGATCGAGGCGATGACGGGATGAAGCGGCATGGCGGTCCTTCAGGGCGACCAGAAGACTTCCACCGGGCGGTGCGCCTGGCGAAAAAGGGCGGCAATGGGCAGATGGGGGCTGCGTCCGGCGGCCGCATCCCTCAGGACGGCCCGTTTCTTCTCGCCGCGGACCAGAAGGTAGATACGGCGAGCGTCGACGAGGGCCCGCAGGGTCAGCGACAGGCGCGCAACGCCCGCGGGCGAGCGGGCGCTGGCTACCAGCGCCGCCGCCTCCGCGTCCAGGGCTTCCGGCGAGGCGTCTCCAGGAAAGAGCGAGGCGACGTGCCCGTCCTCGCCCATGCCCAGCACCACCGCCGCGAAGGGCCGCGGCAGGGCCGCGACCGCCCGCTCCACCGCGGGCAGGGCCGCCGCGGGCGTGGGGTCCGAAGTCTTCAGCGCCGTGAAGCCGGCCGCCGCCGCCGGCCCCGTCAACAGGCGCTCGCGCACCAGCCGCTCGTTGCTTTCGGCGTCGGCGGGCGGCACCCAGCGCTCGTCGCTCAGGGTGACCCGCACCCGCGCCCACGGCAGCGCCTTCTGCGACAGCCGGTCGTAGGCCGGGCCGGGGGTCGAGCCGCCGGTGACCACCAGGGCGACTGCGCCCGTCTCGCCCAGGGCTTCGGTCAGGTCCGCGGCCACCGCGTCGGCCAGGCCCGCGGCCTGGGCGCCGGCGTCGGGGAAAAGGCGTTCAGTCGTACCAGCTATGGCCATTGCGCTCGGTCAGGGCGAAGGAGCCGGCCGGTCCCCAGGAGCCGGCGGGATAGGGGGCGGGCTTGATCCCGTGCTGGGCCCAGCCCGCCTCGATCGAATCGATCCACATCCAGGCGGCCTCGACCTCGTCGCGGCGCACGAACAGGGTGGGGTCGTGCTTGATGACCTCCAGCAGCAGGCGCTCGTAGGCGATCCGGCGGCGCGGCCCCTTGGGATAGGCGTCGGAGAGGCTGAGGTTCAGCGACAGGGGCTTGAGCGCCATCCCGCCCGTGTCCGGGGCCAGGTTCATCAGGGTCAGCGAGATCTGCTCTTCCGGCTGCAGGTTGATGACCAGCCGGTTGGCCAGCAGGTCGGCCCCGCCGAAGATCGAATAGGGCACCTCGCGGAACTGGACGACGATCTGCGACATGCGCACGGGCATCCGCTTGCCGGTGCGCAGGTAGAAAGGCACGCCCGCCCAGCGCCAGTTGTTCACGTGGGCGCACAGGGCGACGTAGGTCTCGGCGTTCGCAGGATGGCCGCCGGCCTCCTCAGCGTAACCGGGGGCCTGGGCGCCGTCGGCGACGCCGCGGACGTATTGCCCGCGCACGGTGCGCTTCTCCAGGTCGCGACCGGCGATGGGCGCGAGGGAGCGGAGCACCTTCACCTTCTCGTTGCGCACCGAATCCGGATCGAGGCTGGCCGGCGGCTCCATGGCGATCAGGCAGAGGAGTTGCAGCAGGTGGTTCTGCACCATGTCCCTGAGCGCGCCGTGCTCCTCGTAGTAGCCCCCGCGGCCCTCGACCCCGACCTGCTCGGCCACGGTGATCTGCACGTGGTCGATGGAGACCTTGTTCCACAACGGCTCGAAGAGGGTGTTGGCGAAGCGCAGGGCGATCAGGTTCTGCACCGCCTCCTTGCCCAGGTAATGGTCGATCCGGAATATCCGGTCCTCGGTGAAGGCGGCGCCCAGGGCGTCGTTGATCTGGCGGCAGCTCTCCAGGTCGTGGCCGATGGGCTTCTCGACCACCACCCGGTTCTCGGGGCCGGTCAGGCCGGCCTTGCTCAGGTTGGCGCAGATGTCGGCGTAGAGGCTGGGCGAGGTCGAGAGGTAGAAGATCGTCTCGCGCGTCCCTTGCAGCCGTTCGGCCAGGGCGCCGAAGGTCGCCGGGTCCGAAGCGTCGACCGCGCAGTAGGCCAGCCGCGCCTCGAGCCTCTTCCAGGCTGCGGGGTCCCAGTCGCCGCCCGCGCGCGACAGGGCGGCCTCGCGCGCCCGGTTGATGAATTCGCCCCGGTCGATGTCGCTGCGCGCGGCGCCCACCACCCCCATGTCGGCGGGCAGGAGGCCGTCGGCTTCGAGGAAGTACAGCGAAGGAAGCAGCATCCGCTGCGCCAGGTCGCCGGTGGCCCCGAAGATGACGATCGCGCGCTGCTGCATGGATTGACGGCTCCCGGCCCCTTGCGGGCGAACGGCTGGACCGCCGCTCGCCGTCCGTCAAGGCCGCCTTGCCGCTTTCGTGTCCGGCCGCTTTCGTTCAGGAGCGGGCTTCGAACCGCCAGACCAGCCGCTCGGCCTGCCACAGCTCCATGGCGTTGGGGTAGGGCAGGCTTGCGAGACGCTGCAAGGCGTCGTCCTCGTCCTTGCAGTCGATGCGCCGGCGCCGGCGCACCATGCCGTTGCGGTCCAGGATCAAGACGTCGTAGGCCGTCATGGTCAGGCTCCCGAACTCAACCTAAGCTCGTATTTGCCCGCAGCGCAATGCGAAACCCCCCGCGTGAGGGGAACCAAGCTTCGCTTTGCGCGCTTTGGGGCGTTGAAAAATGAGCCGCCGGGCGTTGGATACGCGAGCGGCCGTGCTACTTAGCCGGACGGGGGCGATGGCGAGAGGGCTGGAAAGCATGCGCCGGGTGGGAGGCTAGCATCTGAACGTCGCAGCCCGCGCCGGTGGCGCCGTCCGAACGCTGGCGGTCCTGGCCGCCGTGCTGTCGGCTTGGCTGACCGCTTTCCCGGCGGCCTCCAAAGCCGAGCAGCCCTCGCTCGAATATCCCGTCAAGGCCACTTTCCTCTACAAGTTCGCGCCGTTCATCG
>Ga0182744_1004469_pt1 | contig 10454 bp, 11 predicted proteins | sample eDN3rd30CKraftMG_FD_128525 | JGI IMG/M metagenome (GOLD analysis project Ga0182744, IMG submission 128525) | Enriched Miracle-Growth compost microbial communities from Emeryville, California, USA - eDNA 3rd pass 30_C Kraft MG (version 2) (version 2) ... | reverse complement strand
CTCAATATCGGCGCCGGCTGCTGGCTGCTGTTCGCCGCGCCGCACCAGCCGGCCGCGCCGCCCGCGACCGATCCCGGCGTGCCCGCGCTGCAACTGCTGTCCGAACGCGATGCCGCCGTCGCCCATCCCGAACTCGACAGCGTGCCCGAGAGCGAAGCCGATCTCGCCAACGATGTCTGCCGCACGCTCGGTCCGCTCCCGACCCAGGCCGACGCGCGCGCCGCGGCCAACGCGCTGCGCCCGCTGGTCAAGCGCAGCCGCACGCGCGAGACGCAGCAGACGCAGACGCGCGGCTACTGGGTCTACTTCGCCGCCGCACCGAGCCGCGAAGCGGCGCTCACCACCGCGCGCCAGCTCGCCGACAAGAAGGTACGCGACTACTACGTCGTCACCGCCGGCGAGCAGCAGAACATGATCTCGCTCGGCCTGTTCCGCGACCAGAACAACGCCGAACGCCGCCGCGCGGAACTGGCCGCGCTCGGCTTCGACCCCAAGGTCAACACGCGCACCGAAGACCTGCCCGTGTACTGGATCGACTTCGCGCTGTCCGGCGAGACGCTGCCCGCCGACTTCGCCACGCGCGTGCCGATGCCGCACGACGCGAGCGTCGCGCCCGCGACCTGCTTTTGATCCCCGCCCGCCGCCGCGGGTACACTGCGCGCCGCGCCGCTTTAGCTCAGTTGGTAGAGCAACCGCCTTGTAAGCGGTAGGTCGTCCGTTCAAGTCGGACAAGCGGCACCAGATTTTGTTCCAAAGCCGTCCCAATCTGTCCAAAAACCCCGCAAAATGCAGGGTTTTTTCGTTATCGGTCGCCCCAACCGACAAATCTTCCGCTACGCCATCGCGACCGGCCGTGCCGAACGCGATCCCGCGGCGGATCTGCGTGGCGCACCGGCCACGCCGAAGCGGCAACACCGCGCCGCCATCACCGAACCGTTGAAGGTCGGCGGCCTGCTGCGCGCAATCGAAGCGTACGGCGGCAGCTTCGTGACCTTGTGCGCGCTGCGCTTGTCGCCGTTGCTATTTACTCGGCCCGGCGAATTACGCAAGGCGGAGTGGTCGGAGATTGATGTCGACGCCGCCGAATGGCGAATCCCCGCAGCGAAGATGAAGATGCGCGAGGCGCACGTCGTGCCTCTGTCGGGGCAGGCGCTCACCATCCTGCGTGATTTGCATCCGCTGACCGGCTCCCGCCGCTACGTGTTTCCCGGCGTCTCCGATCCCAAGGCGTGCATGAGCGAGAACACCGTCAACATGGCCCTGCGTCGCATGGGCTACGAAAGGTCGGAAATGACCGCGCACGGTTTTCGCGCGCTCGCATCGACGCGGCTCAACGAGCTCGGCTATCCGCCCGACATCATCGAGCGCCAGTTGGCGCACGCCGAACGCAACAAGGTGCGCGCCGCATGCAACCGCGCGCAGCATATGGAGGCGCGCCGCAAGATGATGCAGGCGTGGGCTGACTATCTCGATGCGCTGCGCGTGGGCGCGACCGTGATTCCGCTACGATGCGTTGCCCAGTGACTCAGCCGGCGATGCGGGGTGCTGGCGCACTGGACGAATAACAAGAGTGTTATGATGACAACATGGACGCTCAGCTTCTACAACGCAAAGGTCGCCGCAGCCGTGGAGGCGTGGCCGGCAGGTATTCGCGCCAGTTTCCTGCGCATTGCCGACGTGATGGTCGAGCACGGCCCCGACCTGGGCATGCCGCACACGCGGGCGATGGGCGCGGGGCTGTTCGAAGTGCGCGCCAAGGGCCGCGAAGGGATCGGGCGCGCGTTCTATTGCACTGTGGTCGGCCAGCGCATCGTGATCCTGCACGCCATCGTGAAGAAGACCGAAAAGACGCCGCCGCGTGAACTCGACATCGCACGTACGCGCCAGAAAGAGGTAAAGCCATGACCCGCGAACACTACAAGCCCGTCCCCTTCGACGTCGCCGCGGCGCGCAAGCGTTGGGCGAAGGATCCCGCGTTCGCGGACGCGTTCGCTGCGCTGGAGGACGAGTTCGCCACGCTGGCGGAACTGTTGCGCGCCCGGCAACGCGCGGGCATGACGCAAGCCGACGTGGCCGAGCGGATGGGCGTGGCGCAGGCATCCGTGGCGCGGCTGGAATCCAGCGCGGGCAGCCGAAAGCATGCGCCGTCGCTCGCCACACTGCGCCGCTACGCAGATGCGGTGGGCTGCGATCTGCGCATTACGCTCGCACCGGCGAAAAAGCCCAAGGTGGCAGCTCGGAAGCGGGCCTAGTTGACGGTGGCGCGAGTTCAAGCGCGTGCCGGGGTTAAAGTGCGAGAACGGGTTGCATGGATGAAGGGGAAGCGCCATGTTCGACGTGGATTCGTTACCGGCCTCATTCAATCGAGGCTACCGTGAAGAACGGACAGCCGATGAACTGATCGGTCTATGCCGGGGGCTGCTCGCCGATGGCGAAGTGAATGCGGCAGAGGCTCGGTTTCTTGTGGATTGGATCGCTCGCAATCGCGATCTGCACGACGACCCCTTGGTCGCCGCGCTGTATCGCCGTATCGACGATGCGCTCAGCGATGGCGTGCTGGATGCCAGCGAAGAGGCTGACCTGCTCTCTGCATTGCACGGGTATGTCGGCGGCGAGGCGGACGATCCCGTCGTATCCAGTCAATCCACGTGGTTGCCGCTCGACAACCCGGCGCCGACAATAACCTTTCCGAACAAACTATTTGTCGTAACGGGCACCTTCGTTTTCGGCGCGCGGCGACTCGTCGTTCAAGCGATCGAGCAGCGCGGCGGCACCGTCGGCGCAAACGTCCGCAAAGACACGGACGCCCTGATAGTTGGCGAAACCGCATCCCGAGACTGGCTGCATTCGAGCTATGGCCACAAGATCATGAAGGCGGTGGAGTATCGCGAGAAGGGCCATCCGATAGCCATCGTCGCTGAGGCACATTGGCGCAGTTTTGTTGACTCCTGACAGCCGATCGCCCGCATGCTCGAAGAACTCGCGAATTTCCGAAAATTGGGGACGAGCGCCGTCCGGGAATTCGATCGTCTGCTCGCCGCTGGAGAAGGTCCGTTGCTGCATTTGCCCCAGCAGCACCGCGACACGTTCCGTCCGTGGCGCGCCGACGTTCAATCGCCGGCGGTTTTCGCCGCCGCGCCCGCAGCGCTGTGCTTGGCGAAATAGGCTGCGTCGTAAAGCACCAGATCGACCGCCGGTGGCGTCGGCGTGTTCGTCGACAGGCGCAGCACGGCATTGCCGTCTTCCCAGCGCGTCGTGGTGCGCTCGAAGGATTTCCCGGACTTGTCCTGCGCGCTGCCGGTCTCGATTTTCGGTTCGCCGTATTGCTTCTTGAGCGTATCGAGGAAGTCGTCGAACCAGCCTTTGTCGATGCGCGAGACGCGAATCTGCACGAGCTTGTCGTTGTGGAAGCGGTAGGCGATGGCGACGTGGTGGCGAGCGACGTTCTCGTTCTGCAGGCGCGGGAATTCGTCGACGGCGGCTGATTTCCTGCACACCTTGTCGCCGTCCTTGAGCGCGGCGTCGCAGACCCAGCGTTTGCCGTAGCTTTGCGCGACGTCGTCGATCGACATGCCGATCGACTTGCCGTTGATGTCCAGGCTCCACGCCGCGCTGCTGCACGCGATGGCGGCAGTGCCGAGCAGGCACGAGACGATTCGACGCATGGCTTTCCCCTTGGTCACGGTTGCGATGCAAGGATCGTAACGAGTCCCGAGGGACATGGCACGCTGCCGTGCCGCCCTTCGCCCGAACCCTCACCCCAACGCTTCGCCATCCCTGTCACGCATCCGCTTGCACATCCATGTGCAAGCCCTCAACCGCCTGAAGGCGGTTTCGACCTCTCCCGATGGGCGAGGGGCTGCAAGATCCTCAGTTCTTGCGCGCGCGCGCGAATGCCTCGGCGAACGCGTTGTTCGCGGGTGCGGATTGTGTTGCGGGCTTGCGCGGCGGAGCGCCGCGTGACGTATTGCGCGTGTTGTCGCGCGGTGCGGAGGCGTCGCGTGCGCTGCGCGCTTCGCCGGGTACGTCGTCGAGACGCATGCTCAGCGCGATGCGCTGGCGTTGCAGATCCACTTCCATGACCTTGACCTTGACGATGTCACCCGCCTTGACCGCTTCGCGCGGGTCGCGCACGAACTTGTGCGAGAGCGCGGAGACGTGCACGAGGCCGTCCTGGTGCACGCCGATGTCGACGAAGGCGCCGAACGCGGCGACGTTGGTGACGCGGCCTTCGAGCACCATGCCGACGACGAGATCCTTCACGTCCTCGACGCCGTCGGCGAACGTCGGTGCGACGAAGTCCGGGCGCGGGTCGCGGCCGGGCTTTTCCAGTTCGCGCAGGATGTCGCGCACGGTCGGCACGCCGAAGCGCTCGTCGGTGTAGTCCTCGGCGCGCAGGCCGCGCAGGAACGCACCGTCGCCGATCAGCGTTTTCACTTCGCGGCCGCACTGCTTGATGATGCGTTCGACGACGGGATACGCCTCGGGATGCACGCCGCTCGCATCGAGCGGATCGGTGCCCTGCGCGATGCGCAGGAAGCCCGCGCTCTGCTCGAAGGCCTTGTCGCCGAGGCGCGGCACTTTCTTCAGTGCCGCGCGCGTCGCGAACGCGCCGTGCTCGTCGCGGAATTTGACGATGTTTTCGGCAACGCTCGCCGACAATCCGGCGACGCGCGCGAGCAGCGGCGCGGATGCGGTGTTGACGTCGACGCCGACGCCATTGACGCAGTCCTCGACACGCGCATCGAGCGCGCGCGCGAGGCGGTACTGGTTGACGTCGTGCTGGTACTGGCCGACGCCGATCGCCTTTGGTTCGATCTTGACGAGTTCGGCGAGCGGATCCTGCAGGCGCCGCGCGATCGACACGGCGCCGCGCAGGGACACATCGAGGTCGGGAAATTCCTTCGCCGCGAGTTCCGACGCCGAATACACGGACGCGCCCGCTTCGCTGACGACGATCTTGGCGATCTTCGCGCGCTCGCCGATCTTCTTGATGAGTTCGCCGGCGAGCTTGTCGGTTTCGCGCGAAGCGGTGCCGTTGCCGATCGCGATGAGTTCGACGTGGTGTTTCAGGCACAGCGCGCCGAGTTCGGCGAGCGATTGATCCCATTGCCGGCGCGGCTCGTGCGGATACACGGTCGTCGTCGCGAGCAGCTTGCCGGTGGCGTCGACGACCGCGACCTTGACGCCGGTACGGATGCCGGGATCGAGGCCCATGACCGTCTTCGCGCCGGCCGGCGCGGCCAGCATGAGGTCCTTGAGGTTGTCGCCGAAGACACGGATCGCTTCCTCTTCAGCTGCTTCGCGGGCGCGCGTGAACAGGTCGAGCGTGAGCGACAGATGCAGCTTCACGCGCCAGGCGAGTCGTGCGGTGTCGAGCAGCCATGCGTCGGCCGCGCGACCGCGCGCGGCAATGCCGGCCGCCGCGGCGACGCGCGCTTCGGCTTCGGCGTGGCCTTGTTCGGGCTCGGCGGTCGGTGCGAATTCGAGCGCAAGCACGCCCTCGTTGCGCGCGCGCATGAGGGCGAGCAGGCGGTGCGAGGGGATCTTGCCGATCGCTTCGGCGTGGTCGAAATAGTCGCGGAACTTCGCGCCTTCGTTCTCCTTGCCTTCGACGACTTTCGCGCGGATCTGGCCGTGCTTCCACGTCCATTCGCGCAAGCTGTCGACGAGCGCGGCGTCTTCGGCGATCGTTTCCATGAGGATCTGGCGTGCACCGTCGAGCGCGGCCTTGGCGTCGGCGACGCCTTTGTCCGCATCGACGAAGGCCGCGGCGCGTTCTTCCGGCGCGATCGTCGGATCGTCGCGCAGCGCGAGCGCGAGCGGTTCGAGTCCGGCTTCGCGTGCGATCTGCGCCTTGGTGCGGCGCTTCGGTTTGTACGGCAGGTACAAGTCTTCGAGGCGCGCCTTGGTGTCGGCTGCGAGGATGCGTTCGCGCAAGCTCTCGTCGAGCTTGCCCTGTTCGTCGATGCTGGCGAGGATCGCCGCGCGGCGATCTTCGAGTTCGCGCAGGTAGCCGAGGCGTTCTTCGAGCAGGCGCAACTGCGTGTCGTCGAGTCCGCCGGTGACTTCCTTGCGGTAGCGCGCGATGAACGGCACGGTCGCGCCGCCGTCGAGCAGATCCACGGCGGCTTTCACTTGTGCCGGCTGCGCGGCGATGTCCTGGGCGATGCGGTGTTCGATGGAGAGCATGCGTTGAATCGGGTCCTGTCTTTCGATTGAAAAGTGCGGCCAAGGATGGCCGCTGGTGGATTCACCCGAAGCGGGGTGGCGGCGAAGTCGAATCCATCGTGTCGAACATGGCGATCATGGACGATCGCACGAATGCAAAAGGCCGCTGATGCGGCCCGGAGGAAATGCTAGCAGCAGGGCGCGCAACTGCGGACTCTTGCGCGGCACGCTCGACTAGAATAGGCCGCCACGAAAACCGCAGGAAACCGCATGTCGACGATTCCGCCGTGCCCGCAGTGCACGCTCGAAAACACCTATCCCGACGGCGACAACTTCGTCTGCGCCGACTGCGGTCACGAATGGCCGCAGGTTGCGGCCGCGAGCGAAGGTTCGGCGCTCGTCGTGCGCGACAGCAACGGCAACGCGCTGGCCAGCGGCGACACCGTCGTCGTCATCAAGGACCTCAAGGTCAAGGGTTCGTCGATCCCGCTCAAGCAGGGCACGGTGATCAAGAACATCCGCCTCGTCGAGGACGATGCCGAGCACATCGAAGGCAACTCGGACAAGATCAAGGGGCTCGTGCTCAAGGTGTGTTTCTTGCGCAAGGCGTGAGACGCGTTTAAGCCCTCCCCTTCAAGGGGGTGAACCGGGCTTTCGAGCGATGCCGTCCGGCATCGCGAGCCGGCGAACGGCCGCACAGGGATGTGCGGACCGGACTCGCGAGCGCAGGATGCGCGAGGGTTGGGTGGGGATGGTGTTCATTCCGGCGGAGGCCGGAATCCAGTTTTTGCTCTGGCTTTTTCCGCTTCCACGAAAACCGACTCGCGTCCTTGCGTGTTTCGTCCCGCATCCCTGCGGGCCGGTTTCTTTCTCTTGCTTGTCCAAGAGAAAGAAACCAAAGAGAAGGACAGCCCAGCATCGCCGCCTTCCGCGCATCCTGCGCGGAAGGTTCGTGAACGTCGGCCGAGGTTCGCCGACAGCGCTCCTGCGCTGACGGCGAACGCGCGCACGTCGTGTGCGCGCCCCTGCGGGCTTTTTCGTCCGTCGTCCACCGCCGCTGAAGGGGCCCGGAAGAGCAAAAGCGGCGCGCTCCTGCGCGCAGAGGCCGAAGCGCTTGTGAATGGCTTGATCTCAGTCCATCAGTACCTGATCACCGACCGGATCACCTTGCCCTCGTGCATGAGGTCGAACGCTTCGTTGATCTTTTCGAGTGGCATCACGGCGGAAACGAATTCGTCGATCTTGAGCTCGCCGTCCATGTAGCGGTCGACGTAGCCGGGCAGTTGCGAGCGGCCTTTCACGCCGCCGAACGCGGAGCCGCGCCAGACGCGGCCGGTGACGAGCTGGAACGGGCGCGTCGAGATTTCCTGTCCCGCGCCGGCGACGCCGATGATGATCGACTCGCCCCAGCCCTTGTGGCAGCACTCGAGCGCCGAGCGCATCACGTGGACGTTGCCGATGCACTCGAACGAATAGTCGACGCCGCCGTCGGTGAGTTCGACGATGACTTCCTGGATCGGCCGGTCGTAGTCCTTCGGATTGACGAAGTCGGTCGCGCCGAGCTGCTTCGCCATCTCGAACTTCTCGGGATTCATGTCGACCGCGACGATGCGCCCGGCCTTGGCCATGACGGCGCCCTGGATCACCGACATGCCGATGCCGCCGAGGCCGAACACGGCCACGCTCGAACCCGGCGTCACCTTCGCGGTGTTGAGCACGGCGCCGATGCCGGTGGTGATGCCGCAGCCGAGCAGGCAGACCTTGTCGAGCGGCGCGGCCGGATTGATCTTGGCGAGCGAGATTTCGGGCAGCACCGTGTATTCGGAAAACGTGCTCGTGCCCATGTAGTGCAGGATCGGCTTGCCGTTCATCGAAAAACGCGAGGTGCCGTCGGGCATGAGGCCCTTGCCCTGCGTCACGCGAATCGCCTGGCACAGATTGGTCTTGCCCGACAGGCAGAACTTGCACTGGCCGCATTCGGGCGTGTACAGCGGAATCACGTGGTCGCCGGGTTTGACGCTGGTCACGCCCGCGCCAACTTCCTCGACGATGCCGCCGCCCTCGTGGCCGAGGATGGCCGGGAACAGGCCTTCCGGATCGGCGCCCGACAGCGTGAACGCGTCGGTGTGGCAGACGCCCGTGGCAACGATGCGCACGAGCACTTCGCCCGCGCGCGGGCCTTCGAGATCGACTTCCTCGATCGACAGCGGCTGGCCTGCTGCCCAGGCGACGGCGGCGCGCGTTTTCATGGTCGGTATCTCCGCAAGCGAAAGCGGAGACGATAGCGCGGCGACGGCGCGGCGCTCAATGCACGATCACGCCGATCGTGCGCAACCACGTTTCGACGAGACGCGGCCACGCGCCGATCGCAAGGTTCGGGCGACGCAAGCCGAAGGCATGCCCGCCCTGCGCATACAGATGCATTTCCACCGGCACGCCGGCCTTCTTCAACGCGGCGTAGTAGACCAGCGACTCCTCGACATCGTCGACGTCGTCGTTTTCGGCCTGCAACAGGAACGTCGGCAGCGTGTCCCGCGTGACCGGCACGTTCGGATTCAGGCCGCCCTTGCGCGTCACCAGATGTCCGGGATACAGCGCGATCGCGAAATCCGGGCGCGCGCTTTCCTTGTCGGCGTCGTCCACCGGCGCGTACAGGCGATGCGCGAAGCGCGTGCTCGCTTCGGCGACCAGAAAACCGCCGGCGGAAAATCCGATCACGCCGATCTTGTGCGGATCGACGTGCCATTCGCTCGCGCGATGGCGCAGCAGCCGGATCGCGCGCTGCGCATCGTCGAGCGATTGGCGCGGCGTCACGAGATTGTCGGGACGGCAATCGCAATGCCAGTCGTACGGCTCGCTCGGGACACGGTACTTGAGCAACACGCAGGTGACGCCGGCCGAGTTCAGCCAGGCGCAGATTTCGGTGCCTTCGAGGTCGATGGCGAGCATCTCGAAACCGCCGCCGGGGAACACGACGACCGCCGCGCCCGTATTCGCGCCGCCAGGCGTGTACACCGTCATCGTCGGCACGCTCACGTTGGTGACGCCGACCGACTTGCGCGACGTGCCCGGTACGTTCTCGTTGCCCTCCCAGGTTTTCTCGGGCGCGGGCATCGGCTTCGCATCGGGTGCGGCCGCGGGCCAGAGCGCGATCTGCGCGCGCCCATCCGCGGGTTGCCAGCCGGCAGCATGAAGTTGCGCGCATGCGGCCAGCAGGCACGACGCGGTCAGCCATCGTTTCATGGACGTTTCTCCGGGAAGATTCGATCGCGTCGCGCAATCATCGACGCAGATCGCTGCGAGTCTGCCCATCGCTTCTGGCGTCGCGCGGCCATGACGATGGAATTTTCCGGGCAGCCGCGTCGCGCGCCGTGCCGATTTCAACGCTGCGCGAACGGACGCGGATTCACGGCGACGCGTGGCGCGAGCGAATGAAGGCGATGAGCTGCCACAATTGCGTATCGTCGAGCGTCGCGCCGAACGGCGGCATGTCGCCGCCCCGCGATTCGCGGCCCACGCGTGCGTAGCCGTGCGCGCGCAGCGCCACGCTGCCGTCGCGGACGAGGTTGAACAAGGTCGTGTCGTCGTCGCCGTAGATCCAGACGTCGTTGACGAGCGACGGACACATGCTGCCCGTGAGCTGGCGGCCGTGGCAGGTCAGGCAGGAGTGCGTCGCGTAGAGTTCGGCGCCTGCCGCGATCGCGTTCGCATCACCCGCGAGCGGATTGCGCAGTTCGGGCAGGCCGTGCGCGTTGATGGCGCCGGTTGCGCCGAGCGGCGGCGCTTTCGGCGCGGGTGGCGTCGATGGCGAACACGCGGCGAGTGTGACGATGAGTGCCAATGCGATCAGCAAGCGATGAGCATTGCTTTCCCTTCCCCCGCGAGCGGGGGAAGGTGGCCGGCAGGCCGGAAGGGGGGAGTGCGGCGAAGCCGCGCTGCTTTCGATTTCCTTGTGGCGAAAGAGCGCCCCCTTCCGCCCTTCGGGCACCTTCCCCCGCTGCGCAGGGGAAGGAAAGAAGAAAGGGCTTTTCAAATCTGCGGTCGGCGGTGGCTTCACGATCTCAGCGCGCAAGCATCTGCACGCCGTCGATCTCGACGAGCAGTTCGCGGCGGCAGATGTCGCCGGCGAGCAGGAGCACGCCGCTCGTGTGCGGCGCGTGCGCGGCGATCGCGCGCGCGACCGTGTCCGCCTGCGCGCGATCGCGCACGTAGGCCTTGAGCAGTGCGCGTTCGCCGAACGTGCCCTGCGTCGCGGCGACGAGGCTGTCGAGGTTCGCGAAGGT
>Ga0182744_1004468_pt1 | contig 10456 bp, 5 predicted proteins | sample eDN3rd30CKraftMG_FD_128525 | JGI IMG/M metagenome (GOLD analysis project Ga0182744, IMG submission 128525) | Enriched Miracle-Growth compost microbial communities from Emeryville, California, USA - eDNA 3rd pass 30_C Kraft MG (version 2) (version 2) ... | reverse complement strand
GCCGTCGGCGCGCCGCGCGTCGCGCTGATCGGCATGCGCACCTGGCAGCTCCAGTTCAACGCCGATCCGCATGTGGTCGGCCGCCACGCGCGCATCAACGGCAACGACGTCACGGTGATCGGCGTCATGCCCGAACGCTTCGCGTTCCCGGTCGCCGAATCGGTGTGGTTGCCGTTGTCCACGGATCGCGCCAGCGCCGACGCCGAAGAACCGATGATCAAGACTTTCGGTCGCCTGCGCGACGGCATGTCGACCGCGCAGGCGCAATCGCAGTTCGACGGCCTCATGCAGACGCTGTCGCACGAACGCGGCAAGCCGCTGCGCGGCGACGCCGCCAAGGTCGAGCCGTTCGCCGACGAATTCATCCTGCCGCAGATCCGCCAGGGCACGAACGCGATGTCGATCGCCGTGCTGCTCGTGCTGCTCATCGCCTGTGCGAATGTCGCCAGCCTCATGCTGGCGCGCTTCTCCGCGCGCACGCGCGAACTCGGCGTGCGCAGCGCGCTCGGCGCGAGCCGGCGCCGCATCGTCGCGCAAGTGCTCGCGGAATCGCTGCTGATCGCCGCCGTGGCCACGCCGCTCGGCTGGCTCGGCGCGGACCTGTGGGTCGCGCACCAGGCCGACACCACCGAAATCGCCGGCAACCTGCCGTACTGGGTCGATTTCGGCACCGACATCCACGACGTGCTGTTCGCCGCCGCGATCGCGTTCGTCGCCGCTTTCGCCGCGGGGCTGGCGCCGGCGCTGCGCTCGAGCCGGATCGACGTGCGCGAAAGCCTTTCCGCGGGCGGCAACACGAGTCTCGGCAACACGCGCGGGCCGGGCCGCTTCCTCGTCAGCGCCGAAGTCGCGCTCAGCATCGTGCTGCTGATCGGCGCCGGTGTCGCCGTGCGCAGCGCGCTCGACGCGCAGGCGAGCGAACTGGGCATCCGCACGCAGGGCGTTCTAACCGGCCGCATCGCGCTGTCGGAAACCGACTATCCCGACGCCGCCGCGCGCGAGCGCTTCGCGCAGGAACTTGAACGCAAGCTCGGCGCGCTGCCCGGCGTCGAATCGACCGCGATCGCGAGCACGCTGCCGCTGATGGGTTACGAGCGGCAGGAATACGCCAAGGTCGGCGACACCGTCGACGACGACACGCGTTTGCCGCAGGCATGGTCGACGCGCGTCAACGACCGCTTCTTCGGTACTTTCGGTGTGAACTTGCGCGAAGGCCGCCTGTTCGACGCGCGCGACCGCGCCGATGCGACGCCCGTCGCGATCGTCAGCGCATCGTTCGCGCAGCGCGCTTGGCCCGGCCAGTCCGCGATCGGCCAGCGCGTACGCCTGCAGCCGAAGGAAAACCACAAGCCGTGGATGGAGGTCGTCGGCGTCGTCGCCGACAGCGTGCAGTCCGACTACCTCCAGACCGACGCGACCGATCGCGCGCATCGTGGCGACGGCAACGTCTACCGCCCGCTCGCACAGGACCCGGCCGCGTTCGTGAGCTTCGCGCTGCGCACCAGCAGCGACCCCGGCACGCTCGGCGAAAGCGTGCGCGGCACCGTGCGCTCGATCGACGCCAACCTGCCCGTGTACTGGCTGCAACCGATGGAGGATTGGCGCGCGCGCATCTTCTGGGGCACCGACCTGCTCGCCAACATGTTCGGCGCGTTTGCCATCTTCGCCGTGCTGCTCGCCGCCGCCGGGATCTACGCCGTGCTCGCCTTCGACGTGACGCGGTGCACGCGCGAGATCGGCGTACGACGTGCGCTCGGCGCGCCGGCCGGCAGCGTGCTCGCGATGGTGTTGCGCCGCGGCGGCAAGCAGGTCTTGATCGGCCTCGCCGTCGGCCTGCCGCTCGCGTTCGCCTTCACCGCGATGCTCGCGCAGATGCTCATGCCCGGCTCGCGCACCGACCCGCTCGTCTACCTCGCCGTCGTCGCCGTGCTCGGCGTCGCCGTCGGCCTCGCCGCGTGGCTGCCGGCGCGGCGCGCGCTGCGTGTCGATCCGATGGTGGCGTTGCGCAACGAGTGAATGTCATGGGAGAAGGGACATGAACTTCATCGACATGCTGCGCCGCCACCTGCGCTCGCCCGCGTTCGCACTGACCGTGTTCTTGCTCGTCGCCGCGGTGACCGCGATCAACGCGACCGTGTTCGGCGCGATCGACATGCTGCGCTGGAAATCACTGCCGTATGCGGCGGATGACAGCCTCGCGACCCTCGAACTGAAGCTGTCCAAGATCGACAGCGAGAGCAATCTCAGCGAGCTGTGGCGCGCAGAACTGGCTCGCGATGCGGCGACCTTCCGCGGCGTCGCCGGTTTCGTCCCGAGCACGCGCACGCGCAGCGACAGCGAGGGCCGGCCGTGGAACATCACCTTGGTCACGCCGCAAATCGATGCGGTGCTCGGCGTGGCGCCGGCGCTCGGCCGCGGCATCGAAGAGGCCGACGCGCACGACGGCGCGGATCGCGCACTGGTGATTTCCGATGCGCTTTGGCGCCGACGCTTCAACGCCGATCCGGACATCATCGGGCGTGTCGTGCGCTTCGGTAATCGCAGTGACACGATCGTCGGCGTCATGCCGCGTGGCTTCGCGTTCCCGGACACGCAGACCGATGCGTGGCGGCCGTTCGTGCGGCCGATGCCGGCGCCAGCCGTCGACGGCGTCGGGGAACTGAATGTCATCGCGCGACTCGCCGACGGCGCCACGCTCGAACAGGCACGCGTCGCGCTCGACCGCATTTACGACGGCGGCAAGAGCCTCGGCCAGCTCGGCGCGATGTTTGCCAACATCGGAGCGCAAGCGCACGCCGAGCCGTGGCGCGACCATTTCCACGCGCAGCACGGACAGGCGCTGGCGATGCTGCAACTGGCCGCGTTGATCCTGCTGCTCGTCGTGGCCGCCAATCTCGTCAACCTGCAACTCGATCGCCTGCTCGGGCGCAGTCGTGAATTCGACATCCGTCGCGCGCTCGGTGCGGGTGAAAGTGCGATCGCGGCGCAGGCCTTGCGCGACATCGCGCTGCCCGTCGGCGTGGGCGTCGCCGTCGGGCTGGCGCTTGCCGTACCGGGCTTGCGCCTGCTCGCCCTGCGTCATCTGTTGCCCGACTACATGCCGACGCCGATCGCCTTCAGCGCGGCGATGCTCGGCTGCGGCGCGTTCATTGCCGCGGTTGCGTTGACGACGGCGCTGCTCGCCGCGCGACTCTCGCGCGGTCGCGCCGCGTTGTCCGCACGCGACGGCGCGGCCGGGCTCGGTCGCCTGCGCCCCGCTCTGCTCGTCGCTCAGGTCGTGTTGACCACGGCCTTGCTCGGCAGCGCGATCCTGCTCCTGCGCAGCGCGGTCAACGTGCTTAACGTCGATCGCGGCTTCGACGCGCACGGCGTGCTCATGGCCGGCATCGACTTCACGCTGGCGTCGCCGACCCGGCGGCAGCCGACCTACGATCCGCGCGACGACGCCGAATTGAAATCCAGCGTCGACGAACTGCTCGTGCGCGCAAAAGCGCTGCCTGGTGTCCGTCGCGTCGCAACGGCAACGATCTCGCCATTCAGCGGCGGCGACAACTTCGCGCAGGCAACCGTGCCGGATCAAGCCGAGCCACAGCAAATGCGTTCGCGCACCGTATCGCCGGATTATTTCGCGACACTCGGCATCGCTTTGCGCGCTGGACGCATGCTCGACGCGACGGACGTCCACGAAGACAGTGGACCGAGTCCGGTCATCGTCGACGAACAGTATGTGCGACGCTATCTCGACGGGCGCGATCCGCTGCGCGCCAGCATCGGCGTCGACACGAACCCGGACGGCAAACCGATCATGGCGCCGATCGTCGGCGTCGTGCGCGACGTCAAGAACAATTCACTGGACGAGAAGGCCGACATGCCGACCGTCTACAACGTCGCACACTTTCCGAGCCCGATGTTCATACTGCTGGTGCGCGCGGACGTCGACGCAGCGAGCCTCGTCGAGCCGATGCGCCGACTGATCCAACAGGTCGCGCCGGATGCCGCCATCGCATTCAATCAACCGCTCGCGCGGCGCATCGAAGCCAGCTTCGCCGCGCGTCGCGGCATGCTCGAAACCATCAGCGCGTTCGCGACGATGACACTTGCGCTCGCCGCGATCGGACTCGCCGCCATGCTCGGCTTCGCGATCCGCCGCCGCACCGCGGAACTCGGCGTGCGCATGGCGCTCGGCGCGACGCCTTCGCGCGTGCGCAACCTCGTGCTGCGCCAGGGCGGCACACTCGTCATCGCCGGGCTCGTGGTCGGCGCGGCGCTCGGCATCGCGTTCGCACGATTGCTCGCCGACCGGCTGTTCGGTGTCGGCTACGCCGATCCCGCGAGCTGGTGCGCGGCACTCGCGCTCGTCGCTGCAATCGCCCTCGTCGCCTGCTGGCTGCCCGCACGTCGCGCCGCGGCGACCGATCCGATCGAGGCGCTACGACATGAATAACGCATCGTTCCGATTCTTTTCCCAACAGCCCTGCTGTCACCTCAATCCGGACATGCCATGAACACCTTCGATCTCCGCCACGTCCTGCGCCGCCTGCTGCGCACGCCCGGTTTCAGCATGGTCTCGGTGCTGCTGCTCGGCCTCGCTTTCGGCGCACTCGCCTGCGTGTTCAGCGTCGTCTATGGGCTGCTCTACAAACCGTTGCCGTATCCGGATGCGGACCGGCTCGTGACGGTCGAGTCGCGCATCCTCGGCATTCCGTTCGACGTCGGCCTGTCGACGCCGCTGCGCGAGGAGATCGCGCATTCGGCGCATGCCGTCGAAGGCATCGCGGCGTATCGCACGGGCGAGATGGTCGTGCGCGACGAGGCGGGCAACCGCACGGGTTCGATGAAGACGGCGCTGGTCGAGCCGAACGTGTTCGCGCTGCTCGGCGCGCAGCCCGCGCTCGGTCGCCTGTTCGCGGGCGAGGACGTCGGCGAAGGCGCGGCGCGCAGCGTCGTGCTGTCGTGGGACGAATGGCAGCAGCGTTTCGGCGGCGCGACGGACGCGATCGGGCGCACGCTGCGGCTCGAGGACAACGACTACCGCGTGGTCGGCGTGATGCCGAAGGGCTTCGTTTTCCCCGGCAGCACCACGCGCCTGTGGCTGCCGCTTTCGTTCACGGCCGCGCAGCGCGCGCGCTCGAACGCCGGCAGCTTCGACGGCACGCTGGCGCTCGCGCGCTTGCGCGGTGGCGCCACTGCCGCGACGGCCAGCGACGAGGTCAACAACGTCGCCAAGTCGATACCGGAACTCGATGGCGCGTTCGGCAACAACATGAAGATCATTGCCCAGCCGCTGCGCGCGCTGTGGATCGGCGATCGCCGCGAAGCGCTGCTGCTCATGCTGCTCGCGGTGGCGATGGTCTGGCTGGTGACGACGGCGAACGTCGCCAACCTGTTCCTCGCACGCGCACTCGAACGTCGCCAGGAAACGGCCGTGACCGCCGCGCTCGGCGCGACGCCGTGGCAGCGCGCGCGCATGGCCGTGACCGAGTCCGCCGCGCTGTGCGCCGCGGGCGCATTGCTCGGCTGCGCATTGCTGCCGGCGGGGCTCGCGCTGCTGCGCCATTTCGACCTGCTGCCGAAGGGCACGCCGCAGGCGATCGGCATCGATGCGCCGACCTTGCTGCTCGTCGCCGTGCTCGCCGGTATCTTGTGCGCGCTGCTCGCCATCGCCGGCCTGTCGGTGCAGCGCGGCAATCTCAACGACATGATCCGTCGCGGCGGCTCGCGCCAGACCGCCGGCAACGCGGCGCAGGCCGTGCGCAGATCGCTCGTCGTCGCCCAGGTCGCGTTGACCGTGGCTCTGCTGTTCGGCATCGGCGTCCTGCTACGCAGTTCGCAGAACCTGCTCGCCGAAGACGTCGGCTTCAAGCGCGACCACCTGCTCTACGCGAGTCTCGACGACCTGGTCCCCGCGAACGCGACGCCCGAGTTGCGTGCGACACGCCTAGCCGAACTGGTCGAGCGCGTGCGCGCCCTGCCCGGCGTCGCCGCCGCGGGCTTGGGCAGCATGGTGCCGTTCGGCAACAGCATTTCGACCAGCAACTACACCGCACCGGGGCACGAGGACGCCAAGGACAAGCCGATCGCGTACGACCAGAAAGTCGACGCCGGCTACTTCGCCGCGCTCGGCGTGCCGCTCCTGCGCGGCCGCGGCTTCAACGCCGACGAGGTACGCACCAAGGCACCCGTCGCGATCGTCGACGAGATGTTCGTCAAGCGCCATTTCGGCGAAACCGACCCGCTCGGCAAGCACTTCAAGATCGGCGTGCCCGGCGACCAGCCCGACCGCGAACTCGAGATCGTCGGCGTGGCGCCGACGCTCAAGCTGCGCGCACTCGACGAGGTCGTGGATCGCCCGTCCATCTACCAGCCGACGCCAGCGCCGCCGTATGCCGCGCTGGCGGTGCGCACGACGCTCGATCCGGCGACCCTTATCGAGCCGATCAAGGCGGTCGGCGCGCAGATCGCGCCGAAGGAATCCGTCGGCCCGATCGTCACGCTCGACGAGCGCATCGCCGACACGCTGCAGGACCGCGAACGGCTCAACAGCCTGCTCGGCCTGCTCGGGCTCACCGCGCTGCTGCTCGCGGGCGTCGGCCTCTACGCCGTGCTCGCCTACGCGGTGCGCCAGCGCGTACCCGAATTCGGCGTGCGCATGGCGCTCGGCGCGCGCGCCGGCGACGTGCTGCGCCAGGTGCTCGGCCAGGGCTTCGTGCTGATCGGCGTCGGCCTCGCCCTCGGCGTGCCGCTGGCCTGGGCGTTCGCGCGGCTACTGTCGGCGCGGCTCTACCACGTTGGCGCGTTCGACCTGCCGACGCTCGTCGCGGTTGCGTTAGTGCTCGCCGCGATCGGCCTCGTCGCCTGCCTGTGGCCGGCGCGCCGCGCCGCGGCGACCGATCCGGCGGTGGCGCTGCGCAGCGAATGAACGCCTGGCGCGCTGACTTCGTGCAGAGCGTCCGCCTGCTGGCGACACGACGCGGCTTTGCCGCGACCGTGATCGTCACGCTGGCGCTCGGCATCGGCGCGAACTGCGCGATCTTCAGCGCGATCGACGGCCTGCTGTTGCAGCCGCTGCCCTACCCGAATGGCGAGCGGCTCGTCTACATCTACAACAGCTATCCGAAGATGAGCGCGGACGCATCGGCCATGACCGTGCCCGACTATCTGGACCGCCGCGACCAAGCCGACGCGCTCGAGGACAGCGCGCTCTACTACGAGCGCAGCTACAACCTGGCCGGCGAAGGACCAGCGCAGCACGTCGAAGGCATCGTCGCGACGCCGTCGCTGTTCTCGACGTTGCAGGTCGACGCCGCGCTCGGCCGGACATTCACGGAGGACGAGGCGGAAACGGGTCGCGACCACGTCGCCGTGCTCGCCGATTCGCTCTGGCGCAACCGCTTCAACGCCGACCCGGCGATCGTCGGACGCGACATCCGCCTGAACAGCGAAAGCTATCGCGTTGTCGGCGTGATGCCCGCCGGGTTCGGATTCCCGGATCGCAACGTCCAGATCTGGACGGCATTCGCTTTCACGCCGAGGCAGAAAAGCGACGCGATGCGCGGATTCGATTTCGCGCGTGCCATCGGGCGCCTGAAACCGGGCGCTTCGCGGCAGCAGCTCGAAGCGCAGTTCGCGCTGATCATCCAGCGCAACGCGGAGCGCTTCGCCGCGATCGGTACGACGGAAGCGGCGAGCTATCGGACCTTCATCGAGAACAGCGGCTTCGCCGGTCGCAGCATGAGCCTGCGCGAACGGCTGCTCGGCAAAGCCAAGTCCCTGCTGCTCCTGCTGCAAGCCGCTGCGGCTCTCGTGCTGCTGATCGCCTGCGCCAACGTCGCCAACCTGATGCTGCTGCACGTTTCCACGCGGCAGCGGGAATGGGCACTGCGCGCGGCTCTCGGCGCCGGACGAATTCATCTCGCGCGACGACTGCTGACGGAAAGCGCCCTGCTCGCCCTGGCCGGCGGCGTCGCCGGACTGGCGGTGGCACAAACCGGCATTCGCCTGATCCAGACATTCGGACTCGATGGCGCGGCTTATGGCTTTCGCGTCCACATCGACCTCGCGGTGCTGGCCTTCGCGTTTTTCCTCGCGGTGTGCGCGACGCTGCTCTTTGGTCTGGCCCCGCTGTGGTCCATGGCGCGGGAGCCGTCGTCCGAGGCGCTCAAGCAGGCGGCGCGCGGCAGCATCGGCAGTCGCCGGTCGCGCGCGATGCGCAACGTGCTGGTGATTTCGCAGATCGCGCTGTCTTGCGTACTGCTGACCGGTGCCGTCCTGCTGATGCGCAGCTTCGTGCTCGTGCAAGCGCAGGATCCGGGTTTCGTCAGCGACCGCGTATTGACCGCGACCGTGCACCTGCCGCCGGGCCGCTACGCGACCAACGCCTCGGCCGCGCCTTTCCATGAGCGCCTGATCGAGGAAATCCGCACCCTGCCGGGCGTCGAAGCGGCCGGTATCGCCGGCACGTTGCCGTTCGCGAAAGGCGAGTCGTCGAGTGCGTTCTTCATCGACGGACAGGACGTGCGCACGCCGCGGTTCGCGCAACTGCAGGACATCGATGACGGCTTCTTCAGGGCGCTGCGCATCCCGCTCCTGCGCGGTCGTGGCTTCCAGCCGAGCGACGATACCGGCACGGAAAAGGGCGTGATCGTCGACGACACCTTCGCGCGCCGCTTCTTTCCCAGCGGCGATGCGCTCGGCCAGCGCATCGCAACGCGCGGCATCGACGACAAACGTGACTGGCAGACGATCGTCGGCGTCGTGGCCGACGTCAAACGCAAACGTCTCGACGAGCCACCGGATACCGGCACGATCTATCTCGACTTCCGCCAGAACCCGGTGCGCCAGTTCACGCTGGTGATGAAGACCCGCCTTGCCGGTGCGGACCTGATCGGGCCGCTGCGTGTCGCGGTGAGCCGGGTCGATCCTGACCAATCGCTGTTCGACGTCAGGAGCATGAACGAACGCATCGACGCATCGCTTGACGAACGTCGCACACCGCTGCGGCTGCTGGCCCTGTTTGCCGGCGTCGCGCTGCTGCTCGCGGCGACCGGCATCTACGGCGTTCTCGCCCACGGTACCGTGCAGCGCAGCGGAGAAATAGGCCTGCGCATGGCGCTCGGCGCGCGCCGCGGCAATATCCACCGACTGGTCATGGCCGAGGGCGGGCGTTTGATCGCAGTCGGTCTCGCGCTCGGCATACCCGTCGCGCTGATGCTCGGAAACTCCATGCGAGCGTGGCTTTTCGGCGTCGATGCGGCCGATCCGCCAACGCTCATGCTCGTTCTCGCGGCCATCGTGCTGCCGGCTTGTCTTGCCTGCTGGCTGCCGGCTCGTCGCGCCGCGCGTGTCGATCCCGTGGTCGTATTGCGCGACGAATGAAACTCCACCTCCAAGGAATCCCTCCGTGTCCATGATCGAATTACGCAACGTCGAAAAATCCTTCCCCCTCGCCGGCGGCCGCAGCTGGGTGCTGCGCAACGTCGACCTCGACATCGCCGAGGGCGAGTTCGTCAGCGTCATGGGGCCATCGGGTGCGGGCAAGAGCTCGCTGCTCAACGTGCTCGGTCTCATGGACCACGACTGGCAGGGCGGCTACACGTTCGACGATGTCGCCGTCGAAAAACTCAACGCCAAGCAACGTCAGGCGCTGCAGCGCGAGAAGGTCGGTTTCATCTTCCAGCACTACCACCTGATCGACGATCTCAAGGTCTGGGAAAACCTCGACCTGCCGCTGCAATACCGCGACGTGCCGGCCAAGGAACGCGCGTCGCGCGTCGGCGACCTGCTCGACCGCTTCCAGATCGTCGGCAAGAAGGACCTGTTTCCGTCACAGCTCTCCGGCGGCCAGCAGCAGCTCGTCGCCGTGGCGCGCGCGGTCATCACGCGGCCGCGCCTGCTGCTCGCCGACGAGCCGACCGGCGCGCTGCATTCGACGCAGGCCCGCGCGATCATGGACCTGCTGCACGAACTGCATCGCGACGGCATGACCATCGTGCAGGTCACGCACAACGAGGCGTTCGGCAACGAGGCGCAGCGCGTGGTGCGGCTCGCCGACGGCTGGATCGAGCGCGCCGTCGTATGATTCACCTGCCTAGAACGAATCCGGCGGGAAAGAGCATGAAGTGGTCGATCAAAGAGGCCCAAGAGCGGCTGGAAGAGGTCATCCATGCTGCCAAAACCGAGGGGCCGCAAATCATCACGATACGCGGAAAGGAAGTCGCGGCCCTGATCTCGATGGACGAATATCGAGAACTTTTGTCGCAGGCAGAGTCGTCAGGCGCGCTTGAGGTCGGTTTCCAGGAATGACCCAACCCACCCTCCTCATCGCCGACGACCAGCGCGACGTGCGCGAGGCGCTGCGCCTGCTGTTCAAGGCCGAGCGCATCGACGCGGTCTGCGTCGACGGTCCACGCGCGGCGCTCGACGCGCTCGGCAAGCAGCGCTTCGGCGCGGCGCTGAT
>Ga0182744_1004463_pt1 | contig 10467 bp, 10 predicted proteins | sample eDN3rd30CKraftMG_FD_128525 | JGI IMG/M metagenome (GOLD analysis project Ga0182744, IMG submission 128525) | Enriched Miracle-Growth compost microbial communities from Emeryville, California, USA - eDNA 3rd pass 30_C Kraft MG (version 2) (version 2) ... | reverse complement strand
GAATGACGTCCGCCTCAGATCGCGCGCCGTCCCGCGAGGGACCAAAGCGCAGGCGCTCACGCGACGACGGCGACGGGATCGCGAAGTCGTCGATCGTCAGTTCGAACGCGCCGAGATAGCCCTGCGCATTGCGGACCGTGCCTTTCACGACGGGAAAATCCCAAACCGGGTCAGGCGTGACATCGCCCGGCCGCGTAAGCAGCACCGTGACGTCCATCCCCTCGGCAAGCTCCCGGCCTGCTTCGATGGCCGCTTCGTCCCGCCCGTAGACGAGCACCACGCCGTTGCTGGTGAGCGTGACGGTCGTGGGAGCCGCGACCGGTTCGGCCGCCATCGCTACGAGCGCCGCCGCCTTAGGCCCGGCCTTTGCGCCCTCTCTCGCCCAGCCGGCCTTCTCGCGGATATTGGCGAAGACAAGCTCGCCGGCAAAGCCGGCATCCTGCGCGACCTCGAGGAAAAGCGGAGCCTGCTGCGTGCAGGCGATCGTGACGGCCTCGCCCTTGCCCAAGGCGCTTTTGACCCGGTCGAGTTCGGCGCCACAGAACTGGTCCCCCGACCGGACTTCCGCATGCGCGCATCCCCGCGTCACGCTGTCGCCGAAATCCGGCATGGTCCGCTCGCAGGAGCAAACGAAGACCGTGCGTGACCTTTCCGGGTCCATGGCTTTTACTCCCCGTATCGCGCCGCCACTTCGCTCGGTAGCGCCTCCACTTCAGAAGTATTATAGGAACAACAGGCCCGTCGTCACCACAAATGGACCGGCAATATGTTTCAGAGCACGCTGGCGATGCCGCACGCCCTCGACCTGCCCCCGCCCTACAGCCTGGTCTCGCTGCGGGAATCGGGCGATGCCTTCGCGCATGCCTGCGCCGTTGCGGCGCAGGCAGGAGCGGGCACGCTGGTCTGGGTAAGGCGCGAGGACCTGGCGGAATTCGCCGTCGTGCTGGAGCCAGAAATCCCGCTCGCCCAGGCGCGGCTTGCGCTCTATGCCGGGATGAACGCGCTGGCCGATGCACTGGCCGCGCTCGCGCCGCCGTCGCGTCCGATAAGCTTCGACTGGCCCGACGCGCTTCGTATCGACGGGGTCCTGGTCGGCGGCGGGCGGCTCGGCTGGCCCGAAGGAACGCGCGACGACGAGACGCCGGCCTGGCTCGTCTTCTCGGCCATGATCCGCACCACGGCCGGTCGCACCGGCGAACCGGGCCTGCGTCCGTTGTCTGGCGCGCTCGATGAACTGGGCTTCGGCGCGGTGGATGCCGGCGAGATTCTCGCCGGCTTTTCACGCCACCTGATGGCAGGCTTCGACGAATGGAAAGAGGTCGGCTTCGCGCCGCTGGCAAGGCGATGGCTGGACCGCGCGTCGCGGAAAGGCGATGATGCGCAACTCGCCGACAACGGCGACCTGCTGGTTGAGGCGAGGTCCGGCCAGGCTTCTTCCACGCGGCAGGGTCTGGCCAGGGCGCTCGCATCCTGCTCCTGGCTCGATCCTGCGACGGAAATGCCATGGCTCTGAAGCTGCCGCGCACCATTCGCCTCGACCCTTCCGACACGTTCGTCTATGCGCGCGCGGCGGAGCCGGGCGAATGGGCGGTGACGGGCACCTTCCTTTTCTTCGGCATCGATCCCGAAACTCTCGCCGGCAAGGAGCGGCAGGCCTTTCGCGCCGGCTTCCTCGGCATCGACAGTTTCGGCTGGTCGACCCTCGCGGTCGTGACCGAAGCAAGCGCGGAAGAACGCGCCGCGGCCGTCGAGCGGCTGGCCAAGCAACTGGTCGCGCATTGCGGGGCACCCGATCTGCAAGCCGCGCGCCCGGCCGCCGAGGAAGAGATCGCTTTTGCGCAATCGCTTTGTGATCATCCGCCCAACACCCTGCTTGCCCTGCACCGCGCCGGCGAGCAAAGTGGCATCAGGGAGTCGTTTCGCACCCTGCACCAGAAAGTGGGCCGCCTCGATACGGCAACGGCATTCCGCATCATCGAGGTCGACGACGAGGAGGACGGCCCGGCGGAAGAACTCGATATCCGGACATTGGCGGGAAAGCGTTAAGTGAAAGATTTCTGGATTTCCTGCGGCCACCACCTGCTCGACCGGGACGAGGCGGGGCGCCTGACGGTGACCGACGCGTTCCTCAAGGCTTATCTCGCGCGCCCCGAACTGGTCCCGCCGCAGGAGGCGTGCGAGACGGAATTGCGGCTGCACCACGAACTTCTCATGCATCATCCGCGCCGCCCGGTCGGGCCGGACGAGATCGCCGCGATAAGCGATGCGGATGCACGCGAAAACTGGACCTTCATGATCGCCTTCCGCGACCGCCTGCTGGCCGCGCCGTCGCTGGAGGCCGCCTATCTGCAGTTGGCGCGCGGCTCGGCCGCCGACACACCGCCCCTGTTCATGAACCAGCTTGCGCAGGTGGTGCTGCGCAATGCGCTCGACGCCGAGGCCGACCCGGCCGTCTTGCGCGCGGCCGAACTGTTCTATCGTCCGCAGCGGGCGAGCTTCCACGAGGGAACGCTGCTGCTGGCCGACGCCGAGACCATCGAGGTGCATGAGCAGAACCGTCACTCTTCGCCGCTCTTGAACATGCTTGGCGGGCCGGCCGTCACCGAACTCGAAATCCTCGACGAGGAAAACGCCAGCGCCTATTTCGACAGGAGCGACGCCTTCGACATGGTGCTTCGTCTCGGCCCGGTCGACAGCCCTGCAAGGCGCGGGCTGGCCGCCGCGATGGAGGCATGGATACGCCATCTGCTTGCGGTCAAGGTCAGGATCGAGTCGGTCGAGCGGATCGAAGAGGAGAACTGGGCGTGGTTCGTCGGCCTGGATGCGGAGGCCACGCGCATCGGCAATGCGCTGTGGCGGGGGGATGGCCTTGACGCCGAGACGGCGGAGCGTATCGTCGCCCTGTTCCGGCTCGACTTCTCCGACGCCGGCGACGTCAGGCTGGACGTGGGTGCGCAGCCGGTCTGGCTGATCATGGCGATGACGCCGGACCGCATGATCCGCATGAAGCCGCAGAATCTCGTCGCCGGGCTGCCGCTGCGCGCCACGGCGCCGGCGAGCTAGGAGCGCCCGCGATGGTACGCGAAACGGCAGAGGTCGGCGTCGTCGTGGAACGGCGGGTTCTCGACAACCCATGGGTCGACCACGCCTGGGTGCCCGTCGCCGTTCTTGCCGGGGCGCCCGTCGCGACGTCATGGACGATCCTCGAACAGACGGCCAGGCTGGCACGGTATTATGCGGGGACGTTCGAGGTCGAATTCTTCGGGACGGACACGACGATGTACAGGGAGAACCTGCGCTCGGGACAGCCGAGCCTCTGGATCGCCCTGCGGCAGACGGCTGCGCCCCCCGGGATCGCGGTGCAATTGGTGACGGCGGATTCGTCCGAAGCCGAGGCGATGACCGGAACCAACTCGGACATCATAGATGTCGTACCCATGCCGGCCGAGATACAGCACAAGCTCGCCGCATTCGTGGAAGCGCATCACGTCGAACATCCGTTCGTCAAGCGCAAGCGCGACCGTGCCGACCCCGAGGCCATGGCCCGGCGCGCGCTTCACGCGCAGCCGAGGGACGATAAAAAATGAGCGACGACGGCATCCTTGCCCGGTGGTCGCGCCGCAAGCTGGCCGCACGACTGGAGGAAACGCCAGCGGCCCCTGAAGCCGAAACCGACGAAACCGCCGCAATGGACGATACTGCGGTTCCAGAGCCCGACCCGCCCGAAGTAGAGGCAGCGGAGCCTGACGAAGCGGAACTGGTGGCATCCCTGCCGCCGATCGAGGACCTCACTGCCGAAAGCGACATCACCGCCTTCCTGAAGAAGGGGGTCCCGGCGGCGTTGAAGCACGCGGCGTTGCGCAAGGTATGGTCGCTCGATCCCCAGATTCGCGATTATGTCGGCCCTTCGGAATATGCCTGGGACTTCAACCAGCCGGGCTCGATGGCGGGGTTCGGTCCACTCGATGCACGGAAAGCCGTCGTCGGCTTCCTGTCGAAGGCAGCGCGCGCCGTCGATAACGTCATGGAACCCGCTAAAGAGGCGCATAAACGGCCCGCTGCCGCCCCCGCCGCCGAGGAACAGGACGCGCCACCTGAAGGCGAGCCACCGGAGACGGCCGCGGCGGATTCCGCAGCCGCAACGAAGGTGGCCCCGACGGACGAAGGCGCAACGCCCCCTGTCACACAGGAAGCCCGCGCTTCTTCTGTGCCTGCCGAGCACACCGCGCGTCCCCGCCATGGCACGGCGATGCCACGCTGACCTGCACGCGCCATCGCCCTTTCCTTAAGAGCGCGAACAGCAAAAGCGTTATATGCAGCAATATGCAACAGATTGCAGGCTGTACTCTTGCATTCATTCGCTGCGGGGTTACTATGGGCCACCCAATCTCAGGCAATACGGTCAAGGTCAGATAATGAACCCAGACTTGCCTCAAGGTCAGGCACAAGAACGGCCAGACGAAGTGGCAGCTTCGATCTTGGGTGTGGATACGCCTGCTCTCGACGAGATCGACAAGGCCCGGGCCGACGAATACGCGCTTCTTGCTTCGTTGCTGGTCACGCCGCCCGATGGCGACTTGCTTGTCCGGCTTTCAAACCTGCACAGCGACGGCGACACACCGCTCGACCGCGCCCATGCGGGGCTGGCACATGCGGCAATGTCCTGTACGGCAGAAGCGGTCGACCGCGAATATTTCGAGCTGTTCATCGGCGTCGGGCGTGGAGAGCTTCTTCCCTACGCCTCTTATTATCTTACCGGTTTCCTCAACGAGAGGCCGCTCGCGCGCCTGCGCGCCGACATGATCCACCTTGGCGTGGCCCGCGCCGAGGGTCGTTGCGAACCCGAGGACCACCTCGGCAGCCTGTGCGAAATGATGAGCGGCTTTGCCGGCAACCATTTCACGGTTCGACATAGCGAAGAGCGCGATTTCTTCGAACGCCATCTCGAGCCGTGGGCCGGACGTTTCTTCGCTGACCTGGAAAGCGCCAAGGCCGCGAAATTCTATCGGTCGGTGGGCACGGTCGGACGACTTTTCATGAACATCGAAAGCGAAGCCTTCACGATGGAGGCTCGGCTGGGCGCCTAGACGCAGGCCCGGGCGTGAAGCCCGCAGGGAGGAGGATGGAAGATGCAGGACAAGCAACAGGCGGCTTTCAGCCGGCGCAACTTCCTTCGTGCTTTCGGTGGCGCGTCCACCACCGCCGTCGCTGCCGTCGCGCTCAGTCCCACCGAGGCGCAAGCCTATGACCCCGGCAAGGAAGAGGACCGGGCCCGCTATCAGGAAACGGACCACATCAAGGCCTACTATAGCGTCAATCGCTATCCCAAGCATAAGTGAGGTTGCCATGCTGACGAAGCGCAAGGGTGGACAGGCGAACCGCACGCGATTGCAGGCTTTCGCCGATGGCCTGGCAGCAGGCTCCGTGGACCGGCGAACATTCCTGCGCCGTTCAGGCCTCGTCGCCGGCGGCCTGGCGGCAGCGGGCACTTTCCAGCTCGGGACGGTCCGCAAGGCGGAGGCGATCAGCCATCCGGAACCGGGCGTCCCAATCGAACTGAAGAAGAGCATCTGCACCCATTGTTCAGTGGGATGCACCGTGACCGCCGAGGTCCAGAACGGCGTATGGACCGGCCAGGAGCCCTCCTGGGACAGCCCCTTCAACCGGGGCTCGCATTGCGCCAAGGGCGCCAGCGTGCGCGAATTGGTGCACAGCGACCGGCGCCTGAAATACCCGATGAAGCTCGTCAATGGCCAGTGGGAGCGCACCACCTGGGACGAGGCGATCAACAGCATCGGCGACAAGCTGCTTGAAATCCGCAAGAAATCCGGACCGGAATCGACCTACTGGATGGGGTCGGCCAAGTTCTCCAACGAAGGCACCTACCTGTTCCGTAAATTCGCCGCCCTGTGGGGAACCAACAACCAGGACCATCAGGCGCGTATCTGCCATTCGACGACGGTTGCCGGCGTAGCCAATACCTGGGGCTACGGGGCCATGACGAATTCCTACAACGACATCCGAAACTCCAAGACCATGCTGGTGCTCGGCGGGAATCCGGCCGAGGCGCATCCGGTGGCGATGCAGCACCTGCTCGAAGGCAAGGAACTCAATAACGGCAACCTCATCGTCATGGACCCGCGCTTCACGCGCACGGCGGCCCATGCCACGGAATATGTCCGTTTCCGCTCCGGCACCGACATTGCGCTGCTGTGGGGCATGCTCTGGCATATTTTCGAGAACGGCTGGGAGGACAAGGAATTCATCGCCCAGCGCGTCTACGGGATGGACGAGGTGCGCAAGGAGGTCGCCAAATACACGCCCGAGGAGGTGGAGACGATTACCGGCGTGCCCGGCGAGCAGTTGAAGCGCGTCGCCCAAACGTTCGCGACGCAGAAGCCGTCGACGATCATCTGGTGCATGGGCCAGACCCACCACACGGTCGGAACGGCCAATACCCGCGCAAGCTGCATCCTGTGCCTCGCGACCGGAAATGTCGGCAAGCCGGGCACCGGCGCCAACATCTTCCGCGGCCATGACAACGTCCAGGGCGCGACGGATATCGGGCTCGATGTGGTGACCCTGCCCTTCTACTACGGGTTGACGGAAGGCGCCTGGAAACACTGGGCGCGCGTCTGGGAAATCCCTTATAACGACCTGGTGGGCCAGTTCTCCTCCAAGGAACTGATGGAAACGCCCGGCATCCCGCTGACCCGGTGGTTCGATTCGGTTTCGCTGCCGAAGGGCGACGTCGCCCAGCCCGACACCATGCGCTCCATGTTCGTACAGGGCCATGCCAGCAACTCGATCACGCGCATCCCCGAATCGATCAAGGGCCTGGCCGGGCTCGAACTGCTCGTCGTGGCCGATCCGCACCCCACGACCTGGGCCTCGCTGGCTGTCGAGGCAGGGCGCAAGGACAACACCTACCTGCTGCCGGTCTGCACGCAATTCGAGACCTCGGGATCGCGGGTCGCTTCCAATCGCGCGCTGCAGTGGGGCGAGCAGATCGTCCCGCCAAGTTTCGAGCAGAAGGACGATTACCAGGTCATCTACCTGCTTTCGAAGAAACTCGGCCTTGCCGACTGGATGTTCAAGAAAATCAAGGTGGAAGGCGACCGGCCGGTGCCGGAAGACGTGTTGCGAGAGATGAACCGCGGCAGCTGGTCGACGGGCTATTGCGGCCAGTCGCCGGAGCGGCTCAAGGCGCATATGCGCAACCAGCACAAGTTCGATCTGGTCACGCTGCGCGCGCCGAAGGACGACCCGGAGGTCGGCGGCGATTATTACGGCCTGCCCTGGCCCTGCTGGGGCAAGCCGGAAATCCGTCATCCGGGAACCTCGAACCTCTACAGCACCGGCCTGAACGTCATGGACGGCGGCAGCCCGTTCCGCGCCCGTTTCGGCGTCGAGCGCAATGGCGAGACGCTGCTTGCCGAAGGGTCCTACACGAAGGGTTCCGAACTCACCGACGGCTATCCGGAGTTCACCATGGCGGTGCTCCAGAAGCTCGGCTGGGACCGGGACCTGACGCCGGAGGAACTCAGCGTCATCGAGACGATCGGCGACGACATGGGCGATATCGGCAAGGTGTCGTGGTCGACCGACCTGTCGGGCGGCATTCAGCGGGTGGCGCTCAGCCATGGCTGCCATCCCTACGGCAACGGCAAGGCCAGGGCGCTTGCCTGGAACCTGCCCGATCCGGTGCCGGTGCATCGCGAGCCGATCTACACGCCCAAGGTGGACCTGGTGGCAAAATATCCGACCTATCCGGACGCCCAGCAGTTCCGCCTGCCGAACATCGGCTTCACCGTACAGAAGGAAGCCGTCGACAAGGGTATCGCCAAGTCGTTCCCGATCATCCTGACGACGGGCCGTCTCGTGGAATATGAAGGCGGCGGCGAGGAAACGCGCTCCAACCGGTGGCTTGCCGAGTTGCAGCAGGACATGTTCATCGAGATCAACCCCGACGACGCGGCCGCGCGCGGCATCGGCGACGGCGGCTGGGTCTGGGTCACCGGGGCCGAAAACAACGTCAAGGCGAGGGTCAAGGCGCTGGTCACCGAGCGGGTGGGCAAGGGGGTCGCGTTCATGCCCTTCCATTTCGGCGGTTGGTTCCAGGGCAAGGACCTGCGGGCCAACTATCCCGAAGGGGCAGACCCCTACGTGCTTGGCGAGAGCGCCAACAGCATCACCACCTATGGCTACGACCCGGCGACGGGCATGCAGGAGCCGAAGGTCACGCTCTGCCAGATCGCGGCGGTGTAGGGAGGAACGACGATGGCCCGGATGAAATTCCTTTGCGATGCCGAACGCTGCATCGAGTGCAACGCCTGCGTCACCGCCTGCAAGAACGAGAACGACGTGCCGTGGGGCATCAACCGGCGGCGCGTCGTCACCATCAACGACGGCAAGGCCGGGGAGCGCTCCGTCTCCATGGCCTGCATGCATTGCACCGACGCGCCCTGCGCGGCGGTCTGCCCCGTCGATTGCTTCTATACCACGGCGGACGCGGTGGTCCTGCATTCCAAGGATCTGTGCATCGGCTGCGGCTACTGCTTCTACGCCTGCCCGTTCGGCGCACCGCAATATCCGCGCACCGGCAATTTCGGCTCGCGCGGCAAGATGGACAAATGCACCTTCTGCGCGGGCGGACCGGACCCCGACTCGAGCGAGACGGAATATGACAAATACGGCGGCAACCGGCTGGCCGAAGGCAAGCTTCCGCTCTGCGCCGAAATGTGCTCGACAAAATCGCTTCTCGCGGGAGACGGCGAGATCATCGCCGAAATCTACAAGGAGCGGGTAACGCAGCGCGGTTACGGCTCCGGTGCCTGGGGCTGGCAGACGGCCTATCGGGAGACGGTCAGCGTATAGACTACCACGCGTCCTTGCGGACGCACGAAGCGCACATGCTTCGATCGAGCATCGGGACGCCGGAACCTCGTCTGAAAATTTCGGTCCGATGCGACAGCAACTCGAGACGGCAGGCGGTGGTCAGCCTGCAGCGAAATAAGTTCGGGAGGACGGAGCAAATGCGGATCTGGAGCCTTGATCGACTGATTTCGCCGGCTGTCGCAGCCTTGGCTTTGGTGCTCTGCCTGCTGACGGTCCCTGCCGGAGCGCAGGAGAACGCAGCCGCCGGCGACCCTGCCGCACAGGCCGTGAGCGAGCAGCAGCTTCTCGACGAGTTCGGCAAGATTCGGGGCCGCATCACCATACCGGACAACAAGGCCGCGACGTTGCAACAGCCTCAGGGGCGCGACTATCAAAGCTTCCAGCGAAGCACGCTACCGTGGGTCGGCGCCATCGCCATTATCGGCATGCTGGTCGCGATTGCGCTTTTCTTCTTCGTCAGGGGCCGCGTTCGCACCCAGGCAGGTGAATCGGGGCAGAAAATCCTTCGCTTCAATGCGCTGGAGCGCCTTATGCACTGGATGACGGCTACCGCTTTCATCATCCTTGCGATCACCGGCCTGAACCTGATCTTCGGCCGGCGTCTGGTGTTGCCGCTGATCGGGCCGGAGGCATTTTCGACCTGGTCGAGCTGGGCCAAGAGCGCGCACCATTTCGTGTCCTGGGCATTCATGCTCGGCGTGCTGGCGATGCTTGTCGTATGGGTCTGGCACAACCTGCCGGATCGCTACGATGCGAACTGGCTGAAGTCCGGCGGCGGTCTTTTCGACAAGTCGAACCGGACACACCCTCCTGCCGGGCGCTTCAACACCGGGCAAAAGCTCATCTTCTGGTCCGTCGTGCTGGGCGGAGGGGCGCTGTCGGTTTCGGGCTTGTACATGCTGTTTCCGTTCGCCTTCACCGACATCACCGGCATGCAGACGGCGCAATATGTCCACGCCATCGTCGGCGTGCTGATGGTCGCGGTCATCATAGCGCATATCTATATCGGCACGCTCGGCATGGAAGGCGCATACGAGGCCATGGGATCCGGATCGGTGGACATCAACTGGGCCAGGGAACACCACAGCGCCTGGGTGGAGAAGCAGCAAGGCAAACTCGATGGTCCAGCGCCGCCGCATGCTGCGGCCGAACCTGCGGAGTAGCGCAAGCAGCGGCTGCCATCGGCACGTCAAAGCGGTGGGAGATGCCTGCAATCAAGCTGCGCAGGACCGGTAAAACACAGGCCTCGTAGGCGAGGCGCGGCTTGGCGTGAGGCCTTCAAGAACCGGGGTGAGAGCTGCGTTGCTGCGCAGCCGGGCGAGCGCGAGGGTCAGCTTGGCAGTCAGCTTGAGCGGTCGGCCCAATGCATCGACCGCCATGATCTTCCGGCATTGCACAAACGCAGCCAGAACGAAGAGGCAGAACGAGCGGGCCTGGCTACCCGATCGCCGCCCGTCGCTTTAGAGCGGTTCACAGATTGACGGAATCGATTATGGATTCCGGATTGTCGTGTTTTGTGATTCAAGATGCTGGCTGGAGTGGAGGCCAGCATCTGATGACAGCACCTCT
>Ga0182744_1004462_pt1 | contig 10467 bp, 6 predicted proteins | sample eDN3rd30CKraftMG_FD_128525 | JGI IMG/M metagenome (GOLD analysis project Ga0182744, IMG submission 128525) | Enriched Miracle-Growth compost microbial communities from Emeryville, California, USA - eDNA 3rd pass 30_C Kraft MG (version 2) (version 2) ... | reverse complement strand
TCTGCGAGAAAATCGTAGTCCCGATCCATGTAGTGCGTGGCACTCACCATCGGCGCGCCAAACTCCTGGTTGCGGACACGCGCGTGACAGTACATGCACATGTTGACGTTGCGCGTGATCTCGTATTTCTCGATCGCATGCGGAATCGTTGGCGGCTGACTCGTGTACGCGCGGCCACGCTTCACATCCTTGTTCTCGACATTGGCCATCTTCGGCGCTTTGGTCTCCTCGGCAAGCGGGGTTTTGCCGCGCAACGCATTGTTCAGATCCTCTGCCGGCAAGCGCTGCATCAGCGCACCGCAGAGCGCGATAGCCAGCGCGATCATTGCCACGCGCCGATACGTCACACCGCCCCCAGCGGCACGATCTTCACCGCGCACTTCTTGAAATCGGCCTGCTTGGAGATCGGATCGGTGGCGTCGAGCGTGACCTTGTTGATGAGCTGCGAGGCATCGAACCAGGGCACGAACACGACGCCGCGCGGCGGCTTGTTGCGGCCACGGGTTTCGACGCGCGAACGGATTTCACCGCGACGGGAGACAACCTTGACCTCGACTCCACGGCGTACACCGAGCGCTTCGGCATCGTCGGGATGCATGAAGACGACGGCGTGCGGGAAGGCACGATAGAGTTCCGGCACCCGACCGGTCATCGACCCGGAGTGCCAGTGTTCGAGCACGCGGCCGGTCACTAGCCAATAGCCGTACTCCGCATCCGGCGACTCCGCCGGCGGCTCGTAGGGAACGGCGAAGACGTTGGCGCGTCCATCCGCGTTGCCGTAGAAGCTGAAACCTGACCCGGCCTTGACGTAGGGGTCCGTTCCCTCGCGGTAGCGCCATCTCGTTTCCTTGCCGCCGACGACCGGCCAGCGCAGCCCGGTGACCTGATGGTAGGCGTCGAACGGCGCAAGGTCGTGCCCATGACCGCGGCCGAACGATGCGTATTCCTCGAACAGTCCCTTCTGCACATAGAAGCCGAAGGCCTTCGATTCCTGATTCTCGTATTCGGCATCGAGCTCGCGCAGTCCAAAGCGGTCGACCTGGCCGTTGGCGAACAGCACGTCGAACAGGGTCTTGTTGCGGTAAGCCGGATTCGCATCGAGCAGCGCCTTCGGCCAGACCTCCTCGGTCTTGAAACGCTTCGAGAACTCCATCAGCTGCCACAGATCCGAACGCGCTTCGCCGGGCGCGGTAACGAGTTGGTGCCAGAACTGCGTGCGGCGCTCGGCGTTGCCGTAAGCGCCCTCTTTCTCGACCCACATGGCCGCCGGCAGAACCAGATCCGCCGCCTGCGCGGTGACGGTCGGATACACATCGGACACGACGATGAAATTCTCCGGCCGGCGATAACCCGGCAGGCCCTCCTCGTTCATGTTGGGCGCGGCCTGCATGTTGTTGTTCACCTGCACCCAGTACGCATTGAGCTTGCCATCGCGCAGCATGCGGTTCTGCTCGATGGCGTGATAACCCGGCTTCGACTGGATCGTGCCCGCGGGCAGCTTCCACAACTTCTCGGCCTTGGCGCGATGCTCCGGATCGGTGACCACCATGTCCGCCGGCAATCGATGCGCGAACGTGCCGACTTCGCGCGCCGTCCCGCAGGCCGACGGCTGACCCGTCAGGGAGAACGGGCTGTTGCCTGGCGTCGCGATCTTTCCCGTCAGCAGGTGCAGGTTGTAAACGAGGTGATTGGCCCAGACTCCGCGCGTGTGCTGGTTGAAGCCCATGGTCCAGAAGGAAGTGACGCGCACCTTGGGATCGGCATAGAGCTCCGCGAGCTGACGCAACCAGGACTCCGGACAACCCGAAATCTTCGCGGCATGCTCAAGCGTGTAGGGCTTCACGAACGCCGCGTACTCATCGAACTTGATCGGCTGCGACTCCGCCGCACGCGCCGCGTTCTTGGCCTTGCGTTCGAGCGGGTGCTCCGGGCGCAGGCCGTAGCCGATGTCGGTCTCGCCGCGACGGAAGTTGACGTGCTTGCCGACGAAATCGCGATTCACCCGGCCCGTCTGGATGATGTGGTTGGCGATGTAGTTCATGATCGCCAGGTCCGACTGCGGCCGCATCACCAGCGGGATGTCCGCCAGATCGAAGGAGCGATGCTCGAACGTCGACAGCACCGCCACTTTGACATGCGGTGCCGACAGCCGGCGGTCGGCCACGCGCGACCAGAGAATCGGATGCATCTCCGCCATGTTCGAGCCCCACAGCACGAAGGCATCGGCGGACTCGAAATCGTCGTAACAGCCCATGGGCTCGTCCATGCCGAAGGTGCGCATCAGACCGTAGGCCGCCGAGGCCATGCAGTGCCGAGCGTTGGGATCGACGTTGTTGCTGCGGAAACCGCCCTTGAACAGCTTGTTGGCGGCATAGCCTTCCCAGACGGTCCATTGCCCCGAGCCGAAGATGCCGATCGATTCCGGCCCCTTCGCGCGCAGCGCCGCCTTGAACTTCTCGGCCATCACGTCGAAGGCGCGATCCCAGCTGACCGGCGTGAACTCGCCGTTCTTGTCGTACTGCCCGTTGGTCATGCGCAGCAGCGGATGCGTCAGGCGATCCGCGCCATACATGATCTTGGAGAGAAAGTAGCCCTTGACGCAGTTGAGGCCACGGTTGACCTCGGCATTCGCATCGGCGTGCGTGGCGACGACCCGATTGTCCTTCACGGCCACGCGCACCCCGCAGCCAGTGCCGCAGAAACGGCACGGCGCCTTCGACCACTTCATGCGCGTGAACTGCGATTCCGTGATGATGTTGGCGGCGCGGGCCTGCGGCATGGCCACGGCCGCAGCAATCGCCGAGGCTGCGGCGCTACGTGCGAGAAATTGCCGGCGGCTCAGCTTGTCTTCCGACGCATCGGGCTGTTCGATGTGGTGCGAGACGATCGCTACCGTCAGCACACCGGGCGTTTGTGCCAGGGCGTCCGTTGCGTCTGCGAGCAGACGCTCGTCACCGGCTTGGAGTACGAGGGCAAATTTCGCCGGATGGGAAGTCGGATGCAGCTGCGCTCCCGGCAGAGTCGTCAGCACCTCTCGCACACCATCGAGACGGGCCGGCATCACGTGCAGCAGTAAGCCCGCGACGTGTACGCGTTCGATCGCGTCCTCACGGGACGCATCCAGGTGCAGCACATTGCGACGTGAAAGGGTCACGGCACCAAGATCCTAGCCCGGCGGGCCCGGCGGACCTGCGATGAGCTGATACATCCACACCGCGAAGCCGTAGCCGGCAACCACGACGACGGCCAGGATCGGTGCGAGCACCAGCGCCAGGAACACGAACATGCCGAGCTCCTGTCGCTTTTCGTTGTCCATGGCCCCTCCCTCTTCCGTGCGCGCGATTCTCCGGCGCACCGACCTGCAGGTGAATCATGGATTTCCGCAGTGGCCGCCCATCAGGATGCGGTTGCCGCGGTAGTCAGCAAATGGAGCGCAGCGCGCCGCGGACCTGGTGTCTACCTGTGCGTGTCTATATATCTATGTAAGCGCGCGGTGCGTCGATGCCGGTTGCCGTGTCCGAGTCGTCCAGCTGTGCGTCGGGTTCCTTCAAAGTCACCAGCAGCCTGCCATCCGCTTCCTGCACGATCGTCACCGGCAATGCGATCGCGAGCGCCTTGAACCACGCGTCGCTGCCTTCCATGCTGAGCGTGCCGGTGAACTTCAATGCGCCGGTCTCGGCATTCGCCACTTCGATCCTGCGACCGGTGTAACGATGCACATCGGCCAGTACGTACCGCAGCGGTTCGTTACGATATTTGCGCCTGCCGTCCAGCCACGTGATGGCGAGCGATGCGTCCCCGGCCGGCAAGGCCTGCAGACCGCTTTCACCCTCGTATGACACTGCCTGACCCGCGCCGAGTTGCGCCGTCGCCAGGATCGACGGTTCTTCCAGACCTCGATCGACACCCGTCATGCGTGAACCGCGCGACGCTTCCTCTACAGAGGAAGGCGCTGAGACTCGCACCGTACCCTCGGCGACCGCGACGACGGTGCGCTGAGCGCTCAGACGCACGTTGAACTCGGTACCGACAGCACGCACCCGCGCTTCACCTGCTCTCACGACAAATGGACGTTTCGCGTCCTTGGCGACCTGGAAATAGGCCTCGCCTCGCGTCAAGCGCAGCATCCGCTCATCCGCACGCAGCTCGACACTGACCACCGAATCCGCACCCAGCGTGACTCTGCTGCCATCGGGCAGCATGACCGTTTGACGCTGAGCCGGCGCCGTTTCATAGACGAGCTTGCCTTGCCAGGCTTTGCTCGCGCTGAGAAAGGTGACACCTAGCCAGCCGACGACGGCGAGCGCGGCTACGCAGGCCGCCACGGCGTAACGAGCTGCAGCCGTGTGCCAGCGCCTGGTTCCCGCAGTTGCCGAGCAGGCCCGCGGATGCGACGGGGAATGCTCGCGATTCGCCTCGGAACACTGGTCCGGGCCAACGCAGGAGCGTCTGCCTTCGAGGTATTCAGACACTGGAACCGAACCGTCATAGGTATCGGCCGCCATTTCCGCGGCATCAGGCAGCAGCGGCGGCGACGCCAGGTCTGCAAACCTCGACATCGCGCGTTCGACTTGCTCATACGCCGTGCGGTTCTCGGGCGTTGCTGCCAGCCAGCGCTGCCATTCCAGAAACGTCTGCGGATTCGCGCGCGAATCCTGCAGCCGCAGCATCCAACTTGCCGCCTGCTCGAGCGATGTTCGTTCGCTCATCAGCGAGCTCCTGTCATCATCAAGCGTTCGCGACAGAACAGCATCGCCCGCTCGACGTAGATTCGCACCATCCGTTCCGACAATCCCATCAGCTCGGCAACTTCAGCAAGCTCGTGACCGTAGAACCGGTGCATGAGAAAAGCGTAGCGACATTTCGCAGGCAGCAGCTCGACTGCCTGCAGCAACGCGCTCAGCTCCTGGGCCGCGGCAGCGCTGGATTCGGCGGACGAGGTGGAATCCGGCGAAGTGAAGAACTCCAGCTCGTCGAGCCGTCCGCGTCGCACGCTGCTCTTCAATCGATCTGCGGCCAGATTTGCCGCCGTCTTGAATAGAAAGGCACGCAGGTAGCTGACACCGCCCGGCGCATTGAGCTGCAGCATCCGAATATAGGCTTCCTGCGCGACTTCCTTGGCGTCCTGCGAGCATTTCAGCCGGGCGGTCAAAAAACGCGTGAGGGCTCGATTGTGCGATTCGAACAATTCCGCGACACGCCTGCCATGATCTCGCTGCATCGCCTCCTGATCGTGGCTGACGGACGGCTCCTGCGCCGCGTCCGAGTCCTGGCACCAATCCGAAGCCTGTCGCATCAGTTCACCGCAAAGCGAATGGCCTACTTCGTACCGAGTGTGAACAAGCTGACATCAGCAGCGCCTACTGAGGCAGTCTTCCTTCGATCTGCTCATAGATCTTCGACAGCGCAATCGGTGCCTGCAGATCACGCAGCGTCCAGTCGGCATAGGGCCCCCAATTGGCTTTCTGCACTGCCGGACAGTTGGAGCGCGATTCGCACGCAACGCCTGCGGCATGCAGACGATTGCCTTCCGCGATCACGTACTCGAGCGCCTTGAGCGACTCCGGAAGCTCGCGCTTGAGGGTGGCAGCGTCGTCGACGAAACCATGGCCCGGCACGTACCAGGACACGTCCATCGCCTGTGCCTTCTTGATGACCTCGGTCCATTCGGTGGGATATCCCGAAGTCAGTGCCGGAAATACCCGGTGCAGATAGATCTCGCCCATGAACAGCACTTTGCTTTGCGGCAGATAGGCCACGAGATCGCCGCCCGTATGCGCTCGCCCGAGATTCAGGATCTGGATGTCGGTATTGCCCAACCTGATGGTTCGTTCGCCGGCAACGGTCTGCGTCGGCGGGTGTCCGCTCTTCGCGAGCCTCTTCTGCGACACCGGCGAGGCAAGGAACACGACGTCCGGATAGGCCGCCTTGAACGCGGAATTTCCACCGACGTGATCGCCGTGATCCGACGCAACCACGACGTACTTGACCGGCTGCGACGTGAGCTTCTTGATGGTGCCTATCAGCGCCTGCGTCTGCGGCACGTCGTTCTGCCCGTCGACCACCACGACACCGTCCGTCGTCACGACGATCAGGCTCACCGTGGTGATGGTGACGCCGTTCATGGGACCGAGCGTGTCGGAGTAGGCGTACACGCCCGGCGTCAGCTCCTTCCACTGCGGGAAATCGCTCTTCTGCAGACCGCGCTGAGAGATATCAGCGGTAGGCGCTACGTCTGCGCCGAGGGTGAACGATGGATGGATCAACGCGCACGCGGCGGCCGCGAGCAATACATGTCGAATTTTCATTTGTGTGTCTGCCATCTTCTAGAACTTCAGGCGCACGCCGGCGCGGTAGGTCCGACCCAGCCGGTCGTAGTTCACGTTCGCCTGCCCGGAATAGAAGCCATCCCCACGCGGACCGGCGATTGCCGGCGGATCCTTGTCCATCAGGTTCTCGACCACCACGAAGAATTCCGCCCGGTCCTCCAGGTACTTGTAGTTGAGCGCCAGGTCATAGTAGGCCACCGAATCGACGTGGTTGTTGTCGATCGTCGGATTCGCTGCCGTCGATGCCGGGCAAGACGAAGTGCACTCCACGAAGGCATTGTTGTAGACGACCGAGCCCGTGCCTCGCATGGTCAGTGTGGCGCTCGCCGGACCGTAGCTGTAGGTGGCCATCCCGATGTAGCGCAGATCCGGCGTATGCAGGTTGCCGCCGAGAATTCCGAAACCGCCGATCTGGCCGGCGCCGTCTATGACGGTCGTGGTGTCGATGGTCTCCAGGGTGTCCACGATCGTGGCCATCGCACGCAGGTTCAGGTCGCCGCGCCAGGATGAGACCAGGTCCGACAAGGGGAAGTGGTAACTCATTTCGACGTCGAACCCGGAGGCGTTCTGCGCAAGAATGTTCGCCGGCTGAACGTTGACCAGCTCGATGAAGCCATCGGCGTCGCGATGGATGAAGCCGCAAAGAGCGCTCTGGCCTTCATAGCAGCGGGTCACGTATTGCTGCGAGGGAAGCGACGAGATCGCATCCTTGATCTTGATGTCGTAGTAGTCGACCGACATGGCGAACCCCGGCAGGAACGAGGGCGTGAGCACGATGCCGAGGCCGGTCGTATCCGCTTCTTCCGGCTGCAGATTGGGGTTGCCGCTGACCACCGAGATCACTTGCCGGGAAGAATTCGTGAAGGGATCGAACATGTTGCTGGTACCGGCGGCACCGGCGTTGAACAGGTCCCCCAGGTTGGGAGCACGGATATCGCGGGAGCGGGTGAAGCGGAACATGACGTCCTCGATCGGACGGTACGTCAGGCCCGCCTTCCAGGTCACCACCTCGCCCGAGGTGCTGTAATCGGTGTACCGGACCGCGCCATTGAAATCGAGCGACTGCGCCATGGGCAGGTCCTTCGCCAGCGGTACGAGTGTCTCGATGAAGCCTTCCGTCACGTTGTACTTGCCGTGGCTGGCGTGATAGTTGCCGGCGAAGAAGCCATTCATTTCGTCCAACTCGCTGGCGCGGCCGCCCACGGATTCGCGCCGGTGCTCGACACCAAACGCCACGGAGACCGGAGCCGCCCAGGTCGAGAAGGGCTCGCCACGAGCACTCGCGGCCAGCACCTCCTGATCCAGGATGATGTTGGCCCAGCCGGTCTCGGTTACATAGTCGATCGCCGCCGCGGAGTTCACGCCGGTGCCCATGGGGTTGTACGGAATGCACGCTGGATCGTCGTTGGACGGATCGGCGTCGGCATTGACGCGACATACGATTTGACCGCGGGAGGGATCGAGCACGGCATCGACGGCCCGCCGGTGATTGGCGGTCACCTGATTGCCGGTCGCCTTCAAGGTAATGTCGCTCTCGCTGTACGAGTAATACGCGTCCCAGTTCCAGGCTGTGCCGGCATTGAACGTGCCTTCTGCGCCGGCAACATAGCGCGTGAGCTGGCGCATGTTGTCGGCACCGAGCAGCGGCGCATCGCCGTTGTACGAGCCCATCGTGAAGGACGGGATGTCATTCGCCGTCATCAGCGCCTGAACCGGCTCCGGAATGAACGGATTGCCGGAGAGAACGTTGATGGTGCCCAGATTGAAGATGGGCGCGGCGCTCGCGTTGATGCTCCTTGCACGTGCCAACGAGACCTCGGCGAATAGCGTCGTGCTGTCGGTGACATCGAAGCTGACCCGTGAAAATCCGCTCTGGCGCTGCATCTCCAGGGCCAGCGGCGGGACCTGTTGGATATTCGCGAGCTGCCAATCGCCACCCCTCATCAGACTGCCGCCGATGTCCCCGAAGTTGAACGTGGTCGGCATGCCACCTTCGAGAAACTGGATACCGCGCAGGGGACACGCCGTGGTCGACGGGCCTCCCGGCGCAGCAGGGCACGACACGATCAGGCCGCCATACGTCGCGTTGTTCGGCGCCGCATTGAAGGCCGTGATCAGCTCGGGCTGGCCGTTGGTCGGTGTGTAGTCCGGATTGTTCATGACCAGATAGGGCGTCTCGGCCCAGCGCCGCGGGCTGCCCATGGACTTTCCTTCCAGCACGCCATCGTCGTAGCCATACTCGCCGCTGAACAGAAAGTGACCGCGGCCGTCCGCAAAGGGCACGCCTGCCGTAAGGGTGGCCAGGTACTGCTCGTTGTCGCCTCTGGAGGTCATGCCTCCTTCGAGGCTTGCCTTGATGCCGGTGTATTCCTTGTCGAGAACGAAGTTGACGACGCCACTGAGCGCATCCGATCCGTAGACGGCGGACGCGCCGCCGGTGACCACGTCCACCCGCGAGATCAACTCGTTCGGTATCCCGTTGACGTCGACACCGCCGCTGAGCGTGCTGCCCACGATGCGCTTGCCGTCCAGCAGGACCAGCGTTCGAGTCGCACCGAGGGCCCGCAGATTCAGCAGGTTGATGCCCGCCGTGCCGCCGCTGACCTGGGAGGAGTTGTTGCGGGGCGTCAAGCTGCCAGCCAGTGCCGGCAACCGGTTCACCGCGTCGGCAATGTTCGTCACCGCCATCGCCTCGAGCTGCTCCGTACCGAGCACCGACACGGGCGTCGGCGCCTCGTAACCGTCACGCACGATGCGCGAGCCTGTCACGGTGACTGTAGTGAGCTCTTCGGAACCGCGCGCGCTTTCATCGCCAGCCGAGGTTACCGATTGCGGCGTGCTTTGCGCCAATCGCACGCGCTGTCCGCTTCCACGAGCCGCGGCATTCCGTGTAGACGCAGCCTGAACGATGGCCACCACGTCATCGTCGACCTGCTCGAACGAATATCCCGTTCGGTCCAGTACCGATCTCAATGCGGTCTGCGCCTGCAAATATCCCTGCGCCCCCTGGGAGCGAGTGCCGGACTGCGCCCCACCCCACATCAGCAGTTGCACCCTGGCCTGCTCGGAGAATTCCAGCAGGGCGGTATCGAGCGGCTGTTCCGGAATCCTGAAATCGCGGTGCGCCAATAGACCTTCGGTCCCCGCCATGGCGCAGAGGCTGACCCCGGACAGGGCCGCCGTGACTGCGATGGCAACGACCATTCGCCGCGCTTTGGTTTCGTTCTGCATTCGTCAATCCCCCTAGGCGCCGCTCTGATGTCGGCATTGCTCCCTTCTAAGACGACTGAGTTTGGATTTTGTGAAATGATCATGTCGCGCGTCTCGACACCTGTCTCTCGGCGAGAGCGGCGCATGGCACGCAGTGAATAGCCCATAATTTCCTAGGCATTTCACCGCACACGAGGTCGAGGACCGGTCAGTTCGAAACGACTCGCGCTCGTCGTTGTGAAATATGCCAATGGGCCCTGACCCACTTCCTGCGCTTGCAGCGACGCGTGTCGTAGAGCGCGGAGCGAGGGGATACGCCAGGAGCGGGCGCGATGGATGCAGTTCGATGCGCCTGCCGGCCCTCGATTCCAACTTGGTTCCGCCGAGAGGTGAAGGTACTATTCCGCGCAGCAGGGCGTTCCCTCGATGCGGTTTTCCGCAACCGAAGCGGGTGTAGCTCAATGGTAGAGCTGCGGCTTCCCAAGCCGCTGACGAGGGTTCGATTCCCTTCACCCGCTCCAGCTCGATCTAAACGCGGATCAAGCCTCCACAAGCTCGCTGAGCAAAAACGGCCGGCCCTTGCTCGGATCAACGAGCGCGAAGATAGCTTCGGAAAAGCAAAACGGCAGGGTTTTCGCCCTGCCGTTTTTGTTCTGGAGTGGTACGTCTTCTAACTACTCGCCGACCATCTTGTAAGCAGTCGGCGGCACGCGTTTCTTGGACGCCTGCTCGTAGGCGTAGGCGATACCGATGAGTTTGGCCTCGGACCAGGCCGGGCCGGTGAGCGAAAGTCCCACCGGCATGCCTTCGACCAATCCCATCGGCACGCTCATGTTCGGATAGCCGGCGATGGCGGCATTGCCGCTCAGGGACGGCGGTGACGTGCCCTTCGGCGATGCACGATTGGAGGAGCGCTCGGTCACCGTCC
>Ga0182744_1004461_pt1 | contig 10467 bp, 9 predicted proteins | sample eDN3rd30CKraftMG_FD_128525 | JGI IMG/M metagenome (GOLD analysis project Ga0182744, IMG submission 128525) | Enriched Miracle-Growth compost microbial communities from Emeryville, California, USA - eDNA 3rd pass 30_C Kraft MG (version 2) (version 2) ... | reverse complement strand
GTGCGCGAAGACGTCGCCGAGCTGGTCGTCGCGCACCTTGCCGATGAAGGCGCCACGGCCCCCGAGCGAGGCGACCCCCGCCATGGTGTTGCCCGCGGAGCCGCCCGACATCTCGATGCCGGGGCCCATGGATGCGTAGATGTCGACCGCGCGATCCTCGTCGATGAGGTGCATCGTTCCCTTGGCGAGACCGAGGCCCGCGAGGAACCCGTCCTCGGCGTGCGCGAGCACGTCGACCATCGCGTTCCCCATGCCGAGGACGTCGTAGAGCGTGTCGGTCATCGGGCTGCTGCTCCCCCTGGGTCCGCGTGAATGGCCGGGAGCCATTCTCGCAGGCGATCACGCGAGCGGCGATCCTGCCGTGCCGTGATGGATCGGCATCCCCGACAGACCGAGGCGCACGCGCAGCAGTCGGCCGGTGCCCCAGTAGGCCTGCCCGAGCGCATTGCGTCGCTCCGGCCCGTCATCGGTCAGGTAGAGGTCCGAACCGACGAACGCGCAGTTCGTGAGCACCGTCCCGCCGAGGTCGACGAAGTCGGCGCCGCCGCCCGTGCGCACGACGTGGAGCCCCCCGGAGTGGAGGGTTGCGACGACGACCAGATCGCCGCCGTCCACGATCGCCATGCCGTCCGGGATGCTGCCCGGCTCGAACTCGTGCAGATCCTCGATCCGGCCGTCGCGGCCCATTCGCCGCATCCGGCGGGAGAACGACTCAACCCAGAGGATCCGGCCCTCGGCATCGATCGCGATCCCGTTCGGGTAGCCTCCCTCCAGCTCGACGACCGTCTCGGCACGGCCGTCGGACCGGATCAGGTGGATGCTCCCGGGGTCGGGATCGTCAGGCGCCCAGGAGCCCGGGTCAGTGAAGTAGAGGCCCTCCGGACCGAAGGAGAGATCGTTCGGCCGGTTGAGCGGGTGCCCGTCGACCGCCTCGAGGATCGTCTCGGGCCGTCCGCCCTCGGCGACTCGCTGGATGTAGCCGGGTCGGGTGTCGAACGCGCGGAGCTCGCCGAGCGCGCCGCCGTTGTTCGCGACGTAGACGAGGCCGTCCGAGCCGAGGGTCGCTCCGTTCGGATAGCCGCCGACCTTCGCGTAGAGGTGCTCGCCGCGCTCGGGCGACCAGGCGCAGAGCAGCCCGCGGTATGTGTCGGTGTACAGCACCCTCCCGTCCGGCAGGGCGACGGGCCCCTCGGCGTTCGTGATGCCGTCGACGAGCACCTCGACCGATCGAGATGCCATGGACGCTCCTTCGTCGTGGACCCGGCCACGCGGGCGCCTCCGCTCCGCGGCAATGGCGACAATCTTCTATACGATTGGCTTACCGGGCGGGGACAACTCTATAGATTTTCAAGCCCCTGTCCAGCCCACTACGGTCACGAGGAAGGCGACCGAGCACATGGCGAGCATGACCGCACCGGCAGACGGCGACGCATCCAGCGCGAGCGCCGCCGCACGCCGCGGCCCCGACGTCGCGGAGTACGTGCGCGACCTCATCATCACACGACGGCTCGAGGCCGGCGACCGCGTCCGCGCCGAGCAGATCGCGCTGGCGCTCGAGGTCTCGGCGACGCCGGTCCGCGAGGCGCTGCGCTCGCTGCAGGCGCAGGGATTCTTGACCTACGAGCACAACCGGGGCTTCGTCGTCACCCGCCTCTCGGCCGACGATATCCGCGACGTCTACATCTCCATCGGCCTGCTCGTCGGCGAGCTCGCCGCTCGTGCCGCCAGAAATGCTGATCAACTGGATCTGGAGCCCATCCGACTGATCCAGCGCGAGCTCCATGCCGCCGAGGTCTCGAGCGACCGCACCCGCACCACCGAGCTGGTCGCCGAGTTCTACCGGCAGCTGCACGTGCTCGGCCGGTCACCGAAGATCGTCAGCATGGTCCTCACCCTCGACATGTACACGACGCGGGAGGTCGACGCGACGATCCCCGGCTGGTTCGACGACGTCGTGCGGTTCCAGGATCTCCTGCTCGCGGCGATCGAGGCGCGTCAGCCGGAGACGGCGCGCGCCGCGGTGCGAGGCCATATGGAGAAGATCGCGAACGTCTACTCCGAGTGGTTCGAGACCGAGAGTCAGCCCGCACGGCTTCCCCCTGAGTCGATCGAGGGCGTGAAGTTTTCTATAGAGAATGCTTGACGCTCTATTTGGTTCCCCATATGATCGCCAGACAATCGGCGGCCAAAAGAGTTGGTGGTCAGGCAGCACGACGCCGTGCGGCCGAGGCCAGCAGATGTCGGCACGCTCCAGGAGATAGCCCCAGTCAGCGGTCGTGATCTGCGCGCTGCGGGGAACATGAGAGAGGGTTCACCATGAGGCAACAACGAGCGCAGCTGCGGCGGCGCGGGACATTCAGGAGAATCGCGCTCGCCGGCCTCGCCGCCGGCGCGCTGAGCGTCGCGGCAGCCGGCTGCGCCGCGTCACCCGGAACCACCGACGGCGGCGACGGCGCTCCGACCCGGATCGCCGTGTTCTACCTCAACGGCAGCTCCTACGGCGTATCGACCTTCCAGGCCGCCGAGGAGGAGGGCAAGAAGCTCGGGGTCGAGATCGTCGGCTTCAACGGGGACAACGCGGTGCAGACGCAGGCGCAGCAGATCCAGGACGCGACCACCTCGGGTCAGTACGCGGGGTTCCTGGTCTATCCGATCAACGCCGCCGCGCTGCAGGCTCCCGTCGACGCGGCGGTCAAGGCCGGGATCAAGGTCGTCACGACCGACTACACCTTCGGCACGCTCGAGGAGTCGCTCGAACTGAACCCCAAGCCGGGGCTCCTGACCACGGTCGGGATGTCGCTCTCGGAGCAGGAGGAGGCCTTCGCCGACTCCATCCGGAAGGCGTGCGCCGTCCAGGTCGGCGAGGGCCAGCCCTGCAAGGCGGCCTTCATGGTCGGTCTCGACAACTTCCCGACCGACACGCTCCGGATCGACTATCTGAAGGAGACCTTCGCGACGGGGCCGATCGAGCTGGTCCTCACGCCGCCAGGACAGTACGACACCCCGACCTCCCAGAAGGTGGGTCTCACGTTCTTCCAGTCGAACCCCGACATCGACGTGTTCCACTCGTTCGGCGACCAGATGAGCGCGGGAGTCGTGACGGCGCTGGAGCAGTTGAACATCCAGCCCGGGAAGGACATCCAGGTCCTCGGCGCCGGCGCCTCCTCGGAGTTCGTGACGATGATCAAGGACGGGAAGGCCTTCGGGTCGATCGCACTGTGGCCCAAGAGCATCTCGGTGCTCGGAATCCAGGCGATCGTCGACGCGCTGGGCGGCCAGAGCGTGCCGACCACGATCAATGTCGTGAACGGCGAGGACCGGCCGTATCTCGTCGATGCCGAGTTCCTGAAGAACTACCCGGACTTCGAACCGGAGTGGAGCGTTGGCTGACAAGTCCGCAACGCCGCGGCCTCCTGCCCTTGAGGGGCAGGAGGCCGCGGCCGCGACGCAGGATCCCGGTACCGGAAGCGGAGACTTCCAGCGCCGGGTGAGGACGCCGCGCGCCATCCGCCTTCAGCACGTCCAGGACTACGGGATCGTCGCGCTCGGCGTCGCGCTGTTCGCGTACTTCTCGTTGACGACCGAGCACTTCTTCACCGGCACCAACCTCCTGAACATCATCTATCAGAACTCCGTGGTCGGGATCGTCGCCTGCCTCCTGACGCTCACCATCATCAGCGGCAACTTCGACCTGTCGGTCGGAGCGCTGTTCGCCCTGTCCGGAGTCATCGCCGCCTGGGTGGCCGTCAACTGGTCCGCCTGGCTGAGCCTGCCGATCGCGCTCATCGCGGCCACCGCGCTCGGCGTCGGCAACGGCCTGGTCGTCGCCCGACTCCGCGTGGATCCCTTCCTCGCCACCTTGTCCAGCGCACTCATCTTCGGAGGCATCGCGCTCGGGATCACCAACGGGTTCCTGATCACGGTCAAGGAGGGTAAGGAGGTCTTCACCTTCCTCGGGCAGTCCAGCGTCGTCGGCGTCTCCTACTCGACGCTGATCTTCGTCCTCGTCGCCGTGGCGTCGCAGTTCGCACTGTCCTTCACCCGGTTCGGCCGACGGATCTACGCGCTGGGCGGCAATCCCGTGGCGGCTCGGCTCGCCGGGATCAAGAACCAGCGCATGGTCGTCACGACCTTCGCGCTCACCGGCCTCGCCTGCGGCCTCGCCGGCTTCCTCGACGCGTCGTTCACCGGCACCGGCTCGGCGTCGGTCGGCCCCGATCTGGCCTTGACCGCGATCTCCGCGGTGGCGCTCGGCGGGACGAGCATCTTCGGCGGGTCCGGCGCGGTCTGGCGCACGGTCGTAGGAGTGCTGATCCTCGGGATGCTCTCCAACGGCTTCGATCTGGCAGGACTCCCCAACTACTGGCAGCAGGTCGTCAAGGGCGCCCTGATCGTCGGCGTCATCGCGGTCCAGGCCGCGGCCAAGGGTCGATGATGCTCGTCGAGACGGTCCGGGGGCCGGTCGCATCCGAGCGGCTCGGCCGCACCCTGATGCACGAGCACATCTTCGTCCTCGACCCGGCGATGCTGCGCAGCTACGGGACGGCCTGGGGGCCGGCATATTGGGACGAGGACCGGGAGGTAGAACGCGCGGTCGCGAATCTCCGTCGCCTGAAGGACGCGGGGTTCCAGAGCCTGGTCGACCCCACCGTGCCCGGCGTCGGTCGCTGGGTTCCGCTGGTTCAGCGTGTGAACGAGCAGGTGGACTTCAACATCCTCGTGGCCACCGGGTACTTCTCCCTCGCGGAGCTGCCGCTCTTCCTCCGGATGCGCTCGGCCGAGCAGATCTCGCAGCTCTTCGTCCGCGACCTCCGGGACGGAGTCGACGGCACCGAGGTGAAGGCGGCGTTCCTCAAGGTCGCGGTCGAGGAGCTGGGTCTCATCGGCGACGTCCCGCTGCTGCTCGAAGCGGTCGCGCTCGCGCACCACGCGACGGGCGCGCCGATCATGGTCCATACCGACTCGGTCACGCGCAGCGGCCTGCTGGCGCTCGAGGCGCTGCAGCGAGACGGCGTCGATCCCGGCCGGGTCGTGATCGCGCACGCGGGAGACAGCGACGACCTCGACTACCTCCGTGCGATGGCGGACACCGGGGCGGTGCTCGGGTTCGACCGGCTCCCCGGCGAGCACCGGATCCCCCTCACCCGACGAGTCGCCGCCATGGCGACGCTCATCGGTCAGGGCTACGCGGACCGCATCCATCTCTCCAACGACGGCGCGAGCTTCCTCGACTTCACGGCGGGCCACCCGGAGCTCGCCGACCTGCACTTCGAGGGCGACTACCTCTTCGCCTGGGAGACGGTCGTGCCGATGCTGCGCGCCGCCGGCGTCAGCGCCGAGCAGATCGATCAGATCCTCGTGCGCAACCCCGTCCGATTCTTCGATCCGGAGGCCTCAGCCCCATGAACCAGGAGGAGCAAGATCCGATGGATGCGCGCCGAGTCGGCCCGACGTCGGACGCCGCGGGCTATCGGCACCCGGCGTATCGGGATCTCGCGGATGGCCGCTTGACCGCGTTCGGTCCCGACGACCAACGGGGCCTGCTGAACCTGCTGACGCCCGAGCGAGTCATCCGGGCGTCGCAGCTCGTGAAGACCGGCGCGGTCTTCGGCCTGAACGCGCCCCTGGCCTACCCCGACCCGCATCCGCTGAGCGGCCACCCGACGCTCGCGCACCGGAAGCCGCCGACGCACGTCGTGCACCGGTTCCCGGACGGCCGAGACGACTACTACGACCGGCTGTATCCCCAGTACAGCACTCAGTGGGACGGGTTCCTGCACATCTGGGACGACGTCAACGAGTGCTTCTACAACGGCAACACGGACGAGTCCATCGGCGTCGACGCCTGGGCCGACGGCGGGATCGTCGGGCGCGGCGTCCTGCTCGACGTCGCGCGCTGGGCCGCGGCCGAGGACCGGCCCATCGATTGGCGCACGCGCCACGCGATCACGGTCTCGGACCTCGAACGCACCGCCGAGGCCCAGGGGGTCACGATCGACGAGGGCACCATCCTGATCCTCCGCACCGGCTGGGAGGCCGGCTGGTCGGCGGCCGATCCCGCGGACCGCGAGCGCATCGCCCGGGCGCCGGAGTTCGAGTCGCCCGGTGTCGAGGCGTCGCTGGCGATGGTCGAACGGCTCTGGGACTGGGGCGTCGCCGCGGTCGCCGCCGACAACATGGCCTTCGAGGTCTGGCCGCTCGGCGACTACACCATCCACGTCGACCTGCTCGCGCGCCTGGGCATGCCGATCGGCGAGCTCTGGCAGCTCGAGGCGCTCTCAGCGGCCTGCGCGGCCGAGTCCAGGTACGAGTTCCTCTTCACCTCGGCGCCGCTCAACGCGCCCGGCGGGAGCGGCACCCCGGCGAACGCCCTGGCGATCCTGTGATGTCGAGGCGAGGAGGAGGAGTCCGGTGAGCACTCGGGAACCACTGGTGCGGCTGTCGCGCATCGGCAAGCAGTACGGAGGGACGAGCGCCCTCGATGACGTGAGCGTCGACATCTTCGCAGGCTCGATTCACGCGCTGGTGGGCGCCAACGGCGCGGGCAAGTCCACGCTGGGGAAGGTGATCGGGGGCGTCGTCCGGCGCGACCAGGGAGAGATGTCCGTCGACGGGCGGCCCGTCAGGTACTCCGGCCCGGTCGAGGCGCGGGCGGACGGGATCGCGACGATCGCGCAGGAGCTCGCCCTGGTCCCCGCGAGGACCGTGCTGGAGAACGTGTTCCTCGGGGTCGAGCCGCACCGGTTCGGGATCGTCGATCGCCGCCGGATGCGCAAGGAATATCGCGAGCTCGTCGACCGCTGGGGCATCGGAGTGGACCCCGAGAAGCGGGTCGGAGGGCTCCGGACGGCGGACCAGCAGAAGGTGGAGATCCTCAGAGCCGTCAAGAGCGACGCGCGGATCATCGTCCTGGACGAGCCGACGTCATCCCTGACCCACGTCGAGACGGAGGCGCTGCACAAGATGGCGCGAGCCCTGCGCGATCAGGGGAAGGCGATCATCTACGTGAGCCACTTCCTCGACGAGGTGCTGGACCTCTGCGACACCATCACCGTGATGCGCAACGGCCATCTGGTGCGCACCGGACCGGCGAGCGCCGAGACCGAGGAGAGTCTCGTCGCCGGCATGTTCGGCGCTGCCGTGCAGGCCGAGGAGTTCGGCAAGGCGGATCGCTCGGCGGCGCCCGTGATGCTTCAGGTCGCGGGACTGCGCCGAGAGCGCGTGCTCGACGACGTCTCGCTGAGCGTCCGGTCCGGCGAGATCGTCGGTCTCGCGGGGCTCGTCGGCAGCGGTCGGAGCGAGCTGGCCCGGGCGATCTCGGGCGCCGACCGGATCGATTCCGGCACGATCACGGTGGATGGCGAGGTCCGCGACATCCGTTCCCCAGCCGACGGCATCAAGGCCGGGATCGCGTTCCTCACCGAGGACCGCAAGACCGAGGGGCTGTTCATGGAGCTGTCCCTCGCGGCGAACACGACGATCGTCGACCTGAAGGCCGTGTCGCCGAAGGGCCTCCTCGACCACGGCTCGGAGCGCGCGCGGGCCCGGGAGCTCCTGGAGCTGCTGTCGGTCGACCCTCCCGCTCCCCGGGCCCAGGTCAAGGGCCTGTCGGGAGGCAACCAGCAGAAGGTGCTCTTCGCCCGCTGGCTGTTCAGCCACCCCAAGGTGCTGATCCTCGACGAGCCGACACGCGGCGTCGACGTCGGGGCGCGAGCCGCGATCCACCGGCTCATCCATCGTCTCGCCGATGAGGGGGCCGCCGTGCTGCTGATCTCATCCGAGATCGAGGAGGTCCTCGGCCTCGCGCACCGCGTGCTCGTCATGCGCCGCGGCGCGATCACCCAGGAGTTCCCCGCGGATCCGCCCCTCGACGACGTGATGGCCGCCGTGTTCGGACTGCCGGGAGGTAACCAGTGAAGCCCAAGCCGCCCGACGCGGGGACCACGATCGATCGTCCCGTGGCCGCCGACGCACGGCGACGCGCCGCGTTCATCCCGCGGGCGATCAAGCCCGAGCACATCCGGGACTACGGCATCGTCGTCGTCGTCGTGGTGGTGTTCGCCTACTTCTCGTTCGCGTCGCCCGTGTTCCTGACGGGCCAGAACCTGCTCAACATCCTCTTCCAGAACGCGACGATCGCGATCCCGGCGTGCGCGCTGACGCTCGTCATCATCGCCGGCAACTTCGATCTCTCGATCGGCGCGATCTTCACGTTCTCAGGCGTGCTGTGCGCTTGGTCCGCGGTCCATTGGGGCGTGTGGTGGTCCTTCCCGGTGGCGATCCTCGCCGGCGCGCTGATGGGGCTCATCAACGGCATCACGATCACGAAGCTCAAGGTCAATGCGTTCCTCGCGACCCTGGCGAGCGGACTCGCGTTCACCGGCCTGGCGCTCGCGGTCAGCGGCGGCTCCCAGATCATCCCGACGAGCCCCGTCTTCGCGTTCATCGGGCAGCAGAGCATCCTCGGCGTGCCCTACCCCGTGATCCTGACCGTCGTCGTCGCGGTCGTGCTGCAGCTGATCCTGTCCTACACCGTCTTCGGGGGCCGCCTGTACAGCGTCGGGGGGAACCCCGACGCCGCGCGCATCTCCGGCCTGCGGGTGGACGGGCTCGTGATCGCGACGTTCGTCATCACCGGTGCCGCATGCGGACTGGCGGGAATGATCGACGCCTCGATGACCAACCAGGGCTCGGCGACGAACATCCTCGGACAGAACCTCCCGCTCGCCGCCATCGCGGCCGTCGCGATCGGCGGCACCAGCATCTTCGGCGGCGTGGGATCCGTCTGGCGCACGATCGTCGGCGTGTGCCTGCTCGGGATCATCACGAACGGCTTCAACCTCCTCGGGGTGCCGAGCTTCTGGCAGGACATCGTGCGCGGCCTCCTCATCCTCGTCGCCGTCGCGATCAGCGTGTCGATCGGCCGTCTCGCGAAGTCGTCGGACGGGAGCACGGCATGACCGCTCACGAGCGCGAGGGCGCCATGGACCTCGAGCCGATGTTCGAGCCGATCGCCATCGGGCCGCTGACGCTGCGCAACCGCTTCGTCATGCCGGGCATGCAGCGCGAGTGGTGCGTCGACGGCGCCCCCACCGCGCGGCTCGCCGAGTACTATCGCCGCCGGGCCGCCGGAGGGACGGCGCTCATCAACTCCGAGGCCTGCGCCGTCGACCACCCCACCTCGACGCAATCGAGTCAGTTCACCTGGCTCACGGAGCGGACCGCCCCCGCCTGGGCGCGCTGCGCGGCAGCCGTCCGGGGGGAGGGCGCGGAGTTCTTCATCCAGCTCTGGCACGAGGGCGCCGTCCGCGAGGAGGGCGGTGCCGGGCCGTACGCGCACCACCCGACCCTGAGCCCCTCGGGCCTGCTGAGCGGCGACGAACCCCGCGGCCGCGCGATGACGGGCGCGGAGCTCGGCGAGATCGAGGCGGCGTTCGTGCGCAGCGCCCTCCTCGCGAAGTCGATCGGCGCATCGGGCGTCGAGGTGCACGCCTGCCACGGCTACCTCCTCGACCAGTTCCTCTGGGGCGCGACGAACCGGCGAGACGACGGCTACGGCGGCGACGACATCCGCGACCGCGTGCGCTTCCCGGCGCAGGTGGTCGCCGCGATCCGAGCGGCGGTCGGCCCCGACTTCGCCGTCTCGCTGCGGTTCTCGCAGTGGAAGGAGATCGACTACCGCGCACGGATCGCGCAGACGCCGGACGAACTGCGCATCTTCATCGAGACCTTCGAAGCGGCCGGGGTCGACATGTTCCACGCCTCGACACGGCGATTCTGGACGCCCGAGTGGCCCGAGCTCGACGCGGATCTCGGGCTCGCCGGCTGGGTCAAGAAGTTCACGGATCTGCCGGTCGCGGCGGTCGGGAGCCTCGGGCTCGCGACCGACGTCATGACGAGCCTCGACGGCGGGCCGGCGCGCCAGACCGGCAGGCCCTCCTTCCGCGAGCTGCTACGGCGCTTCGAGCGCGGCGATTTCGACCTGATGACCGTGGGACGCGCGCAGATCGCCGATCCGGAGTGGGTCGCGAAGGTGCGTCGTGACGCGATCGAGGAGCTGCTCCCGTTCGACGAGCGGGTCGCGGCGCGCGAGCTCGAGGACTTCGACGAGCCGACGCGCGCGGCCCGCCACGACTAGTCAGAGGGCCTGGTGCTCGATCCGCGCAGGCAGCCGGGCTGAGGAATCGTGCGCGGGCTGAGAAACCCGGGCTGATCCCTCAGCCCGGGAGCGATTTCTCAGCCCGGACTGGACCGGGGCGTCGCCGGCCTCAGAACGCCTGCTCGATCCAGGCGTCGCCGCCGACCTTCTTGCCGAGCATCGTGCCGACCGGGTTCGCGGTGCCCTCGTAGATCGAGGCGGCCGGGAGCACGAACTCCTGGTCCTGGATCCGCGTCGTCACGACGATGTCGGCGTCGAAGGACGGGATCTGCACACGGAACTCCTGGGCGTACGACACCCCCGTCTCG
>Ga0182744_1004460_pt1 | contig 10471 bp, 5 predicted proteins | sample eDN3rd30CKraftMG_FD_128525 | JGI IMG/M metagenome (GOLD analysis project Ga0182744, IMG submission 128525) | Enriched Miracle-Growth compost microbial communities from Emeryville, California, USA - eDNA 3rd pass 30_C Kraft MG (version 2) (version 2) ... | reverse complement strand
ATGAGGACGACAAGCCGGTCACCGAGAACATCAAGGGTGACGACTACGGCACGGTAACGACCGATGAAAACGGCCACTACCTGTTCGACAACCTGCCTGCAGGGGCATACAAGGTTCGCTTCACGCTGACCGAGGATCAAGGCAAGCAGTACCAGTTCACCAAGTACCTCAGCGATAAGTTGGCTGAAGCCGACGAGAACGCTGTTGTCGATGCGAACGAGAAGGACTCGAACGCCAAGGTAACCGCGAACCCATTGGTTGCTGAATCGGCTCCATTTGTGCTCGATGACTCGAACGAGGAATTGATCAAAACCTACACTCCTGCAGTGAAGGCTTCACAGGGCATCGACCCAACATGGGACGCGGGCGTTCGACCCAAGGCAGTTACCGTGGGTAACTACGTGTGGAAGGACCTCAACCGCGACGGTCTGCAAGGCTCCGAGACCGAAGGCGATGAGGACTATGAACCGGGCGTACCGGGCGTTGAACTTCAGCTGGTCCGCATCGACCTCGACGGTGATGGCACCGAACGCGAGTATCCGGTAAAACACATCGACGAAACCGATGTCATTAACGTTACGACGGATAAGAACGGACACTACGAGTTCACAAACCTCCCCGTCCTCAAGGAAGGCGAGAGCTACCGCGTAAAGATCGTCTCCACGCCAACCGAGCTTGACGGGTGGATCCCGACAGCTGCGGGTGATGGGAAAGACCCGCTCGATTCCTCGACGGACTACGCAGATGCTCCAGCGGCACCTGGCGACAAGAACTACGACCTCACTAAAGACGCAGGTACGAACCCAACGCTCGACTTTGGGTTCATCGAAAAGACCTACGCCATTGGTGACAAGGTATGGATCGACACTGACCGTCAAGGCGACCAGAACGAGGACGCAGAGAGCGTACTCAAAGGTGTAACGGTCGAACTGTTTGGGGCGGATGATGAAACCGTAGCCAAGGACGTGTTTGGAAACGAAGTTGAAGCAACAGAAACCGATGAAAACGGTCGTTACTTCTTCGACAACCTTCCAGCGGGTACCTACAAGGTCAAGTTCACACTGACTGAAGCCCAAGCACAGGTCTATGAATTCAGTGAGCCGCTCGTCACCTCAGTCGGTAGTGAAGATGACGTAACGTCCGTCTCAACCGCACAGGACTCGGATGCGGACAAGGCGACCGGGCTGACTGGTGAGATTGAGCTTGGTGCGGGGAATACCGCGCTGAGTAAGACGTACTCGGATCAAAAGGTCGACTTCACAAAGAACGCCACTGAGGGAATCGACCCAACGTGGGATGCTGGCGTGCACCTGAAGAAGGTGAGCGTAGGTAACTACGTGTGGATCGACGCCAACCGCGACGGCCTACATGACGAAGACGAAGTTGCGGAAAAGGGTATCGCTGGCGTTACTTTGCACTTAAGCAAGTGGAAGGTTGGCAAGGACGGCGCGCCAGACACCGTTGTCCTTGGTGATGACAAGGTTCTAGACGTCAACGGTAATGCTGTTGGTGCCGAAATCACTGGTACAGATGGCAAGTACCTCTTTGAGAACCTGCCCGCGCTTGCAGATGGTTACTACTACAAGGTGACCATTGGTGATGACGAGGACACACTTGAGGTTCTCTCGATCTACGACCCCACAAAGGTCACGTCGCCTGACAGCGACGATTACGACCGGGGACTCGACTCCTCGTTGAACAGTGAGATTGCTCCAGCGAGCGGTCTGCAAACTGAAGATGCTGAAGACCTCACCTTGGACTTCGGGTTCTTCCGTAAGGCAGTCAGCGTTGGTAACTACGTGTGGATTGACACTGATCGCGAAGGCGATCAGGACAGCACTGAAGCAGGAATCAACAACGTACAACTGACTCTTGTCTGGATCGATGCAAAGGGCACCGAGCACACCACGGTGACCGACATCTACGGTGAACTAGTGGGTCCAACAACAACCAAGGATCGTGATGGTAAGGCCGGATACTACGAGTTCAGCAACCTTCCAGCACTGAAGGAAGGCGAAAAGTATGTTGTCAAGATTGATAACAACCAAGAAGTACTCAAGCCCTACCTGCCCACAACCGAAGGTGAAATTGGTGGCTCGGGAGTCCTAGACTCCTCTACCAGCCAGGCTGTAGCCGAAGCCAACGATGAGTTCTATCCGTTGCTGGAAGACGGAGAATTTAACGACACGCTCGACTTCGGGTTTGTACTGCGCTCCTACGCCATTGGTGACAAGGTGTGGATCGACACTGACCGTCAAGGCGACCAGAACGAGGACGCAAAGAGCGTACTCGAAGGCGTGAAGGTAGAGCTGTTCGAAGAGGATGGAGTCACCCCAGCTAAGGACGTATTTGGTAACACGGTTGAAGCAACCAAGACTGATGAGAACGGTCGTTACCTGTTCGACAACCTGCCAGCTGGTACCTACAAGGTCAAGTTCACGCTGACCAAGGAGCAGTCAGAGGTCTACAGGTTCACCACGAACAAGGACTCTGCGGCATCTAACGAAGCTGCGGACTCTGACACTAACGTGGACAGTTCCAACCCGGCAGTAGCAGTCACCAATGACATCGTGCTCGGCCCAGACAATGCTGCACTGAGCAAGACCTACGCAGAGCAGACTATCGACTACGCAAAGGTTGCCACTGAGGGTATCGACCCAACGTGGGACGCCGGCGTTGTACACAAACGCGTCAGCGTAGGAACGTTCGTATGGGTTGACGCAGACCGCGATGGTAAGCACGCAGTTGACGAAGACCCAGACGTAGATGAAGGCATCGGAAACGTGCTGCTGAAACTCAGTATCGTAGACGACGACGGAAACGAAGTAACACCAGCCGGTGGAATCCTCGACATCTACAACAACGTAGTCACCGATCTACGCACCGCAGACGGTAGCGACCCCGATGAAGCTCGCGGACACTACCTGTTTACAAACCTGCGTGCGTTGAACACCGGACAGCACTACAAGGTCAGCATCGACTTTGACGATCCACAGACCAAGGAAGCACTGTCCGAATACGTTGCCACCACCCCAGGTGACGGTTCCGACAAGGGCTTGGACTCGTCGGTAGGCTCAGAAACCACCAAGGGAACTGACCTGCAATTCGACGAAGCTGAGGACCTGTCACTGGACTTCGGGTTCCACAAGCCATCGTTCGCAATCGGTGACCTCGTATGGATCGACCTAAACGGAAACGGCGTTCAGGACGAAACCGAGAAGCCACTCGAAGGCGTTAAGGTGACCCTGCTCGACAAGGACGGTAACGAAGTCACCCACGACGTACAGGGCAAGCCAATCTCGCCAATTACGGTTGGTGAAGACGGACGCTACCTGTTCGACAACCTTGAAGAGGGCACCTACAAGGTCAAGTTCGAACTCACACCAGAGCAGGGACTGAAATACCAGTTCACTGAACTGCAGAGCAAGAACGCGACTGAATCGGTCGACGACTCCGACGGTATCGTCGAAAATACGACGGCACTAACCGCCGTAACCCGTGAAATCACGCTGGACCTCAACAACAGTGCGCTCAAGAGCCAAGCCGAATACAGCGACGAGGACTTCGCGGACTTTGACGGAATCATCGTGGCAACCCACGGAATCGACCCAACCTGGGACGCAGGCGTCATGCCTAAGTCCGTGTCCGTAGGTGACCTCGTGTGGGAAGACCTCAACCACGACGGCACGCAAGACAAGAACGAGCCCGGCATCAAGGACGTCCTACTCTTCCTCACTGACAAGGACGGCAACTCCGTCAAGGACATCTTTGGTGAAGACGTACCGCCGGTATACACCGACGAAGACGGCCACTACTCGTTCGACAACCTGCCAGCCCTCAAGAAGGGCGAGGAATACCAGGTACACATCTTCGCCGCGGATGAGGAAACCGCGAAGGTACTTAAGCCGTACAAGCCAACAACTCAAGGCGAATACGGCGGATCTGGTGAGTTCGACTCGTCCACGCTGGTAGCTGTAGCAACCTCCGAGGGCTTGACCGAGAACGGAAACCGCAACCCAACACTCGACTTCGGCTTTGTGAAGAAGGCCGTGTCCGTGGGCGACAAGGTCTGGTTCGACAAGAACAAGAACGGTATCCAAGGTGACGGCGAACCCGGCATCCCAGACGTCAAGCTCATCCTGACCGACAAGGACGGCAACCCCGTACACGACGTGTACGGTAAGCCAGTTAAGCCAATCTGGACTGGCCCGAACGGTGAATACGAGTTCACCGACCTGCCCACTCTAGAACCCGGCCAGGAGTACCGCGTCAAGATTGACACCACGGACAAGAAGTCCAGAGACGCGCTCAAGGACCTCATGCCAACAAGCGCAAAGTCTGGCAAGGACCGCGGACTCGACTCTGACACGTGGGTAGCCATCGCCACCTCCGAGGGACTAACCGAAGACGGCGACCACAACCCAACGCTCGACTTTGGATTCGTGCCCGTGGAACTGCCGGATGCTGGAAGTGAGCCAGACGGTCTTTCCCAGACCGGATTTGGTGGACTGCCAGCTGCAGGGTTCGGAGCCCTGCTCGCCGTGGGCGGTGTGCTGTTAATTCTCGGCACGCGTCGTCGCCAACGGCGGTGAAGTGCCGGGTGGCTGGTCGGTTAGCCGCCGGATGGCTGATTAACCGATCGGCTAGCTGAGTGACAAAAGGTTGGGCCCCAAGCTTCGGCTTGGGGCCCTACCTTTTCTGTGGTTGGTGTTCTGGGATTTTTGGAGTCTCCACAGGCGGTACAGGCACAGGGGAAGGTCAACCCGTGCAGAGCGCGCATCGCAGGTTGTACCCTCTTGCTGCTCGGAAGCGGAACAGAGTGGTACCGTTAATCGGTACCAGTTTTACGGATCCTCTGGAGGTTTGTGATGTCCATCAGTGCTAGTGAGGCGCGCAAGACCTTGTTCCCACTTATTGAGCGGGTCAATCAGGATCGCGACGCTGTTGAGATCGTTTCCCGTAGGGGAAACGCCGTGCTGATGTCAGCCGATGAGTATGCCGCGTGGCAGGAAACGGCATATCTGTTCCGTTCGCCGGCTAACGCTCGCCGATTGCTTGATTCCTATGAGCGAGCTCAGGCTGGCAAGACTGCGGTTCATGAACTCGACCGTTCGGGCGAGGACAACTGAATGCGCTTGGTCTGGGACCAGTCCGCTTGGGAGGACTACCGATACTGGCAGACAGTTGACTGCAAGATACTCAAGCGGATCAACACGCTGATAGATGCCTGTTTGTGTGATCCATTCTCAGGTATCGGAAAGCCTGAGCAGTTAAAGTACGGCGCAGAGGGCTCGTGGTCGAGGCGGATCACAGACGAGCATCGGCTGGTCTATCTTGTTGTTGCAGACGATCTTGTCATCCTCCAAGCTCGATACCACTACTGAATCCGTGCGCATGAGGGTGCGGTGGGGCTGGGACTGACCGCCTCGTCGGGAAGAGAAACGGGGTCCCTAGTGACTCTGAGGCCCGAGGGCAGTGAGTAAGTCAGCGGCGAGGAGACTTACCGCTAGAGCGACCTGCTCTGGATTGCCCACGCCTTCCTCAGCACGTCCGGCCATGTGCGATCCATTTGCACTGTTCGAACCGAAGAGAACATCGAGCATTCTGACCGCTTCGATGGATGCAGACTTACTCACTGGCGTGGCGATGAGGCGCCGAAAAGATTCAGCCAGTGCAGTTGTCTCAACCGTTCTGAACAGGCGATAGATATCGTGTGCATCCTTATCGTCCCTACGATCATGCGACTGTTCGAGTCGGTCATTGATTTTGTGTAGCTTTGCAATCAGCAGTGCAGCGGGGCCTGCGACCTTCACCTTGAAGGAGCGGGTATCAGATAGTTCCAACGACGATATCGTCATTACGGAGTAATCAACCAGGGCACCCTCGAGCCCATGGGTGCGACGCATGGCGTATCGGTCGTGCGGAGGGGCTTCAACACCGCGACTGGTTTTCTTCCCCGAGCCAGCGACTTCAGTGGGGACCATCAAATCCACGGCGACATCGAAGTCAGTGATCCAAGATCCGATGACACGATGCCCATTCTTGCTGTTCAAGGGTTGGAAGCCGCCTGATGCCAGAGCATTTTCAATGCGGGGATCCGTACCGAGAATGCTGGGGTCAACAACTAAGTCACCGTCAGTGGTGTAAGCCGCAAGCGCTACTTCTGCCTCGCCAGTATGGAGATAGATAGCTTGAGCCCCAACGAGGACGATCGCATCAAGGTGATCTTGGAGCGCTTCGAGAGCATTGAGTAAGCCGCGGCGAGCTAGTATGACGGCGTTTGTCATTTCCGCCACGCATTCTCGTTTGCTGCCATCCACTCGATAAGTGCCTCGCCCTCGGATGGGTTTCGGCCCGGGCCGTTTAGGAGATCAACAGCGACCTGTACGGGGGCCGCTAATGCAACACCGTCCTGCGCAGTCCAGGTGTTTTCGAACACGAAGCTGTTGGGGCTTTGGGGCTCGACTAGCAGCACGTTTTGTCCAACTTCTGTTGGGTGGAGTTCAAGATGCTCTGCAGCCGCGGTTGTGTCATCGACGTAGATGCGAGCCAGCTTTGTTGGAGCGTAAGGTGCCCACTGCTCGGCCGCCAGACTACCTGTGACGGCGTAGCGGAATCCTTTGCCGTGTGCGATCTTCTTGCGTAACCATTCAACTCCGCGAGGGGCAAGAAACGTTTGCGTGGAGGTGGGAGGTAGCGCGTAATCGATTGCCCATGCCCGCAGTAACTTCTCCCAGTCCTGCACCTGATAGGTGGAATTGGGCAGACGCTCGATGAGGCCGAGTTCAGTGAGATGGTTGCGCACTCGGTAGGTGGCACCAGTTGATGCGCCGGAGAATTTGAGGATGTCGGAAATGGTAAGTGGCCGTTGATACTCGAGCAAGGTGCGGACGATACGGCTAGCCGGTTCACCCTTGAGGCTACCGCTAGGCCGCCCCGGGCCACGCCAAGGGTCACGGTCGGTCACGTGGGCTGAGAGGAAAATGGCAGGGCGGTCCAATGCAATTCGCATGTTGCCCGTGGCGTCAACGTATGCGAGATTAAACCGTTCAAGATCAGCACGTACTTGTGGGGAAAGGTAACGCGCAGCGACCATTCCTCTTGCAGTTCCACCGAGCTTGCGGGCGGCGTCATCGAGTTGATCGCGAATGCGCCCGATGTCCCGGCGCTCTACGGTGCGTTTGGCTTCAATGATGATGTTGCACGATGTGCCGGGCGGATCTGTGATCTGAAAGGTAGCGCCCGCGGGTATTGAATTGACTTCTACGTCACCGGGTTTGGCGAAAGTCCAACCGGCTGGCAGCTTGGTCTTGACCGCCTCAATGCACGTGCGGAGTACCTGCTGCGGTGACTCTGGCCTTGCTGTGGTCACTGGGCTGTCCATTCTGTGCCTCGCTTCCGAAAATCTACTTCTCCAGCGGCAGCGGAATATAGTGTTTTTACGAATCTAGCATAGATTCCGGGAATCCGAAGATTCCGTTGGCAGCGGAGAGCGGGATTTTATAAAACCGTGAAGTGGAGTTGACGCGCTGGGTTTGGTGATTGTGCAGGGGTGTGCTGGGAGGTGAGGTGGGGCTGGGACTCAGCCACTTCGTCGAGAAGCATGTGTGCCGACTACCCCCCAAAGTGGTTCGGATTACCCACAAATTGTGGGGTAATCGAACCGTTTTGGAGGTAAGTAGCGGGTCATCCCCGTGGTTTGGGTTCACTTCCGGTGCAAACTTGCGGGAGTGAACCGGAAAGGCGGAAGTGAGCGGGGGAGGAGCGGGAGAAGGGCCCCGGGGCGTGTGAAGGTGGCCACACCTCGATGCCCAAAAACATCTATCCACCTGCATAAACGCAAATATGGCCCTGGTGCACTCCGTGGTCAGCAGCCCCGAACACCCCGCTTGCGAACTAGGGTTGGTTTCAGTGCGCCACAACAGGGCGCCAGACTCTCAACGCGCCGGGCTAAGTGCCAACTCGACGCACAAAGGGGACAAGAATGTTTAGCACACCGATTAAGCGTCGGATCCTTGCCGCAGCTGCGGCTTCCACCCTCCTGCTCAGCCTCGCCGCATGCTCCACGGATCAGTCCGATCCCACCGCATCAAACAGCGATGGCAGCGCCACCTCCAACGATGCAACCAAGGACGCCCCCGCAGGCGGAACCCTGACCTTTGCTATTGCCGGTGGAAACCTAGAAAACGGTCACATGGACCCGCACTCGAGCCAGCTCGACGTGTCTGCATACGTGAACCGCAACGTGTTTGATTCACTCGTGGCGCTCGACCCCAATTCGGGCGAGATTAAGCCGTGGCTCGCCAAGTCTTGGACCGTGTCTGAGGACGGCCTGACCTACACCTTCCAGCTGCGTGATGACGTCAAATTCTCCGATGGTGAGCCGTTCAACGCCGCCGCCGCAGTGCGCAACTTTGAGCACATCACCGCTGAGGAAACCGCCTCCACCCAGGCCAAGGACATGATTGGTGGCGCACTCTTTGCCGGCGCTAAGGCCACAGGTGATTACGAACTCACACTCACACTGACCGCGCCGTTCGCACCACTGCTGAACAACCTGTCCACTGCATTTGTGGGCTTCTACTCGCCCAAGGTGCTGGACTCTAAGACTCAAGACGAGATCAAGGCCGGCGGCCCAGACGTCACCGTTGGTACCGGTCCATTCATCTTGACGGACTACCAGCCCAAGCAGGAGTTGGATTACAAAGCCAACCCTGACTACGCGTGGGGTCCAGACATTAAGAACAGCCCATCCACTTCACTGTCCGATGGTGCGCCAAAACTTGATGGCCTGAAGATCCGAATTGTGCCGGAGGAATCCGCTCGCGTGGGCGCTCTCCAATCTGGTGACGCCCAAGTGGCCGTGGATCTGACCCCAACCGGCACCTCGCAGCTTTCCGGTGACCAGGTCAACGTGGCACCAAGCCCCGGTATGCCGTACTCGATGTACCTGAACTGGTCCCACGGCGTATTTAAGGATGAGAAGGTCCGCCAAGCCTTCCAGCAGGGCTTTGACCTAGACGCTGCGGTCTCAGCCGCATACGGCAGCGACAACCGCCGCGCCTGGTCCATCCTGAGCCCATCCACTCCAAACTCGTATGACAAGTCCCTGGAAAACGCGTGGCCATACGACGAAAAGAAGGCCAACGACCTGCTCGATCAGGCCGGCTGGACCGAGCGTGACTCCGACGGGTACCGCACAAAGGACGGCAAGCGCCTGAGCGTGGACTGGCTCTCGTGGCTGCCCTTTGCCGACGAAAACCAGGCCCTCGTAAACTTCATGACCGATGACCTGAAGAAGATCGGCTTTGAACTCAAGCACGAGGCGATCGAAGGCCCCGAATACCAAGCCCGGTACGCAGACGCTGACGGCAAGATGATCCTCGACTTTGACGCCACCGACTGGAGCTTCGCCTCCCTGGACGCTGACATCCTGCGTCAGCACCTGCACACCGATGGCTACCAGAACGCGGAAACCATCTCGGATCCCGCATTGGACAAGCTGCTGGAAACAGCTCAGGCTTCGACCGACTCGGCCGAGCGTGAGGACGCTTACAAGCAGGTTCAGCAGTGGAACGTGAAGCACGTGGGCATCATCCCGCTCGTGCTCTCGCAGTTCACCACCGCGTCAGTACCAGCAGTTGACGGACTCGCCTATGACGCTTACGGCTGGCCGCTGTTCGCTGGGGTTACGCTCAGCAAATGACCTCGTCCACCTGGCTTCGCCGGATTGCCGGGTTCCTAGGTGGCGCGCTCCTCGTATTGTGGGGCGCGATCACACTCGCCTTTGCGGTGCTTAAACTAGTGCCCGGCGATCCGGTGGATGTCATGCTCGGCCCGCTGTCCTCGGCCACCCCTGAGGCCCGCGAGCTCATTCGCGAGAACCTTGGGCTCAACCAGTCTGTGCCCGTCCAATACGTGACGTATTTGGGTAGGGTCCTGCGCGGCGACCTTGGCGTGTCCTACCAGTTGCACCGGCCTGTGGGCCAGGTGATCGCTGAGAACCTCGGCCACACTGTGGCCCTCGCGCTGGCCGCGCTCGTTATCGCGGGCGTACTCGCACTACTGGGCGCGGCATTTTCTCGACGCGGCGCGCTACGTCACGTTTTTGACGTGCTTGAACTTGTGGCCGTTTCCGCACCCGTGTTCTGGACTGCGCTCGTACTCTCCGCCGTATTCTCGTTCCGGCTCGGCTGGTTCCCCATCATCGGTGGCAGTGAACTGGCCCGGTTGGTTCTGCCAGCCGTGGCGATGGCGCTGCCCATCGCCGGTGTGCTCGCGCAGGTTCTGCGCCAGGGTCTCGACGAAGCCGAGGCCGAACCCTTCACCCATTCGGCTCGCGCTCGCGGACTTTCACGCCGCCGCGTGACCATCACCCACTCGATGCGGCACGCCTCGGTGGGCACGCTCACGCTTGGCGGCTACCTCTTTGGCTCCCTGCTCGGTGGCGCCGTGCTTGTGGAAACGGTGT
>Ga0182744_1004458_pt1 | contig 10473 bp, 8 predicted proteins | sample eDN3rd30CKraftMG_FD_128525 | JGI IMG/M metagenome (GOLD analysis project Ga0182744, IMG submission 128525) | Enriched Miracle-Growth compost microbial communities from Emeryville, California, USA - eDNA 3rd pass 30_C Kraft MG (version 2) (version 2) ... | reverse complement strand
TGGCCCTGGGACGCCTGGCCGCAAGAGTCGAATACCTGGTGCCGCGTTCGATGCGGCACGCCCTGAAGCTTTTGCCCAAGAACCCGCCGGCCGATACCGTTGTGGCCGTTGATGCCAGCACCGGCGGCAGCGGCAACATCGACGTTGGCGGCACGACGCCCGCTTACCTATACCCCGCCTGGGGCGTCAGGCGATGGCGGGTTGCCATGCTGCCGGGTTGCGTGCAGCCGGTGCTGTCGCCGCACATCAACGCCGCCACCATACGCCTGCTCAACCGCTTTGGCTGCGACGTCGTCATCCCCGCGGCAAGCGCCTGTTGCGGCTCGCTGACCTTGCATATGGGCAAGCAGGCCGCCGCAAAGGGATTTGCGGCCCGGAATGTGCGGGCCTGGCAAGAGGAGCTGGACGGCGAAGGCCTGGACGCCATTCTGGTCAATGCCTCGGGCTGCGGCACCACGGTCAAGGACTACGGCCATTTGCTGGGCGACGACGTGGACCTGGCTCCAGCCGCCGCGCGGGTGGCGGCGCTTGCCATGGATATCTGCGAATGGCTTGCCCGCATGGATATCCCCGAACCGGCAGCGCCCCGGCGCCATCGCGTGGCGTATCACGATGCCTGTTCGCTGCGCAACGCGCAGAAGGTGACCACCCAGCCGCGAGCCTTGCTACGCAAGGCGGGCTTCCAGGTGGCGGATATTCCCGAAGCCCACTTCTGTTGTGGCTCGGCCGGCACCTACAACCTGCTGCAGCCGGCCATGGCCGCGCAGCTTGGCGAGCGCAAGGCCGCGAACATTGCCCGCACCGAACCGCAGATCGTGGCGGCGGGCAATATTGGCTGCATTACCCAAATCGGCCTCTACAGCGGCGTTCCCATCGTGCATACGGTGGAGTTGCTGGACTGGGCCCATGGCGGCCCGCTGCCCGCGGCGTTGCGGGGGGTGGTGCTGCCGCCGCTGGAGCCTGAAGCCGCGCCCGAGGCGTTGGGAGCGAAGGAGGCCGGCTTTGCGAACGGCAAGCCAGGCGGCGAAGCGAGTGGTGGATTGAGCGGTAGCTTGAATGGCAAGGACGCCGGCGATGGCAGCGTCGGCATTTGGTAATCAATGTATGCATCAATGAAAAACGAGGAAGAGACATGAACGAAAATCTGCAAGCCTTCTTGAAGGCCGTGTCGGACGATATGGGTGCGCAATGGGTCGATACGCGCCCCGAAACCCTGAGCCGCTATGGGGAACATACCTTGCCGGACAAGCCGCGTCCGCCCGCGGCGGTGCTGTTTCCCGATTCGACGGCGCAGGTGCAGGGCATCGTCAAGGCCGCCAATAAGTACGGCGTCGAGCTTTACCCGATCAGCACGGGCAACAATATCGGTCTGGGTTCGCGCGCCCCGGCCGGCGCGGGCCAGGTGGTGGTGGACCTGGGCTACCGGATGAACCGCATCCTGGACATCAACGAAGAAACCTGCCTGGCCGAGCTCGAGCCAGGCGTGAGCTTTCAGATGCTGCACGACGAATTGGCCCGGCGCGGCGACAAGCTGATGCTGTCCGCCACCTCGGGGCCGCCCCACGGCGGCGTCATCGGCAACGCCATGGATCGCGGCGCCGGCTACGGTCCGTACTTCGACCACTTCGGCATGCTTTGCGGCATGGAGGTCGTGCTGGGCAACGGCGACATCATCCGCACCGGCGACGGCAGCCTGGACACCGACCAGCTCACCAACTGGCATGTTTCCAAGTATTCGTTCGGCCCCGCGCTGGACGGCCTGTTCTGCCAGTCCAACTACGGCATTGTGACGCGGGTGGGCATTTGGCTTATGCCGCGCCCGCCCGCGGCGCGCTCCTTCCATTTCGTGTTTCCCGACGACGAGGACATCGAGCAGATCATCGATCTGTGCCGCCCCATGAAGCTCTCGAATTTCGTGCCGTCGCTGTTCCGCATCAGCAACGATTTATACGCCATGGCGCCCGACGAGCAGAATCCGGAGTACCAGGCGGGCAGCAAGGCGGGTTTCTCGGACGAGGGGCGCAAGGCGTTGCAGGCCAGGCACGGCCTGGGGGCCTGGCAGGTGTCGGGCATGTTCTATGGCGCTTCGGACGCGGCGATCGAACCGCTGATCCAGCGGGTAAGGGCTCATTTCGAGCGCGGCGGAAAGGCGAAATACATCGGCCACGACGAGGCGCTGAATATTCCCGCCCTGCATATCGCCATCGATGCCATGAGCGGCAGGCCCAGCCCAAGCGAATTGGGCATGCTGCAATGGCGGCCGGGCAGCGGCAATTCGTGGTTCCTGCCGGGAACGCCCATGGTCGGCAAGCAGGCGCTGGAACTGGACAGGCTGGGACGCGGCATTTATGCCAAGCACGGCATGGACTACATCATCATGCACGTGGCTTCGGCCAGGTTTGCCCGGGGGCTGCATGTCCTGGTCTGGAACAAGGACGACGAGGACGAGAACGCGCGGGCCGACGCCTGCTATCGCGAGCTGTCGGCGGAGTTTGCCAAGCGTGGCGTGGGCGTGGGCCGCGCGCCCGCCGACTACTACGACCTGCATATGGAAATGACCATGCCCGCCTTGCAGAAGGCCTGCAGCGAAATCAAGAAGGCGCTGGATCCGAACGGGGTGATCAGCCCGGGCAAATACGGGATACGCGGTTAACAGGCTCTAGTGCTTGTTGACGGACTCCGGCTGGCGGCTGCGATAGGCGGAAGGGGTCACGCCGAAGCGGCGCTTGAAAAGATGGTTGAAGTGCGAGATGTCGTTGAACCCGCAGCTGTAGGCGATATTCGCAATGGGAAGCCGCGCGGATGAATCCAGTTTCTTGCTTGCCGAAGCCAGCCGTTCTTCGGTGATGAAGTCCGTAAAGCTGCTGTCCATCTGCTGCATGATTTTCTGCACCAGGCGGCGCGACATGTTCAGGTGGAGGGCTACGGAATCCAGTGTCAGATCGGGGTCGCAGAGTTTCTTGCGGATGTATCGCACGACCGCCTGGCGGCGCAGGTCTTGCGAGTCGATGCGGTCCGCGCCTGCGTGTCCCGCCGTGATCTGGAGCAGGTTGCAGATGTTTTCGGTAAGCAGTTCCATGTCGGACGAAACCAGCGTGGAGTTTTCGCTGGAAAGCTCGGTCAGGTACGAGAACAGCACCTCGGCAAGGGGGCCAGCCGGTGTGAAAGCCAGAGCGGAAGAGCGCATCAGGCCGGGCAGGCGTTCTTCGACCGAGCGTGCGGGCAGCTTGGCGACGACCCGCCGCACTTCGGAAGGGAAGGCCACGTGCATGGGCCTTCGCCCATCGACGATCGCGATGCTGCCCGGCAGCAGCCGCATCTGGGCATTGCCTTGTTCGATATGGGCGGCGCCGCCTATTTGCCAGCTAAGCAGGTATCCCGCGCCGCCCGCATTGCTTAACTGTTCGCGGCCGCAGTAAACGTCGTGAGGCTTGCTCCAGAACGAGGCGCAGCTCAGGTCGCCATAGCGCCGCCCGGAGATCTTCGCGGCGAAATCGCGGGACGAAAGATTGTCGACCCGCACGTTGTGGATCATTTTGCAGATTGCATCCAGCCAGGAGCTTCTGGAGTCCGGTTCTGGACGGATGTCGGTGGACATTACGATCATTTGCATTGCAGGCTCCGGACGCCCTGCTGCGGGCAGTATGCTGTTTGGCTGGTTTGCGTGTTCAGGCAGGCCAACAGGGCACGAGTATTCTTCAACGATCCAATGACGTTCCAATTGCTTCGGCGCCATACCACGTGCCCGGCTCCAGGCTGGCCGCCAGGGTGGAAAGCAGAAGCCTGCGCCCCTCGAGCGCGGCCTGGGAGTGCGAACGGGCTTCGTTTTCGTACAGGGCCCAGGTAAGGTACATGCCCTTGACGGGCGCCCATTGGATTGCCTTGCCCAGGCCATGGCCGTGCAGCGCGCAGGCCGGCACGACAGTATGGCCGAAGCGGCGGCTGGCCAGTTCCAGGCACAGTCTCAGTGTATCGGTTTCGACTATGGTGCGAAAGGTCATGGACTTGCGGTTGAGCGCGTTTTCGATTTGCGTGCGCAGCACGTTGGGGCGCGCCGGAAGAACCAGCTGCAGGTCGTTCAACTGGGTGATGGGCACGGGCTCGTCCGGAGCCAGGCTGGTTTGCGCGTGGCCCACCAGCACCAGAGGCTCGCGCAGCAAGGCGGTTTGCCGGTAGCCGCTGGGCGGGGTCTGGTCGAAGGGCACGATGCATAAATCGAGCAGGCCGGCCAGCAGATGCTCGCGCAGCAGGTTGCTGACGCCTTCGTACATGCGCAGCATGATGCCGGGGTATTCCCGCAGCAGCGTATCCACGAAGGCCAGGGTGAATACATGATGCCAGGAGGGCGGAATGCCGATGGACAATTGCCCCGCCGCGCGCTCGCCCACTTGTTCCTTGAGGACGGCGAACTGGCGCAGCAAGGGGCGCGCCCGGTCGGCCAGCAGCTTGCCCGCATCGGTCAGGCGCACGCCGCCTTGCGAACGGGTGAAAAGCTGCGCCTTCATTTCGTGTTCGAGCGCGGCGATGTGGCGTGACAAGGCGGGCTGCGACAACCCCAGATCGGCGGCGGCGCGGTTGATGCTGCCCAGCTCGGCGACCCGCAAATAGCATTCCAGCAATCGTGAATCCATAGATGCCTATTATCCACAAAATGGCTAACAATTATAGATCAATAGCATTATTCAGATAATGGGACGCTGTCTACACTTGTTGCAATGTTCGAGGGCTTGAGTACCGGGCCACGGGAAAACACACAGAAAGGCACAGTGAGCAGCATGAGTTCCAAATCGCATTTTCATATCAGTCCCGACAAAGTGCGCAGTGTGGCGGTCATTGGCGCGGGCTCGGTGGGGGCCAGCTGGGCCGCCCTGTTCCTGGCGCATGGCCTGGATGTCGTGGCCTACGACCCGGGGCCGGGCGCCGAGGCGCGGGCGCGGCAGTTCATTGCCGACGCCTGGCCCGCGCTGGTCGAACTGGGCCAGGCTGCCACGCCGCAGCCGCCGATGGAGCGCCTGAGTTTTGCCGCGACGATCTCCGAGGCGGCGCGGGAAGCCGATGCCGTGCAGGAAAACGTACTTGAAAGGCTCGAGCTGAAAGCCAAGGTTCTGGCGGAAATCGATGCCGCGGCATCTCCCGACAAAATCATTCTTTCCAGCACAGGCGGGATCACCCCTTCGGTCATGCAGGCCTCCTGCGCGAATCCCGAGCGCCTGGTTGTGCTGCACCCCTTCAATCCCTCGCATTTGATGCCTTTGGTGGAAGTGGTGGGCGGCAAGCAGACGAGTCCCGAGGTCGTGGAGTGGGCCATGGCGTTTGCGCGGCGGCTTGGCAAGAAGCCCATTCGCCTGAACGCCGAAGCCAAGGGCCATATGACCAACCGCCTGCAGTTCGCGCTGGTGCGCGAAGCGGTGGCGTGCCTGACCGAGGGCATGGCCAGCGCCGAGGATATCGACGCGGCGTTGCGCTATGGTCTTGCGCCGCGCTGGCTGTTGATGGGCAGCTTGCTGACCTTGCACATGGCCGGCGGCGAGGGCGGCATGCAGGGCATTCTCGACCATACGGGCAAGGCCCTGGAAGAATGGTGGACGCCGACCGAGCAGGTCAGCCTGACGCCGCAGGTCGTAAGCCGCCTGGTGGAGGCGGCGCGCGAAGTCTCCGGCGGCCAGCCGGTGCGGGACTGGGTGCATTGGCGCGATGAGTCGCTGGTCGATGTATTGAGCCTGCAAAAGAATGCGGAGCGAGGCGCGCCGCCGCAGGACAAGGCGGCGGCCGCGTAACGAATACAGATCGAGAGCCGCCGGAAAGCAAGAAGCGGCACACAACAAAGAGAGACAGCTCATGGCAGGGACAAAGAAAACGGCGGCCGGAAAGACAGCCGCCAAATCGCGCAGCGCCGCCAAGGCGGCGCCTTCCAGGCTCAAGAAGCCGGCCAATGCCTGGCCCGTTGCGCTGCCTGCGTGCGTCAGCGTGGCCATGGACGAGAACATTGCCGTGCTCACACTGAACCGGCCGGAAAAGCGCAATGCGCTCAGCGACGACCTGGTGCTGGGCATGCAGGCGTTTTTCTCGACGATTCCCGCGCATGTGCAGGGCGTCGTCGTGCATGGCGCCGGCGATAACTTCTGCGCCGGCCTGGATCTGAACGAGCTGAAAGAAACCACCACGGCGGAAAGCTTTGAAACCTCGGTGATCGGCCAGCGTTTGAACGACACCGTACAGTTTTGCAAAGTGCCGGTCATTGCGGTGCTGCACGGCGCGGTCATCGGTGGAGGGTTGGAGCTGGCCGCCGCCACGCACATCCGCATCGCCGAGAAAACCGCCTATTACGCGCTGCCCGAGGGCACCCGCGGCATATTCCTGGGTTCGGGCGGCTCGGTGCGCCTGCCGCGCCTGATCGGCGCCGCCACCGTCATCGATATGATGCTGTCGGGCCGCGTCTACGAGGCACAGGAAGCGCACGAGCTGCTGCGGCTTACGCAGTACCTGGTCGAGCCGGGTGAAGGGCTGGCCAAGGGCATTGCCCTGGCCAAGCGGATTGCCCGCAACGCTCCGTTGGCGAATTTCGCGGTCATCCAGTCCATTCCGCGCATCATCGAGCAAGACCCGCAAACCGGCCTGTTCACCGAAATGCTCATGGTGGGCGTGGCGCAGGGCGACGAAGAAGCCAAGCGGCGTTTGCGCGACTTCCTGGAACGCAAGGCCGACAAAGTGAGGCGGGCGTGATGAACGCCGTTTCTTGCGCCACCATGGGCGACGTGCTGCGCTTTCACGCCAGCCATCGTCCCGGCAAGCCGGCATTCGAAACGCTGGATGGCCGCACAGTGTCGTTCGGCCAGCTCAATCGCCGGGTGAACCGCCTGTGTTCGGTGCTGCATGAATGGGGCTTGCGCAAGGGCGAGCGCGTTGCCGTGCTGTCGCGCAATCGGCCGGAATACATGGAGGCCTTCGGCGTTTCCAAGGCCGGGTACATTGTCGTGCCGCTCAATTGGCGGTTGGCCGAGCAGGAATTGCTCAAGCTGCTGGCGCATAGCGCGCCCGCAGTCCTGATCGTGGACGAGGCGTATCTGGATCTGGTGGACGGACTGCGTTCGCAGTTGCCGGGCCTGAGGCATTTTGTGAGTCTGGGAACGCGGCGGGAAGGCTGGATTTCGTATGAGACCTTGGCGGGCGGGGATTCGGGCGAATCCGTGACGGGCGATGCGCTGGCTCAAGAGCCTGGGGCCGAGGCATCGGCCGACGACGTACTTTGTCTGGTGTATACCAGCGGCACCACCGGGGCGCCCAAGGGCGTCATGCTGACGCATCGCGGCTTGATGGACAACTGCCGGGCCAGCGCGGTGGATTCCCTGGTTTTGACCGAAGACGACTACGCCGTGGCGGTAATGCCCATGTTCCATGTGGGCGGCATGTGGTACCACTTGTTCCCGTGTTTCGCGTCGGGCGCCACCACGCTGCTGTTGCCGGAATTCGACCCCGGCGTCCTGCTGCGCGAGCTGGCGGCTCGCAAAGCCACCAATGTGCATGTGGTGCCGACCATGCTCAACGCCATGTTGAACCACCCGCTTGCGCAAACCGTGGATCTGAGCCATTTGCGCTTGATGTTCTATGCCGCTTCGTCCATGCCCGCCGAGCTGCTGCGCCGGGCCATGCAATGTTTCAGGCAGTGCGGGTTCGTGCAGGGGTATGGCTCGACCGAAGCCGGCATGGTGACGGCGTTGTCGCCCGACGATCATGTGCGCGCCAGCCAGCCGGGGGGCGAGCAGTTGCTGTCCTCCTGCGGCCGGGCCTTGCCGAGGCGCGAGGTGCGTATCGCGGGCGATGCGGGCGCGGTGTTGCCTTATGGGCGGATCGGCGAAATCGAATCGCGCAGCCCGGGTGCCATGGCCGGCTACTGGCATGACGCGGCGGCGACGGCGCGGGTGCTGCGCGAGGGCTGGCTTAAAACCGGCGACCTGGGGCATATGGACACCGAGGGCTATGTGTATTTGGTGGACCGCAAGAACGACATGGTCGTCACGGGCGGCGAAAACGTGTACCCCACCGAGGTCGAGGCCTTTTTCTATGAAGACCCCGATGTGCTGGAGGCGGCCGTATTCGGCGTGCCCGATCCGCAATGGGTGGAGCGCGTGGTGGCCGCCGTGGTGTTGCGCCCCGGCGTGACGCTCGACGAGCAGGAGCTCATGCAGCGCCTTCGCGCCCGGCTGGCCGGATACAAGTGCCCGAAAAATATTTTCTTCACCGACGATCTGCCGAAAAGCGGGGCGGGCAAGGTGTTGCGCAAAGAGCTGCGCAAGCAGTACGGAAGCGTTGCCGCATCGAGTGCGCGCGGCATGCCGCAAGCGGCAGAGGACGGCGGGCGCAACGCCATGGAACCAGGGAGCAAAGCATGAGTCCACATTCACTCTTGTCCGCCGATTCCGCGTCAGGCGACTCGCAGGCCGCATTCAGCACCGATGAAATGCGCGCCGAGGCCGAGGAATTCCGCGGCTATGTGGCGCGCTGGGTCGACGAACGGCTTATCCCCCAGGCGCAGGCCGATGACGAGCGGGGCGAGTTTTCCCACGAGCTGTTCAGGGAACTGGGCGAGCTGGGTTATTACGGCGTGATGTATCCGGAAAGCATAGGCGGCAGCGGGCTCAAGTACCCCTACACTTGCTTTACCGTGTTGTGCGACGAACTGGCGCGAGGCTCCCTGGGCTTTGCCGCCGGGGTCTGCATGCATGGCTCCACGGCCACGCACACCATATTCCAGTGGGGCAGCGAGGCCCTGCACGAAAAATTCCTGAAGCCCGCGCTGCGCGGCGAGAAGGTGGGCGCGTTCGCCATTACCGAACCGAACTCGGGCTCCGACGTGGCCTCGCTGCGCACCAAGGCAACCCGGGTGGATGGCGGCTACGTGCTGAACGGCACGAAGATATTCACCAGCAACGGCACGGTCGCGGATTTCATTACCGTGGTGGCGACGGTGGATCCGTCCAAGGGTCTGAAGGGCCTGGACTTGTTCCTGGTGGACACGGCCACGCCGGGCTTTTCGGTGGGCCGGCGCCTGGAAAAGTTCTGCGCGCATAGTTCAGACACGGCGGAGCTGGTGTTCGAGAACGTGTTCGTGCCGGACGAATGCCACCTCAACGACGGGGCCGCGGGCGGCTTTCTGAATGCCTACAAGGCGCTGACGGTGGATCGGATATTTACCGCGGCGCTCGCCCTAGGCAATGGGCGCGCTGCCTACGATGCGGCCCTGAAGTACGCCGGCGAGCGCAGCCAGTTCGGCCAGCCCATCGGCAAGTTCCAGGCCGTGCAGTTCAAGCTGGTGGACATGCTGGCCAAGCTGGAGCAGGCAAGGCTGTATACCTATCATGCGGCGGCTTTGGCCGACCGGGGGCTGCCCATTACCACCGAGGCGGCGCTGTCGAAAGTGATGGCCGGCGAGAGCTGCCATGAGGTCTGCCAAATGGCCATGTCGATTTTCGGCGGCTACGGCTTGATGAACGAGTTTCCGGTGCAGCGCTTTTTGCGCGATTCGTTTTTCCCCTTGGTGGGCGGCGGCACCAGCGACATCATGCGCATGATCGTGGCGCGCCAGTTGGGGTTTTGAAGCAGTGAAGCAACGGTCGGGCTTGCGCGGCAAGGCCCATTAGGGCCGAAGGCCCGGAAGTTCCTTGGTAGATGGGTTGTTGAATAAAAATCAGGAGACATATATGTTGAAAATGAAAAAGAATCTGTTGGTGCTTGCCATGGCGATGGCCTTGCCGCTGGCGGCGCAGGCCGATGTAAAGGTGGGAGTTATCGTGGGCGAGACGGGGCCCGGGGCTTCGCTGGGCATTCCGTACAAGAATGCGTTTTCCGTCATGCCCAAGACATTGGGCGGCGAGCCGGTCCACTACATCATCGTCGACGACCACACCGACACCAGCCAGGCGGTCAAGCAGGCCCGCAAGCTGATCGAGCAGGACAAGGTGGACCTGGTCATCGGGTCGAGCAGCGTGCCGACCTGCATTGCCGTGGCCGAAGTGGCGCAGGAATTGAAGACGCCGCAGATCGCCTTGTCGCCTTCGCCGATCACGCCGGACAAGAACCCATGGATGTATTCCGTGCCGCAGCCCATGAACATCGCCATGAAGCCCATTGTCGAGAACATGAAAAAGCATGGCATCAAGAAGGTGGCGTATCTGGGGTTCTCGGACTCCTGGGGCGACCTGGTGCTGTCGGGCTTCAACCACAATATCAAGGGCTCGGACATCACCGTGGTCGCCAACGAACGCTATGCGCGCAACGACACCAGCGTGGCCGGCCAGGTGCTAGCTTATTGCCTCCAAGCCCGACGCCATCTTGCTGGGCGGTTCGGGCACGCCCGCCGCGCTGCCCCACGCCACGCTGCGCGAGCGCGGCTACAAGGGGCCTATCTATAACAATCCCGCCATTATCAACAACGACTTCCTGCGTGTGGGCGGCAAGTCCGTCGAGGGCGCCTAT
>Ga0182744_1004453_pt1 | contig 10485 bp, 9 predicted proteins | sample eDN3rd30CKraftMG_FD_128525 | JGI IMG/M metagenome (GOLD analysis project Ga0182744, IMG submission 128525) | Enriched Miracle-Growth compost microbial communities from Emeryville, California, USA - eDNA 3rd pass 30_C Kraft MG (version 2) (version 2) ... | reverse complement strand
GTGTTCATCAGCGCGATCAGCGGCGACTGGCGCACGTCGCTGAGCAGGGTGAGCTGGCTGATCGCATCGGACAGGCTGTCCGCCTTGCGCCAGCGGATGCTGTTGAGGAAGGCCAGCCAGGCGCCGCTGAAGTCCTGGAAGTAACGTTCGGTCAACCGGGCCTTGAGCACCTCGGGCTTCAGTTCGCTGTCGATACTGCTCTGCTGGTCGCTCAGGACCCAGTCGATTTCCTCGCGACGCGTCTCGGCCACCTCGTCGATCGCCTTGCGGACCTGGCCTTCCCAGGCTTGCCGGGTGAATACGCCGGGTACGCTGTTGGGGGTGTCGAACAAGAACGAGGCATCGGTTTCGCCGACCATGTCGAGCAAGGTCATGCCGGCGTAGTTGTTGCTCGCCCGCTCCAGCACCTGCTGGTACAGGTTGGCCACACCGTTGCGCTGGCCCAGTTGCCCCAGCAGCACCTGCCGGGCCTGGGCCACCAGGGCGGGCCTGGCCTCGATGCGCCAGTCGGGGTGCGCCGCCAGATGCTGCGCGTAGAACGCCCACAGGCTGGGCGACAGCCCTTGCCACAGGCCGGGTGCCACGCCAGGGCGGTCGGCTTCCTCGCGGCTCAGCACCTGGGCCAGGAAGGCGGCGTCGACCCGCTCCGGCCGCGCCATCATCAGGTAGGCCTTGAGCTGCGCGTGGGCACCCTCGGCGCGCTCCGCCCGCTCGGGGCTGCCCGCCGGCAACGCGGCCAGCTCGGCCAGTTGCCGCTCCAGATGCCGCGCCGCCGCGTCGCGCATCAGGCGATTATTGGCCTGGGCGTAGCGCGGCCACAGCGATGCCAGCAAGGCATCGTTCTGGCTCAGGCCAAAACGCTGGTACCAGGGCACGCCATGCTCGCGGCGGTAATCCAGCCGCGCCAGCTCGCGGGTCAGCTCGCCAAGGGCGGTCAGCTGCGCGTCCGCATCGCCAGACTGGCCGATGGTCTCCAGCGCCGCTTCCAGCGTGGCGATCTGGCTGCGGTTGCTGGTGAAGGACAGCAGCAGTGCCAGCAGGCAGAGACCGGCCAAGCCAAGCGCGACAAAGTACAGGCCACGCAACCAGCCCCACCCCAGGGCGCGCGCCCTTGCCTGGTCATCCTCGCGGATGGCATCCCAAGCTGGCGCTGGACACCAGTTGTACTTGTTCGTCGATTCGGCTGATTTCTGCGGCAAACTGAAAAGCAGGCCACGCAGGGGTACCCCACGGGAGAAACTACCCATCAGCGGAGCCAGGGCATTTCTCCACTGGCTGATGCCGGTGGCGTTCAGGTCACGGGACAGGCGCAGGAAGAAATCCTGGGAAGCCTGAGCCTCCATCTGCTCGATCCCACGCCCACGCAGCGGCGCCACCAGTTGCTGCAAGGCGCTTTCGACTTGCGCGGGCAGCGCTCCGGCACGCAGCAGACAGCCCGCGGCCATATTCCCATTACCCTCTTGCTGCCATTTGCTACGGGTGACCTGCCAGAGGTACAGCGGCGCCTGCCAGTGAAGGGCGCGCGCCAGAGATTGCAGGTGCCGCACGCCTCCACCGAACAGCGCCTCCTGATCCTTCTGCTCCGAGGTCAACGCCCAGACCACGCCATCCAGCGGGCGGTGCCAGGACAGTTTCCGCAAGCGCTCGGGCCACTGGCTCTCCCACTTGCCCTTCAGGCTGCCGCCCCACAGCAGCACAGTGCCCCGGCCCTCCTGCCAGTGCTGTTCAGCAAGTTCCGGTGCCACCACCTGAATCTCATCCGGCTCGCCCACCACCAGCAACACGCGGATGTGGTGGCGCCAGAAGAAGCCGTAGGTATTGCGCAGGTGCTCCCGCAGTTCGCCCACATCATCGTTATTGCGGGCTTGCTGCGCGGACGCCTCCTTGCCCTGCTCCGGTTCACCTACCAGTTCCTGGGCCTGGCCAACCGCCAATGCTCGCCAGGCCCTCAAATAGACCGGGCAGAGCACGCAAAGCCCCAGCCAGACCAGCAGGCCGCGCAGCAGCAACTTTTTCAGGGGTATCGCAGGCAACCCCAGCCAGTCGCCGCATAACGCATAGACCAGGCAGCCCAGCCCCACCAATGCCGCTACCACCAAGCAATAGACGACCCCCGCCAGGATCATCGAGCCCTTGTTCTCAGCCTTATCAACCGCCATGCGACACCACCACGCCCATTGCCAGGCGCCCTGTTTCATCCTTGCCCAGCCAGCCGCAGGGCTTGCCGCTTTCGGCCACCTGCACGGCGGCGAGCGACATCCCCACGAAGGGTGCCAGTTCGCCCAGCGCCCCCCAGTACTCGGCCAACTGATGTTGATTGGCGGACCAGCCGCCCTCGGCGAACGCCGCCATGCTGGCGGCATCCAGCGCCAGGCAGTCCGGCGCCTCGGCCAGCCCCCCGTAGCGCTGCATCTGCTGGCAGAGGTCGCTCGCCGCCTCGTTCTTCTCCGGCAACAGGTACTCGCCCCGGTGCAGCCCCAGCGCGCGCCCGCGCTTGACCACCCAGAGGAAGCCCGCTTCACCGGGCACCTCGCCCTCCCCGGCCTGCTCCCGCGACACCACGCCGGCGCACAGCAGACCATCTTCCTTCTGGCCGCAGACCTTGGGGAAGGTATCGATCAGCGCATCCAGCTCGTCCAGCGAACCCATCCGCCAGCGCGTCTCCGGCAGCGTCACGCCTCCGGCGGCCAGGGCCTCGACGAATGCCGCCTCGCTGCCGGCATTGCCCACCCAGGCCAGGCCACGCAGGCGCGGCCAGCGTTCGGCACGTCCCGGCAGGGCCAGGGCCTGGCGTCCTAGATGCCGGCCAAGGCGAACGCAGCGGTCCTCGCCGCCCATCCGCGCGAGCTGGCAACGCAGACGCGAACCATTGGCATCGGTTTCCGGCTGAGGTACTGGCCGGGCGGCCATGAAGCCCAGGTAATAAGCCTGCACATCGCCCGCCGGTCCCAGCAGCAGCACCTGGTCGACCGGCAGGGCGGCGCTGCGCCGGCGCCACCAGCGCTGCCGTGCCTGCTCCAGGGTGTTGCGGTAGGCATCGCGGTTGATCAGCCCCACCTGCCACACCAACATGCGCAGCGACAGCACCAGCAGCCATGCCAGCGGCAATACCGCGCTCCACAGCCACAGCTCCAGGCGTGGCCGGCCTTCCGGCCAGAGCGACAGCAGCAACCCGGCCTGCGCGCCCCACAGCACCAGCAGCGCCAGCCACCAACGGCGCCAGCGCGGCGTGCCCGGCTCCACGTAGTCCGGGTATTCGGGGGGGTGGATCACGGGATCACGCTCATCGAACTGCCAGGCAAGGTGCTCACCACGAAGCAACCGCACTCGCAACGATGGCCATCCAGCGCCACCGCCTTGCCCTGCAGCGTGGACAGCGAAGCGCCCTGCTGGATGTGCGTCATGCCGTGCTTATTGCAGCGCGCCTTGGCGCCCAGGAACGCCAGCGGCTTGCCGAAGGCCAGGTAACGGCCCTCCAGCACCTCGCCACCATAGGGTCGCAACGGGTCGCCCACACGAACGACGGGCAGCATCAGGCCACCCCCTTGTCCAGCTCGAACAACTGGCCCGCCTCACGCAGCATTGCCGTGGTGCGGTCCAGCCGCGAGATGTAGTCCTCCTGGGCGAACTGCTGTTTCAGCGCGCTGGCCACCGCGCCGATATGCGTGGTGGGCTCGAGGATGTCCGCCGCGCCCGGCACGAACGGCACCACCGCGCCGCTGGCCGCATCGATCACCTGGTAGGCCACGCCCGCCAGCAACACCCCGCCCGCCAGGCCAGCCAAGCCGCCCACAGCGCCTTTGAGCGCATTGCCACGCAACAGGCGGATGCCGTAGACGGTGGCGCCGGCGATCATCACCACGCCCAGTATCCGCCCGGCGATCATCACCGGCGTCAGCGCCGCGCTGTTGTCGTTGCCGAAGTAGATCATCCGGTAGAAGAAGTACCCGGCCCACATCTCGCGGGTTTTCAGCGCGTCATGCATGAACCAGGCGCGGGAGTCGTGGATCTGGTCGTCGAACAGCGCCACCAGCAAGGCCAGGGTCGGGTCCGTGGTTGGCGTACCTTGCTTGTCGCGGAATAACTTCTCGCTGCGCGCCTTGCCAATGCGCATCAAGGTTTCCCGCGCCGTGCGCTCGTCGTCCTCGTTGAGCAGGTAGGCTGTATCGCGCAACAGCACGTCGAAAAACGTCCCGGCGGTGCTGGTCTGTTCGCGCTTGCGGTCCAGGTAGTCCGCCTTGAATTCGGCGGCCGCCTGGCTGAGCTGGGTCTTGTCCAGCCTGGGCTCGTAGATCGGCGGGCCGGGGTGGTTCACCGCCTCCTCGGGTTTCTGCAACCGATAGCCTTCCGCTCTCTTCTTCTGCGTTTCATAGGCCTTGCGGTCCACACTCTCCTTGTGGCGGTCATCCTCCTCCGCACCCTTGAAGAAGGGTTGGTGCTGGTAGCTGTCGTTGTCGCCGGCCTCGTCGTTGGCGTAGCGGCCAATGCGCCAGGCGGTGATCCAGCCCAACTGGTCGGCCAGTACCGCTTCCACCGTCTGCCCCAGTTGTACCGGCTTGTATTCCCAGGGCTGCTGATCTTTGGGGGTTTCGGCCGATACCCCCGGCAAGGTGACCAGGCGCCAGGCGTTGAAGCGTTCGATGACCTGTTGATGAACTACAAATTCCGAGGTGGTTTTACCGTCCATTTGTCGCCATGGCTGTTCGGCCAGCATGAACTCAGGCATCGACTCCAGGGGCACCTGCAACGGAGCACCCGCCGCAAAGGCTTCGGCATACAGGTCATGCAGAACAATCTGTGAAATCAGCTCATCGGTGCCACCGCGCGCCTTGCCCTGATCATTCTGCGGGTAGCCGCCGCCGACGTCGGAGTGCACACCGGGGTAGACCACCTCGTAGCTGTTGGCCGGGTAATGCCCCTCTTCATCGCGGATCGAGTCCAGCGGGAAGCAGGAACGCTGCTCGAAACTCGCTACGAAGTGCCGGCACTGCTTGACGAAATTGGGGTAGCGCTTGGCACAGGGCAGCAATTGGCTATCGTCCGCCCAATCCATATGCCCGGCGAAGAAGGGCGCGGCATGGGCGATGCCCACCGAGGCCACGGTATCCAGCAGGCCGAGGAAATCCACGCTCACCGGCAGGCCGATCAGGCTCTGCTCGGGCAGGTCCTTGCCCTGGGGTGTTTCGAACAACTCGCTCAGCCAGTTGACGAAGGTACGCGCCTCCGCCGCCCCACGGGAGAAGCCATAGACATACAGCTTCACCCCGAGCACACGGGGCTTGGCGGTCTCGATCTTGGCGCGCAAGTCGTTGAGCAGGTCGCCCATCACCGAACGACGCTTGCTTCCCCCCAGCACGACCAGGCCCGGCGGGTACTTGGGCGTGCCCATCGCCTCGACGTATCCCTTTGCCTGGGCGTCGCCAATGCCCTGACCATCGTTCAAGGCATAGGACAGGGCGCTGGCCAGTTGCACCAGCGCCCAGTTGATTCGGGTTTCCCCACCGGTCGCATACTTCAGACCTTCTTCGCTATAGTCGAACTCGCCAATTTCCGGGAAGGCCGTTCCCACACCGGGCATGTAATAGGAAAAGTAACCTTCATCTTTCGCAGCAGAGTCCTGAATCGACACATGAAAAAGCTTGGCAATATTGCTCGGGTGACTCTTGCTCGTATCGTTCTTATTATTGTTATTTGTACCATCAAAGAAAAAGCTTATATGCAGACTATGGCAACAATCCGAATGCCGCTTCCGTCCGTTCTTGTCACACGTCTGGCGGAATAAACTTCCCTCAAGGTACTGCTTGTCATAGTTATCGGACACATAGCAGGGGTCGCTGGGCAAACGACCCGAGGCAGGAAATACCGGCGGACACCAGACTTTTGCCTTATCCTGTCTTACTTCGGACATATCGTCGGCTCCTTCATGTTCCGAGGTTCCTTGATGGGGTTATTTGGTGATCCATACCCCCAGCAGGACGTCGTCACCTTGAGTTTGTTGCAGACCAGAAAATGAACGGTCAGTCCACAGCGCTCTGTACCTTTCCACTCTGGGATATCAACCGTTTCGCTGTAGCGGCGATAGTTAGCCTCATGCTTCGCATAGGCTTCACGAAATTCAATTGAGGTAACGGAAGGTAATTTTTCATAGGGGGCAGGGTCGACTTCCCATTCGATCGTTGCTTTTAAGCCCGGCCTCCAAGTCGCCGGCATCACGATGCAGCAGGAACTCCCTCCACCTCCACCAGCCCGGTAGCCATTCACCTCAAACCAGTTAATGCCATAGGTCGTGTGGTTCACGGCCTGTATACTCCCCGCCAATGGCTCATCTTTACCATCTGCAGCGGAACAGCCCACTAGCGCAAGACACATGACGCAATACAACCATTTCAACACGACTCCTTTCCAACCATCACTCATCGCACACTCCTTGGTTGAACCGTGGACTTCAGAGAAAAAGCACTTCCAAACCCAAGTGCCTTTTCTATGCAGTCGTCATAATTTGCTGGATTTATTTTGGACATACGGCCGGATCCTTCATATTCCTGGGCTCCTTGATGGGGTTATTGGGCGATCCATACCCCCAGCAAGAAGCTGTCACTTTGATTTGGTTGCAGACTAAGAAATGAATAGTTAACCCACAGCGCTCAGTACCTTCCCAAGCTGGAATCTCCACAGTTTCAGTGTAATTTCCATAATTGCTTCTGTGCTTCTCTATAGCAGCACGATAACCCTCAAGGTCCTTTGGCCATTTTGTATAGCCATAAGGATCAGGATCAACTTCCCACTCGATCTTTGCCTTCAAGCCTGGCCGCCAAGTAGCGGGCATCACAATGCAACAGGAACTGCCACCCCCTCCGTTTGCGCGATAGCCATTAACTTCGAACCAATTAATACCATGGGTCGTGTGGTTCACGGCCTGTATGCTCCCTGCCAATGGCTCATCTTTACCATCTGCAGCGGAACAGCCCACTAGCGCAAGACACATGGCGCCATACAACCATAGCAATACGACTCCTTTCCAACCATCACTCATCGCAGCCTCCTTGATTGAACTGTGGACTTCAGAGAAAAAACACTTCTAAATTCAAGTGCCTTTTCTATGCAGTCGTCATACGTTGCTGAATTTACCTCGGACATACTGCGGGCTCCTTCATATCCAAAGGCTCCTTGATTGGATTATTGGGTGACCCGTACCTCCAACACGAAGTCGTCACCTTGATTTTATTGCAGACCAAAAAGTGAACTGACAAACCACAGCGCTCAGTACCTTCCCAAGCGGGAATCTCAACAGTTTCGCTGTAGCGACGATAATTGGCTTCATGTTCAACCATAAAAGCTCTAAACTCATCTGTACCTAGTGGCGGCGCATCAGCATAGGGGTCAGGATCAACTTCCCATTCGATAGTCGCCTTCAAACCCGGCCGCCAAGTTGCTGGCATCACGATGCAGCAGGACCGTCCTCCCCCTCCATCCGCTTGGTAGCCATTGACTTTCAGCCAGTTGATGCCATGGGTGGTATGGTTGATTGCCTGGATATTGCCCGCCAATGGCTCGTCCTTACTATCCGCAGCGGAACAGCCCACTAGCGCAAGACACATGGCACTACATAACCATTGCAATACGATTCCTTTCCAACCATCACTCATCTCACACTCCTTGATTGATCCGTGGACTTCAGAGAAAAAACACTTCAAAACTCAAGTGCCTTTTCTATGCAGTCGTCATACGTTGCTGAATTTACTTCGGACATATCGCCGGCTCCTTCATGTTCCGAGGTTCCTTGATGGGGTTATTGGGCGATCCATACCCCCAGCAGGAGGTCGTCACTTTGACTTGGTTGCAGACTAAGAAGTGAACAGTTAAACCACAGCGATCAGTACCCTCCCAAGCAGGAATTTCGACAACTTGACTAAAGTGCTGAAATTTTGCCTCGTGCTTTGCCCATGCCTCCTCATCAAATCCAAAACCGGTCGGCTTTCGCTTGATCTTCTCAAATGGATCAGGATCAACTTCCCATTCGATAGTCGCCTTCAAACCTGGTCGCCAAGTCGCCGGCATCACGATGCAGCAGGAACTCCCCCCACCTCCGCCAGCCCGGTAGCCATTCACTTCAAACCAATTAATGCCGTGGGTCGTGTGGTTTACGGCCTGTATGCTCCCCGCCAATGACTCGTCTTTATGAGCTGCTGTAGAACAGCCCACCAAAAAAGAGCTCAGCAGGCCGTACAATAAATACCGGCCTCTATCCCACTTCAGATAATTCACCAAGACACATCCCTAGTTAGCGCGAGTCATGCGCTTGTTATCGGAATCGACGGTAGGGCAACTGTCCGGATCTTGCCCATACGCTTCGAGCGTTACCCTATCCGGCCCGCCTTCGGCATTGCAGTATTTATCCTTGACGTAAGCAGCAAGGCCTCTTTCGAAACTTTCCTTGTTTTGCTTGTCGCCATGCAGCAATACCGTGTCGATGGCCGCATCCACGGGAATGCTCAGCAGCACCACAATCGGACAAATCAATGTCACATAACAAAGCTCGGGCGTGTAGTCATAGGCAGCACCACTTCCTTTCAGGCTGAGTATCCGCCAGTCGTACTTTGTTCCCAGGTAGTAATAGCCATGGTGGTAGCTGCGATCAGCATCACCACGGCCCACCAGGGTGCCGCAGCCAGAGATGCCTAGCAGTATCAGCACGAGCGATAACAGCGAATATTTTTTCAAAGCTCCGCCCTCCATTACGGTCATCTGCTGCGGACAGTTCAATTTTCCGATGATGGCGCTGGATGCTCTTTCAATTGCAGCGCCACGTATTTTTTCAGGTCTCCAAAATAGCCCTGGTCACCGGCCTGCAGAACAAGTTGATACAGCCGCTGGAAACAGCCCTCCCGAGTATCCGCCAGGGCGTTGAAGCGACCTCCGTTCAGCAGTGTCTGGGCATCGCTGATGCTGCCGATCAGGTCGGCCTGTCGGTCATCCAGCGTCAGTCCTTCTGAAGGCATGACTTCGCGGGTTTCCCGCAGGCAGGTTCCCGGTAGCCACTGGGTGGCGCCGTCACGGTCGAGCCAGCCCCAATAGCTGGTCAGTTCCAGGAAGAGCGCACGTTGCTCGGGCCTGAGGATGGAGGTCATCAGTACCGGGAACACGCGTGTGTCGTAATAGCGCAGCAAGCACGACTGCCCACCCCACAGGGTCTGCAGCAAGGCTTGTAACGCCTTGCCGAGGGATTCGAAACCCAACGGGCTGATCAGTGCCATCAGGCGGGCATCGGCGGCGCAACTGGCGATGAGTTCTTCCAGCCAGGCCTTGTGCTGCCAGTGGCCGAGATCCAGCCGCATGAGGATCGGCGCCTGGTCGAGGAGATTCTCCTCCGGGGTTTCGCTGAACAGCGAAAACCAGGGGATACCGGGTTGAATCTGGTGCAGCGCCTGGATGACGGAATGTGCCAGCCCGGTCTGGTCCAGCAGCAGGTCGACCTGTTGGGTTTCCACACTGGCGCAGACCTTCTCGATGTGTTGTAGCCATGGGTGTGACATCGGTGCTCTCCTCGATCAACCGCCACGCCGTACCAGGCCGTCAGCTTTTTCGCGAGCCAGTTCCAGACATTTCTTGCAGACGGATTGGGGCAGCTCGGGCAGGGGGAAGTCCTGGCTGGTCGGGTCTTCCCAGACGTGGCGGCCCTTCAGCAGGAGCTGGCCGGGCGAGTGGACGTCGATGGCGCCACTGGGGGTGATGCGGATGTAGCCTCCGCCGCAGGCCAGGGTGATGCCATTCCTGGCGGTGAGTTGCAGGTGGCCCTGCACGGACTGCACGGTGATGTCCTGCTGGGCGATGAGGTTGAGGATGTCGCCGTGGGATTCGATCTCCAGCGGGCCCTTGCCGGAGACCAGACGCATGCCTTCGTTCTGCGCCAGCAGGGACATGGCCTGGTTGGATTGCAGGGCCAGGCGCTGGGCGGCGGTGAGGTTGATCTCATCGTGGCTTTGCAGGTACATCGATTGATTGCTGCCCAGCAGCAGGCTGGCCGGGGTAACGGCGGCGATGCCCTTGGGCGCGCTGAGCAGGATGGCCGGGCCTTGCAGGTCCTTGCTCTGCTGCTGCAGGTCGCGCAGCCCATCGTCGGCGGCCTCGCGGCTGTGGTGGGCCTTGGCGATCTCCTGCCATTGCTCCAACTGCTCGGCGGCGTTCTCCATCAGGGTGACGGCGGGCTTCATGTCCAGTACCTGGCCCTGGGCCTTGGTTTGCTGGTCGGCGCTGATGAACACGCCCTTCCCGGCACGCAGCGTGCCCCAATCGTCCGTCCTCAGCTCGAAGCCTTCGCCCCGCTGCTGCCGCTGCGCATCCACCAGGTGGCCGAGGTTGAGCTGGCTCTTGCCGCCGTATTCGGTGCTGACCTTGATGTGTTCCTGGCCACGCGTATCGTCCAGGCGAATCTTGTTGTTGCTGGGCGTGCGAATGACGTTGCGCTTGTAGTTCTGGATGGTGACG
>Ga0182744_1004449_pt1 | contig 10490 bp, 9 predicted proteins | sample eDN3rd30CKraftMG_FD_128525 | JGI IMG/M metagenome (GOLD analysis project Ga0182744, IMG submission 128525) | Enriched Miracle-Growth compost microbial communities from Emeryville, California, USA - eDNA 3rd pass 30_C Kraft MG (version 2) (version 2) ... | reverse complement strand
GGACGGCAGGGTCGCCGTGCTGCGGCTCAACCGGCCCGAGCGCAAGAACCCGCTGACCTTCGACTCCTATGCCGAGCTGCGCGATCTCTTCAGCGGCCTCGCCTATGCCAGCGACGTTCGCGCCATTGTCATCACCGGCGCCGGCGGCAATTTCTCCTCCGGCGGCGATGTCTTCGAGATCATCGAGCCTTTGACCCGCATGGCCATGCCGGACCTGCTCGCCTTCACGCGCATGACCGGCGAAGTGGTGAAGGCCATGCGCAAATGCCCGCAGCCGATCATTGCTGCGGTCGATGGCATCTGCGCCGGTGCCGGCGCCATCCTCGCCATGGCGTCGGACCTGCGCATGGCGACGCCCGAGGCAAAGACCGCGTTCCTGTTCACCCGTGTGGGTCTCGCGGGCGCCGACATGGGTGCCTGCGGAATCCTGCCGCGCATCATCGGTCAGGGCCGCGCCGCCGAACTCCTGTTCACCGGCCGCGCCATGAGTGCTGCCGAAGGCCACGCCTGGGGTTTTTACAACAGCCTGTCGCCGGCAGCCGATCTTGAAGCCGCCGCGATAACCCTCGCCCGTTCGCTCGCCGACGGGCCGTGGTTCGCGCATGGGATGACAAAGACCATGATGAACCAGGAATGGGCCATGGGCCTTGAGGAGATGATCGAATCCGAAGCTCAGGCGCAGGCGATCTGCATGGGCTCGAAAGACTTCCGCCGCGCCTTCGAGGCCTTCGCCGCCAAGCGCAAGCCCGCCTTCGAGGGAGACTGATATGGCGGGCCCGACGCGCGAGCATCTCGACTGGCCGTTCTTCGATGCCTCGCATCGCGCTTATGCGGAAAGGGTCGATGCCTTTGCGGCCTCGGGTGCGATCGAAGCGATCGATCATCACGATGTCGATGCCTCATGTCGCAAGCTCGTTCGCGCCCTTGGCGAGGCCGGCCTGCTGGGCGCCGCCGTTGGCCCGATCGGCGTTGACGACAAGCCCATCGATTCGCGCCTCGTCTGCCTCGCCCGCGAAACGCTTGCCTGGCACGATGGCCTCGCCGATTTCGCCTTCGCCATGCAGGGCCTCGGCACCGGCGCCATCGGCCTGGCCGGCACGCCGGACCTGCGGGCGACTGTGCTGCCGAAAGCGCGCTCGGGCGAATGGCTGGCAGCCTTCGCCCTGTCGGAGAAGGACGCCGGCTCCGATGTCGGCGCCATGGCCTGCGCCGCCCGTGCCGACGGCGATCACTATGTGCTCGACGGCGAGAAGACCTGGATTTCCAACGGCGGCATTGCCGATGTCTACACGGTCTTCGCGCGCACCGGCGAAGCGCCGGGCACGCGCGGCATTTCCGCCTTCGTCGTCTTCGCCGACGATCCGGGCTTCTCCATCGTCGAGCGCATCGACATCATCGCGCCGCATCCGCTGGCGACGATCCGCTTCGATGGCACGCGTATTCCCGCTTCCCGCCGCCTCGGCGCGCCGGGCGAGGGCTTCAAGGTCGCCATGCGCACGCTCGACATCTTTCGCGCGTCGGTCGCTGCCGCCGCCAACGGCTTTGCCCGCCGTGCGCTCGATGAGGCGCTGGCCTATGCAAAGACACGCAGGATGTTCGGCGGCGCTCTGGCGGACCTGCAACTGACGCAAGGCGCGCTGGGCGACATGGCGACCGGCATTGATGCCGCTGCGCTTCTGACCTATCGCGCCGCCTGGCGCCGCGACGTGCAGAAACTGTCGACGACCCGCGAGGCGGCGATGGCGAAGATGACCGCAACCGAAACTGCCCAGACCGTCATCGACCGCGCCGTGCAGATGTTCGGCGGCCGCGGTGTCCGCTCCGGCGAAACGGTCGAGAAGCTCTATCGCGAGATAAGGGCGCTGCGCATCTACGAGGGCGCGACCGAAGTGCAGAAACTCATCATCGCGCGGGAACTGCTCGCGGCGAAACCAGTATGACCGGCAAGACGAAGCCTTGGAGTTCGATATGCATACCATTCTTCAACCCGAAACCTGGGCCAAGCCGGCGGGTTATGCCAATGGTGTCGCCGCGCGCGGCCGGTTCATCTTCGTCGGCGGCCAGATCGGCTGGAACCATCAATCGCAGTTCGAGACCGACGATCTCGTCGAACAGGTGCGCCAGACGCTGGGCAATATGCTGACTGTTCTTGCCGAGGGCGGCGCCGGTCCGCAGCACATCACGTCGATGACCTGGTACTTCACCGACAAGGCCGAATATCTGGCGCGGCTGAAGGAGATCGGCGAGGTCTATCGCGACATCATCGGCCGGCACTATCCCGCCATGGCGGCGGTACAGGTCACTGCCCTGATGGAAGATCGCGCCAAGGTTGAAATCCAGGCCATTGCCGTCGTTCCGGATGAATGAGAGGGCATTGCTCATGTCCAGCCGCAGCCGCCTTGTGGATCGTTTCGCCCTCGACAATCTGCCGCCGCCAGCACTATGCCCGGACCTGCTGATCGACGGATTGAACTATCCCGATCGGCTCAATGCGGCGGTCGAGATGGTCGATCGAAACCAGGCGGAGAACGCCGAGCGCATCGCCATTCTGGCGCCCGGCGTGACCTGGACCTATGCCGAGCTCGCCGCCCAGGTGAGCCGCATCGCCAATGTGCTGACGCAAGAGTTCGGCCTCGTCTCGGGCAATCGCGTGCTGCTGCGCTCTGCCAACAATCCCATGATGGTCGCCGCCTATCTGGCCGTCATCAAGGCCGGCGGCATCGCCGTCGCCACCATGCCGCTGCTGCGCACGCGCGAACTCGTCGCGATCATCGACAAGGCGCAGTGCCGTTTCGCCATCACCGATCACCGCTTGCGCGCCGAGCTGGACGCGGCACGCATCGAGGCGCCTGTGCTGACCGACGTCATCGCCTTCGGCGGACCGGATGCCGACGACCTCGATCGCCTGGCGGAACAGGCATCGGATGTGTTCGTGCCCTTCGACAGCGCAGCCGACGATGTCTGTCTGATCGCCTTCACCTCGGGCACCACCGGCATTCCCAAAGGCACGATGCATTTTCATCGCGACCTGCTGGCGATCTGCGACAGCTATTCGGCCCATCTTCTGCGGCCGACGCGCGACGACCGCTTCATCGGCTCGCCACCGCTGGCGTTCACCTTCGGCCTGGGCGGGCTGGTGCTGTTCCCGTTCCGTGTCGGCGCCTCCACCGTTCTCATCGAGAAGGCATCGCCGGCTGAACTGCTGCAAGGTGTCGCCGAATTTCGAGCCACCATCGTCTTCACCGCGCCCACGGCCTACCGCGCCATGCTTGCCAATGTCGGCAAGTTTGACATTTCCTCGCTGCGCCGCTGCATCTCGGCTGGCGAAGCCCTGCCGCATCCCACCTTCGAAGCCTGGCACAAGGCGACAGGATTGAAGATTACCGAGGGGATCGGCTCGACCGAGATGCTGCACATCTTCATCGGCTCGACGCAGGAGAACGTGCGCCCAGGCGCCACCGGCCTGCCGGTGCCCGGCTATGAAGCCAAAATCATCGGACCGGACGGCCAGGAAGTCCCCGATGGCACGGTCGGCCGCCTCGTCGTGCGTGGCCCCACCGGCTGCCGCTATCTCGCCGACGAGCGTCAGCGCGCTTACGTGCTCGACGGCTGGAACGTCACCGGCGATATCTACCTGCGCGACAGCGACGGTTACTACCATTACCAGGCGCGCTCAGACGACATGATCGTCTCGGCCGGCTACAACATCGCCGGTCCCGAGGTCGAGGCGGCCCTGCTGGCGCATCCGGCCGTGCGCGAATGTGGCGTGGTCGGCGCGCCAGACCCAGACCGCGGCGCCATCGTCAAAGCCTATGTCCTTCTGGCCGAGGACCAAGAGCCGTCGGGCGAACTGGTCAAGGCGCTGCAGGAGCATGTGAAGGCGGAAATCTCGCCCTACAAATATCCGCGCTCGGTCGTTTTCGTCACCGAGCTGCCGAAGACCTCGACGGGCAAGCTGCAGCGTTCGGCCTTGCGCGAGCAGGCGGCGCGGGGCGGTTGAGGCAAGGCATCCTCACGCATCCCGCGTCAGATGCGCCGCCACGGACCCCTTCATCGTCGCCATGTGCTTCATCAGCGCCTTCGCCGTCGCCGGATCGACATCCGCGAACATATCCGCCAGCCAGCCTTCATGGGCTTTCGAATAGGTGCGGAACCTTGCGATGCCGAGCGGCGTCAGTCGGGCCACGATGACCCTGCGGTCGACAGGGTCGAAATCCCTTGCGATCAGCTTGTCGGCCTCGAGCCTTTCGATCAGTCCTGTGACATTGCCGTTGGACACCATCATCCGCTTCGAGAGGTCGCCCATGCGCAATCCTTCCCGCTCGCGGTCGAGCTGGGCCAGAAGGTCGAACTGCGGCAGGGTGATCGCGAATTCGGCGCGCAGCCTCTGGCGGATTTCATGGGTGATCATGTTGACGGTGGAAAGCAGCCGCAGCCAGAGCCGCAGCTCGATCTTGTTTCCCGCCGGTTCATCGCGAACGATGATCTCCACATCCACCGGCTCGTCTTTTGCCCTCTCCATGAAACCGTTCCGCCGCTACAGCCGTTCTTCTCATAGCGAAGATCGTTGAAATTTGAAATAGTTCGACTGCGGCCAGTTTTACTGGCGGAAGATGCGGCAATCGGCGCTCGCCCAATGCAGGAATGCGGCTTCGCCCGGCTGGAATTGCTCGAAGGCCGGATGGTTCGGCACCGCTGCCGTCATCGCCTGATCCCCCAGGTTGCAGTGATAGACGATCGATGCGCCCAGATAGGTGCGGCCCTCCACCTGGCAAGGGAAGATGTTCTCTCCCACAGGCTGCCGGCGCGACAGGAACACCCGTTCGTGCTTCACCATGGCCAGCACCAGCGTGCCGACGGGAATCTGGCGGTCGAGGCCCGATATGATGCGCCCGCCGGCGATCGCCACATGAGCGATGCCAGCCTGTGTGCTCTGGCCGTCCACGGTCGTGATCGCGCCTTGCAGCGCGTTGACCTGGCCGATGAACTGGTCGACGGTTGCATTGGCGGGGGTTTCGTAAATCGATGTGGGATCGGCGATCTGCATCAGGCGGCCCTCGGACATCACGGCGATGCGGTCCGCCAGCGCCAGGGCTTCGGCCTGGTCATGGGTGACGAAGATGGCGGTGATGCCGACTTCCTTCTGGATGCGGCGGATTTCCTCGCGCATGTCGTCACGCAACTTGGCGTCGAGATTGGACAGCGGCTCGTCCATCAGCAGCAGGCGTGGGCGAATGGCCAGCGCGCGGGCGAGCGCCACCCGCTGCTGCTGGCCACCGCTCATCTGCCGCGGGTAGCGGTCAGCCACATGGCCGAGCCGAACGAGTTCGAGCGCCTTCTTCACCTGGCTGTCGATATCGGCGCGTGGCAGTTTGCGCATTTTCAGTCCGAAGCCGACATTCTCCGCCGCCGTCTTGTGGGGGAATAGCGCGTAGCTCTGGAACACCAGCCCGATGTCGCGCTTCTGCGGCGGCAGCCTTGTAATATCCATGCCGTCGAGCTCGATCGTGCCCGAGTTGGCCGTCTCGAAGCCGGCGATCATCCGCAAGGTCGTCGTCTTGCCGCATCCGCTGGGCCCGAGCAGGCAGACGAATTCGCCATGTTCGATCGACAGGGACAGGTCGTCGACGGCGACCGACTTGTCGAAACGCTTGGTGATGTTCGTCAGCTTGAGGTCGGGCATCAATCCACCAGCCGGATGCGAAAGACATTGTCGAGCACGAGGGTGATCGCGCAGGCGAGAACGAAGAGGATCGCCGAGACGGCGGCGAGCATCGGATCGATGCGCGATTCGATATAGGAATACATGACGACGGGCAGGGTCGTCGTCGCCGTGTCGGCCAGAAACAGCGAGATCGGCAGGTTCACGAACGACATGATGAAGCAGAAGGTGAAGCCGGCGACGATGCTCGATTGCAGTACCGGGATCGTCACCTCCCGCCATGCGGTCCAGCGGCCGGCGCCGAGACTCGTGGCGGCGTCTTCCAGGGCAAAGTCGAAGCGTGCGAAGCCCGTCAGTGTCAGCCGCAAGGCGAAGGGAATGTTATGGACCGCATGCACCGCCACGAGCCACCAGAAGCCCGTGCCCATGCCGGCGAGGCTGGCAAGCTGCAGCATGCCGAGGCTCATCACCACCTGCGGCACCAGCAGCGGCGCGGCGAGCGTGGCGCTCAGCCAGGCGTTCTCGCGCTTGTTGCCACGCGAGATGGCATAGGCGGCCAGAAAAGCCGCCAGCACCGCCACGGCCGAGGAGACGAGGGCGACCAATGTGCTCGTCCATGCCGACGACAGGAATTCCTGATGGTCCCAAATGCGCGCGTACCAGCGCAGCGTCACGCCTTCGAACGCGGCGGGAAAGCTGGTTTCCGTGTTGAACGAAGCCGCCAGCACGAAGAACATCGGCCCGAGGATGAACAGATAGATCAGCGCCAGGTAGATCCACGAGAGAGCAACCTTCATCCCCTTCATGGCCTGATGAACCTTGCGAACAGTTTGACGAACAGGAACATCGCGACGAGCATCATCACCAGCAGCAGGATCGAGGAGGTCGCCGCCAGCGGGCTGTTGAAGGTCCCCAGCACGAAGTTGGTGATCAGGGTCGTCAGCGTCAGGTCGGAGGCGCCGCCGAGATAATGCGGCGCGATGAAGCTCGAGGCCGCCAGCGAGAAGACGATGATCGTCGTCGACAGCACGCCCGGCAGGCTGAGCGGCAATGTGACATGCAGGAAGGATTGCAGGGTGCCTGCGCCGTTGCTTGCCGCCGCCTCGTAGAGATCGTGCGGGATCTGCCTGAGCGCTGTGTAGAGGGTGAGGATCGCGAACGGCAGCACGAACTGGATCTGGCTGATGACGATGGCGGTCTCGCTGCCGAGGATTCGCGGCGGCCTGATAAGCCCGGCGCGCACCAGCGGCCCGAACAGTGGCCCGCTGTCGGGCAGCAGCGCCATCCACCCCAGGATGACCACCAGCGGCCCGGCAAGGATCGGAAACGTCAGCGCCATGATGGCCACGTTGGCGATGCGGCCTTTCAGCACCGGCAGGGCCATGGCGGCGAGATAGCCGAGCGGAATGGCAAAGAGCGTGGTCAGCAGCGACAGCCGCAAGGTCCGCACGAGCACATCGAAATAATACGGCCGCGTCAGCAGGTATTTGTAATTCTCGAGCCCCGGCGGGGTGAATTGCAGCAGAACATTATCCTGCAGGCTCTGCATGAAGATGACGGCGAGCGGCAGGCCGAGAAAGACCAGGATCATCAACAGGCTTGGCAGCAGCAACAGGGAGGTGAAGCCCATGCGCAGCCACGCGAGCCTTGTGCGGCTGCCAGCCGCAATGTCGGCAATGTCGTTCGAGACCGCCTGCGTCATCCTGTTTGATCTTTACCGGCGCGCATCGCGGCCAATTCTTCACGCCCTCTTTGCGACGGAGCCGGTCTCATAGCGGCTGACCGGCCTATGCAGCCCGAGATTCTCCCGCAATGTACTGCCTTCGTATTCCGAACGGAATATGCCGCGGCGCACAAGTTCGGGTATCACCAGGTCGGCGAATTCGTCGAGGCCGCCGGGCAGATAGGACGGCTGCACCAGAAAGCCGTCGACGGCGTCGGCCATCAGCCATGCTTCCATTTCGTCGGCGATGGTTTTCGGCGATCCCATCAACGTGCGCTGGCCGCGCGCCCCCGCGTAGGAGAGATAGGCCTGGCGCAAGGTCTGGTTTTCCCGCTTGGCCCGGTCGTAGATCCGCTGGCCGGAGCTACCGGTGATGAGCTTGCCCTCGAAGATGTGGAAGGGGAAAGGTTCGTCGAGGGGATAGGGCGTGAGATCGACGCCGCCGAGTTCGGTCGACAGCAGTTGCAGGCCGACAGCGGGATGAATCCTCTCCTGAAGCTGCTGGAATTTCTCCCGCGCCTCTTCGTCCGTTCGCCCGACAATGGCGTTCAGGCCAGGCATGATCTTCACGTCGCCAGGATCGCGGCCGTATTTGACCATGCGGCCCCTGATGTCGGCGCTGAAGGCCTTGGCCTCTTCGATCGTGTGCAGCGGCGTGAAAACGATTTCGGCAATATGGGCGGCGAAGTCGCGCCCCACGTTGGAGGCGCCCGCCTGGGCAAGCACCGGGCGGCGCTGCGGCGACGGCGCGACGTTGAGCGGGCCGCGCACCGAGAAGTGCTTTCCCTTATGATGGAGGAAATGCAGCCTCTCCGGCTCGAAATAGGTGGAACTGGCGCGGTCGCGCACGAAGGCGTCATCGTCCCACGAGTCCCAAAGGCCCCAGCACACTTCGACGAATTCCAGCGCCCGTTCGTAGCGTTCGTCGTGCCTGGGGTGTTCGGTGCGGTTGAAATTATAGGCTTCGGAAATATTCGACGAGGTGACGACATTCCAGCCGGCGCGGCCATGGCTCATCAGGTCGAGCGAGGCGAAGCGGCGCGCGATATTATAGGGCTCGTTGTAGGTGGTTGTCGCCGTCGCCACGAGGCCGATGTGCTTGGTCACGGCGGCGAGGCCCGACAGCAAGGTCGTCGGCTCGAAAAGCGCCATATATTGCGGCCAGCGGCTCACCGCATCCAGATTGCCGTCGCGTGTGGCTGGAGAATCGGCCAGGAATATCAGGTCGAATTTCGCCCGCTCTGCGGTGCGGGCAAGTTCGACATAATGTTCGAAATTCATCCCGGCATCGATCTGCGCGTCGGGATGCAGCCAGGCCGCCACGTGGTTTCCGGTGGGATGAAAGAAGGCGCCGAGTCTCAATTGCTTCCGCTTGCCTGTGGTCACGGCGTCACCCCTGTCAGATATCGGCGGCGATTGGCTTCAGAATTGGTGTCGGTCCCGGTGCCGGGACGGACAACCCTTCGTCTCCCACGCTGCTGTGCGATCTATCGCGTCTTCCACTGCGGCAGAACCTCGGTGTTGAGGCGCTCCGTCCAGATCGGCCGCACGCTCGCCAGCATTTCCGGGTCGAAGAAACGGATCTGGTCGATCTTGTTGCCGCACGGACAGCGGGCGGCTTCGGCGTCGGTGAGAACGACCTTGCTGTTGGTCGGCGCATAATAGGTCTTGGTGCTGATGATTTTTTGAATCGCCGGATCGAGGCAGAGATTCATATAGGCTTCCGCCAGCTCGACGTTCTTCGATCCTTTCACCAGGCTCAGATTGGTGAGCGAGGCGATGCCCTTCTCCTTGGGGATGACATATTCGATCGGATATTTGTCGTCCTTCATGGCTTCCATATAATAGGCGAGTTCGGTGGCGATGCTGACGTCACCGTTCTTGATCATCGGCGCCCAGTCGGTCCAGAACACCGTCAGCTTCGCCGGCCGCAGCTCGGCGAGTTTCTTGAAGCCCGGATCGATATTGGTGGCCGAACCGCCGGCAAGTTCGGCGGCGATGATGATCAACTGCGGCATGGCGCTGTGAACCGGAGCGGCTAAGGCGAGCTTGCCGGCGAATTCCGGCCGCCACAGATCGGCCCAGGCCGTGACCGGCGCTTTGATGAACTGCGGATTGTAGCCGATGATATAGGTGCCGAGCGTGATCGGAACCGAGGCGACGGTCTCGCTGGTGGTGCCCGTCTTGACGGTCAGCGCCCAGGGCGCCAAGTCGGCGAGGAGCGGAACTTTCTTGCGTGAAACCGGCGTCATGATGCCGGCTTTCAGCCCGGTGGCGGTATTCTCATCGGTTCCGTAGAACACGTCGACCACCGGATTGTTGCGTTGCGCCAGAAGCTTGTTGTAGCGCGCGCCGACGCCGCCGATGTCATAGGCAATCGTCGCCCCGGTCAATTTGGTGAACTCGGGCTCGATATGGGCCTTGATCGAATCCTGGGTCACACCGCCCCAAGTCGAGATGGTCAGGACCGATCCCTTGTGGATGGCCGGCTGGGCCAGGGCGGAGCGCAGATTGAGCGCCCCCACGGCGGCGACGGAACCGGCAAGCTTCAATGTATTGCGGCGTGAGATGTCAGTCATTGCATGTTCCCGTCTGTGTTTCCTCGGCCGATTTCGCACCGCAGGACCAAAAGATAGGCAGATGACAGAGTGCAGTAAATTTCAAAATTCGTATTCACTTATTCTCGTAATTAGAACATAAATTCGCGGTGCAAGCTCTCCTTTTCAGCTTGGCCTGCGCCGGAATATCATGGCAAATCCCAATCGTCACAGTCCCTTAAGCTCGCCCGCCATCCGCTACTTCTTCGAGGTAGCGCAGGCCGGTTCGTTTCGCCAGGCCGCCGAAAATATCGGAATTGCCGTCTCTGCGGTGCACCGCCAGGTGGGCCTCCTGGAAAAGCAGGTGCGGACGCCTTTGTTGCAGCGCAGCAAAGGGCGGGATGGCGTCCGCCTCACCGCGGCCGGCGAGGTGCTGGTCTACCGGGTCCGGCGCGCCATGCGGGAGGTCTCGGTCGCCCTCACCGAAATCGACGGCCTCAAGGAGGTGAAGCGCGGCAAGGTCGTCATCGGCTCGACCGACACCCTGGCGATGGACCTTTTGGCGCCG
>Ga0182744_1004447_pt1 | contig 10495 bp, 6 predicted proteins | sample eDN3rd30CKraftMG_FD_128525 | JGI IMG/M metagenome (GOLD analysis project Ga0182744, IMG submission 128525) | Enriched Miracle-Growth compost microbial communities from Emeryville, California, USA - eDNA 3rd pass 30_C Kraft MG (version 2) (version 2) ... | reverse complement strand
TCTTGATATTTTGTATCCAGCTAAGCCGAAAGGATACGGTTAAATTGTAACTTTCAGCGGAATGATGCACAACATGAGTGGACCACAAAAATCGCTGAGAATGAGAAAACCTGTGTGCCCAATAACTGCAGAAATCAAACAGGAAATAACAGGGTATGAGTGTCCACCAGGCAAGCGCCATACGCCAGGGAAGTGCATTATAGAGCCAAACAAAGAAATACAGCAGGCCTACTTTCAGCAACAAATTAATCAAGACATTGCCTAAGCCTACCAGGGTTGAGCCGATACTTTCTTTAACCTTATATAACTTATGGTGTTCATACCAGGAGACCCCCATCTCAAGGAGAGTAAAAAAAGCCATAAACGGAATCGCATAGACGATCAGATTAGGTGCGCGGTTTTCCAGGTGAAGGATTTGTTCGTAGGGAATCGGGGGTGCAGCAAATAATGCACTAACGGTGTTTAATATCATGAATAACAAATATAACGAATATGCCCTGCAATAAAACCTGGTTACTGTTAAACATAAACCATTTAAGGTGGCTTTTTAGCCGCACTGCATTAGCTTCGCCATGTAGAAAGATAGGATCAGGTACAGGTCGTTTGGCTTCCGGTAATAATGGTTTTATTGGGTTGTGATGAGGACTTGCCTCAAAAATTTTTATGCCCTTTGGCCAGCAAAATTTAAATTTCATTGCAAATCAATGGTTTGCATTTTATTTTGTAGATTGCAAACGCTTTAAAGGAGAGAATAAGCAAAGTTTTTAGACACATTAAATGCATAATAGAGATGGCCATTATTCACCTGACGATACAACTGGGCAACTGAAACAACCACATCGACCTTATCAGCCAGCTAAGGCCTTTATTTAAAACCCGTCCTTCGGATCAGTTACGGTTGCATTTAGGCGTTTTAAATACTAAAGGCCAACAAGCTTTCGACAAGGAAGGTGACGGCAAGTTATATTCAGATGAACTTTTACTGATTACAACAGCCGTTTACCATCTTAGAATTTCGGGGGGTGACATAAGGATCACGACGGATTTACCGAACACAGATCCCCTTGGAGATAAAGAAACTGAGATTTGTTCCCGGGTGCCGGGCAGGCTGCGTTATGCCAGCAGGGTTGATTTTTTTAAACTTCTTCAGTTACAGCACCTGTTGCCAGAATCTTTTGTCCGAAGGCCATTAAAAGACCGTTTTATAGAAATAACACCCTATAACAGGGATAATTATATCCAGGTTGGCAGGCAGGTAGTACGCGTCGTCGGCGCCCACGCACAGGTAAACACCAAAGTTCAACAAATGTTGGATTTTTGTCTGTTTGAAATATTAGATAATGTACTGATCCACTCCGGTTATCCAGAAGCTTTTAGGGGAAACGGCTGGTGTTCAGCCCAGTATTTTCCAGGTGCCCATGAAATCCGGTTAATGGTGGCAGACACGGGCATTGGCATCCATAGGGCTCTTTCGGGCCCTGGAGGCTCTAAATACCGTGCACTCTCTGAAAAACAGGCACTCTGTAAATGCGTAGAAAAAGGTGTCACCAATGGGGAGGGAATGGGGTTTGGCCTGTATGCCACGAAGGAATTTATCAGGTTAAATCAAGGAGAATTACTAATTTATTCAGGCGGTCATTACGCTTTGCTTCAAAAGGGTCGGTTCCGGGTTAAACCAGGAGCTTATTGGCCGGGTACAGTTGTTTACTTGCGGATCAGAACCAATCTCTCCGTTGACTATAGCAGTTTTATGCCAGAGGATTACCCTCTGGCGGAAGATTTTGAATATTTTTATGGCGGTGAGCCATAAAGGTGTAAAAAAAAATCCTTTGGAGCTTAAATCATTTATAGTCAATCATTTTTACAGGTTTTAGTGGATTTTATCTCTTTTGGTGGTTAGGTACACTTATGCGCGCAAATCATTCCGGAGGATAACTGCGGTCTTACATCAGTTCTTTCATATTTGCTGACCAATGTTACTTGGGGTCAATGGAGCTAAAACACAGGTATTCAGTGCTATTCAGGTGCACCTTGGGCCAACAGCGGCTGATTTACCCGAAATTTTCGCCAAATAATAAAATTAGTTTTGTTATACATTTGTTTCAATCATATATTCCGTTATTTTTGCCATCTTTAAAACCAGAAATAGAAAGGGAACAACTATGTCCATAATTCAGAAAATTCAGGAGAAAGGTGCCTGGATCGTTTTTATCCTAATTGCACTGGCGCTGATCGCCTTTATAATGATGGACTCTTCTGTCAGAGGAGGATTTAATAAAACCACCATCGGCAAAGTTAACGGGACGACCATCAAAATCGATGAGTTCCAGCAGAAGGTGGCCAGTGTAGAAAAAAATGCCAATGCGCAGAATATGCCGCATTCTCAGGTGGTTACCGGCGTTTGGAACTATTTTGTTCAATCAACTTTGCTCAACCAGGCTTATGAGAAATTAGGACTGGTTTGTACCAATAAGGATATGGATATGGCTTTGTTCGGTTCCAATCCCCCTCCTTTCTTAAGGAATTTTGTAAATCCTGAAACCGGACAGTATGATGTTAATGCGGCTAAAAATGCATTGGCCCAGTTGAAAAGATCCACGAATTCTCAGCAAAAACAAATGATTAATGAATATCTGGATCAGGAAAAGGAACAAATTATGATGGCTAAATACCAGGCCATGGTATTTGGGGGTGCTTATATTCCAAAATGGTTATTGAATAAAACAATGGCGGATGATAATGCCATCGCTCAGGTTCAATACGTAGCAGTTCCTTATACTACGATCAGTGACAGCGCAGTAAGTGTCAGTGACGCCGATATAAACGCCTACGTAAATGACCATAAAAAACAATTCGAGCAAAAAGAAGAGACCCGCAATATCAGCTACATTACTTTCAATGCAGCGGCCAGCGCTGCTGATTCTGCAGCTATCCGCTCCGGACTCAAAGCAATGGAAAGCGATTTTACGTTTGCGAAGGACAATGCCGCATTTGTTGCATCTAAAGACGGTTCTACACAGTATTATGATGGATTTGTAAGCGCACAGGCCATGCAGTTCCCTAACAAAGAACAGGTGATCGCCACACCCGTAGATTCTGTATCCGCACCTTATATATCCAATGGAAATTATGTCATCAGTAAAATGGTGGCCAAAACAACGATCCCTGATTCTGTTAAAGTAAGGCATATCCTGGTGGCAACACACCAGCAGGATCCCTCCACACACCAGTTATACCCGGTAAGAGATGATTCAACAGCTTTAAAGAGACTGGACAGCGCTATTGCAGAAATCAAGGCCGGTGCCAATTTTGATTCCGTTGCTTTAAAATATTCTGATGATCCGGGTTCTGCGCAAAATGGTGGTGTGATTGATTATTTTACTTCCGGAATGATGTTCCCTGAGTTTAATAATTTTGCTTTTACCGGTCACACCGGGGAAACAAAGACGGTCCATACAGGCGTAGGATATCACTACGTAGAAATCCTGGGACAGAAAGGATCAACAGTTGGGTATAAGGTGGCCAGCATTGGCCGTCAGATCGTCCCCAGCCAGCAAACAATCGACTCTGTAAGCAATGTGGCTGCTGCTTTTGTTGCCTCCAGTCAGACATACAACGCGCTGCAGGAAAATGCAAAGAAGCAGAACATAGCTGTGCTACCTGCACAGGGTATTAAAGAAAATGACTACCAGTTAGGTAATCTTGGAGAAAGCAGGGATTTGGTAAAATGGATTTATGAACACAAAGTAGGTGAAGTGTCTCAGCCTGTAGAAATCGGGGACAATTTCGTGGTAGCTGCCATAACAAATATTGCTAAACCAGGACTGCCGACGGCAGCGACGGTCCGGCCATATCTGGAACAGCTCCTGAAAAACAAGAAAAAAGCAAAACTGATTATTGACAGTAAATTTAAAGGCAGCACGCTGGAAGACTATGCAAAATCTGCCGGTGTGGAAGTAGAAACTTTAGATAGCCTGGCATTTGAAGCTTCCTTTGTACCCAGAATGGGCAATGAACCCGCCCTGGTAGGTGCCGCCTTTAATAAGGATCTTTTAAATAAAGTAAGCAAGCCTTTTGCCGGCACAACTGGTGTATTTGCCATCAAGCCATTAAGCGTATCTGCCAAATCTTCACTGGAAGGTCCTGAAGCAGTGGAAGGCAGGATGAAACAGACTTGGTTCCAGCAAATACAAAATCGAATCCTGAGTGCTTTACAGCAGTCTGCGAAAATTGAAGACGATCGGTCGACTTTCTTTTAGTAGATGCAAAAGAATAATAGTCCTTTAAAGAATAAAAAAGCCCCCGATATAGCATTGATGCTGTTACTGGGGGCTTTTTCTTTTTTTCGTATTCAGGGACACTTTATTTCAAACAAGACTTCTGATCTTACCCATGGAGAGGCTGGTTGCAAGCGCGGAAGCATCTGCAGTATGATAATAAGTTTATTCGCCCCTATTTTCAATGTGTATGGTCCTCTGAATTTAGCAAGCGGCGCTTTTCAGGTACCGTGTTTTCTCCCGGGGTAGAAATAACTAAAAACCGAAGGGAGGCGTCAGATTTATTTTCAATAAAATGAGCCGTTTTAGCACCAATATGCAGCCCCTGACCAGCATTCAGCTGAAAGGTGCGACCTTCCAGAACGATTACCGCCGCGCCTTCCAAAATATAAAAAAACTGCTCCATCGCCTTGTGTAAATGGAGTTGTTCCCGGGTTCCGGGGGCCATCAATTCCTCTTTAATGGTGGCTGTTTCTGTATTGTTCAATATCCAGGCCTGACAGCCTTCTGCCCAGCTGTAGGATGGTGTGGTTTGCTGGAGAGTACCTACAACTTCTGCCATAAGCTTTGTAATTTAACAGGTGGAGGCGTTTAAAAGCTATCCGGAGCCTGGGTTATTCAAACTGGTAAGTAACATTGCCGCCTTTTTCATCTTTAAGCAGGATGCCCAACGCAGCGAGTTCGTTTCGGATCCGGTCACTGGTGACAAAATCTTTATTGGCTTTGGCTTCCTTGCGCATATCAATTAACACCTGGATAACGCCATTGAGCTGTTCTCCTGCATGTTCAGAAACTTTTTTCAGGCCAAAAATGTCTTCCACATAAACCTGCATTTGTGTTTTAAAGTGTTCCATGGTGGCCTTACTTAGCGCATCACTTTTTATATGGCCGTCTTTGATGCCATTGATGACCGGGACCAGCTCAAACAGATTGGCCAATACTTTGGCGGTACCAAAATCATCATTCATAAATTCGTCCATCTCATGGATAAGGCTATTGACCTTTTTATCCAGTGCTGTGTCGGCCGCCATCTCAGGATGTTGCATGTCCAGCCTGCCTAGCGTCTCAAAGGCCTCCATTAAGCGGCGCAGGCCTTTTTCTGCGGCTTTCAATGCCTCATTACTAAAGTCAAGGGTAGACCGGTAGTGGGTTTGCAGAATAAAGAACCGGATTACCATCGGGTGATAGGCCTGCTCCAGCATGGGATGGTTCCCGCTGAACAACTCTGTAAACTTGATGATATTATTATAGCTCTTACCCATTTTGCGGCCGTTAATGGTAATCATATTATTATGCATCCAGTAACGGGCGGGGATTTCGTTATTGCAAACAGCACTTTGGGCGATCTCGCACTCATGGTGGGGAAACTGTAAATCCATACCGCCCCCATGTATATCGAACTGCTTGCCTAAGTATTTGGTACTCATGGCTGAGCACTCAATATGCCAACCGGGGAATCCTTCGCCCCAGGGGCTCATCCAGCGCATGATATGTTTGGGCGGTGCTTTTTTCCAGAGGGCAAAGTCCACCTTATTTCTTTTTTCGTCCTGGTTTTCCAGATCGCGCGTACTCTGCTGCATATCTTCCAGGACGCGGCCGCTGAGAATGCCATAAGGAAGGTCTCTTTTGGAAAAATCGCGATTATATTTTTCCACATCAAAATAAACAGATCCGTCTACCACATAGGCATAACCGTCGTTAAGGATCTTTTTGATCATTTCAATTTGTTCGACAATATGCCCTGTGGCAGTGGGTTCGATACTGGGAGATAATGTATTGAACTCCTTCATTCCCCAATGGAATAAATCGGTGTATTTTTTAACGAGTTCCATGGGCTCCAGTTTTTCTAAAAAAGCCTTATTGGCGATCTTATCTTCTGCCTGGCGGCCTTCTTCCTCAAAATGCCCCGCATCGGTAATATTGCGTACATAGCGGACTTTATAACCTAAATGCCGGAGATAACGGTTCACCACGTCAAAGGTGATATAGGGCCTGGCATGGCCCAGATGAGATTCTCCGCTTACGGTTGGCCCGCAGACATACAAGCCTACATAACCGGGGGTAATGGATTTAAATACCTCTTTTCGACGCGTCAGCGAATTATATATCTGTAATGCTTCCATGAAGGTTTTTTTAAAAAAATGCGTAAAACAGTCGAGTCGGGCTGCCACTACATGGCCATGCATCCCGCCAGCCTCAACGCTTTACTTACTTACCTGCGAAGGTACTTTTAATTATAGAAAATCAGTGCGCAACCCATTGGTTTTGCCAGAACTTTTAAGCCAGGTCTTGGTTTGCAAAACCGGCTATATCCGGATAATGGGCTATTGAACAGTCTGCTCGTGTTTTGAATCAGGCTTTAGGTTGAGGTCAGCTACCAGTAAAAGGTGATCGCTCAGGTTTTCATCAATCAGGTCAAACTGCCCAACCTGGAAGCAGTCCTGGGGAAGAATATAATCGATCCTTAAGGTGGGTGCAATTGCATAATAAGTGCGGCCTACGCCCCAGCTTTTTTTTAAAAAAGCATCGTAACGGTGGGGGCCCCGGATTTTAAAATAAGCATAGGATGCCGGTACATCATTGAAATCACCGCAGATGATACTGGGAATTTTCGTACTGTCTGCTGTCTGGCGGATCATTGCGGCCTGAACGGCCCTCCTGGAATAAGCCAGTTGCATTTTTTTTAATATACTGTAGGAAGCCTGCAGGGTAGAATCCGTCTGGCGCTTGATGGAACGAATGTCCTGGTAGTCCTGAGAAGAAAATTTATAGGATTGTAAATGCACATTGAAAATGCGGATGGTATCCATGCCATGCAGGATATCCGCATAAATAAAACTCTCTGAAATACCCTTAGGGTATTTAATCTTTTTTGTTTGGACAATCGGATATTTAGAAAAGATGATACTGCCAGACTGGTAAAAGCCGTTTTTGCGGTCCACATCTTTGGAAAAGTAATGGTAAGGGTAAGCCTCAGAAAAAAGGCCGATATTATCGGCATAAGGGCCCTGCGTCTCACTGTGGTTGAATTCCTGCAGACAGATTATGTCGGGGTTCAGGCCCTGGATGGTGGCGGCAATTTCCTTTCTGTCATATTTTTTATTGGATTTCTGTTCGCTGATACCGTACATGGAGGCCACATTCCAGCTAACCAGCCGGATGGTTTCCGGTGCTTTATTCTCTGTTACAAAACTGCTGAAAATATGATAGGAAAAGACAACCTTGATCTGGCGCCAGCCGATCAACAGCGCCAGTAGCGGGATAAGGGATGCCTTAGGCTTGGTAATGAGCCAGAAAATAAAAGCAAAAACAAGTGTGATGATCAGATAGGGCAACAGCAGGCTGAGTGCGCCCATGAACCACCAGCCGGACGGGTCAAGCTCGGAGGCAAGGCAGGCCAGCACAAAAAGAAGCGCTACAAGGATCGTGGGGATCAGTAGGATACTTCTGGTAAACCGTCTAATGAATTTCAGGGGCATAAGCCAAATTTAGTCATTTTTTCCAGAGTGGCTTGTCCGGGTGTCAGGTGTTATGTTAAAGATGGGACATTCATGTCTAAAATTTAATAAAAAATGCCCGACTATTCTTTTGAATAGCCAGGCATTCTGATAATTATATATTATGTTTTAATTCTAACCGTTTTCTTTTGCCGGTAAGTTTAAAGACTCGAGAATCGGGGTTTTAATACTGTGCAGTTCTGTATGCTTTTTTTCATTTTGCTGCTCAAAAATCTCAATGGTGTTCTTGCCTTTTTTAAGCCAGCAGCCCGGTAAATACAGGGTTTGTTGCGGTCCTACTTTCCAGTACCTGCCCAGGTTATGACCGTTGACAAAGACAATGCCCTTGCCCCAATCCTGCATATCCAGGAAAGTGTCACCGACTTCTTTCAGGTTAAAAGTGCCTTTATATAACGCCGGATTGGCCGATACAGCCGTGGTACCGGAACCAATGGCCGGGAAACTGGACATAGGAAGCTGGTACATCTCCCAATTGCCGGTAATCTCCATGTCATTAATGGTAACCGGTTTTATGATACCCTTGAGATTATGTACGATTTCTGCTCCGTAGTTAATACGCCCCATATTTTCTACAACCAAGGTCAGGGTAGCATTAAACGGAATGTCAATATCCATACTGTAGTTTTTAAAATAGCGGTTTAACTCTCCTACTTGTTTGCCATTGATATAGACCATGGCATAATCTCTGAGGCCGTCTATTTTGAGGGTTCCCTGGATTGGTTGCACAAACTTTTTCTGATATACTACATATCCGTACCCTTGATTTAAATCTTCAAAGGTCATGGGCGTATCGCTTTCAATGGGTTCCATTTGCTTAAGCTTGTCAAAAAGATTGGCAGATTGACTTAATTTGATGGAGGGGATTTCGATGACCGGTATCTGCTTAGGAACGGCGGGAATCGGATAATGAACATATTTTTGCATCAGGGTCCTGATCGCCTGATATTTAGGCGTTGCCCAACCCGCCTCACTAATAGGCGCGTCGTAGTCATAGGAGGTCAGGTCTGGCTGGATATCATGTTTGCCATCATAATTGTCCCCTGAGGTAAATCCAAAATTGGTTCCACCATGTACCATATAAAAGTTAAAGGAAACCGTGTCTTGCAGGTATTTTTCAGCTTGTTTAACCACAGATTCTGTAGACACTTTAGGGAAGGGTTCTGCCCAGTGATCTAACCAACCTGGATAAAATTCGGCCACCATATAAGGGCCTTTGCCGCCATGGTATTCATTGACTACCTTTTTAAGGTTTTTGACATTGCCTTCTCCATTGGCAGTAGGCAGGGCCCCTTCGATGGTCCCTCCTTTAAAGAGCCAGCTACCATCAGAAGTAAATAAAGGAACATCAAAGCCTACTTCATCAAGCAGGTTTTTTACGGCTGCTGAATAGGACTTGTGCTGTTCAAGCGGTATATCTTTGCGCTGGGCAACATAAGACCCAAATTCATTTTCGGCCTGTATCATAATAATCGGGCCTCCACGAGTCACCTGCAGATCGCGCACCTGCTCAGCAAGTTTGCTAAAATAAACTTTACAGGAGTCCAAAAAAGGTTTGTTGTCGGTTCTGATTACCATACCGGGGCTTTTTTGCAGCCACCATGGAAATCCGCCGAATTCCCATTCGGCACAGGCATATGGACCGGGACGAAGAATCACCATAAGGCCTTCTTCCTGTGCGGCCTTTACAAAACCTGCCAGGTCATGATCGCCTTTAAAATTCCAGACACCGGGTGCGGTTTCCTGGAAGTTCCAGAAAACATAGGTTGCTACGGTATTCATGCCCATGGCTTTCAGCATTTTCAGGCGCTGATGCCAATACTCATGAGGGATCCTGGCAAAGTGCATTTCTCCAGAGTGGATCTGGATAGGTTTGCCATCATAGACAAAGGAGCCGTTTTTAATTTCAAAACTGTGTTTGGCGTTAGTTTTCTGCCCGATGCTGTGGGCACAAAACAAAAACAGGCCTAAAACGAGCGCCAGAAAGTTCTTTTTTTGATTCATCATTATCCTAAATAGTTTAAAAATAGTGCTTAGCGCCGAACGGGGACTCAGTCCTTTTTGGCACTAATAATAAGCTGTGATTATGTCTGACCCATGAAATTAACGAATGTTTACACGCAAAAGCCATTTTAGGACAGACAAACGTTTGCATAAAAATGGCGACTGCAATAAAGTAATGCATTACCAACTGTCTTCGGGCGCGGGTTATTGATTGAGCCGGATATTGTCAGACATAAATTAGGAGATTAGCAAACTTTTTTCCAGCTAAGTCTGATGGAGTTGAATCCCAGCACAACATCGCTTAGTCCCATTGCCAGCGCGGCAAAAGAGGGGTTCAGGAGCCCCAGGCCGGCGACCGGTAACGCAATGACATTATAAGCGAATGCCCAAACCAAATTTTGGCGTATGGTGGAATAGGTATGTTTGCCTAGACCCAGCGCAAGGGGCAAATTTTCAATACCATTTCTGATGAGCAGTACATCTGCTGTCATCATGGCGATTTGCGTGGCATTGCCCAGTGATATGCCTACGGTCGCTTCTGCCAGGGCTGGGCTGTCATTAATTCCGTCCCCGATCATGGCGACCGGCGCCTGCGCTTTGATATGACGAACAGCAATTTGTTTTTGTTCAGGCGACTGTTCGCTAATAACGTGGTCAATGTCCAATTGCCTGGCAACGGCCTGGCAATTAACATCGCTG
>Ga0182744_1004446_pt1 | contig 10495 bp, 8 predicted proteins | sample eDN3rd30CKraftMG_FD_128525 | JGI IMG/M metagenome (GOLD analysis project Ga0182744, IMG submission 128525) | Enriched Miracle-Growth compost microbial communities from Emeryville, California, USA - eDNA 3rd pass 30_C Kraft MG (version 2) (version 2) ... | reverse complement strand
TCGAACATTTGCATGGCGAGAGCCGCGACCGCGGCGAGGCTATGGTTGAGCTCAAGCAGCTTTACGAGCAGGCAGGGTTCGAACTCACCGCGCGCGAACTGCCGGATTATCTTCCAGTCATACTTGAATATCTGAGCTGTCGCGATCTTGCCGAGGCGCGCGCCATGCTGGCAGATTGCGCCCATATTCTGGCGACGATCGGCCGTTCTCTTGTCGCGCGGCGAAGCCGTTACGCGGCCGTTTTGCAGGCCCTGCTCGTCATCGCGGGAGAAAGCCCGATCGAAGTCGACAAGGTGCCGCCTGTAAAGGATCGCATGGAAACGCTCGATCGTGAATGGGCTGAGCAACCCGCGTTTGGTGGATCTCCTGCATCTACCGATCCTGCGACCGGCACGCCGGCCGCCTAGAGGAGGACTTGGCAATGCCGTCCAACGCTTATGTGAACACACTGCTGTTCGGCGTCTATCCCTATATCTGTCTTGTGGTCCTTCTGATCGGCAGCCTGATCCGTTTCGACCGTGAGCCCTACACGTGGAAGAGCGATTCCTCGCAAATGCTGCGCAAGGGCCAGCTCCGGCTCGGGTCGAACTTGTTCCACTATGGCGTGATCGTCGTCATCCTCGGGCATTTCGCCGGGTTTCTCGCGCCGCATTGGGCCATCGACTGGGCGCTCTCGCCTATCGCCCATCAGCTCCTTGCGATGGTGGTGGGTGGCATTGCCGGCCTCGTCGCAATCGTCGGGCTAACGATACTCATCTATCGCCGGCTTGCCGATCCTCGCATCCGGCTCAACAGCCGCAAATGGGATATCGCCATCACGCTGATGCTATGGCTACAGCTCGCCCTCGGTCTGCTAACGGTGCCGCTCTCGGCCTATCACATGGATGGCGCGTTGTTCGAGACGCTGACCAGCTACGTCAAGGGCGTCGTAACGCTCGACGGCGGCGCAGCGGCACTGATGGTCGATGTACCGCTCACCTATAAGCTGCATATACTTCTCGGCTTCACGCTGTTCTTGGTTTCACCGTTCACGCGCATGATCCACATCTGGAGCGGCGCCGGCGCGCTGGCCTATCTGTTCCGGCCCTATCAGATCGTTCGCACACCGCAGACACGCGCGAAGGAGCCGGTCCGGTCATGAGCGTTTCAGTAAATGGCGTCGACGTAACAGTGAGCCCGGAGACGACCAGCGAACTGAGCGCCGCGCGTGAGTTGCTTAGGCAACGGGCGGTCGCGGTCAGCATTCTCGACGCGGTATCGACCGATGAAGGGACCATCGAACAAGCAATCGAGGAGTTGCTTGGGCGCGAGGTCGTGACGCCGACTCCGACAGATGAGGAATGCCGACGCTATTACGACGCGCATCCGCGGGAGTTTGAGAGCGGCGATCTCGTGCATGCCCGTCACATTTTGTTTCAGGTGACGCCTTCGGTGAGCCTCCCTCAGATTCGTGCGCGCGCGGAGCAGATGCTGAACGAGCTGTTGCGCGAGCCGGAGCACTTCGCAGCGGTAGCGGCTGAAACGTCAAATTGTCCTTCCGGCCAGCACGGGGGAAATCTGGGGCAGATCGGCCGTGGCGACACGGTGCCAGAGTTCGAGAAGGCGATATTTCGATTGGGGCCAACCGGCCTGCTGCGGGACTTGATCAAGACCCGCCACGGCTTTCACATCGTAGCCATCGATCAGCGCATTCCGGGAAAGCGGCTGCCGTTCGACATGGTGCGAGACGATATCGCCGAACGCCTCCGAGCGATGGTCGAAGAGAAGGCGCTCAGGCAGTACATCAGTGTTCTGGCGGGGCAGGCGGACATTCAGGGGGCTGACCTTAACGGAACAGATATACCCCTCGTCCAATAGCGGCGTCGGTCTGTGGTATAGCGTATTTTCGATCATAATCGCCCAAAAGGATTGGTGCATCGTGCTTGGAGACCTGATCGCGCAACTTGACCGGCCCAACGTCGCTGCCAGCGTCTTGACGACGATGAATTCCGATGTCGCCGGACAGATCGAGCGACGCTCAGCTGCGACATCCATGACCGTTGAGGATTTCATGTCGGGCGCGGTTCGGGCCTTTGTCGAAAGCGCCGGCGATGACCTATGGTTTCAGTTGCTCACAATCGTTCGAAAATCTGATGATCCAGGACTCGCGGCGGTGCAGACGATTCTGACGTGGGTCGTCACCGAGCGATAGACGACGTGGTCAGCGGATATCGTAATGCGCCAGTGGATCGGGGTTGATAGCCATCACGTTCACCGGCGTCCTCGTTACCTCGTCGAGAGCTGTGGTCGTTTCCATATGTAAGGCATGGCGGAGAGGAGGTCTGATGCTTCCATATCTCGCCACCGAAATCATCGGCCTTGGATTGCTGACGGTGTACTTTGCGGCGCGATATCGCGAATATAGAAGGTTGCTTGCGGGCGCCTTTTCGTTAGCGGCAGCATGCAATTCCGCTCCTACATCGCGAAAATCTCGGTTCCACTCACCGCTGGCGGTTTTTTCCGGAGAGTGCGACGGGCACGGCTACGGTCGGCGAGCGAGAAATACAGAACGGGGTGACTATGAGTACTTTTCTGACTGTCATTTTAGGTACCGGTATCAGCTGGGTGGCTCGTCACGGCGTTAACCTGTTTGCGCTGCGCCTGCTCGGCTCCGGTTTCTGCGGAAACGCTGATCGTCGACATCGCCGCCTCGCTTATAAAAGCTGACGGTCATTGAATCACCGACATGAATGCGGATGCGGCGCGGACAGTTGGCCGGGCGACGAAGGCATTGCCATGTCGTCGCATACAAGCTGCGCGTTGTTCGCGCGCTTCCGGGGCGCTCTTGTCTGTTGAGTGTTGTATATCTATATTGATATTTCAACTATAATAAGACATATCTCAGATAGCAGAGCCAGCATTGATCACCCCCGCGCAAATGCGTGCTGCCCGCGCCTTGCTCGGCATCGACCAGAAGCAACTGGCTGAGATGTCCGGGGTTTCGCAGCAGACGATCCAGCGGATGGAGGCCAGCGAGGGGAACGTGCGCGGGGTCATCGACACGCTCACCAAAGTCGTCGAGGCGTTCGAGCGCGCTGGAATTGATCTGATCGGCGAGAACATAAGAAGCGAAGGGGGCGGACGCGGCGTGCGCTTGCGGCACCCGGCCGCACCACCCGGCGATAATGCCTCCTGACCAAGGCAAGAGTTACGCGACGGCGACCGCCGACCCCGGGCCGACGATCCCGCCGCTCAAGCGGCATGAGAAGGGATTGCTATGGCTGCGCGCCCGGTTGAACCGACCTTTGTTGAACTATTCACACCGAAGCTCGTCACGGTACTCCGGGAGGGCTACCGGTTCAGGGATCTCCGCGCCGATGCTCTCGCCGGGCTGACTGTCGCCATCGTGGCGCTGCCGCTTTCCATGGCGATCGCCATCGCGTCCGGGCTGACCCCGGACCGTGGCTTGTACACCTCGATCATTGGCGGGTTCATCGTCTCGCTTCTTGGCGGCAGCCGGTTCCAGATCGGCGGCCCTGCGGGCGCGTTCATCGTCCTTGTGTCCGCGACCGTCGCGCTTCACGGCGTGGACGGGCTGCTCCTTGCCACCACGCTTTCGGGCGTCATCCTGCTCGCGATCGGACTGCTGAGGCTCGGGACCTTCATCAAGTATATTCCGTTCCCGGTGACCGTCGGGTTCACGGCGGGCATCGCCGTGATCATCTTTGCCAGTCAACTCACCGAATTGCTGGGCCTCACCCTTGCGGGCAAAGAGCCGGGGCCGCTGATCCCCAAGCTAATGGTCATTGGCGAAGCGTTGCCTGGCATCAGCGCGACAGCGGTGGCCGTCTCCGTCCTGACGATCGGGGTGATCCTCGCGATGCGCCGCTTCCGTCCCCACTGGCCCGCGATGCTGATTGCGGTTGGTCTTGCCTCGGTCGCCGTCTGGCTGCTCGGCCTGCCGGTCGAGACAATCGGCAGCCGCTTCGGCGGCATTCCCCAAACGCTGCCAGCACCCGTGCTCCCCGTGATCTCGCTGGAGAAGATCGTCGCGGTGCTGCCCTCCGCCCTGTCTTTCGCGCTGCTGGGGTCTATCGAGAGCCTGTTATCGGCGGTTGTGGCCGACTCTATGAGCGGGCGGCGACATCGTTCCAATTGCGAGCTTGTGGCGCAGGGGCTCGCCAACATCGCCTCCCCGCTCTTTGGCGGCTTCTGTGTAACCGGCAACATCGCTCGCACTGCAACGAATGTGCGCTCTGCCGCACGCGGCCCGGTCGCTGGCATGCTGCATGCGGTGTTTTTGCTGCTGTTCATGCTCGTCGCCGCACCGCTCGCTTCGTACATCCCGCTGGCAGCGCTCGCGGCCGTGCTGGCCGTGGTCGCGTGGAACATGGCGGAAAAGCACGCATTCGCAACGCTTCTGCGCGCCTCGCGCGGCGACGCGGTGGTGGTGCTGACGACGTTCCTGCTGGTGATCTTCCGTGACCTCACCGAAGGCATTCTTGTCGGCTTCGGCATCGGCGCGCTCCTGTTCCTGCATCGCATGGCGCAGACGGTGGAAGTCGAGAATGCGCGTCCACTGATCGACGAGGACAAGCCGGACAGCGTCAATGGCAACGGCCGCAAGCCGTACGATGTCGACCTCGCTACTAATCCCGACGTGGCCGTTCACCGGATTTCCGGGGCGTTCTTTTTCGGGGCGGCGGCGAATGTCGGCGCGGCGCTCGACCGTATCGGCGAGCATCCGAAAGCCTACGTCATCGATTTCTCGGCCGTGCCGGTGATCGACTCCACCGGAGCCGCGACGATTGGGGGATTTGTGCACAAGGCGCATCGCCGGGGGGCGCCCGTCTACATTGCCGGAACGCGTCCCGCGATCCGGCGCACGCTTCTGGTTCACGGCGTGAGGCCGCCTTACGTGAGGTTCCGCAACGATCTGGCCGAGGCCGTCAGCGCCGCGCATAGCAGGATCGCGCGGGGTGGTGCGGCCGAGAAGGTGCTGACGTGAGCAGCCTCCGGTCACAGGAACGGCATGTTCGCGCAGCGTTAAAGGGCGGGACGCGGTTAAGCTGCCCCGGCTGCGGGATGGCAGGATGTTTCCGGTCCTAGCCCAAGAAGCATAATCATTGTCCGTCCTACGGGGAGGCACTGCATCCATCATCCCACCGACGACATACCGCCCCGGATGTCTAGTTGAAAAAACTCCCCTTTCGAGACCGGCTCTCAGTCTGGCGATGACTGGAGGCAGCGATAGCAGGATGGTCGGCGACCCGCCCAGCTTGTGTCGGCACGATCCGCAACACCCTCAACGCGTTCAGAATAACAGCCACGTCGATCACTTCCTGTAGCACGGCTCCCTGCACGGGCGTCAGGTACCCCAGTGCGGCGGCGATCATTCCGGCGACTGAGAGGCCGATGCCGGCCGCGACACTCTCAAGTGCTATCCGGCGGGACCGTTGCGCAATTTCGATCCCGGGCAACAGTCGATCCAGATGATCGACCAGCAGCACGACATCCGCTGCCTCGGCCGAGGCGGCGGCGCCACGCGCGCCCATGGCGACCCCGACGTCAGCGGCGGCAAGGGCCGGCGCATCGTTCACGCCGTCGCCCACCATCATGACCGGGCCGTTCTTGTGCTCGGTCAAGACCAGCAGATCCTTCTGCTCGGGGCTCAGGTCGGCCCGGACGTCGTCAAGCCGCAGCCCATCGGTCACAGCCTCGGCTACGGCGCGGCGGTCGCCAGTGGCCAGAAGGATCCGGCCGATTCCCAACTGCCGTAGTCCCGCAAGAAGCTCGGAAGTGCCCGACCGGAGTGCATCGGCCATGACGAGGTGGCCCATGAGCTTTCCGTCGATCGCCAGCACCACGAGGACAGACCCGAAGTCGAGAACCTGCTTCTTGAATCTCTCCGAACCGATCTGCGCCGTCACGAAATCGGCGCCTCCCACGACAACGCTGCGGCCCATTACCGTTCCTTCAATACCCTCGCCGGGAGTCTCCACCACGTCTTCGGGAATGGGCAGAGTGATGCCTTGCGCACGGGCCCCCGCAACAATCGCCCGTGCCATCGGGTGTTTGGAGGCCTGCTCCAGAGCGGCGGTGAAAAAAAGAGCTTCTTCCCCTGACATGCCCTCGCGGGTCTCGATCGAAACGATCTGCGGACGTCCGTCTGTCAGGGTGCCGGTCTTGTCGAGGATGAGCGTCCTGACCCGCGCCAGCGCCTCCAGCGGTTTTGCACCCTTGATAAGAACCCCGAAATGCGCCGCACGCGACAAGCCGGCGACAAGGGCCACCGGCACGGCGAGGATCAAGGGGCAGGGTGTCGCCACCACCAGAACTGCCACCGCGCGGATCGGATCGCCGGTGAACCCCCAGGCGGCTGTTGCCAGAGCGACAGTGACAGCGAGGAACAGCAGGGAATAACGGTCGGCCAGCCGGGCCATCGGCGCCTTAGACGCCTGCGCCGCCTCGACCAGCCGGACAATCCCGGCATAGGTGCTGTCAGTCGCTCGGCGGGCTACACGCAGATCGAAGGCATCGCCCGCATTGGTCGAGCCGCTCATCACGTCCTGGCCACGGTTTAGCCCCGCCGGCATCGCCTCGCCGGTAAGCGCCGATTGATCCAGCGACGCGCGCTCGCTCTCGACCACACCGTCCACCGGAGCAACGTCGCCCTGCCGGATCAAAAGCAGATCGCCCGGTGCGATGTCGTCCAGCGGCACTTCATCGAGTGCGTCGTCGCGGTAGCGTGTGGCGGTCCGGGGAACGCGGGACAGCAGGTCGCTCATCTCGCGTCGGGCGCGACCTTCGGCAAAACTCTCCAGGAAGGTACCACCTGAATACATCAACGCGACTACGGCAGCCGCCAGCGTTTCGCCAAAGAACAGAGCAGCCGACATCGAAAGGGCAGCGACGATGTCGAGCCCAACTTCGCCTTTCGCGAGGCTCCGGATGATTTCGACGAGGAGAGCGGCCAGGACCGGAAAGACTCCGGCAGCCCAGGCAATTGTCGCGAGGTGAGGCTTGTCCGTCACCATCAAGCCGAGACCGGACATCAGTCCGATCAGGGCAATGGTCAGCAACGCGACGTTCAGGCGGTTGTGCAGCAATGGATTCATAAGGTGTTCACCCGGGCTTAAGCGCATGTCAAAGGCAGCCCTCGGACTTGTCGCTTCAGCCATTCGTCAACGGGCGATCATCCACCCACTTCCAATCGCGGATCTCTGGCATGTCCTGGCCGTGCGCGCGAATGTATGCGCGGTGCTCGAGCAACTTACCGTCCATCGCCTGTTTCAATCCGACACGGATGCCCTTCAATTCCGACACCCAGTCAAGCACGCTATGCACGAGATGGTAGCGGTCGAGACCGTTCAGCACGGTCATGTCGAACGGCGTCGTCGTCGTGCCTTCCTCGTTGTAGCCGCGCACATGGATGTTGTCATGATTGGACCTGCGATAGGTGAGGCGATGAATCGTCCAAGGATAGCCGTGGTAGGCGAAGATGACTGGCCTGTCGGTGGTAAAGAGCGCGTCGAACTCCCTGTCTGAGAGGCCATGCGGATGATGCTCCCTTGGCTGGAGCGTCATCAAATCCACGACGTTGACGACCCGGATGGCCAAATCCGGAGCAAGCCCCTTTAGGATCTGCACCGCGGCAAGCGTTTCCAGTGTCGGAACGTCGCCGGCACATGCCAACACCACGTCGGGTTCGCATCCATTCCTCGTCGAAGCCCAGTCCCAGATGCCTATCCCCGCCCGGCAATGAACGATCGCCTTGTCCATGGACAGCCACTGCCATGACGGCGGCTTGCCGGCGACGATGATGTTGATGCGATTCCAGGTGCGCAGGACGTGGTCGGTCACGCAGAGCAGTGTGTTAGCATCCGGCGGCAAGTAGACGCGTACGATGTCAGCTTTCTTGTTGAGGGCGACATCGATGAAGCCCGGATCTTGATGGCTGAAACCATTGTGTTCCTGATGCCAGACATGGCTCGACAGCAGATAATTCAGCGACGAGATGGGCCTCCGCCACGGAATATCCTGGCACGCATCCAGCCATTTCGCATGCTGGTTGAACATCGAATCGACGATGTGAATGAACGCCTCGTAGCAGGAAAACAGTCCGTGTCGGCCTGTGAGGAGGTAGCCTTCCAGCCAACCTTGGCAGGTGTGCTCCGAGAGGATTTCCATGACCCTGCCGTCGCGGCCGAGATGGATGTCCTCGGGAAGGATCGTCTCCATCCACGCGCGTTCCGTGACAGCAAAGACATCCTGCAGCCGGTTAGACGCGGTCTCGTCGGGACCGACGATGCGGAAGTTCTGGGCGATTTCGTTCAGCGCCATGACGGCCCTCAGGAAGTCGCCCATGGCCTTTGTCGACTCTGCCTTGACTGAGCCGGGACTACCGACTGCGATGGCGTGATCGTGCAGTCCCGGAAGGTCGAGCGACCTGCGCAACATACCGCCATTGGCATGGGGATTGGCGCTCATCCGACGCGGGCCCTGTGGCGCCGTCGCCCGGATTGAAGCGAACGGAGCGCCTGTCGCGTCAAAGAGCTCTTCGGGGCGGTAGCTCTTCAGCCATTCCTCCAAGAGCCTCAGATGCTCCGGATCTTTGGCGATTCCCGACAGCGGCACCTGATGCGAACGCCAGACCCCCTCGGTCTTCAGCCCATCGACCTCCTTCGGGCCGGTCCAGCCCTTTGGGCTGCGCAACACGATCATCGGCCATTTGGGACGGGAGGACTGTTCCGAACTGCCACGCGCGGCAGTCTGGATGTCATGGATTTTATCCATGGCCTCGTCGAGCACTGTCGCCATTCGCTCGTGCATCGGTGCAGGATCGTGGCCCTCGACAAAGAGCGGCTCGTAGCCGTAACCGATGAACAGCGCGCGCAGTTCGTCTTCGGGGATGCGTGCCAGGATGGTCGGATTGGCGATCTTGTAGCCGTTCAAATGCAGGATCGGCAGAACGGCGCCGTCGCGCGCAGGGTTCAAGAACTTGTTGGAATGCCAAGCGGCCGCCAGCGGTCCTGTTTCAGCTTCGCCATCGCCGACCACGCAGGCGACGATGAGTTCCGGATTGTCAAAAGCTGCGCCAAAGGCATGTGAAAGTGCATAGCCGAGTTCGCCGCCCTCATGGATCGACCCTGGCACATCGGGCGCTGCATGGCTTGGTATCCCGCCCGGAAACGAAAATTGCCGGAACAGTTTTCGCATTCCCGTTTCGTCGAGCGTGATGTCCGGATAGATCTCGCTGTAAGTGCCTTCGAGATAAGTGTTGGCTACCATCGCCGGTCCGCCATGGCCGGGCCCACACACGTAGATGACGTCAGCGTCACGAGCCCGAATAGCGCGGTTCAGATGTGCGTAAATGAAGCTGAGGCCCGGCGATGTACCCCAGTGGCCAAGGAGCCTTGGTTTCACATGCTCGAGCCGAAGCGGTTCGCGCAGCAATGGATTGTCCATCAAGTATATCTGACCGATCGTTAGATAATTCGCGGCCCGCCAATAGGCGTCAATGTCGTGCAATTCACATTTGGAAAGCCGTGCGACTGTAGTGGTGTTGTCGATGCGATTTGCCATGTCCGCTCCTTAGAAGTTCGCAGACTTAGATAATTGCTTGTTTAGGGCGGACTCGGCCGCGGGGTCGGTCCGCCGTTCTTAAGGATAAAACACCAACGAAACCGCCCCCTTTCGGTCCATTCGACCGCGACTAAATCCCTTTAAGCCGATGGCAGTGGGTCACGTCATCAAGCATTGTTGGCATCGTCACCGGATTTGAACGTGAAAATCGGTTTCTAAGCCTATCTGCTCGGCACCGCGACGGCGCGAAGACCGGGAACGAGCGACCCTTCACCGCTGACGCGGATATCGGCGGCGTTCGCCTCATCAGTATCGATATGCATCTCGGTTACGGAGTTGGCGCCGACGCGGATCAACGTCTTGCCAAACACAAGCCCGCGCTCTTCGTCGCCAATATGAACGTCCACGAGCATGCCATTTGCGAGGCCCAGGCGTCGGGCATCATCCGGGTTGGTATGGATGTGCCGTGCGGCCACAATCAGTCCATCGCTATCGAGGCTGCCGGCAGGTCCGATGAGCCGAACCGTTGGCGTGCCCTCCAGTTTGCCGCTGTCGCGAACCGGCGCGTCGATGCCGAGCGCGAAGCCATCCGTTCGCGAGATTTCGATTTGGGTTCGGGGCCGCTCGGGGCCGAGGATGGCGACCCGCTCCAGGCGACCTTTGGGTCCCTCAAGCGTGACGCGCTCGCTTGCTGCCCATTGGCCAGGCTGGCGCAGCGAAACGGCGGGCGTCAGCTGGTACCCGGCTCCGAACAGGGACTCGACCGCTAGACGGGACAGGTGAACGTGACGAGCCGATACTGCGACGGGAATCGGTTCGGGCACTGTCGCCTTCGGCGCCAAGGCAGCAGCCGTCTCCCGGGCGATCATCAATTGCTCGGCAGTCTCGGTGACGATTATCCGCACTCTGGCGCCATATGCCTGGATCTGCG
>Ga0182744_1004445_pt1 | contig 10500 bp, 9 predicted proteins | sample eDN3rd30CKraftMG_FD_128525 | JGI IMG/M metagenome (GOLD analysis project Ga0182744, IMG submission 128525) | Enriched Miracle-Growth compost microbial communities from Emeryville, California, USA - eDNA 3rd pass 30_C Kraft MG (version 2) (version 2) ... | reverse complement strand
GACGACGAGGATCGCACCTTCGCAGGCTGCAAGCGACCGCGAGACTTCGTAGGCGAAGTCCACGTGGCCTGGCGTGTCCATCAGGTTGAGCTGATAGATATTGCCATCCTTGGCGCGATAATCCAGCCGGACGGTCTGCGCCTTGATGGTGATGCCGCGCTCGCGCTCGATATCCATCGAGTCGAGGATCTGGGCTTTCATTTCCCTGTTCGATACGTTGCCACAGAGCTGGATCAGGCGGTCCGACAGCGTCGACTTGCCGTGATCGATGTGGGCGATAATCGAGAAATTTCGTATTCGGGAGATATCGGTCATGGGCGGGGCTCATAGCACCCGGAACTAGCAGGCAAAAGGGCCGTTAAGCTCTTGAGGCCGTTTGCAGGGCGGCTGCATCGCCGCATGGGGCCATAAGAAAACTGGCGCCTTCGGTACCAGTGTGCGACAAAATCCTTGCGACGCACAGTGACGTTCGGAAAATCCGGAGAGACGACTATGGCGAATTCCCCATTCGAGGCTAATCCCGCGTTTGCGAAGCTCGGAGAGGATGCCCGCAAAGCGGTTGCACAGGCTTTCGACGCAATGTCGAATTGGCGCTCCGAACTTGCCGATCTTGGCGAAAAGAACAGCAATGCCGTCTTTGACAAGATGGCGGATGCCGCCAAGGCCCTCGGCTGGCCGACGGATTTTGTCGAATTGAGCCGCAAGCAGATGCAGAGCGCCTCCAAGCTGCAGCTTCAGGCCGTGGATCAGGTCATGGATGTCTGGGAAAAGCAGGTGAAATCGCTTGGATCGCCCACACAATTCCCGAACTTTCCGAATTTCCCCGGCTTTGGCGGTAACCCCGGCCAGCCGGGTGGATTTACCGCTCCCGGTGCCGGGATGTTTCCCGGCATGCCTGATTTCGGGGCCGGAGCGCCGAACCCGATCCAATTCTGGATGCAGGCCGCGGAGATGTGGCAGAAAGGCTGGCAGCAGGCGATGGCGACCTGGATGGATGCCCAGCAGAACGCCATGGGCAACAAGCCCGGTTCCTCAGGCAATACCCGTGGCGGTTCGCGCTAGCCCGTGGCCGGCAGGCGCACGCAGGTTTCCGATAACTCACGGCGCGGGCTTGTTTTGAAGCCGCGCCGTTTTCCATTTCGGGGTCGTCTTCGATAGCAGCCTGCGCTGTGTCCGGGACGCCCTTTCTTTTATTCCTCAAGCTGTTATGCGATCCGCGGATGCTTATCCGGCTTGCATCTTCCCCGGCTTCTATATATTTAGAACTATTCTAATTATGATCTGAGGCGCTCATAGTCAGTCAGATAGGCCGATGAGAAAATTCACTGACCTCAACGAGCGGGAAATCCTTGCGCTTGCCATCTCGCTGGAAGAGGAACACAGCCGCATCTACGCCGACTATGCCGCAGGTCTGGGCACGGACTATCCGGCAAGCGCGAAGATCTTCACCGAGATGGCGGAAGAGGAGAACGGACATCGGCGCTGGCTCATCGATCTCTTTCGCCGGAAATTTGGCGACCACATACCGCTCATCCGTCGCCAGGATGTTTCCGGGCTCGTGCGTCACGAGCCGATCTGGTTCGTGCGGCCTCTGGGTCTCGACAAAGTTAGGCAACAGGCTGAGGCCATAGAAAAAGAGACGCGGGACTTTTATCGCGCGGCGCTGGAGCGCGCCTCCGACGCGGAAGTCCGCAAGCTGATCGGCGATCTGATCGCCGCCGAAGACCGGCATATCGGCATTGCGCAACACATATCCGAGGTCGAACTGACGACAGAAGCGCGATCGGTGGAAGAGCAGGCGGAGCGCCGCGCCTTCGTTCTCACGTACGTGCAACCCGGCCTGACCGGGTTGATCGACGGCTCCGTTTCAACTCTGGCGCCGATTTTCGCTGCGGCGTTCGCCACGCATAATACCTGGCAAACGTTCCTCGTCGGACTGGCGGCGTCGGTCGGCGCCGGCATCTCGATGGCATTTGCCGAAGCGCTGGCGGACGACGGTCAGATCTCCGGCCGTGGCAATCCCTGGGTTCGCGGTAGCGTCACGGGCTTGATGACGACGCTTGGCGGACTTGGACATACGCTGCCTTATCTCATCCCGAACTTTTGGACGGCTACCAGCATCGCCATCGCGGTCGTGTTCGTGGAATTGTGGATCATCGCCGGCATCCGCGCGCGATTCATGGATACGAGATTCGTGCGGGCGGCATTCGAGGTCGTCGTCGGCGGTTTGCTCGTTTTCGCCATTGGAATTCTCATCGGCAGTGCCTGATGTGCGGGGAAAACACGCGGGAAAGTGTCAATTCGCGTCGGAGATAGCCTCACTCAGGCCATAGTGTCTTGACCCATTCGCGTGTCTGGCGGATGCCGGTTTCACTTCAGCTTTTTCCTCGTTTCAATCTTCGCGAAGGCTTCTCAATGCGCGCAGCTCATTTCCTTCTTCCGATCGCGGTCCTTTCGCTTGCGGCGATGTCCGGTCTCGCGATGGCTGAGAGTACGCCGCCTCCGCCGCCGAATTCGCGCAACTGCAAAAATAATGTGCCTTTCAGCAAGTGGGTCGCGGACTTCAAGCGCGAGGCGATGGCCGAAGGCATTCACGCCGAGACGATCAATGAAGCGATCGGCGGCATGACGCCGGACATGAGTGTCGTCGCGCGCGATCGCAAGCAGAGCTTTTTCTCGCAGACCTTCACCCAGTTCTATTTCAAGCTCGCCACGGTCAGCCGGGAGAAGGTTGGCAAAAGCTATTTGAAACGCTACCGCGTCCTCTTTGATCGCGCCGAGAAGGAGTTCGGTGTTCCGGGGCCGGTGATTACCGGCTTCTGGGCGCTGGAAAGTGACTTCGGCGGCGGCATGGGCAAGCTGCCGGTCATGCGTTCTCTGTTGACGCTGGCTTGGGATTGCCGGCGCGGTGCGCTGTTCCGCGAAGAACTCAAGGCGGCGATGAAGATCATCGAGCGCGGCGATCTCACACCGAACCAGATGATCGGATCCTGGGCTGGTGAACTCGGCCAGATGCAGTTCCTGCCACGGCATTACTATGACTATGGCGTCGATTACGACAACGACGGCCGTATTGATTTGATCAACGATATTCCGGATATTATCGGCTCGGCGGCGAAGTTCATCTCATCGATGGGTTGGCGCCGTGGCGAGCCTTGGCTGCAGCAGGTGCGCGTCACGAAAGCACTGCCGTGGGAGAAAGCCGATCTTGCGATTCAGTTGCCGCGCTCGCAGTGGGTAGCGTGGGGTATCGAGAGCGTTGGGACCGAAGACCTTCCTTCGGATAATCTTCCGGCGTCGCTGCTGCTGCCGATGGGGCGCAACGGTCCGGCGTTCCTCGCCTATCCCAACTTCCGCGTCTACACGCATTGGAACCAGTCTTTGACCTATGCCACGACGGCGGCGTACCTGGCGGCGCGCATGGCGGGAGCGCCGAACCTCAACCGCTCGATCGGCGATGTGCCTTCGCTGAGCTTCGGGCAGACGAAAGAGCTTCAGGCGCTCCTGAAAAGCCGGGGGTATGACGTCGGCGAGGTCGATGGAAAAATTGGCGCTGGGACGCGCAAGGCGGTCAAGGAGATGCAACTCAAGCTCGACCTGCCGGCAGACAGCTATCCGACAACCGAGTTGCTCACCGCGCTTCGCGAGCGCAGCTAGCATTTTTGGCGATACAGCACTCGCGTCATGGCCGGGCTTGACCCGGCCATCCAGAGCTCCAAGCAATAGATAATTGCCGTGTAATCCTGGATGGCCGCCTCGGAGGGCGGCCATAACGGAATTGTACGAACGATCGTCAGTGCAGCTTGATCTGCGGTTCGGTGCGCCGGGTCAGCATACGAGAGATCGTATCGAGCGCGACTTTGATGGGACCGTGCAGCGCCATCTCGTGCATCTTGTAGAGCGAGCGATACATAATCTTCGCAAACCAGCCTTCGATGCGCATCGACTTGCCCGAGACAAATCCCATCAGGTTGCCGACCGTCGAATAGTGGCCGAGAGAGACCAGAGATCCGAAGTCCCGATACTTGAACGGGGCGAGGTTGGTCTCGCCGTTGATGCGGCGCTGAAGCTGACGAACGAGGTGGGTTGATTCCTGGTGTGCCGCCTGAGCACGCGGCGGGATCGCCACGGTCTCTCCGTCCGGCACGAGATAAGCCGCATCGCCGATAACGAAGATATTGTCATCCTTCGTGGTCTGCAGTGTCGGCTTAACAAGCAGCGTGTTGGCGCGGCTGACTTCCAGGCCATCGAGCTTCGCAAGGACGTCGGGGCCTTTCACGCCCGCAGCCCACACGACCAGCTCCGAAGGAATGAATTCGCCGTCAGCGAGCGTGACGCCTTTGTCCGATACGTTCGTGACGCGGCTTCCGACGCGCAGGTCGACGCCGATATTGGTCAGGACTTCGGCGGTCGCGCTCGACAACCGCTCAGGAAGCGCCGGAAGGATGCGCGGCGCGGCTTCGATCAGCGTGATTTTGATGTCTTTCTCGGGATCGATCTTATCTAATCCGAAGGCGACGAGGCCGCGCGCCGCGTGGTGCAATTCGGCAGAAAGTTCGGTGCCGGTGGCTCCGGCGCCGATGATGGCCACGTGAAGCTGGCCGGGGCGGACAGGGCCCTGCTGGGCGTAAGCGCGAACGCAGGCGTTCAACAGGCGACGATTGAACCGTTCGGCCTGTTCCGATGTGTCGAGCATGATGGCGTGGTCTTTGACGCCGGGCGTGCCGAAATCGTTCGAGACGCTGCCGACCGCGATGACGAGGGTGTCATAGGGAAACCAGCGATCGGGCGTGATCTCGCGTCCATCCTCATCGTACGTCGCGCCGAGATGAACGCGTTTGTTGGCGCGGTCGAGACCGATCATCTCACCGTAGCGATAGCGAAAGCCGTGCCAGTGTCCCTGCGCCTGATAAGGCAGCTCGTGGCGGCCCGTATCCATGCTGCCGGCGGCGATTTCGTGCAGCAGCGGTTTCCAGATGTGCGTGCGCGAACGGTCGACGAGGGTAATCTCGGCTTTTCCCTTTTTGCCGAGCTTGTTTCCAAGCTGCGTCGCGAGTTCGAGTCCACCGGCACCGCCACCGACGATGACGATCTTGTGCATTTTTTTTGTCGCGTCGGAAACGGGTGTCGCCATTGTCATTGTCACCTCATGCACGCGCTGTTTTTTTCCGGCGGCCTCAGGATCGAAGGTCGCCGCCGGTCACCTTCTTAACATCGGCTATTATTTTTTTCGTAACCGCGTCGATGGCCTGATCCGTAAGTGTCTCTGCAACCGGTTGGATCGTGACTTCGATGGCGATCGACTTCTTGCCCTCGGCGGCGAGATTGCCGCCTTCGAAGACGTCGAAGACGTTGACGGATCGGATCAGTGCCTTGTCGGCGTTCGTCGCAGCCTTGATGACGTCGCCAGCCAGCGTGTCCCTCGGCACCACGAAAGCCAGATCCCGTTTTACAGGCAACAGGTCAGATCCCGCCAGCGGCGGCTTGGCGCGCGACTTTTTCTTCTCGGGCGGCAGCGCGTCGATGAAAATTTCGAATGCCGCGACCGGCGCTTCGACGTCGAGTGCTTTGAGCGTCGCCGGGTGAACCTCGCCGAAGTAAGCGAGCACCGTTTTCGGTCCGAGACGCAGGGTGCCGGAGCGACCTGGGTGATACCAGGGCGGGCAGTCGCGCGTGATTTGAGCTTTGCTTGCGTCGACGCCCAGAGCGGCCAGCGCGGCAACGACATCGGCCTTGACGTCGAAGACACCGACGGCGTTCGCTGAGCCCGTCCAGTGGCGGCCGGAACCGTTGAGCCCGGCGCTTCCGGCGCGCACGGCGACGGCGCTGAGGTATTGGTCTTCCGGCTTTTCGCCGCGATAGGCTTGCCCGAGTTCGAACAGCGCCACGTCGGCAGCACCGCGATTGCGGTTCCGCGTCACGGCCGTCAGCAAGCCGGGTAGCAAGCCCGGACGCATCGACGATAATTCCACCGAGATCGGATTGGCCAGATCAAGTTCCGTTGCGCCGCCGCCGAACACTTCGGCCTCGGATTTCGGAATGAAGCTCCAGGTCACCGCTTCGACGAACCCACGCGATGCCAGCAGACGCCGTGCGCGGCGGGCGCGTTTTTGTTTTTCCGTCAGAACGGGACGCGCCACGCCTTCGGCTCGCGGCAGCGGCGTTGCGGGAATGCGATCGAGACCGGCGATGCGGACGACCTCCTCGACGAGATCGGCGGGGCCGTGCACGTCCGGTCGCCACGTCGGAACGGAAACTTTTGCCGCGTTCGGCTCGCCTTCGATCTTGAATCCTAGCGCATTCAGGATCTTGGCGATTTCATCGTTCGATATGTCGACGCCGGTTAGCTTGGCGACGCGTGCGAAATCAAAAGCAATGACGCGGTTTTCGATCGGCTCTTTGCCAGCGACCTTGGCTTTCGAGACTTCGCCGCCGCAGAATTTGAGGATCATATCCGTTGCAAGATCGAGCCCGGGTCGCACGGACGCGGGATCGACACCCCGCTCGAAGCGATAGCGCGCGTCAGTGACGAGGCCTGTTTTGCGGCCGGTCGCGGCAGTGCGCACCGGATCGAACCAGGCGCTTTCGATCAGGACGGCTTTGGTTTCCGGCGTGCAGCCCGTGCTTTCGCCGCCCATGACGCCGCCGAGGCCCAGCGGTCCAGTATCGTCGGCGATGACGCACATCGTGTCGTCGACGGTGTATTCCTTGCCGTCGAGACCTACGAACTTTTCGCCGTTCTTTCCGAGACGGGCGTGGAGTGTGCCTTTGATCTTTTGCGCGTCGTAAACGTGCAGGGGACGGCCGCGATCGAGCGAAATGTAATTCGTCACATCGACGAGCGCATTGATGGGCCGCAGGCCGACGGCTTTCAGTCGGCTTTGCAGCCAATCGGGGGACGCACCGTTCGTGACATTGCGGATCGTGCGCGCGGCGAAGACCGGGCAAGCGTTTGCCGTTTCCGGAGTGAATTCGAGCTTCACCGGAATTTTGCAGTCGAACGCTTCGTTAATCGGCGTGAGTTGCGGCTCCGGCTTCAGCGTGCCGAGACCCGCGGCAGCGAGATCGCGGGCGATGCCGCGAACACCGGTGCAGTCGGGGCGGTTCGGCGTCAGTTTGACTTCGATCACGGGATCGTTGAGGCCAGCGGCGTCGATGTAGCGTTCACCGATCTTGCTCGCCCAATCGGCCGGCAGATCGAGAATGCCATCGCTGTCTTCGGAAAGCTCAAGCTCGGCCGCCGAGCACATCATGCCGTTCGAGACGACGCCGCGGACAGGCTTCTTTTCCAGCGTGATCTTCGAGCCGGGAATATACGTTCCGAGCGGCGCGAAAACCGAGACCATTCCCGCGCGCGCATTCGGTGCGCCGCAGACGACCTCCATCAAGGGTTCGCCCTTTGCGGCCTCGACCTGCACGACCTGCAGCTTGTCGGCGTTCGGATGCTTCTTGGCTTCAACGATGCGCGCGATGCGGAACGCGCCGAGCAACTTTGCTGGATCTTCGATAGATTCGACCTCAAGGCCGATGGCCGACAACGTCGTCTCGATCTCATCGAGCGATGCGCTCGTATCGAGATGATCCTTGAGCCATGAGAGCGTGAATTTCATTTCGTGGAACTCGCAGGCGTAATTCCCCCGATGCGGGAGAGCGCTGACAGATTGATTGCCCTAACGATCACGACGACAGTCCGCCGCCGAGTGTTGGTACATCGAGTGTCGAGAAGCCGTAGTGGCCGAGCCATGTCAGGTCGCCGGAAAAGAAGGCGCGCAAATCGGGGATGCCGTACTTCAGCATCGTCAGGCGATCGAGGCCGACGCCGAAGGCGAAGCCCTGATATTTTTCCGGGTCGAGACCGCAGTTCTTCAGCACGTTCGGATGCACCATTCCGCAACCGAGGATTTCCAACCACTGCCCCGGCTTGCCGATGGCCTCGGCGCCGATGTCGACTTCCATCGACGGTTCGGTGAACGGGAAGTGCGAGGCGCGGAAACGCATCTTCACTTCGTCGACCTCGAAGAAGGCCTTGCAGAATTCCTGCAACACCCATTTCAGGTGACCCATGTGAGTCGACTCGTCGATGACGAGACCTTCGACCTGATGGAACATCGGCGTGTGCGTTTGATCGCTGTCGCAGCGGTAGACGCGGCCCGGCGCGATGATGCGGATCGGCGGCTTTTGCGAGACCATCGTGCGGATTTGCACCGGGCTCGTGTGCGTGCGCAGAAGCAGGCGTGAGCCGTCAGGCTTGGGCGCGAAGTAGAATGTGTCGTGATCCTGACGCGCGGGATGCTCGGCCGGGATGTTGAGCTTGTCGAAGTTCATCTCGTCCGTCTCGATGTCCGGACCTTCGGCCACCGAGAAACCCATGTCGGCGAAAATCTCGACGACCTCGTCGAGGACTTGGCTGACAGGATGGATGCGGCCTTCGGCAACGGGACCGGTGCGAACAGGAAGCGTTACGTCGGTGCGTTCTGTCTTCAGCCGCTCATCGAGCGCTGCGGTTTCAAGCTCAGCCTTGCGCGCATCGAGCGCTGAGGAAATCTTGCCCTTCAGCGTATTGACCGTTTGGCCAAAGGTCTTGCGTTCCTCCGGCGGCAGCGATCCGAGCTTGCTCATCAGTTCGGAGACGCGGCCCTTCTTGCCGAGGGCGGAAACGCGAACAGCGTCGAGCGCGGCGAGGTCGGAGGCCGTTGCGATTTCGGCGAGCAACTCGCCTTCAAGCGTGTTCAGGTCTTGGCTCATGGCAGGTCTGACGTTGGTGTGATGGCCGGATTGCCAGTTACCAACGTCATCCCCGCAGAGGCGGGGATCCGTCCAAGTGTCTGTCGCGTAGTTCGTCTGGCTTGGATGGATCCCGGCCTTCGCCGGGATGACGTCAGCACAGTGGAACGAAGGCGAATTAGGCCGCCTTCTTTGCCTTGTCCTGGTCGGCCTTGGCGACGGGCGATGAGGCGGCTTTTGCGGCCTTGTCGATCAGTGCCTTGAAGCCTGCGGGATCATTGATCGCGATGTCGGAGAGAACCTTGCGATCGACCTCGATGCCGAGGTTCGTCAGGCCGTTGATAAATCGGCCGTAGGTCAGGCCATGCTCGCGAACGGCGGCATTGATGCGCTGAATCCAAAGGGCGCGGAAATTGCGCTTGCGACGCTTGCGATCGCGGTAGGCGTACTGCTGCGCCTTCTCGACCGCCTGCTTGGCGACGCGGATGGTATTCTTGCGACGGCCGTAAAAGCCCTTCGCGGCTTTGATGACTTTCTTGTGCTTGGCGTGGGCGGTAACGCCACGTTTGACGCGGGCCATGAGAGGATGCTCCTCAGTATAAGTGCTTCAGGATTTATGCGTGTGATGAGAGTTTTTAGTGGCCGCGTGCGACTCCCCGGTGGGGAGCCGGCCGCACGCGGCGGCGTAGCTCATCGGTTGTAGGGCATGTACTTCTTGACGATCTTGGCGTCAGAATCGTTCAGCACACTGGTGCCGCGCGCCTTCTGAATGAACTTCGTCGTCCGCTTGATCATGCCGTGACGCTTGCCGGCCTGGGCGGCGACTACCTTGCCCGTGCCGGTCATCTTGAAGCGCTTTTTGGCGCCGCTCTTGGTCTTCATCTTAGGCATTTTGCTTTGGTCCTTTAGTTCGCTCACGGGCCGCACCGGACGCTTGCGCTGACGCGCTTCGCATCCTGGCCCTTCGCGGGGGCGCCGCTCAGCGGCGGGGCGCGGTCGCGCCCACGGCTCTTGCGAGCCGAAGTGCAGGTGCATTGCTGCTCCAGCACTCTCAGCAGCTGCGAAGCTGCCGGTCCTGCGAAGGGTGCTTTTTGCGGTTTCCGCTTGTTTTTCAAAAGCATAAGAACCGCCACGGCATGCCTCGCCGGGCGGCTCTAGGCGGTTTATAGGCAAGACTTCGAAAAATCGCAATATCTTCCGAGACATTGTGCTTTCTGCAACTCATCGAGGCAATTCTTTCGCCGGATGAGGAAAACTCCGCCCATTGCGCCTGAACCAAGTAAAAAAGCCAGGGCATTGAAATCTGGTGTTCTCGGACACCGAGGGAAGGTGGGGCGTGCGGCAAATCATCGATCAAATTGTCAATCTACTTCAGCAGGGCATCACGGCCATTTTCAAGTTCATCGAACTGGTCTGGCAGTGGTCGTTCGGACAGATGTTCTCGATCTTTCAGTCGAACTGGCAGGCGCTGCCGGTTTGGAAAATCGCCGTCCTAGCGATCTGTGTGATCGCGATCATCTATGTGCTCTACAGGGGCTTCTTTCAGCTTTGGAGCGCTGCCGAGCAAATCTTCAAAGCCTTCGTCGAGCTGTTGATGGTGCTTGTATCGCTGCTGCCGTACGTGCTGATCGCCGGACTGATTGCGGCTGCCGGCAGCTATGTCGTTCAGCACGTGAACTTCTGAGCGGGCTTGGCGAGCTGTGAGTGGCTCGCCAACGTCATGCCGCCGAAGAACGCTCCGGGTTCTCGTTGAACACGATGTGACGGCGCACGAAG
>Ga0182744_1004443_pt1 | contig 10501 bp, 10 predicted proteins | sample eDN3rd30CKraftMG_FD_128525 | JGI IMG/M metagenome (GOLD analysis project Ga0182744, IMG submission 128525) | Enriched Miracle-Growth compost microbial communities from Emeryville, California, USA - eDNA 3rd pass 30_C Kraft MG (version 2) (version 2) ... | reverse complement strand
GGTGGCGTCGGCGCCGTAGCCGACAGGAAATTGCAGCCCAAGCCTGGCCACCAGGGCGGCCGTCGTGGCTTCGTCATCGACGGAAAAGGCCACGACCTTGATGGCGGCCTGCGCGAATTTTTCAGAGAAGCGTGCGAAGGCAGTGAGCTGGGCCTTGCAGTAGGGGCACCACGCGCCGCGATAGATCAGCACGACGCCGAACGATCCGGACAAGGCTTCCGGCAGCTCGATGGTGCCTCCGCCGATCGCAGAGATGGAAAGTGAAGGAAATCTGTCGCCGTTTTGAAGTCGGATCATTGTCGTGGACCTTTTTTGAACTAATTGGTCCATAAATTCGCCTTTAAAATGTACTGTCAAGTACAATATATTCGCGCGTCTGCGATAGCGTGCGAGGACCTTGATGAAGCAGTCAAAGCAACGTCTCCTGACTCCCAAAGGAGCGGCGACCCGCGCGCGCATCCTTGCGGCTGCGGCCAGACTGGTTGCAGCCAGCGGCGCCCATCGCATGAGCCTGGACGAAGTGATGGAACAAAGCGGCGTCGGCAAATCGCAGCTCTATCACTACTTCGCCGACAAGGACGCGCTCATTCGCGAGGTTATCGCCTTTCAGACAGAACGGGTTCTTGCCGCGCAAAATCCTTTTATCGAAAATCTGAATTCGATGGAGGCCTTGCACCGCTGGCGCGATGCGCTGCTGCAGATCAATCGCCAGACGAACGCCATCGGCGGTTGTCCCATCGGGTCGCTGGCCAGCGAACTGGCCGACCGTTCCGAAATAGAACGGCTTCTGCTTGTGGCAAGCTTCGAAAGATGGGCCGCGTTTATCGTCGACGGGTTGAAGCAGATGCAGGCGCGCGGCGAACTTGACCCGCATGCCGATCCGCTCAAGCTGGCAACCGCCACGCTATGCGCCATTCAGGGCGGCCTCCTGATGGCGAAAACAATGCGCCTCACGGCGCCTCTGGAAACCGCTCTCGACATGGCGATGGAACACATCGAACGCCATATGCTGCCTGGGCCTGCGGGGCGAAAACTCAGCGGCCGTAGAGCGAAGCCGGCGGGGGCGGCGCCGTTGCGCCCGCGCCCAGCGAGCGCTGCACCATGACGCTGTCGGCCCAACGGCCGTTGCGATAGGCGACGCCGGGCAGAAATCCCACGCGCGCAAAGCCGAACTTCTCGTGCAGGCCAAGCGAGGCGGCATTGTCGCCATCTATATAGCCGATCATTTGTCGGAAGCCCGCGGCGGCACAGGCGTCGATAAGGCTCTGCATGAGCTGGCCGCCGATGCCCTTGCCGACATGCTGGTGATGAACGTAGATCGAATGCTTGACGGAATAGCGGTAGGCGGGGCGCTTGCGGAACAGCACTACATAGGCATAGCCCACGACATCGCCGCGATCGGTCGCCACAAGATGGGGCAGGCGGCGGCTGCGCAGGTTCTTGCGCCGGTCGCGCAGATCGTCAGGCTCCGGTGTGCCGTTGTCCTCAACGCCTTCTTCGATCCCCTGGCGAATGTGGCGACGGTAGATCGCCAGCATGGGCTCGACGTCGGCGTCCCGAGAGGACCGTATGACGAGTGTTTGTTCGTTCTCCATGGGCCGCTTTTATATGTGTCGCCGGTTCCGATGCAATCGGAACCGGACGCTTGCCGGCCAGCCTATTCGGCCACCACATAAGTATGCAGCCGCACCTGACCGGCCGCATCCACTTCGCGGTAGACGCCCTGGATTTCCACGTCAAACCCGGGGAATGTGTTGAAACAGGCCTCGAACATCTTGAGATAGTCGATCATCGGCTGCGCCCGTTCGGTCAGCCGTTCGCCGGGCACGATGGTGGCGATGCCGGGCGGATAGACCACGAAGGGCGTGGTGGCGATGCGCCCCGCGATGGCATCGATGGGGAGAAAATCGACATCGTTGCGCACCAGGGCACGCGCCGCGTCGTGGGGCGACATGGCGATCTCCGGCAGATGCGCGGCGGAAAACTGCTTTGCCTGCAGAGCGCTGACATCGTAGGAGCGGAAGAAGCGATGCATGTCGCCGCACAGGTCGCGCAGACGCACGCCGCGATAACGCAGCGGCCTGCGCCGGAAGAATTCCGGGATGGCCTCTTCGAGGAGGGCATTGTCGTCGTGCAGCTTCTTGAAGGCGACGAGCCCGCTGATGAGGGTGCCGGCCTTGCTGGCCTCGACGCCGGGCGTCAGCAGGAAGAGCAGGGAGTTGAGATCGTTCTTCTCGGCGACGATACGGTTCTCACGCAGGTATTGCGCAACGACCGGGGCAGGGATGCCGTGGTCGGCATAGCCGCCGGTGGCGCGGTTGAAGCCCGGCGTCAGCAGGGTCAGCTTATTCGGGTCGGTCATGGCGAAGCCCGGCGTCATGCCGGGGAAGCCATGCCAGGTAGCGCCCGGCGACAGGTGCCAATAGGCCGGGTTGGCGGCTAGCTGATCGGTGCCGATGCTCTCCCAGGCGACGTTATGCGACGATCCGGGGCGCGCCACATCGGGAATTTCCACGCGATCGGGCACGAAGGGCTCGAAGAACCAGCGGCGCTCGGGCCGCGTCTCCTTCTCCTCGAAATCGTGACGCAGGGCGCGAATCTTCTTGCGCAGCTCGATGCCGAGCCGGATCGTATCGTCCCACAGCACTTCGCCTGAACGGCCCTTCATCATCTGCGCGCCGACGTCGAGCGAGGCGAACAGCGGATAGAAGGGCGAGGTCGAGGCATGCTGCATGAAGCTTTCGTTGAAGCGGCGATGCTCGACCCGGCGCTTCTGGCCGGTGATGTGCCGGTCCTTCATATGGATCTGCGAGGCCTGCGAGAAGCTCGCCAACTGCTTGTGCGTCGATTGCGTGGCGATGATGCCCGGTGCTTCCGGCCCGAGGTTGGCGAGGCCCATGGCGAAGCGCCCGGCATAGAGCGGATGGAACTTCATGAAGCCGGCCCAGGCCTCGTCGAAGAGAATGTAGTCGCACAGATGGCCGATGCGCTTCAGGATCATTTCGGCATTGTGGATGGTGCCATCGTAGGTGCACTGCTCGACCACGGCGACGCGGAACGGGCGCGGCTTGCGCCAGGCTTCCGGGTCCTTCACCAGCGGATGGGTGCGGATGCGTTCGCGTAGCGCGTCCTCGTCGAAAGCCTCCCAGTTCATCGGCCCGATGAGGCCCCAGGCATTGCGCTCGGTTGGAATATAGACCGGCGTGCCGCCGCAGATCAGCAGCGCACCATGATGGGCGGCCTTGTGGTTGTTGCGGTCGAACAGCACGAGATCGCCATCGGTGACGAGCGCCGACAGCGCCACCTTGTTGGATGTGGAGGTGCCGTTGAGGACGAAATAGGTCTTCTCGGCGCCGAAGATCTTGGCGGCTTCCTTCTGCGCCTGCAGGGCGGGGCCCTCATGAGTCAAAAGGTCGCCGAGGTCGAGCACCGAATTGTCGAGATCGTCGCGGAACACCGCCTCGCCCAGGTGCTCCATGAACACGCGGCCGATGGGACTGCGGCTGTAGAAGACGCCGCCGTTGTGGCCGGGACAGGTCCAGAGCTGGTTGCCCTCCTCGGCATAATCGACCAGGGCGCCGAAGAAGGGCGTCTTCAGGGTCTCGGCATATTGCTTCAGCCGGCTGATGAGGTTCTTGGCGATGAAGGCCGGCGTTTCCTCCGAGAGGAAGACGTAGCCGTCGATGAAGTCCAGCACTTCGACCGGCAGGTCCTCGAAACGCTTGCGGCGGATCAGCAGGATGATGGGGAAATCGAGGCCGCGGCGGCGCATCAGGTTGATCAGGGCGGCGGTCTTGCCTTCCATGCCCTTCTTGCCCCAGTCGACCATCATGCAGCCGATGGCGGCATCGGTCTGCACGGCGATTTCGGCATCCTCGAGACGGCGCGCCTTGACGACCTCGAAGCCGGACCGCTCGATCTCCTCGACGATCTGATTGAAGCGGATGCCCTCGAGATCGTCCGCGTCGAACGATGGCGTCGAGAACAGGAAGGTGAAGCGCCTGAAATAATCCATGAATGTCCGATTTTTTTGCCGCAGCGAGCTATCGTCGCGGCGTGTGACAGGACGGTGACTATACATGGACGGGGCGTTTCTAATCCCCCTTTTCGGAGGAGCGCCAGCATGGGCAGCGGAGGTCGGCAGGGGACTATGGCGGCATTTGCAGCGGGAAACGCCCCCGTGCCAGACTGCAACTGAATCAAGTGGCTATGCGTCCCGGTGGAGGAAAGATCATGATCGTCAATCACGGGCCGATGTTCAACTTCGACCTTGGCGAGACCGCCGACATGATCCGGGCGACGACGCGGGATTTCGCGCAGGATGAGATCGCGCCGCGCGCCGAGGAGATCGACAAGTCCAATACGTTCCCGCGTGACCTGTGGCCGAAAATGGGTGCGCTCGGGCTGCATGGCGTGACCGTCGAGGACGAATATGGCGGCTCTGGCCTCGGCTATCTCGAGCATTGCGTGGCGATGGAAGAGATCAGCCGTGCCTCGGCCAGCGTGGGCTTGAGCTATGGAGCGCATTCCAATCTCTGTGTCAATCAATTGCGCCGCAACGGCAGTGAAGAGCAGAAGCGCCGTTATCTCGGCAAGCTGATTTCGGGCGAACACGTCGGCGCGCTGGCCATGTCGGAGCCGGGCGCCGGCTCCGACGTGGTGTCGATGAAAACGCGGGCCGACAAGCGTGGCGAGCGCTATGTGCTCAACGGCAACAAGATGTGGATCACCAATGGTCCCGTTGCAGAGACCCTGATTGTCTATGCCAAGACCGATCCTGCCGCCAATGCGCGTGGCATCACCGCCTTCATCGTCGAGAAAGGCATGAAGGGATTTTCGACGGCGCAGAAGCTCGACAAGCTCGGCATGCGCGGCTCCGACACCTGCGAGCTTGTGTTTCAGGATTGCGAAGTGCCGGAGGAAAACGTGCTGGGTAGCGTTGGCAAGGGCGTCAACGTGCTGATGTCTGGCCTCGACTATGAGCGCGCCGTGCTGGCGGCTGGCCCGCTCGGCATCATGCAGGCGGCGATGGATATCGTGCTGCCTTATGTGCATGAGCGCAGGCAGTTCGGCCAGGCGATCGGCGAATTCCAGCTCGTACAGGGCAAGGTCGCCGACATGTATGTGGGTCTGAATGCCTGCCGCGCCTATGTCTATGCGGTGGCGAAAGCCTGCGACCGCGGCGAGACGACACGCGAGGACGCGGCGGGCGCGATTCTCTATGCGGCGGAGAAGGCGACGAAGGTGGCGCTCGATGCGATCCAGCTTCTCGGCGGCAACGGTTACATCAACGACTACCCGACGGGGCGGCTGCTGCGCGATGCCAAGCTTTACGAGATCGGCGCTGGCACCAGCGAAATCAGGCGCATGCTGATCGGCCGCGAATTGTTTGGAAAATCGGGCTGAGAGGGCATTATGCTCCTAACTTTCAGGGGCATAGAGCTCAGAGTTGCCATTATCCACACCTGGACCCAATCCTGTCACAGCCTCGCCCTAAAGACCCTTTGTCTTGCCCGCACGATTTACCCAACAGGAGAGTTTTATGATTTCCCGCCGAACGCTGCTGACCGGATCACTGCTGACGGGAGCGGCGCTGTCGACGACGAGGGGGTTTGCCGCCGCCTGGGATACGGCCCTGCAGAATGCGATTGGTTCGCTTGAGCGCCGCCACGGTGGCCGGCTCGGCGTCGCGCTTCTCAATACCAATGGCGGCAAGATCGTCGCCTATCGCGGCGACGAACGCTTTCCGCTGTGCAGCACGTTCAAATGCCTTGCGGCTGCCTTCGTGCTCGCGCGCGTCGACCGCAACGAGGAGAACCTGTCGCGCAAGATCATTTATAAGAAAAGCGATCTGGTCGCCTATTCGCCGACGACCGAAAAGCATGTCGGCAGCGGTTTGACTATGGCGGAAATCTGCGAAGCCGCCATCACGCTCAGCGATAACACGGCGGGCAATCTCATGCTCGACAGTTTCGGCGGCCCGCAGGGGCTGACGAAATATCTGCGCTCACTCGGCGATAACCTCACCCGGCTCGACCGCCGCGAGACCGAGCTGAACGAGGCCAAGCCCGACGACCCGCGCGATACGACCACGCCGGTCGCCATGCTGGAGACCCTGCGAAAGACGGTGCTCGGCACGGCTCTGTCCGATGCTTCGCGCGCGCAATTGACCGCCTGGCTCGTCGCCAACAAGACCGGCGACAAAAGGCTGCGGGCCGGCCTGCCGCAAGATTGGAAGGTCGGCGACAAGACCGGCTCCGGCGATAACAATTCGGCCAACGATGTCGCCGTCGTCTGGCCGCCGGGGCGCGCGCCGGTCATCGTCACCGCTTATTATACCGGCTCGACGGCCAGCGATGAAGAACGCAATGTGATTCTGGCAGACGTCGGCCGGTTCGCGGAAGCGATCGTGACCTGAGCGCTCACCTCGTCGCGACGAAGAACAATCTCGGGAACGGTAGCAGGACGCTGCCGTCGGACAGCGCAGGGTAGGCTTTCGCCACTTCGGCGATGTAGCGATCGAGAAAGGTCTTCTGCTCGGTTTCGTCGAGCTTGGCGAGGTAGGGCCGCAGGCTGCTGCCCTTGAACCATTCGGCGACGGCGGCGGCGCCGCCCGCCAGAGGATGATGATAGGTGGTGCGCCAGATATCCACCCGCGCGCATAACGGTTTCAGCAGATCGTAGTGCCAGCTTGCGCTCTCGCGGCTCATGCGCTCGACGTTGGCGAGCTTTGCCGCCCAGGGCCCGTCCGCGGCGATCTCGCGCATCAGCCTGCGCGCCGGTTCGTTGAGATTGTCGGGCACCTGCACGGCGAGATTGCCGCCTGGCGCCAGCCTGCTCACCAGGCGCGGCAGCAGGGTCTTGTGGTCGGGCACCCATTGCAGCACCGCATTGCTCAGGATGAGATCGACGGGCTCGGCGGGCTCCCAGGTGGTGATATCGGCGATGTCGAAGCGGACGAGCGGCATGCGCTTGCGGGCGGCATCGATCATGTCGGGCGAGCTGTCGAAGCCCGAGATCGCGGCGCCGGGGAATTGGGCGGCCAGCACTTCGGTCGAATTGCCGGGGCCGCAGCCGATGTCGACGGCGATCCGGGGCGTCCGGTCCGGAACGGCCGACAGCAGGTCGCGGACCGGGCGGGTGCGTTCGTCCTCGAAGGCGACATATTGCCTGGCTGACCAGCTCATTGCGTGTTCCTCGTCGTTTCATGGTTTCCGGCGCCGTCTGACACCGATTGCGCCGTCGGATCAAGGCCGGGCAGGGCATGGCCGCGGCCGGCGCAATGCTTCCCGGGCATGGTGGGAGCCTTGCCGCAGGTCTTGGCACCGAAAGCCTTGGCACTTGCGGTCGTGTCGGATCGCCCGTAATTTACGTGATCTTCCTGGGCGGGTTGTTTTCCATGACGAATCGGGGCGGCATTCTGGGTGTGCTTGCGGCAGCTGTGCTGGCCGTTTTGCCGGGCGTTGCCGGTTTTTCGGGTGAAGCCCTTGCCCAGGCCCAGCGCATCGGTGCGGCGAGTTCCGTCCAGAACAGCGTGACCCGGATCAGCGGCGGCGCGACCAGTGCGCTTTCGGTCGGCGGATCGGTATTCCGCAACGAGACCGTGGCGACGGGGGCGGCCTCCTCGGCACGGTTGACGTTCCTCGATGAGACCAATCTGTCGATCGGGCCGACGTCGCGGGTCGTGCTCAACCGTTTCGTGTTTTCCGAAAGCCCGAATGCGCAGTCGATGGCGGTCAATCTGGCGCGCGGCGCCTTCCGCTTCTCCTCCGGCGCGCTTGATACGAAGGCCTACAAGATCAACACGCCGACGGCGACCATCGGCGTGCGCGGCACGGTCATCGATATGTTCATCAGCGCCGGGCGCACCATCGTCACCATGGTCGAGGGACAGGCGACGGGTTGCACCGCATCGGGCCGCCAGTGCACGACGATCCGCGAGGGCGAGACGTTGATCATCGATGCGTCCGGTGTGCATCGTTCCAGCGCCGGCGGCACCCGCTTCTCGTTCCAGCAGTATTGCTCGGCGAGCGCCGGCCTGTGCGGCAACACCCAGTTCGCCCGTCACCTCGGCATCAGGGTACTGCCCGACGGCACGGTCGTGCCGGTCGGCGGGACGACCCAGCAAGAGCTGGAAGACGCTTTGTGCGGCCGCTGAGCCGGGCTCCCCGCCGGCTTGTTCCTGTCATAATTTGACGATTGATATCGCTGTGCCTACAGGTGCGGCGGCGCGATTGCGGGAGATTTCATGCTGAAAGTCTGGGGACGGACGAATTCGCTGAACGTGCAGAAGGCCCTTTTGGCGATCGAGGAAATCGGGCTTCCCTATGAGCGCACCGACGCCGGCCTGCATTTCGGCGTGAACACTTCGCCGGAATACCGGGCGATGAATCCCAATGGCCTGGTGCCGACCATCGACGATGACGGCTTCATTCTGTGGGAATCGAACGTCATCGTGCGCTATCTCTGCGCCAAATATTCGGAAGGCAAGATGTGGCCGGTCGATCCGCAGGTTCGCGCTGCCGCCGACCGCTGGATGGACTGGCAGCAGACGGTGCTGCTCGATCCCATCAACGACATCTTCCGACCGCTGATCCGCAATATGGGCCATGCGACGCCCGAGGAGATCGAGTCCTTCTGCCGGCGCTGCGAAACGAACATGGCCATTCTCGACGCGGTTCTGTCGGCGCAGCCGTGGATGACCGGCGCCGTTTTCGGCATGGCCGATTGCGTGGTGGTGACGCCGGTGCACCGCTGGTTCAACCTGCCGATCACGCGCAAGCCATTCCCGCATCTCGAACGCTGGTATGGCGCCATTGCAGCGCGCCCGTCCGGCCAGAAAATTCTCACCGTGCCGATCACCTGATCCTGCTTTGCTCTTCGAGCTTCGCAGGAGTGGGACACTTCGAGCGAAGCAGGATGCTTCGCCGAGGCTAAAGCGAACGAGGCCGCGTTCGCTCGTAGTCCTCCTTTCATCCTCGCCAGCCGGATCGTACGTTCCATGTTCTTTTATGTTTCCAAGATCCTGTGGTTTTTCGCCCAGCCGTCCAACCTGCTAATAGTCATCGTGGCGCTGTCGACCCTGGCGCTGTATGGCCGCTACGCGCGTCTGGCGCGGCGCTTTCTGGTGGTTTCCACCCTGGTATTGCTGTTCTTCGGCATGGGTCCCGGGGGGATCTGGCTGCTGATTCCCCTTGAAAATCGCTTTCCGCAACTACCGTCCGATTTCCCGGAGCCGACCGGCATCGTGGTGCTCGGCGGCGGGGTGGACGAGGTGATCAGTTCGGCCAGGAACACGGCCGAGCTTTCACCGGCCGGCACCAGGATGACCGCCTCCGCGGCGCTTGCCCGCCGCTATCCCCATGCGCGACTGGTCTTTACCGGAGGGTCCGGGAGCCTGTTGGGCGGCGAGGTCAGCGAGGCCGAGGTCGCGCGGCGCATCTACGTCGGCCTGGGTATTCCTGCCGACCGGCTGACGCTCGAGCAGAAATCGCGCAACACCTGGGAAAATGCGGTGATGACGCGCGATCTCGTCAAGCCGAAGCCCGGCGAGGTCTGGCTTCTCGTGACCTCGGCTTTTCACATGCCGCGTGCGATGGGCATTTTCCGCAAGGCCGGGTTCGACGTCGTGCCCTGTCCGGTCGATTACACGACGCGCGGGTGGTGGCAGGACTATGTGCGGCCAAGCCTGGACACGGCCCAGGGTCTGCGGCGGCTGGATGTGGGCGTGCGTGAATGGATCGGCCTGGTCGCCTATTATCTCTCGGGCAAGACGACGGCGCTGTTCCCGTCGCCGTAGTTATTCCTTCGGCGGCAAATTAATCCTTGCGGGGCATGCCAAGGCGGTAGACGCCGCGGAAATCGTCCGGATCGGCCGGCTTGCCCTTGCGCAGGATGACCAGATCGCCCTTGCGGGCCATGCCGATGGCGGCAGCGCGCACCCGCGGCAGCCAGCTCTGCCAGGCGACGTCGCTCTCGCCTTTTGCATTGGCGACCGCCTGGGCGGCCTCCGTCGGGCTGATCGAGCCGCCCTTGGCGGTACAGAGGGCGACAATGATCTCCTCGATCGACTGGCGCGGGCCGGTCTCTTCCTTGGTAACGGGTTCGCCTAGACTGAGCTTTTTCATGGCCCCATCTGGAGCGGTTCGCGCCGGGCGTCAAGCGCAAGGCCACAGCGTCTTTCCGATTCTCTGGAATCGGAAAGACGCGTCTAGTTTCTTTACGCGAACCGGCGGCCACTTCGCTCGAAAATGCGTTGATGGAGGCTATTTGACGTCGAGGGTTTCGGCAAACCGCTTGTTCGGGTCGATCGCGTCATGGGCGTCGGAGCGATACTGACGCGACCACATGGCATAGAGCACCCAGGCCGTCGTCGCCATGAACACATAGGGGCCGAGAAACCAGCCCGTATAGGCAAGCGCGAAGAAAAACGCCCGCTGGCCGCGGGTGAACTGGCGGCCGGCGGCGATGTTCATCCGCCCGGCATAGGCTGCGATCTCGG
>Ga0182744_1004440_pt1 | contig 10505 bp, 10 predicted proteins | sample eDN3rd30CKraftMG_FD_128525 | JGI IMG/M metagenome (GOLD analysis project Ga0182744, IMG submission 128525) | Enriched Miracle-Growth compost microbial communities from Emeryville, California, USA - eDNA 3rd pass 30_C Kraft MG (version 2) (version 2) ... | reverse complement strand
GTCTTGGCCGGACCGGCATAATAAATCGGGTGGTTCTTGAAATAATCCGGCATGGATTCGCCGTTTTCCAGCCGTTCGCGAATTTTCGCATGTGCCAGATCGCGGGCGACGATAATCGGGCCAGTCAGCGAAAGCTGTGTCTTGACGGGATGCTTGGACAGCTCCTTCAAGATTTCGGCCATCGGCTGGTTGAGGTCGATCTTCACCACATGCGAGGAGAGCTTTTCTTCGTCGATATCCGGCATGTATTGCGCGGGATTGGTCTCCAGCTGTTCCAGAAAGATGCCTTCCTTGGTGATCTTGCCCTTGGCCTGACGGTCTGCCGAGCAGGACACGCCGATACCGATCGGCAGCGATGCGCCATGGCGCGGCAGACGGATGACGCGCACGTCATGGCAGAAATATTTGCCGCCGAACTGCGCGCCGACGCCCAGTGACTGGGTCAGCTTGTGGATTTCGGCTTCCATTTCCAGATCGCGGAACGCATGGCCAGTTTCCGAACCCGCCGTCGGGAGGCTGTCGAGATAACGCGTCGAGGCGAGCTTGACCGTCTTGAGGTTCATCTCAGCTGACGTGCCGCCGATGACGATAGCGAGATGGTAAGGCGGGCAGGCCGCCGTGCCGAGGCTCAGAATCTTGTCCTTGAGGAAGTCGATCATCCGGTCATGGGTCAAAAGCGAAGGCGTGCCCTGATAAAGGAACGTCTTGTTCGCCGAACCGCCACCCTTTGCCACGAAGAGGAACTTGTAGGCGTCTTCGCCTTCTTCATAAATGTCGATCTGCGCAGGCAGGTTGTTCTTGGTGTTCTTCTCTTCGAACATCGACAGCGGCGCCAGCTGCGAATAACGCAGGTTCTTCTTGTTATAGGCGTCGAGCACGCCGCTGCCGAGCGCATCGGCATCGCCGCCTTCTGTCCAGACGCGACGGCCCTTCTTGCCCATGATGATCGCGGTGCCGGTATCCTGACACATCGGCAGGACGCCGCCTGCGGCGATATTCGCGTTTTTCAGAAGATCATAGGCGACGAAGCGATCATTGTCGGTCGCTTCCGGGTCTTCCATGATTTTGGCAAGCTGCTGCAAATGGCCGGGACGCAGCAGATGGTTGATGTCGGCAAATGCCGCCTCGGACAGAAGACGCAGACCTTCCGGGTCGACGGTCAGAATTTCCTGACCCTTGAACGTATCGACCGAAACATGGTCGGAGGTTAGTTTGCGGTAAGGGGTGGTGTCTTCGCCAAGAGGAAAGAGATCGGCGGCGCTTGCTTCTGCCATCGTGGTACCTCGCTTGCTTGCCTGCCGCACCGGCCAGAAATCGCGAGATCGCCAGCCTGCACGTATGTTGCTCAAAACCCGGATTACCGGGCAGCGTCCGGGGTTAATTCTGAGGGGCTTTTAGCGCGATGAGAGGCGGAATCCACTGCGGCACATTGCGCAATGAGGGGAATGGCGAGCGGCATCCCTTGCGGGACAGCTGTTGCGCGGATGCGCCTCCCTCAAAGTTTTGTGATTATTTTCGAGCAAGAAATTGAAAGAAGTGGCATTAGCGTTAAAACTTTCTATACGAGATTCATAAAATCTACGCGAAATGATTGAGACGGATTCGCCTTTCGGCGGACATGCTAACTTTGGCGGTTGAAATGCAGTTTTCTCGGCGCGCGCAGATAGATGCAAAGAAAAATCGCACCAGCGGGTCTTACATCCGCAATGCGATGGTACTGGCTCTTGCCGCATCGGCCTTGTTCCCGGTCACGCAGGCACAGGCAGCTAATTCACTTTTCGAGTTGTTTCAACAGCGCCGCCAACAGGCCGAGCAGCCCGTTGCACCGCTTCCACCCGCAGCCGCCGCGCCGCGCATAAAAGCAGCACCAGCTGCCGCCGCACCGGCAGCGCGCACGCGTATCGCTCCGCCAGCGCAGCGTGTGACGGTCAAGGGGCCGGAGATTTATGACTACAAGCCGGAAACGCTGATCAAGATCGATTTCAGCGCGCTCGATCTGCAGGTGACTGCGGCAACCTCTGCGCCAACTGTTGATCCACTGACATCCGGCATGTCGCCGATCCGTGTGGAAAAGGCGCCTGATACGACCGAAACGGCTGGCAACCGCGCTTTCGACGCCGCCATGGACTATCTGAAGTCGGTTGATGTGAAGGCTGAAAAGCCAATCGCTGAAGCGATTGTTTCCTATTATTCGACCAACCGTTCTTTCATGTGGTCTGCCGACGGCAAGGTGCTTGACCGCGCCAAGGCCGTAGCCGCTTTCTTCGCACGCGCTGGCGAAGACGGTCTCAATCCGGATGAATATGCAGTCACGATCCCTTCGGACAATTTCGATCCGTCGCAGAATGCGGAACGTCAGCAGAAGCTGGCAGAGTTTGAAGTTCGCATGTCGGCCCGGGCATTGCGCTATGCGATGGATGCAGGCGAGGGACGCGTGATCGCCGACCGCCTGAGCGGTTTCCACGACCTGCCGCGTGATCGCGTCGATCCCAAAACTGTGCTGGAAAGACTGGCCGGTGAAGCGGATGCATCCGCCTATTTGCACGGGTTCCAGCCGGATAATGCGCAATATGCGGCTTTGAAGCAGGCTTTGTCCCAGACAGATGCACCGACGGGCGAACCCATTCGCGTGTCGCTCGACGGCGTCATTCGTCCGGGCGACACGAGCGACCAGTTGAGCAAGGTGGTTGCCCTGATTACCAAACACGCGCCTGCTGATTATCTGGAAAAGCACCGCGATGTGTTGCAGGCCCATGCCGATACGAGCCTTTACGATCCGGAACTTGTTTCCGCGATCAAGGACTATCAGAAGCTTTCAGGCGGCGCGCCCGATGGGGTTATCGGACGAAACACGATTTCGGCGTTGCAGGGTGAGCAATCATCCGTCAAGCGCGACCGTATTCTCTATTCGATGGAACGTCTGCGCTGGCTGCCGCATGATTTCGGCACGCGCTATGTAATGGTCAACCAGCCCGCATACCGCGCTGAATATTTCGAAGGCGGCCAGGAAAAGCTGGGTATGAATGTGGTGATTGGCTCGCCGACCCATCAGACCTATTTCTTCTACAACAAGGTGCAAACCGTCGTCTTCAATCCGTCCTGGGGTGTGCCGCGTTCAATTATTCTGAACGAAATGCTGCCGAAGGTCATGCGCGACACGAGCTATCTCGACCGCAACGGCTATGAAGTCTATGTCGGCGGCAAGAAGGTTTCGGCGAGCGCCGTTAATTGGAGCGCGGTTGCTTCGGGAAAGGCGCATGTCGGTATTCGTCAGAAGCCGAGCCTCGACAATGCCTTGGGCGAACTGAAAATCCTGTTCCCGAACGAACATGATATCTACATGCATGATACGCCGGCAAAGTCCTATTTCGGCCGCGACATGCGTGCGCTGAGCCATGGCTGCATTCGTCTGGAACGCCCACGTGATATGGCTGCGGCAGTGCTCGGCAAGCCAGTCGGTGATTTGGAGAAATATTTCGGCAAGAACGAGCGCGGCATCAAGGTGCCGGAGCCGGTGCCGGTCTATATTTCCTATTTCACGGCATGGCCGGATGCGAATGGCCAGATTCGTTATTACAGTGACGTTTATGATCGCGACTCGGGCATGCAGAAGGCATCCGACAAGACGGTGGCTTCGCGTCTGGCAGCAATTTAATCGGCGTTACGCCGCTGGTATCTGTCAGAAGTAGGGATGTTTAATCCTTGGATATGGCGGCTATCGTTCGATAGTCGCCATTTTCGTTGGGTCTACCCGGACGGTTTTCGGTAGGGAAAATCATTTGGGAAATAAGTGTTGTCATGCTTGACTTTGCCCTGAGCGGGAACGTATATCCGCGTCACCTTGATTGAGCACATATGTGCCTCTAAGGGCGCGTAGCTCAGCGGTAGAGCACTCCCTTCACACGGGAGGGGTCACAGGTTCAATCCCTGTCGCGCCCACCATTTATTGCCACAAATCAAGCCCTAATGCGTCCGCAGCGTCCATCATGTGGTACGGGGCGCTTATTTTCTGCGTTCAGCCATGCCGAAATACGACAAGTGCCGTATACCATTTAAATGAAATCTAGCGTTTCGTGACACCGGATTGTGTGTCAACGCCCGCACGATCTCATCGTATTTTCGGCGTCAGCTGGCGGGGCCAGCAAAGGAGGAACGATGAAGACCATAGCTTTGTTAGCCGTTGGTGCATTCATGACCGCAGGCACTGCATTTGCAGCTGCACCGATCAACGGAAACATAGATACCCAGACAGTGAAGTCCGATAAATCGACCGCGACCATTGTTGCGAGCGGCAATAAAAAACCTACGTTGAGCTTTGGTTCGGCGAATCGCGGAGGGAAAACATCATCTTTCGGCGGTTGAGGGATTTGCCCCGTTACGCGGGGCAAACTCTCATTACGTCTTCCTGGACGCGCCCACCATTTTCCAACCGCCCAAATGCATTGCGAAAATCGTTCAGTTGCCGTTCGGCATCGTCGCGCCTGCAACGCCGGTATTCGTCACGATATTCCTGTCGTCGTCATATTTGGCGATAAGCATGAGGGCGGTGAGGGCGACAATAATCGGCACGATAAGACACAGCACCCTGACCGCCATCAGAGCGGTATGCCGTGTTCTTATTAGCGCCCTTGTTCTCATGGCCGATACTATCGCACGGATACGCTTAATCCGCCATATTGAGCGACATTAACAATAAGCAATCTCTTACAAACGCAGGCGCTTCAGAATGCGTTCTAGCGTGCGCAACGCTGCCGGTTGAGGCGGACCTTGATCTTGTCGCCTTTGTCCGACGCGGTGGGCTTGGAAGAGACGATATGCGCGCGCACGGTGCAGGTGCCGGCGAGAACCTCGAAATTATTCGCCCGGATATACATAACCGTATTGATCGGGTTCTTCGGCAGTTCGCGAGAGACCGCGTCGATGACGGCCTTGACTTCGGCGGCGCGCTGCTTGGGAGAGGTCGAGGCCTCAACGGAATTGATTGCGGCGAAGCTGCTGGCCGACAATGCCGCGATGCAGATGAGAACAGCTTTCTTCATTGGCGTAGCCTCCGATTGAGCCCAATGGATAAAAGTGCGGGCCTTTGTGAGAAAGGTCCGCTGAATCGGTTATGGCCCCGAACCTATCACAGATCGGGGCCATAGCTGCCATTTGGTCAGCTTTTATTGAGCCGGGGCAGGCGTTGCGGGTGTCGCCGGGGTAGTCGTCTCACCGCTGGCCGGAGCCTCGCTTTCCTTGGCTGCGTTTGGATCGGCCACGCCATTGGTGAAGACCTTGGAGCGGTCGAAAGCAGGCGCTGCGGTCAACTGGTCCTTCGTTGCGCTGAGAACCAGCCAGGTGTTTCCGTCGCTACGGGTCGCGAGCTGCAAGACATCCGGGCTTACGGCCACGTCCTTCTCACCGACGCCAAGGAAGCCGCCGACGCCGATCACGGCTGCTACAACCGAACCATCAGCACTGACTATCAGGTCATTCAGCTTACCGATGGATTTTGCATCATTGGCATCGCTTTCATAAACGCTGCGGCCAATGAAGCTTGAGACGAGAACTTCGCCTTCCTTAGGCTCGACAAAGCCGATCTTGTTGTTGTCGGGCGAGGGTGCTGTGCCGAACATGTTCTTGGTGGAAACAGGCAGATCCTGTTGTGCTGGCGCATCTGTGCCGGGCGTTGTCGCGGTGGGAGCCGCCGTCTGCGCAAGGGCTGGAGCACCAATCAAGAGTGCACACGCTGCCGTCAGAAGTGTCGTTCTAAACATAACTGCTCTCCTTTCTGCATTGAGTGTTCATAGTCCTAACGGTTTGATTTCAGGATCGTTCCGACATTTTTTCCTGTTTCATGAGGAAACCTGCGCCGGTCGTCGCCCGCATGCGATTTAGACCGGCGGAAAAATAGCACGCACGCTGCTGCGAAACTCCGAGCAAGCCCGGAATTCTCAACCGTGCAGCGGTGTCGTGCTGGCTATCTGTTATTGTACGACCGGAGAGGCCGGGGTGGGCTCGGATGGCGCAGGCGCCACAACAGGCGCAGAAGGGGCAGGCCCGCAACGGTTGGCCCGCGTGTGGCGCACGCCTTTCGACAGGAATACGATTTCCACTGCGTCACCAATCGGCGTGATGGTCACGTTTTCACTGGCCTGCTGTTGGTCGTTTTCGCAAACCAGATTGAGCGTGAACGTTCCTTTGTAATTGTCGAGCTTCATGACGGTACACTGCATGTCGCGGCTGTCGAAGCGCTCCTGCGAAATTGTGAAGCGCTTGTCATTATTGCTGCACCAGGTGCCGAGGATAGGTGTCGGATCGACTGGCGGCTTCGGCGGATTGACGCTGGCTGAAGGCGACGTGCAGGATGCCAGCGCAGGAAGCGCCAATGCACAAGCAGCAACATTCAGTTTATGCGACATTTAAAACCCCTGCGCAGCAGAACATCGAACAGTCTCAGCTCTTGGATACCGGGAAAGTCGGGCGGGCTCAAGACGGGCGCATGCAGAACAGTGTTGCGTCCGTGCGTGAAGCGTAGCCTAAGAAAAAACCCCGCCGTGGCGGGGTTTCATTCATGAAAGCCATTGCTGTCGATTATACCAGTCATCAATTTCGGATTTGGCGCGGTCTTTCGCGACTCCGTACCGCTCCTGAATCTTACCCTCAAGCTGTTCGCGGCGACCGCTGATCTGGTCGAGATCATCGTCTGTCAGCTTGCCCCATTGTTCCTGGATCTTACCTTTGACCTGTTTCCAGTTGCCTTCAACACGATTCCAGTCCATCGGGATTTCCTCCGTTTTACATTGGGAACAGGTGACTAACGCACGAGCGGCAGGATTGTTCATCGTTTTGATGCCAAGGCGCGTGATGACCTGATGTGCGGGGAGGGGAATCAGACAGGAGAAACCCCGACGTTTGTGTTTGGTGCATAATGACGCCGGGGTGCGCTTCAACGCTAATGCAACGAAGCGCCTGGCGACATGATTGCATAAAGACGGCAGAAAAATGAACCCGTAGAGGTTGCACCGAAGAGTGGAGCGGGAGACGCGCAACAAGGGCAGCGTGGCGTCTCCCGTGTCAATTGCGTGCTAATTGGGGGCAACACGCAAATTAACAGACTGGTATGTCTTCCAGCCGGCGGATGCTTGGACCGCCACGAAACAATTTACCGTGGTCTGATTTCATCTCAATCGAAGTTTTGTAACGTTTGGTTGCTGGAAATTTCACGGTTTTTCCGCTGCGATAACCAATTATTATCGGTGTAAAAAATTCTTGAAGAATAAATTGAACGGCTTTTAAGATCATCACAGATGTTTGAAAAGTTCAATCTGTTCATTTTGAGTTCATGCGCTAGGTTTCATGATGCTTCCCATCAAGAGGAGTACACAGAATGAAGCTCTTTAGTGGACTTATTGCAGGTATTGTTGGTGTTGGCTTGTTGGTGGGAGTTGGCGCGGCTTCCGCCGCACCAGTGGCAAATCTCGCTAAGCCCGGCGTAACCTCCAATGTGGAACAGGTTCGCGATCATCGCGGCTACCATTCGCGTAAGCACTGGAAGAAGCGGCATTACCACAGAAGAGACCATTGGCGGTCTGATCGTCGCCATTACCGCGATCATCGCTGGCGGTCGCACCGTCACTACAAGCGCGATTACTATCGCGGGCATTACCGGCATCACAGCAGCCGGTGGAATGGTCCGGCCAGTTCCAATCGATAGAATCAGGGGCGCAGCAGCGCCCCTTTTTAGTTGGTCTGTTGTCGGATGGTAATTGACTGCAATCGCGTTTCACAGAAACATACCGCAAGATTGAGATTTGGATATTGCCCTGCTCGGGCAGGTTTGCCCTGAAAGAAAACGGTATTTCATGTCGAAGTTTTTGAAGCGATTTCTCACGTTTCTCGTCGGTTTGGTTGTTCTACTGTTAGTCGGCGCGGCATCATGGCTCGGTTTCAACCCGCCGGAGCTTTTGCGGGTGGGCACGGGTTATGCGGCCAAGATCGTGTGTTCCAATGTCTTTATCGCCAAACGAGACGCCGATGCGGTACTCGCAGACGATGTTCAGGCACCGGGAAACCCGCTGCTGAAATTCCTCAATGTGGCCGTTGATGATGACACTGACACCGTAACTGTCCGGATTTTCGGCTTTTTTGCCCCCAGCAAGGCTGTGTTTCTCCCCGGTCAGGGTTGCGCCAACGTTCAATCGACAGATAGCCGCAGCGTCGGCAGCGATGAAGCTGCACAAGCGTCATCGCAACCGCTGAACGTGGCGATCTCAGATAAGGTGCAGAGCGTTATCGAGGATAAGGAACTGGCAGGCGCCGGCATGCGGGCCATCGCGGTCATTCACAACGGTCAACTCATCGCCGAAACCTATGGCGAGGGCTTCAATGCCGACACGCCGCTGCTTGGTTGGTCGATGACAAAATCGGTCATGGCGACGCTCATTGGGATGCGCATTGGGGAAAACCGCATGGATCTGGCCAAAAGCGATCTTCTACCGGAATGGCAGAACGATGAGCGCGCCAGAATCACCATCGCCAATCTGATGGCGATGGAAAGCGGGCTGCGCTTCAACGAGAATTATGGCGCAGTGGCAGATGTCACCCGCATGCTGTTTCTGGAAAAGGACATGGCGGGATTTGCCGCTTCGCTGCCACTGGAAGCAGCACCTGGAACGAAATTCAACTATTCGAGCGGGACCGCGAATATTCTGTCGAGGCTGTTCATGAATAGTTTCGACAGCCGGAATGCGGCTTTGGTCTATCCGCGCATCGCCTTGTTCGAACCACTCGGCATGAGCAGCGCCCTATTGGAAACCGACGCGTCGGGCGTCTTTGCCGGGTCGTCCTATATGTACGCGACCGCGCGCGATTGGGCCCGTCTCGGAGCGTTTCTGGCAGAGGGCGGGAAGCTCGATGGAAGGGAGGTACTGCCAGCTGATTTCGTGGCGTTCATGCGCAAACCGTCAGCGGCCTCGGATGGCCGTTACGGTTCTGCGCAGGTCTGGTTGCAGTCCGGCGGTGCCAAAGCGGGCGAGGATGGCATTCCCGATGATGCTTTCTGGATGTCCGGCCATGACGGTCAAACCGTCATGATCGTACCGTCCTTGCATCTTTCTGTGGTGCGTCTGGGACTTACGCCATCCCGCTCCGGCTATAGCGTTCAGAACCTTGATGCGCAGATCATCGAAGCTCTTCGTTAGAACCTGGTTCAGCCACCACCAGCTTGCGGAAATCCTTGCCGCTTGGGTTCTGGAAAGCGCTCAAGCCGAATTCCGGCAGCACCGCGTAAAGGTGGTCGAAAATATCGGACTGTATCTGCTCGAATGAGGCCCAGACGGTGGTGTTGGTGAAGCAGTAGATTTCGAGTGGCAAGCCTGCCGGGGTTGGGTCCATCTGGCGCACCAGCAGCGTCATGCCTTTATGGATGCCGGGATGGTTGCGCAGATAGTTTTCCACATAGGCGCGGAAAGTGCCGATATTGGTGAAACGGCGCGTATTGACCGGGTTTTTGGCGCGGTCACCCAGCTTGTTGTTCCATTCGGCGATTTCCTTCGCCTTTTTTGGCAGATAGTCGGCCAGCCAGTCCACTGACGCCATTTTCGCGCGTTCGTCGTCGGTCAGGAAGCGGATTGAATTCTGGTCGATAAAGAGCGCGCGCTTGATGCGGCGGCCGCCCGATTCCTGCATGCCGCGATAGTTCTTCATCGGTTCGGTGATGAGCTTGCGGATCGGAATGGTGGTGATTGTTCTGTCGAAATTCTGCACCTTGACCGTATAAAGCGCGATTTCGGTCACATCGCCATTGGCGTCGAGATTTTTCATCTCGATCCAGTCGCCCACACGAACCATGTTGGAAGAGGCGATCTGCATACTGGCGACCAGTGAGAGCAATGTGTCCTGAAAAACGAGTATCAGTACCGCAGCCATGGCACCCACACCGGACAGCAGAATAACCGGCGACTTGTCGAGCAGGGTTGCAATGATGAGGACGGCAGCGATGATATAGACGACCAGCTTGCCGACCTGAATATAGCCCTTCATGGGCCGATAACGGGCCTCTGGGCGGCGATGATAAAGCGTGTCGACCACACCCAATGCTGAATTGACCGCGAGGGCGAGCGTCAGAATGATGAAGGCGATCGCGACATTGCGAATGACGGTGATTGCCGTATCCGGCAACCCCGGTATCGCCAGAATGCCGGAAGAAATGATCAGGGCTGGAACGATATTGGCCAGACGGCTGATGACGCTGTGGCGTTTCAGTTCTTCATCCTGACCGAATGAAGTCTTCTGAACGAGCCGGTCGAGCAGCTTGAGCAGGATCGCCTTGATCAGAAAATTTGCGATGAATGCGGAGAGAAACAATCCGCCGAGTGCCGTGAGCGTCTCCGCCCACGGATATTTAACAAAGAATTCCGACAATAGATTTTCCCGAAACGAGTTTTCGTGCGTTTTGATGGACGCCGTTCAAAGACTGATACAGTTTTGATGATTGTATCATCGAGATCTATTGCGAAATAATG
>Ga0182744_1004438_pt1 | contig 10508 bp, 8 predicted proteins | sample eDN3rd30CKraftMG_FD_128525 | JGI IMG/M metagenome (GOLD analysis project Ga0182744, IMG submission 128525) | Enriched Miracle-Growth compost microbial communities from Emeryville, California, USA - eDNA 3rd pass 30_C Kraft MG (version 2) (version 2) ... | reverse complement strand
TATTACGATTTATACCAATAAACCCCTGGATGAACTCCAGGCACTCGATGATAAAGCGCAACAGGCACTGGATGATTACCTGATTGAAAAGGATCTGCATCCGACTATGGTCCTGCACAGAGGTCATAGTTATTATTTACCGACCACTATTAAACAATTAGTACCTTCTGCCAGGGTTGTACTTTTAGGTAGCTGCGGGAGTTTCCAATCGCTCAGTGATGTACTAAACAAAGCCCCCGAGGCCCAGATTATCTCCAGTAAGCAAACCGGTGTGGGGAATTTGAATCTCACGCTCATCATGGGCATACTCACTACCCTTAAAAAAGGCCAGGATCTCAATTGGGTTAAAATGTGGAGTGGTTTTGAAAAGAAACTAAGTAGTGACAACCGTTTTGTGGATTATGTACCGCCTTATGAAAATTTAGGCGCCGTTTTTTATATGGCTTATCGAAAACTTCAGGACAGCGAACAGGAAAAGGAAGATAGTATGGAGGCAGACAAAGCAGATATTACCGTAAATAATCATTAATCATGAGCATGCGGTTATGCCTACCTGGCATTCAATCAAAACCGACTTTTATAGTTTTAAAATTAAAATTTAACCAGGAACACGCTGGATCTTTTTTTCCTGGCCAGCCTAACATGAAGGCAACGCTCAATAGAGCCAATTAAAGTTAATATCATCACTACGAGCACTTCATTCAGGATAATAAATGGATCGACCTTATTTCTTTAAAGACTGCACGATAAAATCAGCAAAAGCGCTAAAACGTCAATGCAATTTCAAGGGCTGCCCATAGCCGCCTTAAAATCATTATTCGGGCAAATAAATTTTAATCCTTCATGGAGGTAAGGGCCCTGATAGGGTACTAGTAAGATGGCAGCACCTCCTGTTTTAAAAAGCCCTGTTTTAGCGGGTCCTGTCTTAGGTCTGAAAATTATCAAAAAGCGGATATTCAAAGCAGGCAATTTGCCGTTTTCAAAGCATAAAGCTTCCTTTCTTGAACAAGGCACTTTATCGGCAAATGGCCAAATATCCGGTTATACCACCTTTACTTAGCTCCTAAAATAACCGCCAATGGTGAAATTTAGCTGATTGGAAAATAAAATGAATGATGAAAAATATTCAAAATACCCTATTCTTTCTTTTAATCCTCCCTGCTTTTTCCTATAGTCAGAAAGGTCTTCATCTGACCAAATACGTGAACCCGCTTATAGGAACAACCGCACTCACCGATTCTGCCGAATTGGGCTATCATCCGCCCTGGAGGACATGGAACGGCCTCACTGGCCCTGCCGCAACAGTCCCATTTGCCATGGTACAGGTCGTCCCCGTTACCACGTATGGTAGTGGCAGCGGCTATGAATATGAGGTGAATTCCATCAAAGCATTCGCCCAGACCAGCGGCACGGACTGGGGACAACTCAATATCCCTATTATGCCGTTGGAAGGCAATAATTTCACTGCGGATGATTTTGCATCCAACTATAGTCATACCAACGAATCGGCCCGTCCAGGATATTACAGTGTTGTGTTGAATCGCTACCATATCAAAGCTGAACTTACCGCCACTAAAAGATGTGCATTTCATAAATATACCTACCTGGAAGGCCAGGATAAAAAACTCGCATTTGACCTGGTGCATGCTGGCGGTGGCAGCAGTACCTGGAAATTTAATAAAATGAGCGATCATGTCCTGACAGGTCAGCAGGACGGCCTGTATTTTTATGCTGTCACCAACCTTAAGATCGATAGTTACAATATATACAAACGCAACCCGGTCCAACCAGAAATTCCACCTAGCGGCCAAGGAGCTGGTGGTCAGCATAAACTAACCGGTAATATCGATATTCCCATTGTTAGTTTTGAAAAATCAAATAAACCCTTAGAAGTCAAAATAGGAATTTCCCATGTTAGCTCCGAGGGCGCAAGGCTTAACTACCTAAAAGAAATCGCCGGAAAAAGCTTCCCAGAAGTTTACAGGCTGGCCGACAATAGCTGGGAAAAACTTTTGGATAAGGTTAAAGTAACCGGCGGCACTGAAAGGCAAAAAATGCTATTCTATTCCTGCCTTTACCGTCAATTCTGGTACCCTAGTATCATCAGTGATGCAGACGGTAAAATAGCTATTTACCACAGGAGCAGAAGTGGATCAGGTAATGGCCATAAGCTTTCAATTGAAAAAAAAGAAACCATCCCTGGATTCGATACATACGCAAGTCCTGCCTTCTGGGATGTTTTTCGCACACAGCTTGTCATGCTGGATATGATTGTACCCAAAGTCAGTAACAATATCATCCGGTCCCTTATTTTGACAAGTGAAAATTCTGGAGGCTTTTTGCCTACTTCTTTTCACGGCGATTTTGCGTCTTCTTATATCACAGGAGCTTACCTGCGCGGCATAAAGAATTTTGATGTAAACAAAGCCTATCAGCTAATGCTGAATAATGCCAATACCCCGACAGGCAAAAACATTCGAGGCCCGAGGCCTCACAATGAGCAGTACCTTCAGCTTGGTTATGTTCCAGAAGAAAATATTCCAAATCCTGTAACGGAAACGGTTTCCACCGCGGGTACGACCAAAACCCTTGAATTTGCCTATTCTGATTACAGTGTTGCCCGAATGGCAAAAGCGCTTGGTGATTCCGCAACCTACCGATCCATGATGAAGCGCAGCCAAAACTATAAAAATGTTTTCGACCCCGAAACTGAGCTCATGCGGGGCCGTCTCGCCGACGGATCATGGTATGCCCCCTTTGATCCCGGATATCCATATTATGAATTCATGTACAGGGAGGCAAACGCCTGGCAGGCCTCCTTTTTTGTGCCACAGGACACAAAAGGCCTAATATCCCTTTATAAAAGTCCTGCAGATTTTGAACGTAAAGTCGATTCATTATTCACCATTCCCTGGGGAGGGTATGCCAAAGATAATCTGTCTTGCTTCCTAGGACAGTTCTGCATGGGCAATCAGCCAGATTTCAGCTATCCATATCTTTTTTACTTTATAAATAAGCCAGAAAAATCCCAGGCAATCTTGACCAAACTTTTATCAGGTTATTTCGGGATGGGACCTGAAGGGCTGGCACTTCCTGGAATGGATGACCATGGTTCACTTACAGGCTGGTATGTATTTAACGCAATGGGCATATATCCTTATTCGCCCACAGATCCCAGATATATTGTATCAGTGCCCATTTTCGACCAGATAGAAATAACGCTTGGCAATGGAAAAACCTTTGCCATTCATAAAAAAGGCAATGGTAAAAATATCGATAGCCTTTTTATTGGCGGTAAGCGGCTAAAGGGATGGTTCATCAGTTATGATGATATGGCAAAGGGTAAAACATTGGATATTTTAACCAAATGATCGAAACGTTTAAACAAAAGCCTTTAGGCATTCACTTTTCCAAAGGCTAAAGTTGAGAGATGATCCGATATCAATTAACCCAGTTGAAGCCTGGCAGCTAACCAGCTATCTTTAATGGGAATAAGCCACTTTTCAGTCCAGTCTTTTTTATTGGCCACCAGGTTATTAAAATAGAGGGTGTCTTTGGTAATAAAGCCTTGCCCGACGGCATAATCCAGTTGATTTAAAGGCAGTAACTGTACCTGATCCTTTATTATAAAGGCAAGCAGTTGTCTGTCAAAGAACTGTACCCCGAATTTCTTTTCCAGTTGCTTTACGAACCTAATGGAACTATCGGTACTACAGCCGCTGACCGGGGCCTGTGTTTCATCGGCCATTATCACTAAAAACTGGCCAAAAAATAAGTTGATAAAAGCATTATTGGCTTTCCCATGGGTGTTCCAGTCAGCAGCAAAGACCTGGATATCATGCTCAAGTTCCAACGCTTCAGCTATGCTCAGTTTTCTGCTACTCTGGTAAATCCAGACCTTTGAGTCGTCCGGAAAACTGACAGGGATATGTTGTTGATAATCTAAATCCATTTTTATCTTCTTTGGGCCTAATTTAATGATTCTGCAATCAGTTCAGCAATGTCTTTAACGATGACATTTTCTTCCTGCTGCTTATTTTTAATGCCATCAACCAGCATGGTATTACAAAATGGACAGGCAGAGGCTACAATATTGGCCTTGGTTTCCAATGCCTGTTCGGCACGTGCCACATTCACTCGTTTATCGCCTTTTTCTTCTTCCTTAAACATTTGTGCGCCGCCAGCACCACAGCACATTCCCTTGCTGCGGCAGTTTTTCATTTCCACAAGTTCTGCATCCAAGGCTTCCAATACTTTTCTGGGCGCTTCATAAATATTATTCGCCCTGCCTAAATAACAACTATCGTGGTAAGTGATCTTCTTTCCTTTAAAGTTACCGCCTTCTTTAAGCACAATACGGCCTTCATCCAACAATTGTTGTAAAAACACACTATGATGGATAACTTCATAGTGTCCCCCCAGTGCGGGATATTCATTTTTAAGTATATTAAAACAATGGGGACAGGTAGTTACAATCTTTTTTACCTGGTAACCATTGAGCACCTGTATATTTCCGTAAGCCATCATTTGAAAGAGGAATTCATTCCCAGCCCTTCTGGCAGGATCCCCCGTACAGCTTTCTTCTTTGCCAAGCACCGCATATTTAATGCCTGTCTTATTTAAGATTGTTGCAAATGCCCTGGTAATATTTTGTGCACGCTGATCGAAGCTTCCTGCACATCCAACCCAGAAAAGGACTTCCGGTGTTTCACTATTCATCACCATTTCTGCCATAGTAGGTACTTGCATGCAGTAGATGTATTAAAAGTTTTTTGTTAATGTTTCTTATCCAGCAAATGTACGGCTAATTTGTTAATTACCGGGTGTCATAGGGGGAAGTGACAGGAAGGAAAAATACACTCAAAACAGCGATTTGGCTATTTGGGCTCGCTTTTAATCCGTGAATTACCTATTTTTGATTCATGAATGTACAGATCGCTCCTAGTTGGAAAAAAGTATTACAATCAGAGTTTGAGAAGCCCTATTTTACCGGGATCGTAGAATTCTTAAAAGCAGAAAAGGAACTTAAAAGAACCATTTACCCAGCCGGGCCGCTTATATTTAATGCTTTTGAACAAACTCCTTTTGAAAACGTCAAGGTGGTGATCCTTGGCCAGGACCCTTATCATGGGCCAGGCCAGGCACATGGACTTGCCTTTTCCGTGAATAAAGGTATTGCGCTTCCTCCTTCCCTTAAAAACATCTTCAAAGAATTGGCAACAGATATCGGAATGCCGATGCCCGCCCATGGAGATCTCACCTCCTGGGCAAGGCAGGGCGTATTATTGTTAAATGCGACGCTTACTGTAAGAGCCGCCGAGGCAAACAGCCATGCAAAGATCGGATGGATGGATTTTACCGATGCGGTAATTTCAAAAATCGCAGCTGTGCATTCAGGTGTGGTTTTTATCCTCTGGGGCCGGTTTGCGCAGCAAAAAGAACAACTGATTAATCCCAACAGGCATCATATATTAAAATCGGCTCATCCATCTCCACTCAGTGCATTTAACGGTTTTTTTGGCTGCCACCATTTTAGTAAAACAAATGCATTACTTGTGCAACAAAAAAAAGACCCCATTGACTGGAGTCTGGGACAGTAAGCAATATTTAGCTGCCTTTACTTCTCAATCTATAAAATTAAACCCGACGCATTGAAACTATTAAAAATTTTAAAATATAAATTAAAATATAAATTAAAAAATATATTCGGGCATATATGGGCCTGTTGGGCACTCATTGTATTCCTCATCACCATGCTGCCGTCCCTGCTTGTTATGAGTAGATGTGCGTGGCTGAAAGACCCGAAAAAAGCCGGATGGCAGCAGGCCGTTTCCAGGGTATGGATGACCGTATTTTTTGCGTTGACTGGCTGCCACAGAAAAATGGTTCAATCAGCACATTACCAAAAAGGACAAAATTATATCGTTGTCTGCAACCATAATAGTTTTCTGGATGTCATGGTAACCAACCCTTTTCTTCCTAACCCTTCCAAGACCATTGCCAAAAAAAGCATGGCATCTGTGCCGTTATTTGGCTGGATCTATAAATGGGGATCTGTCCTTGTGGACAGAAATAGTGACCAGAGCAGGCGCCAAAGCTACCAGGAAATGAAAAAGGTCCTTGCAAACGGGATGGATATGCTTTTATTTCCTGAAGGCACCCGTAATAAAACCCGCAAACCGCTCAATAAGTTTCAGAGTGGCGCATTTCGCTTAGCCGTTGAAACCGGTAAACCGATCATCCCTGTTGTGATCGTTGGCACAAAAAAAATGATGCCGGCCAGCAAGTCGTTTTACTTACTGCCCGGCACTATAGAATTACATTTTCTGCCACCAGTGGAACCCGCCGGGCTGACGCATATCCAACTCAGCCGACAGATTTTTGAATCTATGTGGAATGTATACGAAGCCAATTATTAGGTAACAGGTGGCTAATTACCACCCCATGCTTAACAAGCTTAATGATCTGTAGAAGGTGATATATCGCTTGTCGGCGGTTTGTGATCATTACCCTGATGATTGCGCCCTTTATTTTCTCCTCTATTACCCTGCCCATTTCTGTTTTCACGTTCTTTTCCAGGTTTTGGCTTCCGTCCTTGTGATGCGGTGCGCTGCTGGCCCTGTCTTTGCTCAGCTGCGTCATTTATGCCTTTAGGTTGTGCTCCCCTATTTGGATTTCCTCCTTTTTGTCCTGCATTCGAACCTTTTCTGGCACTCTGTCCATTAGCCGTACGGTCACGGTCTTTTTGAGGCGCCCCTTGTACGTTCTGGGAAGGATTATTTAGTTTATTGTTCCGGTTATTTCTGTTGCTTCTAGACTGCTCTGACCTGTCAGGCCGTTCACTTCTACTTTTGATGCGTGGATTGTCCTGTCCGCCTTCATGTGGCTGTTGCCCCATAGTGCCGGCTGATTTGCCGCCACGATTACGGTCAGTACGTTCATTGCGGCTTTTATTTTTGCGTTTTTTGTCACTGCGTTCTAAAGAACGCAAACTGATTTGTCCAACTACGTCTACGAAACTAGGTTCGATTTCCTGAATTTTGCCGACGAGTTCAACCGCTTCCAGGTTTTCAGGCCGTTGCCCTTCGGAATTTAAGCGCAGGATTTCCTGAACTCTTTTAAGTGTCAGTGGATATTGTTTATTGCTGTCAGGTAAAGTATACCACATGAGATCTTTGAATATATCCTTTTTGACCAATGTGGCCCTGCCACGCTGGATTTCCAGTTTATCCGCATTATTGGGGAAATGCTGCAATGCGTCTAAATAAGTATCCAGTTCATAATTCAAACAGCATTTTAAACGGCCGCACTGGCCGCTAAGCTTGGTCTGGTTAATACTTAAATTCTGGTACCTGGCTGCCGTTGTATTGACACTCTTAAAGTCTGTAAGCCAGGTGCTACAGCATAGCTCCCGTCCACAGCTTCCGATGCCACCTACTTTACCGGCCTCCTGTCGGATGCCGATCTGGCGCATTTCTACTTTTACCTTGAATTCAGAAGCGTAAGCCTTGATCATTTCTCTGAAATCGACCCTTTCATCGGCAGTATAAAAGAAGGTGGCTTTCTTGCCGTCTGCCTGAATTTCGACTTCCGAGAGTTTCATGGCCAGCTTTAGGTCACGGGCAATTTCCCTGGACCGCATGAGTACCTGCTGCTCTCTGGCCTTGCTTTGCTTAAAGAGTTCGATATCGCGGTCACTACTGCGTCGAAGAATCTTTTTAATATCCGGGCTGAACTCTTTGACACCTTTTTTCTTCATCTGTACCCGGACCAGTTCACCTGTGAGGCTGACTTCCCCTACATCAAAGCCGCTAACGCCCTCTATGGTTACGTATTCGCCCTTTTCAAAATGCTGCAGGGAATTATTTCTGAAAAAATCTTTACGGCTTCCGTTCTTAAAACTTAATTCAACTATTTTACAGCTGCTTTCCTCATCACTCATCGGTAAGTTCATTAACCAGTCATGTACATTCAACCGGTTACAACTACCTGTGCTACAGCCGCCATTGCTTTTGCAGCCATTTGGCTTTGTGCCACAACTTCCACAACCCATGTTCGTTTATGTTTGACATTACCTGTTTCATTATTATGGTCAGATAACGGATGATTAAAATTGTTAATATATATAGAATCAGCGAAACAAATTGAAAACATTTGTTAGCTAACCAGCCAAAATTAATGATTTCTGCTTAATTATATGCCTTAGTTTAATACTAAGTGCATGAAACAGCATTTTGGGGTTAGCGTTTCGCTCAATATAGTAGGCAGCCTTATCTAATTGCTCAATGATTACCTCTTGCTGGCTGACCGAGGCAACCTTATTGAGCCTTAGTGCAAAATCCCGGTCTTTTTCAGAAATGGGGAATCCTTCGGGTCCCAATATCCTCAGCCGGATGCTCTGGCCTAACAGATGGTTAAAATAAAATAAGAACTGCTTTTGGTTTTCTCTTCCCAGTTTGGCCACTTCCTCTATCCATTTGACCAGCACGATATTTCCCCCCTGGAGGATCGCATTCAACCAATCCCTCAAATAAGACTGCCAGTCCTCGCCATTATGTCCGGCCAAATGGATGGCTTCTCTGTAATTGCCATTTGAAAGGGCAGCGATCTGAAGGGCCTGATCGGCGGACAGATTTGCTTTTTGTTCCAGGGCTGTAGTTATATCCTGATTATCAAGTAAGGGAATTTTTACCAGTTGCGTACGGCTTAAAATAGTGCCCAGTACCTTTTCTTCATTTTCCGCAACCAATATGAACAGCGTCTTCTCGGGCGGTTCTTCAATGAGTTTGAGGAGTTTATTACCTGCAACACCTAAATATTCAGGCATCCATAGTATCAATATCTTATATTCCGCTTCATAACTCTTGAGTGCCAGTTGGCGAAAGATATCATTACACTCTTCAGAGGTAATATTACCTTGTTTGTTTTCAGCCTGAATGGACTGTAACCAGTCATATACATTCCCGTATGGAAGTCCTTTAATAAATTCCCGCCATTCCGGCAGATAATCTGAACTAATCGGTTTATCACCTGATTTTTTGGGGATAACCGGAAAAGAATAATGGATATCGGGATGCACCAGGCCCGCAGCTTTTTTACAGGCAGGACAAATACCACAGGATTCACCTGCTGTTTTGTTTTCACAAAGGATATATTGTGCAAAAGCTATGGCCAGAGGCAGGGCCCCTGTTCCTTCCTTTCCTAGAAAAAACAGTGCATGGCTTAACCTGCTGCGGTTAACCATCTCCACCAATTGCTTTTTAGTGGCCTGCTGTCCGATGATATCCTTGAATTGCATCTGGCAGCGAAGATAAGGGCTATTTATCAATTCTGAAGCGTGGAGTTATCCACGCAACTGCTCCAGCATGCCTGGCAAGATCAATAGATTTATTTTGAGCGATACCATCATTCATGACAGTATAATCTGAAGTCAGGACATTGAAGTCATACTTCTAATAATCTCGCATTAACCTAGAATCCGGTAGCAGATTCAAAACGAAAACTACTACCGGATTCAGCTTTATCATAAGAGCGGAAGACGAGGGTCGAACTCGCGACCTCAAGCTTGGGAAGCTTGCGCTCTACCAACTGAGCTACTTCCGCTTTTAAATTACCCCCATAAAATTATTGACAAGAAGAAAATGTTCACCTCCGAATCAATCCGGTCACAAATGTAATAGAATTTTTGATTCAGCAAAAAAAGAAAAAAGAAACAGTTCAACTTTAAACAGCTGAAAAAACGTAATGGAGAAATCACTCAAACATTAACAACTTTTATAAAAATTACGTTCAAAATAATTCATTTTTAAAAATAAAATTTGTTCTTTTGCACCGATGCCATGAAAAAGCCATTTGAAAAATTACCTTTTTTCGATTTGTACATATTAAAATTTAATCCATATGAATCTATCCATCCAAAAAGGATCAGAGAATTATACTGCGCAAGTGATTGCCCTACCACCCAAAGTGCCGATCGAAGGATTGGATAACCTGGTTCAGGTAACTTATTTGGGTAATAATTGTCTGGTTCAAAAAAATTACAATCCCGCGGCTATTTATCTGTTCTTTCCAGCCGGAGCAGTTTTAGACCAGCAACTTTTATCAAACAACAATCTGTTTCGACATTCACAAAACAATCTGGATAACAGCAAAAAGGGATTTTTTGATGATTCCGGCAGGGTAAAAGCGCTGAAGTTAAGAGGAATCATTTCAACCGGTTTCATCATGCCTGCTGCCAGTCTTGGGTATATGATCGACCCATCTGAACTTAAAATCGGGGACAGTTTTACGGATATTAATGGCAAAGCAATTTGCCGTAAATATGTCCGTCCACAAAGAGGCTTTAATAGTGGGGGCAACAAGGATCATAAATTTGATATTGAAACCTTAGTAGACCCTAAATTTGCGCCTGAGCATTCAGATACAGCACAGCTAATGAAAAATGCTGCACGCCTGTATCCTACATCCTGGGTTACGATTACTCATAAGCTTCACGGGACTTCCATTCG
>Ga0182744_1004437_pt1 | contig 10509 bp, 6 predicted proteins | sample eDN3rd30CKraftMG_FD_128525 | JGI IMG/M metagenome (GOLD analysis project Ga0182744, IMG submission 128525) | Enriched Miracle-Growth compost microbial communities from Emeryville, California, USA - eDNA 3rd pass 30_C Kraft MG (version 2) (version 2) ... | reverse complement strand
ATAACAACTGTTGCCTGTTTCTCGGTTGATGAGTTTCATCAGCACCTTGCCCTGGTAGACTGATAGGTTACGTAATTTACTGGAAAATTTCTCTTTGAGTTCTTTTTCGTGGCTTTTAATAATTTTCTTGCGTTTGCGCTTATTGGTAACCCCTACCAACTCCTGGTTGATCTGGTTGATAACGGTGCCTGCAGCTTTCGCATAGGGATAAGTTACATAAACGGCATTTTTAAGCCGGCCCCAGGCCTGGTAATACTTGCGCCACTTGGCAGTCATCTGGGCAAATAAATAAAGCGGTTCCAGTTCGCTGGTGGGTACCGGAATACCTGTCTCTGTAAACGTTAATTCTACCCTGATAGAGTCATAGGGGCCGATCTGCAGCGAGGAAGATAACTGTTGTGCAAAGAGCTGCCTGCCGATAAGTAAGGAACTTATCAGGACAAACGGACGCATTATTTTGCTAACTGCTTTCATCTGCTGGATACACCTATAAAAGTAATTGAATTCTTCAATCCGCAAAAATAAACGCTAAATATTTTGCTGTAGGGTTCAAATCGTTAAAATCCCTGCCAATAAAACGTTATTTCGAGTACATTTGCGACATGTCCCTGGAAAAAATTATCGGCGATTGGCAAAAAGGCCATTTTAAACCCATCTACTGGCTGGAGGGCGATGAACCCTACTATATTGACCAGATCATGAATTATGCAGAAAAGAAACTTCTGACGGAGTCTGAAGCGGGCTTTAACCTGACCATATTCTACGGGCGGGACGCTTCCTGGACGGATGTGGCCAATACCTGCAAAAGGTTTCCCATGTTTGCTGAAAGACAGGTTGTATTGCTCAAGGAAGCGCAGTATATGAAAGACATTGCCAAACTGGAATCTTATTGTGAGAAACCGCAACCTGGGACGGTTTTGATCATCAGCTATAAGGATAAAAAACTGGATAGCCGGACTAAGTTCAGTAAAGTCGTCAAAAAAAACGGGGAAATCGCGACTTTTAAAAAGGTACCCGACTGGAAACTATCGGAGTGGATCACCCAGCGAATCAAGGAGCTGGGCTACCAGGCCACCGCCAAGACGGTTATGTTGCTGGCAGAACATATCGGTAATGACCTTTCCCGGATTAATAATGAGCTAAGCAAGCTGGCAGTCAATCTCAAGGACCGCACAAGTATAACAGAAGATGATATTGAAACCTATATCGGGATCAGCAAAGATTACAACGTTTTCGAACTCCAGCGGGCTGTAGCCAGTAAGGACCTTGCCAAAACTATCAGTATCATTCAGTATTTTGCCAAGAATCCCAAGGCTGCGCCGGTGCAGGTCATCCTTCCTACACTATATAACTTTTTTGCCAAAACGTCCATGGTTTTCTATGCCGGCAATTCTGAGGCTGCAGTGGCCAGTGCCCTGGGTGTTCCGCCTTTTTTTGCAAAGGATTATCTGGCAGCCGCCCGCCTTTACGGGGCGGGTGGCGTGGACAAGACCCTGTTACTGCTCCATGCATATAATCTCAAAGGGATCGGTATCAATAACGGGGGTGCCAGCGAAAGCGATCTGCTTAAAGAACTGGTGGTTAAAATCATGGCATAAACACTTGGTAACAATGTAGAATAATGCCTGGCATTTATCTTCCGGCGGCCAGACAGTTGTCACAAATTCCGCAAGGTTTTTCCAGGTGCTGCCCGAAATAGGCGGCCAGCATTTGCGGGCGGCATTTGCTTGTTTGCTGGATATAGCGCAGCAGCATATCCAGGCGCCACTCGAACCATTTTTTCCTTTTCCCATAACGGTCATGATCAAAAATCATGGAACTGGCAGGTGCCCTGCCTGTCAGAAAATGAACCTGTGGCAGGTTACGGGCAGGCAAATAGCGGATAAACCCTGCCTGGTTTAAGCCAATGAGGATTTTTCTAAGGCGGGCTTCGTCTAAATATAATTGCCAGGCCATCTGACTTTCCCTGATGGTTACGGCTTCCATAAAAATATGCTCATAATGGCGCATCAGATAATCCAGTACTTCCGCAGGCTCTTTCAGGCCTTCCACATATGCTGCTACCTGGGCCCTGGAAGCGGTGATCTTTAATTTGGAAGGCAGGTACACCTGTTCCAAATAAGTGATCAGCCCGGATTGTTCCAGGTTTTTTAATATGCTGTGTACCTGTAGCGGATTCCATTTAAATTTTAAGGCAAAATCGGAAATCAGAAAACTAAAAAAACGGTCTTCTCCCAGTCCTACCGGAATTTGGAGATAATCTGCCAAATGCTGGTAGAATTGCTGGATCGTTGCAAAAGGCGGGTATAATAAGCCAGGCAGCTTTTGCTGCTGCTCCAGGTCAGCCGGCGTATATAAAAGTACCGCGGTGGCAGCCTCGCCGTCCCGGCCTGCCCGCCCGGCCTGTTGATAATAAGATTCTAAATTATCAGTCGGGCCGTAGTGGATGACCAGCCGGACATCCGGCTTATCGATGCCCATTCCAAAGGCGCTGGTGCAGATCATTATCGTCGGCTTATTTTTCAGCCATTCCTGACTGATTTTTTCCCTTTGCTCATGATCAAGACCGGCATGATAAAAGGCGGCCGGATAGCCCTCTGATTGCAACAGTGCCGCCAGCTGTTCTGTCATGCGTCGACTCCTGGCATAAATCAAAATGCTTTGCCCCTGGTAATAACGCAAATAATCAAACAACGCCGATTGTTTTTCCGCTTCATCATTACAGGCTTTGACGTTATAGCTTAACCTTGGCCTGGAGAAATCCTGGGAGCAGATTTCGGGATCCTTGAAGCGCAGTTGCTGAACAATATCTTTTTGGACAGCGGGCGTGGCACTGGCCGTCAGCGCCAGGCAGGGCACGCTGTTGAGCTCCTTTCTGAGCTGCCCGATATTTAAATAAGCAGGTCTGAAATCATATCCCCACTCGGCAATACAATGGGCTTCATCCACGACCAGGAGCTGGACGGGTAAATCATGGACGCATCTTAGAAAGCCACTCGTGCTCAGTCTTTCGGGCGAGACATATAAAAACTTGTAAAGTCCGGTCTGCAGGTCATCATACAAACGGATAATTTCTTCGGCGCCAAGCCCGCTGTGCAGAGCAGCTGCAGGTATTCCTCTTTGCTTCAGATGGCTGACCTGGTCCTGCATCAGGGCAATCAGCGGTGATACGACCAGGCATATACCTTCCCGCATTAAGGCAGGTATTTGAAAACATAAGGATTTACCTCCACCGGTAGGCATCACAGCCAGTACATCTTTGCCTGTCAGCACGCTGCTGATCACGGAACCCTGAATACCTCTCAGGCTATTATAACCCCAGTATTGCTTTAAGATATGTTGTATATGTTGCTGCTGGTCCATGATGATCAGAATTCTATCCGGGGATTTTTCATTGCTTCGTTTTATACGAGGTAAAAATAAACTCTTTTGCTGTTCTCTCGTCATTTAAAAAAGCAAAGAGATCCTAAGTAGTTATTCAGGAAACCGATTTAACCACTTTGGGCTATAACGATACTGGTCGATTGTGCGTATCTTTAGGGTATCCATTGACTATAAAATAATAACACGTGGTGCTACACATTAAAAATATGGTCTGTCCCCGCTGTGTCAAAGCGGTGGAGGACCTGGCCAGGCAAATGAAATTAACGGGCGCCCAGGTGGAACTGGGGACTTTGACACTGCCGGACAGTAACCCTCCGGACAGCGCAATAATGGAGACTTTATCCAAAAACCTGCATGCGCTGGGCTTTGAACTGATCGATACGCAAAAGGCCCGGTTGATTGAACAAATCAAAAAAGAAGTGATCTCGCTGGCCCGAAAGGCGGACGGCGAAAAACCCAAAGAAAACCTTTCCCGGATTCTGTCCAAAAAATTACATTATGATTACAACCATCTGAGCACTTTGTTTTCTGCTTCGGAAGGACAGACCATTGAAAAGTATCATATTGCCCAGCGCATTGAATTTGTAAAAGAGCTGCTGGTCTATGACGAGCTTACCTTAAGTCAGATTGCCTTTAACCTGGGGTATAGCAGTACGGCTCATCTGAGCGCTCAGTTTAAAAAGGTAACGGGCCTTACGCCTTCTCATTTTAAAAATATAAAGGCCCAGAAAAGAAAATTCCTGACGGATATCTAATGAGTCAAGTCATTGTGATATGCTGATCTGGTGGCGTTTTAACACAATTTAAAAATAGCGAAGAATCTGTAAAATTTACCCTGAATGCTGTAACAGTGCCAGCTAATTTTAGTCGGAACTTTGTCAGACGAATCAATCTGTCTGATCCTCATGAAAACCACTCAACATTCAGGTTCGGCTACCGCCCAACTGTCAAATAAAAGTCCTAAGGCCCGTAAGGTGCATCAGTCCTTGCCTGTGCTTGGCCTTTCCTGCGCATCTTGTGCGGCCAGCGTGGCGTCTATGCTGACCCATCAGCCTGGCGTATCCAGGGCCGCCGTAAATTATGCCAATGCCACGGCTACCATTGACTACGATCCCGGTATAATCACCCCGGCGGCTTTACAGCAAGTAATACGCTCTATCGGTTATGACCTTGTTTTGGAAGAAGGGACCCAAGGCGAGACCGTTGTAGAAAAAGCCCTGTCCGACCAGTATAAAAATTTAAAATCAGCCACCTTATTCTCCGTTCTTTTCAGTGTGCCGTTAATGATTCTTTCCATGTGGGGCATGCACCTCCCTTACGCAGGTATTTTTATGTTACTGTTGGCAACGCCCGTGGTTTTTGTTTTTGGGCGCCGCTTTTTTATCAGTGCGTTCAGGCAACTGCGACACGGAAAAGCAGGAATGGATACACTTGTTGCTTTATCCACCGGCGTGGCTTATCTGTATTCAGTCACCGTTATGGTACTGCCGCAATTCTGGGCGGAAAAAGGTTTGCCGGGTCACCTGTATTTTGAATCTGCCGCCGTCGTCATCACTTTTATTTTGCTGGGCAAACTTTTGGAAATGCGGGCAAAGGGACGGACTTCGGCTGATATTAAAAAACTGATGGGCACGCAGCCCCTTAATGCAACGGTGTTGATTAATGGCCAGCCAACCGTCATTGCGGTTGAAAATATTCAGGTGGGCGATCAGTTGATCATTAAGCCAGGTGAAGCGATTGCCGTAGACGGCCATGTACTTACCGGCCGTCCTTTGGTCGGCGAAAGCATGATCACAGGAGAAGCGATCCCCAGCCAGAAAGAGACAGGGGACGCCGTATTTGCGGGAACGATCAATGAAAATACCGCATTTACCATGCAGGCAACCAAAGTGGGTAAAGATACCGTCATGGCTTCCATTATACGTATGGTCAGGGAAGCGCAGGGTAGCAAAGCGCCTATTCAACAACTGGTGGATAAGATCGCCGCCCGCTTTGTACTGGCGGTTCTGATCATTGCCCTGCTTACTTTTATTCTCTGGTGGGTATTTGGCGGGACCGCGGAATTGTCACGGGGGATTATCGCGGTGGTAACCGTTCTGGTAATTGCCTGTCCCTGTGCGCTTGGACTGGCCACACCAGCGGCTTTGATGGTTGGTATCGGCCGTGGAGCTATGGTGGGGATTCTTATTAAAGATGCGGCACATTTACAAAAGCTGGCCGGGGTAACCGATGTCGTGCTGGATAAAACCGGCACCCTTACAAAGGGCAAGCCCTCCGTCCAGGACAGCCTGTGGCTTCCGGATATGCGCAGTAGCGAAAAGGGAGACCAGGCTCATGACCAAGGCTCGGCTGCCCGGTTGCTCGCTGCCATCGAGCGCAGCTCGCAGCACCCTTTAGCAGCGGCGATCGCTGATTACGCAAATACGCTTTATGCCAACGGGGAAAATAATTATAACGGCACAGATGGTTATGTCAACAGTCACTTTTTGCCTGGTTTAGGAGTAGAAGCTACTGTAGGTGAGGACCACTACTATGTAGGCAACGCAAGACTGTTAGCAGATAAACAAATTGCGAACTCCTTTACGAATGACGAAGAAAATTACAGCCGGCAAAATGCGCCGGGCACATCGGCCGCCGGGCAGGCCATCGAGGCTTTTTTACAGGCACATAAAGCGCATACGATCGTTTATTTTGCCCGGCAAAACGACAAAGACAAACAAAGCGCCGTTTTGGCTGTCCTTGCCCTGGCAGACCCTTTAAAACCGGATGCTGACTTAGCACTTCAAAGACTTCGGGACCGGGGCATCGAATTACATATGCTGACAGGTGACAACGAAGCGGCAGCGGCCCTTGTGGCAAAACAGACCGCCATCAGCCGTTACCGGGCGGGACAGCTACCGGCGGATAAACTGACTTACATCAAAGCTTTACAGGCGGAAGGAAAAACGGTGGCGATGGTTGGCGATGGCATAAATGACAGTGCCGCTCTCGCCCAGGCTGACATTGGTATTGCCATGTCAAAGGGAAGCCATGTGGCCATGGATGTAGCCGGGATGACGATTGTCGGCGACCAGCTTTCTAAAATTGCAGATGGGATACTGCTTTCCCGGCTGACAGGCAAAACCATCCGGGAAAACCTTTTCTGGGCTTTTTTCTATAACCTGATTGGCATTCCTGTTGCAGCTGGCATCCTGTATCCTTTTACCGGTTTCCTGCTGAACCCTATGATTGCCGGTGCGGCGATGGCACTCAGCAGCATTTGCGTGCTGGCGGCCAGCCTGAGGCTTCGTTACAGGAAACTAAAGTAAAAACGATTTATAATTCTTTTTTTTAACTACTAAATCAAACAAATTATGGCAACTTATCAATTTAAAACAAATATCAATTGCAGTGGATGCGTCGAAAAAGTAACGCCTTTTTTACAAAATGTCCCGGCCCTTGAAAGTTGGCAAGTAGATACAAAGAGTCCTGAGAAAATCCTGACGGTAAAAGGTCCGGATGATGCCAGGATTAACGAAGCAGTAACAGCCCAGGTCAGGGCAGCAGGCTACCGCATTGACCCGCTGAATTAAACCATCCAATTAGTTTTATAACAACTTGTTAGGCGCTGGGCGTTCGTCTTATTATAAGGCAGCCGGCGCCTTTTTTTGAAACCTTATTACAAAGATAATCGCCCTGGTTATCAGGGCTGTTCAGTAGTTTTGTTATCCACCTATCGTTTAATTTTTATGATGGAAAAAGAAGGGCACATTCAGAAAACACGAAATCCTGCTCAGGGTACAGGTGCGGACAACAGGCTGGCCGGTCAAACTGATGATCACAGAAGTGACGAAAACGGTCATAGTCACGGTCACGGTCACGGTCACAGTCATAGTCATAGTCATATGCCGACGCTAAAAAAGATCAATGCCGCTTTTATGATTGGCATTGGCCTTAATACAGCTTTTTTGGTCATTGAATTTATTGTTGGTTTTGCACAGCATTCACTGGCCCTGATCAGCGATGCGGGCCATAACGCGACCGATGTGTTCAGTCTGCTGGTTTCTTTATTTGCTTTTAAAATGATGCAGGCAAAGGCCACCAGCCAATACACCTATGGTTATAAAAAAGGAACAATACTGGCCTCTCTGCTGAATGCCGTATTGTTACTGATCACTGTTTTCTTTATTTTTTACGAGGCCATCGGCAGGATGGGTAAACCTGTCTCTATCCATGGGAATGTGGTTTCCCTGGTGGCGCTCATCGGTGTCTTTATCAATGGATTCTCCGCCTATTTATTTTTTAAGGACCAAAAGCAGGATATCAATATCAAAGGGGCCTATCTGCATATGCTCAGCGATGCAATCGTATCTCTAGGTGTGGTAGTGGCAGGTATCCTGATGAATTACACTGGCTGGTACTGGCTGGATACCGTTCTGAGCATGATCATCGGGCTGGTGATCCTTAAAGCCACCTGGCGGCTCTTTACCCAGAGTATCCATCTGTCCCTGGACGGGCTGCCTGAAGATATTGATGTGGAAAAAGTCCGGGAAATGATTTTAAAGTATCCCGTCATCAAGGGTATCCATCATATCCATATCTGGCCGTTGAGTAGTAATGAGAATGCTTTGACAGCGCACCTTGTCTTGGCAGATACGGATCTAAGCCAATATGAAGCCATTAAAACGCCGCTGAGACATGACCTGTTACATGCCAATATACACCATGTTACTTTTGAACTGGAAAGTAAGGCCTGCGAGGACCAGGACTGTGCGGATGAAAACCCGGGAAAGATTTGTAATGATTAATTGCTGATTATATCTACTTTAAATAAAGCCATCTAATACATACAGGCCATGGCCTGTATGTATTAGATGGCTTTTTGTTGTTCTTTTTTTGGTATGGAAGAACGATGATAACTGTCGCTTTTGAGAAACCCCGGTTCTGCGTATTACCTGGCTGCCGATTTTTTGGAAGAATCGGCAAATGTACTGGTAAAGCGGTAATGACCTGATCCCAGCTCCAGTTTTACAAACTGGCCGGTTACTACAGGAGTGTCCGTGTTTTGTGCCGCCTGTCCGTTGATATTTTTAACGGGCTGTCCTTCCAGCCTTACCGAAGAGGGATCCGTTGTCGGGATAAAAACGGTAGCTTTTGTATTAACGGGTATTTCTACTTCCATGGTGAGTTTATCCCCGGTTAACTGCCAGTGATTGCCCAGCCGGCCATAATAAGTATCTAAGCTTGCTCCTGCATAGGTAAATCCGCCCCCGATATAGGGCTGTATTTTGCTATGTTTATATCCCGGTCCGTCTTCATAGGTGTCTAGGCCGACCATTTTACGGTACATCCAATCGCCAATGGCTCCGTAAGCGTAATGGTTAAAAGAGTTCATGCCCGGATTTTCAAAACTGCCATCCGGTTTTATCCCGTCCCATCTTTCCCAGATGGTGGTTGCTCCCATGGTAACCGGATATAACCAGGAAGGATAGCTCTTTTGCAACAGCAGCTTATAAGCAATATCGCTATAGCCAAACCGAGTCAAAACATGGCTGATAAATGGCGTGCCTAAAAATCCGGTAGTGATGTGGTCACCGTAGCGGTGGATATTTTCCACGAGCCTTTCAGCGGCCTGCCGACGCAGATTTTCAGGGAGCATGTCAAACTGCAAGGCCAGCACATAAGCCGTCTGGGTGCCGGAAACCAGCCTTCCGGAAGGTGTAACGTATTCGCGCAAGAAGGCCTTTTTGATTTGCTGCAATAACAAGGTATAGGTGGATGCGTCCCCTGTTTTGCCCAGGACACCTGCAGCGTTGATCAATAGCTGTGTTGAATGCGCATAAAAACACTGGGCAATCAGGTATTTGTCGGTTACTGCCGCACTGCCGTCATTATCATCACTGGGATGATAAAACAGCCAGTCGCCAAAATGATTGCCACTGTTCCATACATGATCCTTACTGACGCTGCTGATATAATCCACCCAGGCTTTCATACTGGGATATTGATCCTTCAGTATTTTCTTGTCTCCATAGGCCAGGTACATATTCCAGGGAACAACCGTCGCTACATCCGCCCACCCGGCGGAAGCGCTCTGGTCTTCTCCCAAAACATTGGGTACGACGTAAGGGACCCGGCCGTCGGGCAGCTGGTCTGCTGCAACATCGCGCATCCATTTATCAAAGAAACTATTGACACCCCGTAAAAAACTCGCTGTCCGGGAAAAAACCTCTGCATCCCCGGTCCATCCGAGTCTTTCATCTCTTTGCGGACAGTCCGTGGGCACATCCAGGAAATTCCCTCTTAAACCCCATTCTATATTATGCTGTAGTTGATTGATCAGGCTGTCAGAGGTAGAAAAATGGCCGGTTTGCGCCATATTTGAATAAAGCGTCACTGCGGTAAAATCATCCGGGTTCAATGGACCGTCTATTCCTTCGACCTTGATATACCGGAAGCCGTGCCAGGTAAAATGGGGCTCAAATACTTCTTGGTGCTTACTGCTCAGAATATATTGATCTTCTGCCTTTGCCAGGCGCAGATTGGTGGTATAAAAATTGCCTGCTTTATCCAGTACTTCTGCATGAAAGATCTTTACGGTATCGCCCGGCTGCCCTTTTAGGCGTACTTTCACCCATCCAACCAGGTTTTGGCCAAAATCCAGTACTTTTTCTCCCTTCGGCGTGGTGATCACCCGGATGGGCGAGAAAGTCTCTTGTTTTTGTATCAGCTCGTTTTCAGTGGTCACCAGGTTATCATAGCCTGCCTGCGCTATTTTTACGGGCGCCCAGTCCTGATCTTTATAGCCGGGAAGCAACCAGCCCGTTTTTGTCCTCCTGTGATCGATGGTCTCTCCGTTATAAATCTCGGAATACCGGATTTCTCCTGTCGTTGATTTCCAGGAGCCATCAGAGATCACGCTGGATTTACTGCCATCGGTATAGGTGATCTCTAATTGAAAAAGCAGGCCGAGGGTTTTGCCATAGATGTTATGTGTATCTCCCCATGCCAAATAACCCCGGTACCAACCATTGCCCAGCCTTGCCCCTACTACATTATCCCCAGCCCTCACCAACGCCGTTACGTCATAGCTTTGGTATTGAAGCCGTTTATTATAACTGGTCCAACCTGGTGTCAAAAAGCCTT
>Ga0182744_1004434_pt1 | contig 10512 bp, 8 predicted proteins | sample eDN3rd30CKraftMG_FD_128525 | JGI IMG/M metagenome (GOLD analysis project Ga0182744, IMG submission 128525) | Enriched Miracle-Growth compost microbial communities from Emeryville, California, USA - eDNA 3rd pass 30_C Kraft MG (version 2) (version 2) ... | reverse complement strand
TTTTATCAATAGCAACTGTCGCGATTGTTTTGATATCTGGAATCTTTTTGCAAATACGGTGAGCAAATACATACAACGCATAGAACTTGATCTCACCTTTTTCTGCAGACGTTGCCGTCACCTTCCTCAATTGCTCCTCAATCATCTTTAACAACTTTGCTGAGTTTAGGTAACACTCAATTGGGGTGTTTGGATCAAACAAATTTTTATAAGTTGCCTCATTTGAAATGAGTGATGCTGGTCTTGATCGAGCCGAATCCGGTCTACTCAGTAAAACTGTCATTAAAGACTGCGCCAAAGAAGAGATTGAAACAATTGTTGCAATCGCCTTACCCTGATTTTTATAAAAGTTTTTTCTTCTGTCGTAGAATAGACCAAAGTTTTTAAAGTGATCCTCTATATTGCGATGAATTTCATCCGTAGCCCTTAGCGACGCTGGCGGGATTGAGGTCTGACTATTGGTTGCACGTATAATCTTATCTCTTGTTGGAGAAGATTCTGTTACGATTAACCTAACTAGAAGTGTTCTAGACTCACCAGATGGCTTGCCACTTTTGTATCGATTAAAAATTTCGTTAGAAGTTTGAAGTCCATTTACAACTTCGGGATCTTCTAATGTAAACACTTTTCCCGTAAGTGATGCTTTTCCCGCAAGAATTGTAACCCCATTGTTCAACCACCAAAAGTCTTCAAGGGGTGTCGCGACCAGGGTATCTCGAATCTGCTCGTTTACCGTTACTTTTCCTTGGTAGTCCCTTACATTCGACTCAAATATATATTTTTGAATATCATTTGTACCGGCAGTTATGAAGTCATAGTAGTCTAAGAGGTTGACCAAACATAAGTATGCAGTTGCGGAGTTCTTGACTGATGGCGAGGCCGTTGAAATCGGGGATTCGGTGACTTTAAGCTGAAGAGTTTTGACTGGGGTTTTGCGCTTCAAGGTCAAAAGTTTTTCTGATCCCACAAAATCTACTGATGCATTTACTGAAGATAGCTTTTGTTTAATTTCTTGTTCAAGCTTAGTTGCTTCTGCCTTTGTCTGAGCCGATGGCTCGTCGTTTGCCTCGAGACAGCACTGTATACATTTTACTGAAACCGATGGAAACTTATCTGCAGCCTCTTTTATTGTGTTACGTGCAGGCTCGATACGCTCAATTACTTTTTCATTATATAACTTTTCGAGTTCAAGTTTGCCCTTTGATAAATCTAAGAGGGTGACGACCGTATCGCGCATATTTCTCAATGCTGTTTCTCCAAAACCCCCACTAGATTTTGACTGAATAAAATAAATCTCCAAAAGAAAATTTTTTCTTACATTCGAATAATCAGGATCTTCTGACATCTCCTCTCCGTCGATAAAACAAAAGATACTGTCAATCGCGCCGTCATTACCACCGTCAGTAATTCCATTTTCCAATGAATCGTATGGCAGATCATAGTCTTTCAAAATTTGTTCAGCCGAAAAAATTTCGAAATAATCTGGCAACGTAAGGCCTGTAGCAACTGTTGTTAGCTCTTTTTCTATCAAAGCTTTCAAGATTATTGATTGATTAGACACCTTCCCCCTACTAATTCTCTTATCAAACCCTTTTAATGCCCTGTTAACCCGTTGAATTCTATTAAAAAATTCGTTGGATGACCCGCCACTATTGACAGGATTTTCAAAATGGTGGAGGCGCGGGGAATCGAACCCCGGTCCGCAAGTGATTCACATTTGGGCGCTACATGCTTAGTCGCTCATTTAACGAAGGATCAAAAGCGTCGAACGACAAACTCTTCTGATCCCGTCCCCCAGAAAATTTAGCCGATGAACCCTGGAGAAAACAGTTCATCAGCGAGAGGACTAAAGTGACACTTTCCCGGGTCCGTCCTCGCGACACCGGTTCCGTGTGCTACGCTAAATTAGGCAGCAAGTTGGTAATCGTTGCCAATTACAATTGTGCACGTTTTTAGAGAGGACCTCGTGCGCCCCTGCATGCTCCCAAAGCTTCACAGCCCACGTCGAAGCCATGTCGCCCCCGGAAAACCCTCTCACTTTATCACAACCGCGCCCCTAATGCTAGATGGCGCGGTGCAACTCAAAAAACAAGCTGGTACCTGAGAAAATGGGGGGAAGTGAAAATCACCGTGCTGGTAAAACCCAACTCCAAGAAGGAATCCGTCGTTCAAAATGAGGACGGAAGCTTTACCGTGCGCGTGAACGCTCCTCCTCAAGACGGCAAGGCCAACCAGAGGGTGATCGAACTCTTAAGCCGCCATTTTAATCTCCCGAAATCATCCATCGAACTCCTTCACGGCGCTTCCGGAAGGAAGAAGGTCTTTAAAATCGAATGAGATTCTCTCTTTTATGGTCCTTTTACCGGCGGCTGGTAGAGACAGTCCCTAGTCCGCAATCTCTTAGAACGTAAAGATAAATTAAATCTAAAAAGTTTCAAAAAGCCCGACCAAAGACATAAATTCTCCAAAAAAAGGGATATTTTCTTAAATTGAAAAAATTTGGGCCGATAAAAAATTATGAGGAAATTATCGAACTTTATTTACGCCCCAGCCGTCTACATCGTACTCGCCACTTTTGTCGCCTCCCTCTCCACCACTTCCCAGGCTCAAGAAATCCCGCGGCCCAAAGATCAGGGTTATAAATTTCTCACCCAAGACTCCACCACTTACGTGCGCAAAGACGCCTCCTCCACCAAGAGAGTCAAGATCGAGATGGAGGCAACCTCCCAATACGGCGCCACACAAATCTCGATCTTCCAAGTCGCTCTTCCCCAGTCGGACAGCGCGTTCAAATTGATCCATGCCTTCACCACCACGGACCATCACCTCTATCCCACACGGCCCGCGCAGGTGGAAAAAACCACGCAATCCGTCGCCGGTCTGAAAGAAGCCCTGACCTCTTTCACCGTCTATAAAATCCCCTTCTCCCATGTCACCGTGGGCAGCACCGTTTCGCTCGAGTACGAAGTCGTCAACCCGCCGCTCTTCCCCGGCGTCTTTCAAGATCAAGGCGGCATCACCAATGAATTTTTCGCCAAGAACGAAAAACAGGAATACATTTCCGAAATCCCCTTAAGTATCCAGACCCACGGTTTTAAGGATTTTTACACCGCCCGCCGGGTGATCAGAGACGGCAAATACATTTTCAACATCGACCCGACACCGATGGCCTCGATGCTGGAAGGAAAAATGGTGCGCGCCGGAACCTTCTTTCTGAGTTCCGCCAAATCCTGGCAGCAATTGGATGAAATCATCAGCCCCGAATACCGGAAAGCCGTCACCACTCCTCTTCCCAAAGAATTCCAAGAGATCGCGCAAGCGGCTTCCGCTGAAAAAACTTCCGCGCAAAAAATCGAAACCGTCGCCAGAGAGCTGAAGAAAAAAATCACCTACTCCGGCGATTGGCGCACGGAGAAGGGAAAATTCTTTCCGGCCGGGCACCAAAAAGTCGTTCAGACCGGACGCGGGGACTGCAAGGACTTCGCCACCAGCATGGCCGCGATCCTTCAAAAGATCGGCTTTCAATCCGAAGTCGCTCTTTCCTTTCGAAACTTCGGGAACGCCAATCACAAGTTCATGAAGGAAATGGTTTATTTCCCCTCGTTGACGCCTTTTAACCACGCAATCGTATGGGCCAAAGATGCCGCGGGAAAACAATGGTGGGTGGACCCGACAAATCCCCACGTGATCGCCGACGTCCTCAGTTCCGATCTGTTGGGAAACTTCGCCCTGATCCTGGACGGCAAAAGCGAAAAGCCCGTCTTTCTTCCCGAAAAAAACGCTCATCCCTGGAAATCCAAATGGGATCAGACCATCGAGGTGAAGCCGGATAATTCCGTGCACGTCACCAGCCGTCAGGAATACAACGACACTGCCTTCAACACCATGACTCTGATTGAAAACCTTTACGGTAAAGAGGGAATGGAAACTTTCTTTTCCCGCACTTTGAATCCGATGGCGGAGAGCAAGGCGACTTACACGCTCTCCTCAAAAAACGATCTGCATGTTTATGACGTCAATTTGACCTCGAAAGAATGGGTGGACGAGCAAAAACAAAAAAGTTTTTCCGTCGACGCTCCCCCTGCCATCGCCGCCTTTCTTTTTTCCGGAGGACGCGGAGGAGGACTTGCCGACATTTCCTTGGGAGAGCCCGGCCTCCGGGAACGCACGACTCTTTTGAAAAACCATAAAGTCATCGATCCCATTCCCCATGAGTGTGTGATCCGCAGCCCGTGGTTTGACTTTGAAAGAGAAGTCCAAATCGTCGGCGAAGACACACGGCTGACGGACCGACTGGAGATCAAAAAATCCTACATCCCTTACGAGCAGCTAGAGGAAGACACGACTTCCCGCTTGCTGGGCGAAGTGAGTTCCTGTCAGTCCAGCTCCCACCTCCTTACTTTTTTGGATCCCTCGGAAAAAACCGTGGCCGAGGCAAAGCGTGATCAACTGAAAGGTCCTCCCGTGGATCAAATGAGCGAAAAAGATGTGGAAGCGCTCTTAAATCTGGATGATCACAGTCTGGACGATTACGTGGATAAAAAGCTCTATCGTTACTACTCAAAACGTCTTGAGAAAAATCCCAAGGATGCGGAAGCCGCCGCCCGACGCGCCTTCGCGCTGCGCTCCATGGGTTACTTAGTGAGCAGCAAGTACGTTCCCGCCTATCCGGAAAGCGCTCTTAAAGATTTGGAAGACTTTGAAAAACAGGCGGGAGAGCCGGTCAAAGAATCCAGATTCTATTACGTTCGCGGCGTTTGCCAACTCTCCTTGGGACGTCAAAAAGAGGCCTTGCAAACGCTGAACGCCCTCAAGCAGATCGCGCCGGACAGCTACGATTACGCAAGTCTTGGATACAACATTTACAACTCCACGAAACAATACGCCCAAGCGGAAGTCTGGCTGAAAAGCGCTCTCGCGAAAGCCACCAGGAAACATGACAAAATGTTTTCCCAAAGCCGCCTCGCCGATCTTTTAAACGGCGAGAAAAAATACGCCGAGGCCGCGAAAGTGTATGAAGAGGTCTTAAAAGATCATCCCACGGACGCCTGGGAGTGGCACAATGCCGCCATCAATCTTTTTGACCTTGAAAGCTACGATCAGTGCATCACCTACGAAAAGAAGGCCTTGAGTCTGATGGAATTCGGCGCCGCCAAGCACACGTTGGCGAGAGCACTCCTGAAGAAATCGGAGCTGAAGCTTCTTGTCCTTGAAAAACAACCGGCCGACAAGAAGGAGGGCAAACTTTACGGCGACGCTTCAGAGTCCCTCGTTCTGGAAGCCCTTCGTTGGGATCCCGACAACCCGCGGGCGCGCTTTCAATTGGCGAATATTTACATGAACCGCTATTCAAAGGACCAAGACACGGACGGAATCAGCAAGGCCCGCGAATACATTCAGAAAGCCGTGGCTCTGGATCCCCGTTTTTATAAAAAGGGACAGTTCGAGATGAACCGAACGCTTCAGCTGGAAAGGACGAAACGCCAAACCGCCAGCGTGAAAGAGGAACCAAAAGGTGCCGCGCCGCAACTCAAAAATGTACCTGGTACCTAAGAGCTGGCCTGATTCAGCTTTTGAATCTGTTCCTGGGTCAGTTTCAATCGAGGGGCGCGCATCAGGTCTTGCAATTGACTGACGCTGGTCGCGCTGACGATGGGGGCCGTCACGGAGGGCCGATGGATCAGCCACGCCAGAGCCACTTGCGTGGGATTGGCATCCAACTCATGAGACACTTCGTCCAAAGCTTTCAGAATTTTCCAACCGCGCTCATTCATGTATTTTTGGCGCACACCTTGACCGCGAGGACTTTTGTTCACGTCCTCTTCACTGCGGTACTTGCCGCTTAAAAAACCGCTGGCGAGGGAATAATAACTGATCACGCCGACGTTGTTTTTCAGGCAGACCTCTTCTTCGTCTTTTTCGAATTTCTCGCGGTCATAAAGATTGTACCCCGGTTGCAAGGTGGAAAAGGCCGTCAGATCTTTTTCCTGACTGATCCGCAAGGCTTCTCGAAGCCGAGCACCCCCGTAATTGGACGCGCCGATCGCAAGCACCTTGCCCTCTTTCACCAACTGGTCGAAAGCTTCCAAAGTTTCCTCCAGCGGCGTGCTTTCGTCATCCCGGTGCGCCTGATAAAGATCAATGTAATCCGTTTTCAGACGTTTCAAGGAATCCTCCACCGCCCGCAGAATGTAGTCTTTCTTCAAGCCCTTTTTATCCGCGCCCATTTCCATTCCCACTTTGGTGGCGATCAAAACTTTTTCGCGGTTTCCGCGCGCCTTCATCCAATTTCCCAAAATCACTTCCGACTCTCCGCCGTGATGGCCCTCCACCCAGCGCGAATAAACGTCCGCCGTGTCGATCATGTTGAAACCACCGGCGATGAAAGCGTCTAAAATTTCAAAAGATTGTTTTTCGTTGATGGTCCATCCGAACACGTTGCCGCCGAAAACAATCGGAGCGGTTTTCAAAGAGGACTTTCCAAGCGGGCGCATTTCCATAAGAGAATCCTTTGCCACAGAGTTGAGAGACTCCCCACTGTACAAGGAGCCCCTCTATGAAGCAATCGTCCCCTAGGATTTGTCTCCTGACTCCCGTTGACGGCGGTGTTCCAACTCTTCTTTACGGGTCATCCACCACACAAAAGTCACCGCGGCGAAAAAAATAAACGTCATCGACAAAGCGAGAATATCTCGAATATCCATAAAAACTCCTTAGAGCGGCCCCAAAGCAGGCCTTAAAAAATTAAAAATACGGGATTTGAATCTATAAGACGTTTTTAGGAAAAGGCGGGAGGGCCGCGCGAAGAAAGCGGCCGCGAAAACGCCTCATGTTTGAAAACTTCCACAAGGCGATGACGTTCCAAATGCAAACGCACTTGGGCCAAGGCCCACTGTTCCCACCAGCATCCGACATCACAACGCAGAGCCTGAAGGCCGGGGCCTCCCGCCATTGCTTCTTTGACCTCTCCGCCGGTGCGGTGATCCACCGCCGGAAGAATCCACTGCAAGCTTTGTTGCAAGCGGTTGTTTTCTTGCGAGTGAATCTCTCCAAACGCGTTGGCGGGCGCCTGAAAATTCAGGGCGAACAACAGCGAAAGAAAGAAAAAAAGACGGCGTTTCACACCCCCATTATGACGTCGTTTTCCCTCCTGTAAAGGTCCAAAATGGCCTACTCTAGAAGCGGTCTCATAAGCTTCCCCAGGAAAGGAGAGTCCATGAAAATTCCAATGATCTTCCACAAAACCTCCCGCTTCCACATTCCCAAATTGGGAATGGGCACCTGGCAATTATTGGGCTATGAGTGCACGGAAATCGTGGCCACCGGCCTGAGCGCCGGTTACCGCCTGATCGACACTGCCCAAGCCTATGACAACGAAGAATACGTCGGTGCCGGTATCGAGGAATCCGGCGTCCCCCGCCGGGAAATTTTTCTGGTCAGCAAAGTTGAGCGCGACAATCTCAGCCGCGAAAAGGTCGTCGACTCCACCCGCCGCAGTCTTGAGAAATTAAAAACCGATTACGTGGATCTGATGCTCATCCACTGGCCCAACGAGGAATTTTCCTTGGACGAAACTTTGGCCGGGATGGAAGAACTTCTTCACGAAGGACTGGCGAAAAATTTCGGCGTCAGCAACTTTCCCATCGAATGGCTCGAGGAAGCTCAAGCCCTCGCTCCGGAATTCGTTTGTAATCAAGTGGAGTACCATCCCTTCATTTCCCAGGCGCCGGTGCTGGAGTGGCTGAAGGAGCGCGACAAATTTTTGATGGCCTATTCCCCTCTGGCACGCGGGGAAATTTTTGAAAATGAAGTCATAAAAAACATCGCCCACAAACACGCCAGCGGGCCGGCGCAGGTGACGCTGGCATGGCTGATCCGGCAAGAGGGCGTCATCGCTCTTCCAAAAACCTCCACCATCCAACATCTGCACGCCAACTTGGAAAGTCTGGTGCTTCAACTAGACAGCGAAGATCTTCAAAACTTAAACAATTTGCGCGTTCTCAACAAACGCGTGGTGGACCCGGACTTCGCGCCCCGGTGGGATTTGCCTTACCGCCGACGCGCACCCTCTTCAACGCTTAGGACGTGAAGAATTCCTCATTGACGGCTTTTCTCAATGTTTCCAAAGGCAGGGCCCCCATCACCAAGGCGGGCTCTTGGCCTTTCTTGATAAACAAAGTCGCGGGAACTCCACGAGTGCCGAAGAGGTGGGGAATTTCCGGCGCCTGATCGGTGTCCACTTTGTACACTTTCAATTTGCCGTCGAATTCCTGAGCCACTTCTTCCAAAACCGGAGTGAACATCCGGCAAGGGCCGCACCAAGTGGCGAATAAATTGAGAATCACGGGAACATCCCCTGTGTAGTTCCAATCCTCGCCCTTGGTGTAATCAAAAATTTTCTCACGGAATTCTTCGCTGCCGATGTATTCGATCATTTAACCATTCCTCCTCTGAAAATAAAAAAGACCGCGCCGACCATGCAGGCGCCCGCCCAAAAATAATTCCACGACGGCTTCACGCCCATGTAAAAGGTCGCAAACAGGGCGAACACGGCCAAGGTGATGACCTCTTGAATGATCTTTAACTGCGGCAAAGTGTAAAAGGCCGAACCCAAACGGTTCCCCGGCACCTGAAAGCAGTATTCGAAAAACGCGATCCCCCAACTGAGGATAATCACCGCCCATAAGGGCTTGGTCGCCATATCCCTTAAGTGTCCGTACCAGGCATAGGTCATAAACAAATTGGAGATCGTCAAACAAACCAGCGGCAGTATTGTGTGCATGACCAAGATTTATCATGGACCTTTTCAAAGAGGGAATTTAAATTAACGCCCATGAAATCAATGTTCTTAACACTCAGCATGATCTTCGCTTTCGCCACTCTCACCGACTGTGCCTCCTCGCCCACCGGACGCAAACAGTTGAAACTGATCGACTCCGGGCAGATGTCCCAACTGGGCATCCAGTCTTTCGATGAGCTCAAAAAACAACAACCGATCTCCACGGACCCCAAGCAAAATCAATTGGTTCAGTGCGTGACCAACGCGCTTCTGAAGGCCATGGGAAAAGACCCCTCTCAGTGGGAAATCCGGGTGTTTAAGGACGACACACCCAACGCCTTCGCCCTTCCCGGAAACAAAGTCGGCGTGCATACCGGCATGATCACCCTGGTGCAAAATCCCGATCAACTGGCCGCCGTCATCGGCCATGAAATCGGCCACGTTCTGGCCAATCACGGAAACGAAAGGATGTCCCAAGCCCTCGTCGCCCAAGCCGGGATGACCGCCGCGGCCCTTGCCCTGGGACAGGACTCACAAAAAGATCAATTGATCATCGCGGCCTTGGGAGTCGGCACCCAATTCGGCGTGCTTCTTCCCTATCAGCGCACCCAGGAAAGCGAAGCCGACACTCTGGGCGTCGAATACATGGCCAAGGCTGGATTCGATCCCATGCAGTCCGTTCAACTGTGGAAGCTGATGGCCGCAAAGACCGGCAAAGGCCCGGCGGAATTTCTTTCCACCCATCCCTCCAACTCTTCTCGCATCAACGCTCTCGGCAAGCTCGCCCCGAAATACGTCCCCGTGTATGAGGCCGTAAAAAACAAACCCCAGTGCCATCTCTGACCTGGGGTTTATTCTTTCTCGATGGAAGGTGAGGAGCGATTAAGCGCGCTCAGACCTTTTTGTTTTTTGGTCGTTGGAACGGGTATTCTCCTTTTGAGAAGGAGCGCGGCGCTCGGACTCTTGAGAAATGTGTTGTTTTTCGGACCGACGTCCTTGTTGTTGCTTGTTCATGTTGTTTTGAGCCATGGGAAACCTCCTTATTTAGTTCCACTTTTAAACTCAAAAACAAGTTAACCTGAGGCTCTTTTAAAGAATCCTCAAAACTGTGAGAAGAGTGTTTCGAAAAGTTAATGTTTGGGATGCATCAACTGAAGAACGTTTCCGTCCGGATCTTCAAAGGTCAGAAGATCGCCCCACGCCTCTTCCCTTTCGTTCACGATGGCCGCCCCCATTCCCTCAAGAAGACTGCGATCCGCGGCAATGTCCGAAGACTTCAAGGTCAAAGTTCCGCCCGCCATCGCCCCGTGTTCATCGGCGGGAACCGTTTTGACCTTATCTCCTCCCGTCCAGTGAAGACCGACGTGGATTCCGTCGCAGCCGAGCGTCGTCCAGTTTTCCCCGCGTCTTTCGATCTTCATTCCCAAAGCATCGTGATAAAAATGCACCGCCCGCTCCATATGGCTGACGTTGTAATTGAAATCAAAAATTCCGGTGATCATGGAAACCTCCTCGTCGGGTTTCCATTTTATCCCTAGGAGATGATTCCTTTGACGAAAATCTCGATAATATGTCGGCTTAAGCGCTGCCGATAATCCTCGTCGTTGATGGTGCGTTTGTAGTAGGAGTGCACCACCTTTTCCTTGCGGTCCACGTCTTCGATGAGCGGCAACAAAATACGTGCGATCAGGCGCGGTTCCAAATCCGCGCGCAGGTATTCGAGGTTTTTGGCG